>JAABUP010000904.1_pt1 | contig 63754 bp, 71 predicted proteins | sample 5559201 | NCBI WGS metagenome assembly JAABUP01 (sample SAMN10711887, study PRJNA513373) | rock metagenome | isolation source: Antarctica rocks | place: Antarctica
GCGTCGTGTAGCCGGACGCCTTCTGCCACGCCATGCGCCCGTGCTCGGCAATGTGCTGCAGATGGCGGTCCCGCTGCGTGGGCGCGGTCTCGGCCGTCTCGCTCGGCACGGCGGTCGCGCGCGGCGGGACGATGACTGCTGCCGCGGGATGGCGTTCGGTAACGCTGGCGTAAACGCGGTCCTGGTCGTACCCGCCGTCGCCGGTGAACGAGGCCACCGCGCCTGCGATCTGATCGAGCAAGGGGCCGACCTCGGCGCCATCATCGACCTCCTTGGTTGTGAGCGATGCGGCGACGATCTGGCCGCTGCCGGCGTCCAGGCCGATGTGCAGCTTCCGCCACGACCGGCGCGTCTTGGTGCCATGCTTCTCCTGCAGCCACTCGCCCGCGCCGCACAGGCGCAGTCCCGTGCTGTCCACCAGCAGGTGCAGGGGTTCGCCGTTCCGACGCGGCTGCGGGCGCGGCACCTCCAGCGTCTTGGCCCGGCGGCTCAAGGTGGAATGGTCCGGCACCGCCAGATCGAGCCCGAGCAGGCCGATGATGGAGCCGATCAGGCCTTCGGTCTGGCGCAGCGCCAGGCGGAACATCGCACGCAAGGTCAGCCCGGTCAGGATCGCCAGGGATGAGTATGAGGGCTGTCCACCTGGAGTGGTGCGCGGCTCCGCCCGCCAGCCTTCAATCGCGTAGAGTAGGCGGCTGGCGAGTTACCGATCTCGGCACTTTTCCATCCGCCCCTCCCCAAACCGGGCGTGCGCCTTTCGGAGCACCCAGCTTTCCAGTGTCGTCCAAGACCCTGGCGATCGGCCGTGGTCTTGGATGATCCCCAGCACGGTTTCGGCGTTCCGCATCTCGCGTACCTCCCCGCCTGGGTCTCAGGACACCTGCCGCCCTTCCCCATGTGGCCGGCTTTCCCGTCCTCGGAGTACTATGGCGGCTCCGTCGCCCTGCGCCTCGCGGCGCGGCGGGCGATCCCACATTCCCTTGGTGCTGGACGTGTCGAGCGCGACGTAGGTGCCTCGTCCGCCCCCTTGAATGGGACGACGTCCCATCGCCCACCGCGCGGAAGGTTCGGACGGCGACGAGGCTGCCGTCCTATCGCGGTGGCCCCGACATAAGACGCTGTGGCGGGGAATGTTCACTTGCATCGCTGGAGGCTGAGGTTCGAACAATCCGGTCCTCACCATATCGCGCGGGCCTTGCGGGACGCGGCCGTAAGCGTCTTCGGGCCGCTCCCGCTTCGACGGCATGCTACTGTCCCTTTTGGCTTTCACCATCGGGTAAGCCGCTGGCCCAAGGGTCATCTCTTCCAAACCCTTCCTTTCTGCAAAAGGGATCCAGCGCCAGGTGATGTGGCGCACCTCGTCCGTGAACCAAACCGTGAGGCTCCCGCGCTGGCGCAGGGCCGCGTCATAGGCGGCCGGGTTGGTGACCCTGTGCTTCTGCCGCGGAATGCGGTGGCGGCGGTCCTGGTTCAGCTTGAAGGGCATTGGCGCGTCCAGAGTTCAGCGGAAGGGCAAACGTCCTATGCCGACCCGCCCGGCAAAGCCACCGACCGCCTCCATGCAACACCCTCGCTGTTGGAGCACGGGGCGCTGTCCGGGCAAGGATCGGAACGGCACGATGAAGGCGACGGGCGGGTCAAGCTGATGACGCTGCACAAGGGCAAGGGGCTGGAGTTTGACCACGTGTTCCTGCCAGGCTGGGAGTCTGGCTTGTTCCCGGCCGACTATTCCGACATGGGCGAGGAGCGACGGCTTGCGTATGTGGCGCTGACCCGGGGGCGGCTGCGCGTGACGGTCAGCCACTGCGCCTTCCGGCGCGGCTTCACCAAGGCGTCGTGCTTCATCGAGGATCTGCCGGCCGAGAACGTCGTGCATGGATGGCTGCACATGCCGCAGGGCGGCGAGGCCGCCATGGGCGATGCGGCAACCGGGCGCAGGCGTCAGTCGCGCCGGTAGCCCAGGTGCCCTTGGTTCGTGCCGCAGCCGATGACGCTGCACCCCGCTCATCAAGCGAGTTCAATATGCCTCGCACCTGTCGCGCTGTCGCCCATGCATGGCAGTGGCTTTGTCGTCCAAGTCCTCGCCGTTCGCGCCGCGGGGGACAAGACTATCCCTTGCCAAGCAAGGAGAACCGCGAATGATACGTCATGCGACCAAGACCCGGATAGTCACCCCCGAACAGGCCCGTGACATTCTAGCCCACAACCTGTTCAAGGATCAGCGCAAGGTTGAGGGGAACCATGTGAGCTTTCTGAAGACGACCATGGAAAATGGTGAGTTTGACGGCGGGTCTCCGATCCGTTTCGCCAGTTTTAGCAACCTCGCGCCTGTCCTGATCGACGGCCAGCATCGGCTGCATGCCATCTCGCTGATGCCGTCGGACTACAAGCTGCAAGTGACGGTGATAACCAGCCGCTGCGACACACCGGAGGAAGTCGCGCAAATCTACGCACGGATCGACCGCGGCCGTAGCCGCAGCCTCGTGGACGCCCTGCAAGCGCTCGGCTACTTCAGCGAAAGCAATGGACTGTCTCGCGCGCAAAGCGCGGCCGTCCTAGCCTGCTCCCCTTTGTTCGAAACCCACCTCCGAACCATCAGCATCAACGGGTTCAGTTATGCTTCGAGGTCGGCGGAGCATCGAGCAGAGGTGATGGGGCCATGGATGGATGCATCCCGTCAGTTCTACGGCGCTATCTCCAAATCGAATTTCGGCAACAGTCGCCTGTTCTACAATAGGCAGGTCGTCGTCGTTGGCCTCGCAACGTTCAAGGAGCCGGATGCGGCGGAGCGGGCGGAGGATTTCTGGCAGGTGATGGCCGAGGACAGCGGGCTGGATGCCCTGGACCCGCGCAAGATATGCCTGGAGTTCGTCAGGTCCCAAACGGGCGGCGGTAGGGGGAGCGCCACGCGACGGGGCCAGGGGCGGTCTCATGTCGTGGGCTACCTCGCGCAGGGCGTGACCATGTGTTGGAACGCCTATTATCGGGGACAGGCCGAAATCTCCCGTGTGCAGGTCCGGGACCCCAAGGGACCGCTGCGGATCCTCGGCACCATGTATGCCAAGCGGGACGATCGAGAAATCCCCATAGCGTTGACTCCCGATGCTCAACCCGGGAGCGATCAGAAGGATTGTTCCGAACGCACCTCAAGAAAAAGTCCGGCGCACAACCCCAGTCAGGCAGTGGCCTGACCAACGCAGACCCATCGCAGGGCCTCTTCGTTTCACCAGCAGGGAAGTAAATGCAGGACCCAATGCTACCCCATGCGCGAGACGCATCAAGCTTACCGCCGCTTTTGATCGGGGTGTAGGGCGTAATGGCTGCTGCTGCGCGTGCGGCTTAGGTTCGGCGGGTGATCCAGAATGCGCCGGCGATGCAGAGTGCTGCGACCACGGTGGGGACAATGAAGCCATAGACTTCGAGGGTGGTCATTCTTCAAGCCTTCCAAGAATGGCGCGCGCGGCTACGTGGAGCACGAAACCGAGCACGACCCACCATAGACTAATGAAGAGTCGGATGGGAGAGGGCGTTACGAAGTCGGGGATGACGAGCCCGATCATGGGCACGACGCCTCCAGTGATCGCAAAAGCCAGACCGATGGTGTTGAGACTGCTTGCGGTCAGTTTGGTTCGCTCCGTCCGAATGACTTTCGTGATCTCTGTCATGACCTCATGCCCGATAAGAGCGCGTTCCCCGTTTGCGCCGCGACCGGAGATAGTCTGCCTTCAAGCAAGAAAGGCCATCATGTCCCACTCTCGCGCCCTCACTTTTTCTGTTCACCCTGACGACGCCGCCATCGACACGTTCGCAAACGCCATACGAGACAAGATGGCGCTCAACCGCGTGAACGGCTGGGCCTGCCCAAAGCCGGAGTGCCAAGCGCAGGGGTTCCACGTGCAATCGCTCAAGTCGGTGGTGGGATCGCCGCTGCCGTTCGCAAGCTTACGCCTCACCGCGCCGGTGTTGAATGGAGCGTCGCATGGAAGAGCATGAAGACACGAACGACACGGTGTTGGCGACATACGACCCGAACTGGTCGGGCCGTTGGGAGCAGACGCACCGCCTGTTGAAGGCCATGGGGGAACGGCGGGAGTTCGGGCCTGACTATGACCTTTATTCGAGGGCGTTGCATGAGGCCTATTACGCGCAGTTCCGAACGGTCAAGGATGTGTGGGAGCATGACCTGAAGTGGGCGCCATCTTGTCCGGCCGGGCTTGATGTCGCGATCCCTCAGCTTCCTGCGCGGGCCAGCGTAGCCGACGTGAACCGTGTGTTCAAGCGATATCGCGAAGACGGCGAAGCGGCGGAGGAGGACCGTGACCGGCCGGCACCGGTCGACCCGCCTGGGTTGATCGCTTTCACCACGCCGGCGCAACCTGGGTGTGAGAGACACGTCGAACAGCTCACGCTGGAGGGTTCCGGTGACGGTCAAGCCGTCCACTGTTTGCTGGCGCTCGAAGTAACGGTTAGCCAAGCGCATGTCTGCTTTATTTGGCAGAAGGATGGCGGGAGCGTCTGCAACGAGGTTGAGCGGCTCGCGACGCACGTCTATCGCGATCGCTTTGCGTCCGGTTTCTCGACGTCGCGGTGGCGCCGACTGCTGGTGCGTAAGGGTGAGCACTTCTATTCCCCGGCTTCGTTGTCCTTTTACGAGTACGATCCTTGGCACCTCAAGTCCGCCGGGCTGCGCTACGATGCTTGCAGTCTGGTAAGTCTGACCTGGGCCGGTCGGCTGGGGTTTACGGACCCAAAATGGGTCAGCTGCGAGAGCGTGCCGCCCTACCTCGTGTCGGTCAGCATGCCTGGAATGCGCTCGATCGCGACCCGGCACGTAGCGATCCCTCGACTGGGGTCGCCTGCCATTGCCAACTCTGCCGTGCGTCCGCGACTGGATGAGCGCCAAGGCTAGTTTTGGCTGGAAGAGGCGGCCCCGATGCGGACCACCTTTTTGCTTGGGCGCAAGCCTTAGCTCGCAACGGTACTGGCGATCTTGGATTGCCTGGGATCTCCTTCTCCGGCAGGAGCTTACGATGAGCGAGCCCGTCGACATTGGTCATCCCAGCTCGCTAGGGCAGTCCTTTTTCCTCGCGAATTGGCTTTTGACCTCAACCGTCTTCACCAACTATTCGCGTTCGGTGATGACCGCGACGATGTTACTGTTCGCGTCGGCGCTCGCGACCGGCATCGGTATTCCGGACGTGATCCCAGTGCCGGTTTTGGCGATGGCGTGCATCGTCATCTTGCACCCGATAGCCCAGCCTTACATGCTCGCAAACCTGATCGTCGGTGCCCGGACCGCTAATGGCCCCACCTCGGATACAGCATGGAACATCATGTTTCTACTGTCCTTTGCTCCGTACCTCATCTTCCTGTGCTGGCTTCTGGTCCGTCCGGTTCAGACCGGGCTTTGGACGGAGGCGCTACGCGTGGCATGTCTCGTCGGGCTATACATGTGCATTTGCGATTACCTGATCCTCGCCCAGGGGCAGGGCCATTCAGTTCTAATTACTGGGTTCCAAGAGCGAGCAGCTGATCGAAGCTGACGGCGTTGGCGTAGAGTGCCAGGCTGATATTCTGGATGCCGTTGGCGCGGAGGACGTTGAGGGCCACGGACCGGATGCGGGCCATGATGCCGGGCTTGGTGCGGATGCGGCTGGCGTCTTCGCCGAGGGTCACGTCGCGGACGTAATGGGCACGGTTCTCGATGCCCCAGTGCGCGCGGATGGCGCAGCCCAGGAGCTTGGCGCCGTGACGGGTCTGGCAAGGGTAGTAGCCGACCTCCTCGCGCGTGGCCCACAGGCTGGAGCGGGTGTCCTTGATGTAGGTCAGGCGCGAGACCCGGGCGACGCAGCTGACCAGCGCCTGCCAGGGCGCGTCCAGCTGGCCGGCGGTGTCGAACACCTCGACGCGGCGGTGCTCCTGGCGGCCATGGCGGCCGCGGTCCACGGTTTCATGGCTGTCGAAGGGGCATCCGGCAGCGCAAAGCCCGGCCAGGGCCGTGTGCAGGGCGGGCTGGTTGTCCTTGACGCGGACCAGCAGGGCGTTGCCGGTTGCCGCGGCCTGCGCAAAGCCGTCCTTTTGGCAATGCAGGGCGTCGGCGGTGAACAGCACGCCGGCGAGGCCGAGCTCGGCCATCAGCTTGGGCACGGCTGCGACCTCGTCCGGCGCCCCGGCCAGCTCCTGGTGCGCCAGGACCAGGGCAGCGCCGCTGGCAAACGCGCTGAGCACGTGGACTGCCTTGCGGTCGGTCAGGTGGTCGAAACTGCCGCGCAGCGTCTTGCCGTTAAGGGCGACCGTGCGCAGTGCCTCCCGCGTGCCGCGCGTGCTCAGGTCATGAGCGTGCCGGCGAAACGCGGCTTCGAGATCGTCGCGGCCGAGTGCCAAGAACAGATGGCGCAAGGTGTTCAGGGCCGGAGCGCGCCGGAAGCAGGCACCGAAGACGGCGTTCAGGCGCTCACGCTGCAGGGCGATGAAGGCGATGATCTTCTGGTAGGAGGTCGCGCCCGCAAGCGTGGCGAGGACCGAGAACAGCAGCAGATGGCGCATGCTGTAGCGCTGGCCTTGAGCACGGCGCAGGTCGGGCACTTCGGCGAGTGCGGCAAGCAGGACAGCGAATGGCATGAGGCGACCTCACAAAGCTGGAAGGTCGCGTCCATACAACCGCTACGTCACCCCGCCACCGTCCACGCCCAGGCCGCTACGGCAGAACTGAATGGCCCTGATACCCCTACAGGGAGAATGGCTGAGGCGGGTCGTCAGCGGCTACTTCAACTACCATGCGGTGCCGACGAATAGTCGCGCCCTCACGGTGTTCCACTACCACATCCGCCGGCTCTGGCTGCGCACCCTACAGCGGCGCAGCGAAAAGGACGGCTCGACTTGGAAGAGGATAGAGAAGCTCGCTGCCGACTGGCTCCCAAAACCCAGAATCCTTCATCCGTGGCCTCGTGAACGCTTCGCCGTCAAATACCCAAGGTAAGAGCCGTATGCGGGCAATCTGCACGTACGGATCTGTGCGGGGGGCGCTCAGCAATGGGCGTCCCTACCCCGATAACGCAGAAATCCAGTGTGCCGGTCATCCGATCCTTACCCGCCAGGATCATACCAAACAGCCGGCCGCCTCGCTCCGTTCAATGCCGCACAACCGACCCGACTATCCAAGCCTAAATTCCAAACCCGGTCGTATCGGAGGCGTTGACAGGTTCCGCCCGCCCAGCGGGAATGGGCAAAGTCGAGTCGGGAGCCTGCCTTGGTGACCATCGGACGACGGGCTGAGCGGCCAACTGCGGGAACGCGGCTGCAAGATGTCGGCAGCCTCGCTGGTCGAGGTCAAGCTTCACCCGGGTGCCCAGTCGAGGGCATGGCGACACGGGTGCTCGCGGGTGCTTGGCGCGGCGTCGAGCTGACCACCGCGACTTACCGCATGCATCGATTTCCGATGCATGCACATCCCGAGACGCACATTGCCTTGGTTGAACGGGGGCAATACGCGTTTCGGCGCGGCGGACTGCCGTATGTCGCTCAAGCGGGCGACTTGGTCGTCATGGGTCCGGATGATCCCCATGACGGCCATGCCGTCGATGCCGCCGGGTATTCCTACCGGCAGGTGCTGATTCCGCCTTTCTTATGGGACCAGCTCGCGCCCGAAATGTGCCGGCGGCACCAGTGGCCGCTTACGCCGGTTCTCCGCAATCCTGCGGTCGCCCGGCTGCTGCGCCGCGTTTTCTCGGCTGCCTGCGCGGGCGGCGTAGAGTCGTTGGACTCGGCCCTGGCTCAATTGGCGTTGCAGATCGTCACTCACGCCGAGGAGGGGGAGCGCCCGCGTCGAGCGCTGCCACACATCCTCCGATGTGCGAAGGACTTCATGCAGGCCGGGTTTTCCGAGCCGCTGATCCTGGCCCGTGTGTCCGAGGCGACGGGGGCCGACCGATTCCTTCTCTATCGCACATTCCGGCAAAGCTACGGCGTCGGGCCGCATGAATGGCTGATGGGCCTTCGCTTGCGTCATGCGAAGCGCTGGCTTTCGGGCGGGATGCAGGCGGTCGAGGTATCGTCAAGGTGCGGCTTCGCCGACCAAAGCCATCTCACACGCTGCTTCAAGAGGCACTACGGCATCACGCCCGGCGCCTTCTCGAAAAGCTGCACATTCGTCCAAGACTGACCAAGGTCCCACCGCTACGGTCTCTCCCGGTCACGATTCATCAGCCGGAATCCAATCGGCTACCGGTGTTCAGGAGGAAGGATGCGTTTTGTCTCTGACAACGCGGCTACGGTGGATCCCGCCGTGCTGGATGCGATGGCTGCCGCAAACAAGATCGATGACGGCTACGATGCGGACGCTTTGAGCAAGAGGTTGAGCGGGGTCTTCTCCGACCTGTTCGGCACCGAGGTGGCGGCACTCTGGATCACGACGGGCACCGCCGCCAACGCTGTCGCCCTCGCAACCATGGTCCCGCCCCATGCGGGCGTGTTCTGCCACGTCGAGGCCCACGTCAATACCGACGAGTGCGGCGCGCCGGAGTTCTTCACCCACGGCGCGAAGCTGATGCCGGTTCAGAGTATCGGGGCCAAGCTGGATCCTGCGGCGATCAGGGCCGTTCACCGTGCTGACCGCACCGATGTGCATCGCGTCCAGCCGCGCGCCCTCACGATCACCAACGCGACCGAATATGGCCTCGTCTACACCCCCGAAGAGGTCGGGGCGCTCGGCGGGGTTGCACGCGAACTCGGCCTCGGGTTCCACATGGACGGGGCTCGGTTCGCCAATGCCGTGGCGACGCTGGGCTGCCATCCGGGTGAGGTGACCTGGCGAGCAGGCATCGAAGTGCTGAGTTTCGGTTTCGTCAAGAATGGCGGCCTGTCGGCCGAGGCCATCATATACTTCCGCAGGGACTTGGCCGATGTGGCTCGCATCCGGATCAAGCGATCGGGCCATCTTCTATCCAAAGGTCGCTACCTCGCCGCCCAAGTTCTTGCATTGGTTGAGGACGACCGCTGGCTCGTCAATGCGCGCAATGCGAATGCAGCAGCGAGCCGCATCGCCGGCGCTGCCCACGGCCGACTCAGCGTGCCTGTGCAGGCAAACGAAGTGTTCATGCGAATGAGTCCTGAGGAGGCCGCGTCATTGCGGGCCCAAGGATTCGCTTTTTACGACTGGGGCCAGGGAGAGGCGCGGTTCGTGACTTCATGGGACCAATCGGCGCAAGAGGTGGACGCCCTGGCCAATGCCATACGTGCCCTGCAGCAGCCGCCGGTTCCTGCCAAGAGCCACTCCGCCCGCGCAAACCAGCCGCTATGATTCACGGCTCTGAGGCTGGCCACGCTTGAGGCACGCGGCTTCGCGTGATCGTTGTGTGGGCGTGCGGGATCGTTGCCACATCGGGGTGGCATGTTGGCGGCTCGATGCGGCAGCGTTGGGGGTTGATGAAAAGGGTGACGGCGGGGCGTGCTGTCCCGTGGGAGTGTCAAAAACCTGGGGCAGGTGGCTTGCCGGTCTCGGGTTGATCAGCCTGGCTGATGCCTGACCATGAGGGCAACAGGCGTGATGCAGTGGATGGTGTGGCTGGAAGCGAGGACAAGCGCGGGAGAGGTGACGACGACGGAGCTGGTGACGTTCAGCAGGCCGGGGGTGGTCAGCACGCTTGCGGAGATCGGCCTGATGCTCGCCGAGACCAAGACGCTGCTGGCCAAGCTGCAGGCGAGCATGCTGTGCGGCCAAGTGGCGGCGTATGCGGCCCATTACCGGGTCGGCTCTTGTCAGGTTCCGGGGTGGTGGTGCTGGCGCGTATCTGATGTGATGGCAGGAGCGCGGGCAGCCACCTGGCTCGCGCGAGGAGTCTTCGCCATCATGGCTGCATCTGATTTGGTCAACCTCTCCGGGCTGATGGACGACGCCAAGTGCTTCGCGCTGGTGCGTCAGCATCGCTGGCCGGAGGGCGCGCGGTGCACGGGCTGCGGCAGCGCGTCGGTGATCCGGGACGGGTGCAACGACACGCAGCCACATCGTCAGCGTTATCGGTGCAAGGCATGCGCTGGGCGGTTCGACGACCTCACCGGTACGGTGCTGGCCGGGCACCACCAGCCGCTGCGCGTATGGGTGCTGTGCCTCTACTTCATGGGCCTGAACCTTTCCAATCGGCAGATCGCGGGTGAGCTGGGCTTGGCTGTTCCGGACGTGCAGGCCATGACGGAGCAGCTGCGCCAAGGCCTGGTCGCCGAAGCGCCGGCGGTAGAGCTGAAGGCCCAGGTCGAGATCGACGAGGTCTACGTGGTCGCTGGACACAAAGGCCAGCCGGCGGCGGTGGCCAAAAGGGGCGGCTCGGACGGTGCCGCAAGCTGGCAGGCGCGCCGGGCCGCGGCACGTTGGAGAAGGACAGGCCACCGATCCTTGGCCTGATCCAGCGCGGCGGCCAAGTCGTGCTGCGCATGTTGGCCAACGTGCAGCAGACGACGATCAAGCCGACCATCGCCGCTGCCGTCGCCCCGGGTACCCTCATCCACACGGACGAGTATGCCATCTACGCGCGCCTGCCCGCCTGGGGCTTTGGGCACAAGACCGTCTGCCACGCCCGAGGCGAGTATGCCCGCGACGAGGACGGGGACGGGTTCTGCGAGGTCCACGTCAACACGATCGAAGGCTTCTGGTCGCTCCTGCGCTCCTGGCTTCGCCCGCATCACGGCATCTCGCAGGACAAGCTGCCGCTCTACCTCGGCTTCTTCCAGTTCGTGCACAACGCGCGCCGACGCGGCAAAGCCCTCCTCGGCGCGCTCATCACAGCCCTGGTCGTGTGACGGGCCCGCCACCACCCCGGAACCCGACAAGAGCCGTCCTTATAATCGCCCCAGGTGTTGCCTTCGTGGCCCTCGGGGCAACGCACACGCTGACGCTCCCAGTCCACCGTGAAGTCGGTGGCGCGGAACGCGCCCTCCTGTTGCTTCTTTCAGCTCTGGTCTGGCCGCGGGGAGCCGACCAGGTCAATGCCGTGGCGCTCGCGGGCGGTGACGAGGTGGCCTGCGCTGACGTAGGCCGCATCAGCCAGGTGCTTCGGACGGGGCCAGTCCCTTGGCGGCCAGCGCGCCGTGGATCGGCTCGGTGCGCATAGCCTCATGCACGTTGGCTGGCGTGGCGTCAGTGTGCACGATCAGGTGCGGCACATCCGCGTCGCAGGTTTCCGTGACGTGGACCATGTAGCCGGTCCAGTTCGTGCCGGCCTTGGACCGGAAGCGGGCCTCGGTGTCGTACGGGGACTCAATACGGTCGCCAGGGCCGCGCCCCTGCGCCGGCCGCAGCTGCACGCTGCGGCTGGTCCGTTCGCCAGCACTGCCATTGCCACCTGGCCCGGCCTCGTCCCGCTCGAAGTGCCGCGCCCAAACGCGGCGCAGCACGCCAACCTCCAGCAGGTCCCGCACGCCCGCCGGCGCCTCCGCCCCTCCAGCACGTCAAGCAGCAGGAAGCCGTCCGCACCCACCTGGACGGCATAGGCGTCGCGCTTGAGGCGAGCATCGGGCAGGCGCATGTCCTCGACCCGGCGGTCGTAGCGCTCGTGCCACTCGGCAGGCGCAAGGGCGCGCAACCAGTCGGGGGCTGCAATGGCAATCGCGTTCAACGTCGCGCGCAACGTCTCGCCCAGCAGCTCCAGCCGGTTTAGGTCGCGCACGGCGGCGAGCACGTGCGTGCTGTCTGTGCGGCTCCGCCCACGAGCCTTCAACAGCCCACCCTCGCGGGCGGCGTCCAGCAGGCGGGCAAGCAGGCGCTCGGTGGCGCCGTGCTGGAGCAGGCGGGCGCGGAACTCGCACAAGACCGAGAAGTCGAAGCCGTGATCCGTCAGGTCGAGGGCAAGCAGGTATTTCCAGTCGATCCGGCCACGGACTGCCTCGGCCGCCTGGGGGTCGCTCAGCCCCTCGCGGAACTGCATGAGCGTGACCAACGCGAGCCGCCACGGCGCATAGGCGGGCTGGCCGCGCTTGGGGTAGAGGTCGGCGAAGTCGGCGTCCGCGAACACCGCGCCGAGCCGGTCGCGCAAGAGAACATACGGGTTGCCGCGCCGGAACGCAGCCCGGGCGATCCGGGCGGTGTCATCGGGCACGGGCGGGAACAACTGCGGGCAGATCGACATGGGCGGCCTGCGGGCAAGAAGGCCATCCAACGCCGAAGCCGGCCCAGGCGCTGCCGAATTCGCCAACGGTATCCGAGCGGTTTCCTGGCGGCCGCGCCCAACCGCTCTTTAACACGGAAAACTCGCCAGAGAACCTCGCGTGATGACGCCGAGCTTCACCTTGCCTGCGGTCGAGTGATCCCTGGGCGTCAAGCCGATCCAGGCCGCGAACTGCCGGCCGGATCGGAACAGCTCGGGCGCTGGGGTTTTCATCGTCAGCAGCATCGCGTCGATCGAGCCAACGCCCGGGATCTTGGCAAGGCGCCGGCTGCACTCGTCGGCCCGATGCCGGGCCATGAGCTGGGCATCGACCTCGTCGATCTGCGTTTGCAGCTGCTCGAATTCCTTGGCCTGGATGGCAAACAGCTCCCGAGCTAAGGCGGGCAGGCTTTCATCGGCCTGGATGCGCTCGAGCAGCGGAACCAAGTGGGCCATGCCCTTGGCGGCGGTGAGGCCGAACTCGGCGGCATGGCCGCGGATGGCGTTGGCCAGCTGCGTGCGATTGCGGATCAGCCGGTCGCGCACGCTGACCAGCATCAAGGCCGCTTGCTGCTCAGGCGATTTCACCGGCACGAAGCGCATCGTCGGCCGGCTCATCGCCTCGCACAGCGCTTCGGCATCGGCCGCATCGTTCTTGCCGCGCTTGACGTAGGGCTTGACCAGCTGAGGCGGGATCAGCTTCACCGTGTGCCCGAACGACTGTAGCAGCCGTGCCCAATGATGGCTGGCACCGCAGGCTTCGATCGCGATCACCGTAGGTGCAAGCTTCTCGAAGAACGCCACCATCTCCTTCAGGGCTGTTCAACGCTTCCGAATGACGGTGAGTGAGAGCAGGTTCCTGATGCCTGCGAGACCGGCTCGGTAGCGGTCCTGGCTGAGCGTGTCAGTGCGGTTGGCCTTGAGGATGTTGAAGGCGAAGCTGCGCAGGCGGGCGAACACGCCGGGGTTGGTGCGGATGCGCGAGCGATCCTCGCCCAAGGTGACGTCGCGGCTGTAGTGGGAGGTGTTCTCGATCCTCCAGTGCGCACGGATGGCTCCGGCGGCGCGGGCGGCGGTCACCGGCGTGTTGGAGACGTAGAAGGCCGTCTCGCTGGAGGGGCGCAGCAGCCCGGTCTTGGCGTTGCGGGTGTAGACGTTGCGCTCGACCCGGATGATGGTCGCCACATGCGGATGCCATTCGGTGTCGGCGAGCGTGTCGGCGGGATCGAACACGGTGACAGTGCGGCGTTCGTCGCGGTTGCGACCCTTGTCGTGGCTGCGGGCAGACCCGAGCGGCGCTGTGGTTGCAGCGATTTCCTGGATCCGCTGGTGCAGGGTCGGCTGGTTGTCCTTGAGGCCCACGATCAGGGCGACGTTGGCTTCTGCTGCAACGGCGAAATGTTTTTTTGGCAATGCAGCGCGTCGAGGGTGACGATGGCGCCGGGGGCAAGGCCGAGTTCGGCCAGCAGGGTCTGCGCCGCCGGGATCTCGTTGGACTTCTCGGCGATGTCGATATGCGCGAGCACCAAGGCGGTGTCGGTGGCGAACGCGCTCAGCACTTGGGCAGCAGCGCGGTCATGGAACCTGTCGAAACTGCCGCGCAGCGTCTTGCCATCAAGCGCGATGCTGCCCTGTCCCGGCGTAGAACGCGCCGCCTGCAGCAGGGCGGCATGACGGCGGAAGGCCGTCTCCACCCTGGCCGGGTCGAGCCCCTGGAGGATGTAGCGGCTGGCGGTGTGCGCAGGCGCGCGGCGCCAGTTCAGGCCGAAGGCCGTGTTCAGCTTGCGGCGGTGGACGTCGATGAAGGTGACAATGTCCGGCGAACGTCTCCGTTCGACGCCGCGATACGAGTTGCACCCGGCCACGATGGCGAGGATGGAGAACAGCAGCACATGGGGCAGCTTGTAGAGCTTGCCCTCCGCCCGGCGCGGATCAGGGACGTCCGCCAGCACGTCCAACAACGGCGCAAACGCAACCACGGCACCCTCCGACCCAGTTGCTGCCGTAGAGGTCATACCAGTTGGCATAAGTTTCGACCCGAGCCTGTCGGCGTCTTTGCCCCAACTTTTCTCGGGCAAAACCCACGTGGCAAGCGGGTCAATTCTTACGGCAACGGGTATCAGACATTGGCCGGCTCGGAAACCCCCCTTGCGATCAGCCGCCTCACTTCGCCCCTCATTGGCGGCAGGGCAGGCTCAGTACAGCCCATTCAGCAGCGTTGAACAGCCCTGGCTGCGGAGCGGCTGCTACGGTACTGACGCTCGGCAATGGCGAGGTGGTGGTGAAGCAATTCGACGGTCATACGATGTCTCGCCATGCCCTCATCTATTCGAAGCTAGACGGCATCCGCCTCGAAATCGCTCGGGATTGCCCCCGACATCAGACAAGGCGACACGAACAAGTAGCGATGCCAAGCGCCATGAATGGTGCGCGCGGCGATGACGCTCCAGAAGATCGTCAGGCTCAAAACCAGCCCGGCCCCGACAGCCAGCAAGAAGGTCAGGTGAGTCTGACGCGCCAGAGCCAACGTCGCGACCGAGTAGACGCCAAGCGGGAAGGTGAACCCCCACCAGCCGATGTTGAACGGCATGCCCTCGCGCAGGTAGCGCGCGGTGGTCAACACCGCCAGCAGCAGCCACCAAAGGCCGTAGCCCCATAAGATGGCTCCGCCGATTACGCCAAGGCCGGCAGCAACCTCGCCAACGCCGGGGATGCCGGCCGCGGCAAAGGTGTGCGGCGCATCGGCGCCCAGCAGCAACAGGCCGAGTGCCCCAGTGCCGATCGGACCCAGAGACAGCCAGCCCGACGCCGCCATATCCTTGTGCGGGAGCTTGTGCAGGACGAGGCGCAGCACGAGGATGACCAAGATGCTCATCGCGAGCGGGACCGAGAACGCCCATAATGCGTAGCCGAGCACCAACATGCGCAGTGCCGCCTGCGGGTCGGCCAGATGCGGCACCAGCAGGCCGGCGCTGGCCGCCGCTACTTCGGCGGCTACGATGGGCAGCAGCCAGACCGCCGTCATCTTCTCGATGCTATGGTCCTGCCGGGTGAACATCAGGAAGGGGATGAGTACGCCGCATGCGACAGCCATCACCATATCCAGCCACCATAAGCCCTCGGCGATGAGGACCGCGATGTTTCCCCAATGCGGGATGCCGAAGGCGAGAAAGCCGTTGATGATGGTGGCGAGCCCCATTGGGATAGCGCCGAAGAACATCGACATGACCGAATGGCCGAAAATGCGGCGCGCCTGATCGAAAAACATGATCCAGCGCGCTGCGTACAGTCCGGTGAACAACAGGAATAGCCCGATGTTCAACCACCAGAGCGCCTCGGCGACGGTATGCAGCCCGGGAACGGCAAAAGGCACTTGATTGAGCGCCAGTGCCAGTATGCCAGTGCCCATCGTGGCGGTGAACCAATTTGGCGTGAATTGCCGCACCGTCTCCCGTAGGCGCCCCGCTACGGTATTCACACATCTCCTAATTCTTAATAAAAACAATGTGGTGTGAAAAATGGTCCGCGTCGATACCAGAATGCCTCTCGTCTTGTGACCACTTATTCTGACTGTCATAAGCCCAGTTTTGGATCGGCGGGCATCAGTCAGTCCTGTCGTGAAATGAGATGTGTGAATACCGTAGAGGCGCCCCGCCTGAGGACCATGGACGAAAGGTGGCGCAGGCCGCGTAGTCTCCCTCATGGTAAGATTGCTCCTGAAGACGTGGAGCCAAATGCGTAGCATGAAGAAGACTTCACCCGGACCCGGCCACAGAACCAAATGCGTCGCCTGGGCGCTGGGATCGGTCGCGGCCGAGACTTCTTTGGCCATAGCCCAAGCGATCCTGCGCTGTGCCAACACGGCGCTCCTCGATCAGAGGCCAAACAGTTCACCGGCTTGATATTTCGCGGGAGAGGATGCGAGCCTCGCGAAGTGGCTGTGGCCGGTGCCGATGCGGTGACATCGGGCTATTTCGGGAACGCCGGCGAGTGGACGTAAGGCGCACCGCACAGCCTTGCGTAGAGTGTCGTGAGCAGAACGAAGAAAGCGGTGTGCGCCACCGCGAAACCGATCATTCCTGCAGCATCGAGGTGGTGCGCGCCTGCTATTCCCTCACCGATCAGCGGGAGCACCGCCATCGCGTTCAGCAGCCAGGCAAGCGCCGCGTAGATCAGGCCCTTCATCCAGGGCCGGCCAGGCAACACCGGTTCCAGCAAGTAGGCATAGACGACGGCCATCAGCAGGCCGACGAAGACGTGGAAGCCGAACTGGACGGTTTGGCCCGATGTGAACGGCAGCAACGAGGTGCTCCACCAAACCGGGGCGCCCAGCAGGCCGGCCAGCCAGCCTCCCAGGTTTTGCAGCAGGCGAAGCAGGCCGCCATGTGCAGTTTTCAACCCGGCTGCGTCCGCACCCGCCAGCATGGCCGTGTTCACGGCAATCGCAATCCCGCCAGCCGACAGCGCGGGGCCAAGACGTCCGCGTGGTGGAGCGACGTTCAATTGAGGTCGCCGAGCTGCAGGTCTGGCCTCCCCAGTCGCCCAACACCCAGGAGCAGCCAGACGCCAACCAGCTGGAGCGGCATTCCTGCCACGAACATCACCAGCCCGGCCCATTTCTGATCGACCAGCGGCGAAATGTCCCAACGGCAGATCACGTCGAGATAGGGCGTATAGAGCACGTCCGGGGAAAGCATCCAGATCAGCGCCACCACGGTCATCGGAATCCCTCCGGCCCAGGCCAGCGAGCCTGTCAGCCAGGAGCGCCGGATCGAGCGCGTCGCCAGCATGAACTGCGCCCAGAACAGCAGGCCCGAGATGAACTCGAGCAGACCGAGCGGAGCCGCATACAGAGCATTCGCCAGGCTTGGATCGAATACGCCGGGTAGGCTCACCGCGATGCTCAGGCCGACGAAGAACATCGTACTCACCGACGGGTCGAGCAGGACACCGATGAGATCATTGGAAGCGGAGGTCCGCGTCCGCTCGAAGGGAATGCTTCGCAATCCAAGAAGGAGCAGCGGTGGGGCGATCTGGTTCAACGCCATCAACGCCGCCGTGTAGCTCGCCATGGAGGCCAGCGGATCGCGTAATTCGAACGCGGCGAGACCGATCACCATCAAAGCTGCAATGACCGCGAGCCTGTGCGCGACGCCTGCTGGACTGGAGGGCACCCGCGCAGATGCCGTCCGGGCAGTTGCGCCGGAATAGGCCGTATCCGCGCCAGCACCGCACGCCGCATCAGCTCTCATGCAGAACGTGCCTGAGATCGCGCGCGACCGCTGCCGCGTCGCCGAGCTGGGAAAAACTGTAGCGCAGACGCTCGCGGCCGTCCGGGCCAATGACAGCCACGACGGACGTGTGATCGATGTAGGCGCCGCCCTCCGCCGGTCGCCACGTGACATCCCAGGCCTGCGCGGCCGCGGCGATTGCCTCGGGTGATCCGGTCAGGCCAACAGGAGCCGGATCGAAGTTCGACAGGAAGCTGTGCAGCGCGTTCTGCGTGTCCCGCCTTGGGTCGAGAGTGACGAAGACCTGCGTGACCCGGCCGCCATCCACCCCCATCTCGCGCGCGACCGCATCCAGCAGGCCTAGTGTCGCGGGGCAGACATCCAGGCAATGCGTATAGCCAAAATAGACCAGCGTGATGCCGCCGTGATGCGCAGCCAGATCGAAAACCCCGTCCTGGTCGTCCGGCAATACCAGCGGCGGTGCAACGTCCGGCGTGACACGCGTGCCGACATACGAGAAGCCCTCTCCCAGGCGCGCATACGCCCAAACGACAAGCAGCACGGCCAAGCCGGCCACAAGGCCGCGTATCGCCGTACGGGGCAGGCGTCTCACCAGACCTTCCATCCATGCGCCGCGGTCATATGCGTGACGAACGGCCAGAAGATCGGAATGTAGGCTGCAAGCGTTGCGACTGCTGTGAGCAGCGTCAGCAGTCCGAGATGCTCGAGCGCCTTGGCGAGCGGCGAGAGTTGCGGGTGCGCGACGATGCCGGCTGGCTCACGGCCGGGCGTCTCGCCGACGCCGACCGCGTAGCTTTCCCTGCCGCCGAAAGCCTGCGCGAACGGGATCGGCACCGGGGTCGCGAGACGGCGGCCGAACAGGGTGCCAACGAACACGACATAGAGGGCGATCGTGGCGAGCCACAGGATCACGCCGCCGACTGCCACCAGCGCAAGCGGGAGGTGCGCCGAGCCATACAGGCGTTCATAGACGGACTGCGGCAGGTAGGAGACCCACGCCCGCCTCGGCACGCCATGCAATCCGCTCCAATGCATGCCCAGCGCGAAGATCGACATGCCCACGAACCAGAGCCAGACAGAAGCGAGCGCAAGGCCAGGGCTGAACAGCTTGCGCCCGGTCAAATGCGGCACCATCCAGAACGCGACGCCCATGAACGTCATCGCAGTCGCCGTGCCGACGGTGATGTGGAAATGGCCGGGGATCCAGGTCGTGTTGTGGACGAGGGTGTCGAGCTGCCAACTGCCGTTCACGATGCCGCCTGCGCCGCCGAAGATGAAGGTCAGCATCGCGAGCACCTGAGCCGCCACGCTGGCATTGCGCCAGGGCAGCGCCGTGAACCAGCCGATCCAGCCGCGCCCGCCCCGCAGGCGTCCGGCGTATTCCAGGCTCAGGCCGATAGTGAAAGCGGTGATCAGGCTGGGCAGGGCGACCGAAAGGGTGAGCGCGACCAGGATCCCCCTCCAGATCTGGGAAAAGCCGGGATCGGTGAACTGGTGATGGCTGCCGACCGGCAGCGAGAACACCAGCAGCAGCGCGAAGGTGAGCCGTGCCATCGGATCCGACACCAACTTGCCGCCGACCTGCTTGGGCAGCAGCGCATACCAGGACACGTAGGCCGGCATCAGCCAGAAATAGACGATCGGATGCCCGGTCCACCAGAACAGGGTCCGCGCGATCATCGGATCGATCGTATCGGTGAGGCCGAGCGCCCAGGGATCGAGCTGCACGACGAGCTCGGTGCCTGCGCCGACGCCCGCCAGAAGCCACATCAGCATCGTCGCGGCGCTCATGTATGTCACGAGCGGCGTCAGCTCGCCGGGCCGCTGCGCCTTCCAACGCGCCCGTAGGTCCAGGATGATCGGAAGCGGCAGAAGGCTGCCGAATACCACCAGCGTCATCCCGAGATAGAAGAACGGGCTGCCCTTCAGCGGCGGGTAGAAGGTCCATAGGATGCTCGATGAGTTATCGAACATCGCATACAGCAGCATCAGCGTGCCGATGGCCATCATGCCGAAGCACAACCGCCAGAGCGTCATGTTCGGCGACAGGCCGAGCTCGCGCGCCGGCAGGTAGACGAGCAGCCCGCAGGTGATGAAGAAGGTGAAGATGTAGGCGTTCAGCACGCCGTGGATCGTCAGCCCCTGATAGTAGCTCTGCAGCACGGGTCGCAGGTACGGGTAGGCGTTGAAACCGCCGTAGTTCAGCGCCTGCAACGGCCCGATCGCCGCCCCGATCATCAGCGCCGAGAAGCCCCAGACGAGGAACCACAGCATGGTCCGCCGCTCGGCGGCGGCGGCATCGGCTGCCGGCAATGACATGCCGCGGTCGAGCGTGACGCTCATGACGGGGTCGCCGGATCGACGATGATGCGGCCGATCATGGCCTGGTGCTCGATTCCGCAGAACTCATTGCATATGATGTTGTAGGTGCCCGGATGCGCGAAGGTGTAGGTTACCGCGCCGGTGATCCCTGGCACGGCCGTCATGTTGATGGTGGTCCCCTGCACCTCGAAACCGTGCAGCACGTCCGCACTCGTCACGTGGAAGGTGATCTCAGCCCCTTGCGGCATGTGCAGCGGGCTCGGCGTCCAGGCCCATAGATGGGCCAGCATGTGCACGGAATAGGCATTCGGCCCGGTGCGGACCAGGCCCGCGTCGGCGAGCGGCGCCGTCGCGCCTGCCGACGGATCAATACGGTAGCCGTCGGTTTTCACCACCACGCCGTAGTCGAGTACGACGAAGAACAACGTGCCGGCCAGCAAAAGGCTGAGCAGCACCATGGAGATGAAGACCCAGATCCGCTCATGCCGCTCGGCGGCCTTGTGGAACGCGTCCTCGAAGCCGGGTGGCGAGGCGGCGTCGCTCATCGCGGCCTCCTAGCTGCGGGCATGGAAGACAACCGCGACCAAGGTCCACATCGTGAGCGTCGCGAACAGCAGGAAGCCAGCCACGACCCAGGCGCCGACCGGCCGAACTGGCTGCTCGGCCAGGACGCCGGCGCGGCCGCCATCGGTCTGCACCGGGTTGGCATCGTCATCGGTTGCGCCTGCCATCGATCGCTCCTAGTCCGCGGCTGCCGGTGCAGCGTCGGCCACCTTCGGCACCGTGCCGGCGGGAGGGGTGGTTGCCGGGTCGCCGAGCACGGCTCCGTTGACCGTCTGGCCGTACATCGACGACGGCGTGTCGTGGAACTTCTTGCGTGTCTGCTCGACGTCGCCTTCGAAGCGCGGGTCCTGCGGACGTACCTGGCTGTCCATATAGGTTGCCACGTCCCAGGCCTGTTGCGGGGTCAGCGAACCGCCCATGCCGAGCGGCATGTTGGCGTGGATGAACTCCGCCGCATTCTTGATCGATCCCATTCCCGCGCCCCAATTGAACGACTGCGGGCCCCAGAGCGCCGGGAACACCACCTTGCCACCGGAGGACTGGCCGAGGCCTTGCGCCCCGTGGCATGCTGCGCATTGCTGGGCGTACACTTCGCCACCCCGCGCATAATCCGCGGGCAGCCCCGGCTTAGGCAGCTTCGGATAGCCTCGTCCTTCAGGCTTTTCGCCGGTGGGCAGTCCCTTGGCCAGGAAATAGGAGTAGCTCTCCAGGGCGACGAGCACCGGGTCGCCGAGCTTGGGCGCCTTGCCGTTCATGCTGTAGCTGAAGCAGCCCTGCAGCCGCTCCTCGAACGAGTTCACGTGCCCGTTCTTGGCCCGATAGGCCGGATAGGAGACGTAGGCGCCCCACATGGGCGCGGCACCCGCCTGGCGGCCCGCCTGCAGGTGGCAATTGCTGCAATGCAGCTCGTTTCCGACGAACTGCGGAGCATACTTGGCGGGCTCACGGAAGATCTGTTCGCCCAAACGCACCTGCTCACCGAACTTGTCGGCCGGAATGGCGCTGTCCGGCGGCGGCTCGAACCCGTGTGGGCCAGCGCCAGTATCCGCCGCGTGCGCCACGGTGATGCCCGATGCCGGACGCAACCCCATCCACGCGGAGCCGCCCGCGACGGCTGCCGCCGCGACCACCAGTCCGAATACCGCGATCGGTCTCATGGCTTGCTTCCTTCCCCGTTCCCAAGCGAGGCGACGTATGCCGCCACGGCATCGATGCTGGATTGATCGAGATGGCTCGCCTCGGCGCGCATGAACGCTCCTTTCGGATCGCGCAGCTCGCCGGAGTGCCATTGCTGCAGCTTCTCGGCGACGTAAACCGCCGATTGGCCAGCCAGACGCGGCGAGAAATCGCCCACGCCGAGCCCCGTCGTGCCGTGGCATTGCGAACAGGACGGCATGCCCGTGTGATAGTCGCCATCGAGGAACAGCGCCCGCCCTTGAGCCAGCTGCGCCGGCGCGAAGGGCGGCAGGTCGGGCGTTGCGGGCATGGGAAGGCTCGCGACATAGTCCGCGACCTCCTGACGTTGCGCCGCTGTCAGCATTCGGGCGTAGGGCGCCATGGCGGTGTTGTGCCGGGCGCCGGACGCGAAGTACCCAAGCTGCGCATCGATATAGGAGGAGGTCAGCCCGGCGATCCGTGGAATGCCGGCATCGGGCTGTCCGGCGCCATCCTGCAAGTGGCACGACGCGCATCCTGGCCGCTCGGGAGACACGCCGTGGGCCACGATCTCACGTCCGGCCGCGACGGTTGCATCATCGGCAAGCGCCGGGCCTAGCGGCGTCAGAGCGGCAAGCAGGCCGGCCGCAATCATGCCGCCGCCCCATCCCGGTCGGGCAACGCGGCGATGCCCGGGGTTAACCGCTCGCCTTGCGTCGCTCACACGGCTCTCCCCGCCGAACGGGCGCCGGTACGGGTCACCCGTATCGAGCCAACGAGCACGACGACAAGAAGCGCCAGAACGCCGAGTTCCAGCATGGAGGCATGGAACAAAGGCAGGCTGCCTTCTGCCCAATGGTCGGGTTGCGTGATCTGCGAGGTCTCCAGCGTGATGACCAGGATCCGGCGTATGCAGGCGATTAGGCCGACGATCAGGAAGGGCTCGCACACCAGCGTCCCGGTCTGGATCGACGCCTGTACGGTATGTAGGATCTCAACCAGCATCAGAACGAACAGCAGGCGGTCGATGATGTGGAAAACGGCGCCGGTGCCGGACCAGTCCTGCAAACCGTCCCACAGGAGCTTGCCGGAGCCCGCCAGAGCGAGCAACAAGGCAATCACGAGCATGGCGCCGATCACGACATAGACCCCCTGCTCGGCCACATGAATGGCAGCCGCGCTCCTGTGCGTCTTCTGGGAAGCGGTGATCATGTCCGGAAAATACGATGCCGACATAGAGAACGATTGCAAGCGGGCCACGTTGAGCGCAGCCCTTTCTCCACAGGTGGCATCGCATTTACGTCGTTCATTTGAGCATGATTTACTGAAGCTGATACGGTCGGTCTAATCGTTTATTCCGAATAGTCGACCGGCATAGGTATGCTGGCATCGCTCACCTGGGCAGGCTGCGCGATACTGGCTCGTTCGGAGGCGCTTCGTCCGTTATGGACAAGACCTTGTGATTATGATGACAGCGGGTCAGGACCCGGCTTGCCTGCTCCGCGCGCTCCAGCACGGCGCGCGCCTCGATGAAGAATGCGGCACCCGCTGCGGTCAGCTGGATCCCGCGGCCGACACGGTCGAACAACCGGATCCCATGTTGCGCTTCCAGCGCGGCGACCGATGCGCTGACCGCCGATTGCGCGAGATGGAGGGCCTCCGCCGCCTGGGTCAGATGCTGCCGCTCCGCCACGGCGACGAACACACGTAGCTGCTGCAATGTCATGATCGCAATCCTGTTCTGACGCTGTCCCACGCCGTGGCGATCTCCGCTGAAGCGCCACTGGGACGGCGCTGTGCCGCCCAGTACGCGGGTCAGCCGGCGATGTAGGGTTTGAAGCCGTAGCGCTCGAAGATGTGCAGAGCATCGGGCGAGCGGATGAAGTCCAGCCAGGCTTTCGCCGCCTCGGGGTGCGCCGTGCCTTTCACCTCGGCGCCGGCATAGATCGCGGTGGCATTGTCTGCGTCTGGGATCACGATGTGCTCGATCGGGTGGCCGGCCTGCTCCTGGAACATCGCTTCGGACTGCCAGGTGACGCCTGCGTCGGCCACGCCTTGCATCAGGAACAGCGGCGTCTGCCGGTGATGGATATGCGTCAGGATCGTGCTGCCGTCTTTCACCTTCGTGTCGTAAACGGCGTGGGCAAGCGCCTCGCCGCCGGTCTTGCCGAGCGCCAGTTTGATCTGCCGTGCGATCCCTTCGAACTCGGGGTTCGGCATGGCCAGCCGAACGCCGGGCTTGCCCAGGTCCGCCAGGCTTGCGATGCGCGCCGGGTTGCCTTTGGGCACCATGATGGCGAGCGTGTTGGTCACGTAAGGCACCGCAGGACCGGTCAGCAGGCCCTTGCCAATGAATTCCTTGACCTTCATCAGCCCGGCAAAATAGGCGTCCGGCTTGGCCGTCCATGTCATGTTGCCGACGGTGATGGTGCCCCCTGCCTCCATCTGCTTGATCAACAGCCCGGGCGGGATCGTCTCCCAATAGATGCGGCCCTTGTATCCGGGGTGTGCTGCCTCGAACGCCTGCACCAGCGGCGCCATCGCGAAGAAGTAGTTGCCGCCGACATAGAGCACGAGCCTGGGATCGGTCAGGTTGCCGTGGAAGTCGGCGAGCACGTCCACCTCGGGCACGGTGAAATCGAAGCCGCGGTTGGCGGCGTCGTTGTTCGCGCCGTGCTGCCACGGCGGGAAGATCGCCTCCCGGTAGCGCGGGGCCTCCGCTTTGCCTTTCCAGCCCGCGTCCTGCGCCATGGCCGGGGCAGTCAGCATGACGCAGGCCGCCGTGCCGAGCAGTGTCTTTCGGATGATTTGTCCCATGATCTACGTCCCTACTTGATGTAGTGGAAGCCGGCGGCCTGCAGCTCGGGCAGCGTGCCCACAGCGCCGGGCGTCAGCACCACGCCGGGAACCAGGTGGTTGGTCAGCTCGGCAGCCAACGCCTCGTGCGGCAGCTTATCCGGATTGATGTCCGCCTTGATCAGCCCGGCCGCCTGCTCCCAGATCGCGTTGTGGCAGGACATGAATACGACGCCGCGCCGCATCAGCGCGGGGATGGAGTTGTCGGCTGGAGAGAACACGCCCGCCGGGTCCTCGTAGTTCTTGGGATCGGCAGACTCGGCGTTCAGCGGTTCAAGTAATGTATTGGTCTTGAACTCGCCGCCGGCCAGTTTGGCGAGCTGATACTTGTCCCACATGGCCTGGTCGTATAGCGCCACCTGCGCCGTGCCATGGCATTCCGCGACGACCAGGAAGTCCGGATGCTTGAACGACCAGATCTGCGCGTTGAGGGCATTGCGCATGAGGTTGAGCCAAGGGCCCTTGATCTCGGTCATGTCCCAGGCCTGCTTGGTCTTCGGCGTATAGGCCAGCACCTCTGTCAACGCCGCGTGGTCCCACTGCTTGGGCTCGGTCAGGATCATCGGCACGGTTTTGAAGTCTCGGCGCCGTGGAGCTTTTGCAAGCCGTTCCATTAGCGCGTGCAGCTCCCCAGCACCTGGCACAGTCAGCGGCGCTGAGCTGGCCGCATGAGCCAACCCGGAACTTACGGCGAGCCCGACTGCCCCCGCCGCGACACCTAGGCCAAAGTTGAGAAGCGCATCGCGCCTTCCGGTTATTACGTTCATGATCCGGCTCCCTGATTTCCAGTAAGCGGAAGCTGGGCATTCGCATTTCTTGAGACCAACACAGTTCGTGGCTCGGTTCGATCGGATGACCCGATGAAAGGCCGGGTGGCGTTAATGCATGAATGCAGTGTGGTAGCCTGGTGACGAAGGCAGGGGTACTTTCCTTGCCAGACGCTCAAGCACAACGCTCAGCGGTGCGATTGCATTCCACGTGCTACTGGATCACGGCCCGAGGCGGGGCCGTATAGGATGCCCGAGGCCCACTGATGACGCACGCCGCCGTGCCGCCGAAACTGCCGTCGGCCGATACAAGCACCTGATCGGCCCCAAGCTCGGCGCCCACAGCCTGCAGGTCCAGCAAGGCCATGGCGCCATCGCCGTTGCGACGCTCAACACGATGATCCCAACCGAAATGTCCGTCTGCGTCCGCGGCGCCTGACCAACACGGGATAAGGCATCTCAGGCCATGCCAAAATCGGGGCAGCAACGCTCGCATGAACTTCGCTTCAAGGTGTTGTTCTCAGACGATTTTGGCAAAGCCTGCCGCCCCCGCCGGGTGTGTTGCCGGGGGCCGTGGCTTCGGCCGCTCGTTGAGAGCCTCCCCCAACGCTTCTGCGACATCGCGTCCGCTGCCGAACATCGCCTCGATGCTGCGCATGCATAGCGCGACATCGTCATTGGCAAGGCGGTAATAGACCTGTTTGACGACACGGCGAGTCTGGACCAGCGCGGCGCGCCGCAACTCAGCCAATTGCTGGCTCAAGGCCGGCTGGCCAATGCCGGTCGCCTCTTCGATGTCGCCCACCGTGTGTTCGCCATCCAGCAAGCGGGACAGGATCATGAGCCGTTGTGGCTGGGCGTAGCTTTTGAGCTTCTCGGCCGCCTCGGTGGCGCGCGCGTGCGATTGATAGACGGCGGTCATTCGTCGTTCCGCGTTTGATAGAACCAATCGGCCGGCATGACGCCCTGAGCCAGGCCCCCAGCGTTCTGCACCGGTGGCAGCAATAGCTTGCCGCCGGGCCGCCAGCCCTCCGGCGTCATGACGTCGTCCGTCGCGGTGCGCTGCAGGGCTGCTACCATCCGAAGCATCTCGTCCACCGAGCGGCCGACGGTCATGGGATACCAGGTCATGGCGCGGATCACGCCCGCCGGATCGATGAAATAGGTCGCACGCACTGCAGACGAATCCTGCGCGGCCTCGTCCAGCATGCCGTATGCCCGACCAATGGCCATTGACGGGTCCTCGACGATCGGAAACGGCACGATAACGTCAAACACCTCCTTGATCGCCCGGACCCAGGCGAGGTGCGCGTAGAGGCTATCGACCGAGAGGCCCAGCAGGGCGCAGCTCATCGCATCGAACTGCGGGGCGGCGCGCGCCAGCCCGACAAACTCGCTGGTGCAGACCGGGGTGAAGTCCGCAGGGTGCGAGAAGAACACCAGCCATCGGCCGCGATACTGATCGAGGCTAATCTCGCCCGAGGTCGTGCGCGCCCGGAAAACCGGGGCTGGGTCGCCGATCCGCAACGGCCGGGGTGGGACAGAAGGCCTGCTCTCAATCATGTCTGATGCCATGTGCGCCCCCTTGCCGGCAAAAAGTCGTTGACGCAATCACAATACACTTACATGATATATGAAATCGATAAACTAAGAACGTGGAGGCCGTCAATGTCCGATCCAAACCTCACCTCGGCAATCGAACAGGTCCGCGACGCACAGCACAGCGCCAAGCTCATCGTCGAGAGCTTCTTCGATGAGCCCACCAACACCGCGAGCTATGTCATCCATGACCCGGCAACCCGACAAGCCGCGGCAATCGACAGCGTGCTGAATTTCGACGCCGCCGCCGGCCGCACCTCGACCGGTTCCGCCGACGCGATCATCGACTACGTGCGCCGCGAGGCGCTGACCGTCGGGTGGCTGCTGGAGACGCATGCGCATGCCGATCATCTGTCGGCCGCGCCCTACCTGCAGCAGAAACTGGGCGGCAAGCTCGCGATCGGGCGGGAGATCATCACCGTGCAGAACGTGTTCGGAAAGATCTTTAACGTCGGGACCGAATTTGCGCGCGACGGCTCCGAGTTTGACCGGCTGCTCGATGACGGTGACCGGTTCTCGATCGGCGATATTCCGGCCATAGCGCTGCACGTGCCGGGTCATACCCCAGCGGACATGGCCTATGTGGTCGGTGACGTCGTGTTCACGGGCGACACGCTGTTCATGCCCGACTACGGCACGGCGCGCGCCGATTTCCCCGGCGGCGACGCACGCCACCTCTACCGGTCCATCCATCGCCTGCTGTCACTGCCTGGTGAGACCCGCCTATTCCTCTGCCATGACTACAAGGCGCCGGGGCGCGACCGGTTTGTCTGGGAGACGACGGTCGGCGCGGAACGGTCCAGCAACGTCCACGTGCATGACGGCGTCGGTGAGGACGCGTTTGTCGCCATGCGAACGGAGCGCGACGCCACTCTCGGCACGCCCAAGCTGATCCTGCCCTCGGTGCAGGTGAATATGCGGGCCGGGCACCTGCCACAGCCGGAAGCGAACGGGACGCGATACCTTAAGCTGCCACTGGACACGCTGTGATGAGCATCATGAAGCTGACCCCGAACTTCGCGGCGTCTGCCCAACTCACCGAGGCCGACGTCATCAAGGTCGCCGCTGGGGGCTTTCGCACCATCATCGACAACCGCCCTGACGGCGAGGACGCCGGCCAGCCGACGGCTGCAGACATGGCGGTGCTGGCTGCACGGCATGGCATGGCGTTCGAGCATATCCCCGTCGTCCCAGGCGCGATTGCCGACGCCGATGTCGCCAAGATGGCGGACGCGCTCGGCCGGGCATCGGGGCCGGTGCTCGGCTATTGCCGCACCGGAATGCGCGCCGCGACGCTTTGGGCGCTGTCCGAAGCTGGGATGACCGATCCGGCCACAATCCTGAGTACCGCGGCGAGCGCCGGATACGACCTTGGCCCGCTCAGGCCGCGTCTCGCAGCACGTGCGAAGACCGTGGGAGGCGGCACGACGCTGAAGGTCTTCGATGTCGTCGTCGTAGGCGGTGGCAGTGCCGGCATCGCGACGGCGTCCAGCCTGCTGAGGCGACGCTCGTCGCTCTCCATCGCCGTCGTCGAGCCGGGCGCGACGCATGATTACCAGCCCGGCTGGACGATGGTCGGCGCCGGCGTCTTCGCCCCCGAGGCGACACGGCGCAGCATGACCACGGTAATGCCCGACCGGGTGACTTGGATCAGGCAGGCGGCCGCCGGCTTCGCACCGGACAGCAACGAGGTCGTGCTCGCGGACGGTTCGGCGGTCCGCTACCGCGTGCTGGTCGCGGCGCCTGGGCTGACGCTCGACTGGAACGGCATACCGGGGCTGGCCGAGGCGCTCGGCAAGAACGGCGTCACTTCGAACTACCGCTATGACCTCGCGCCCTACACCCGTGACCTCGTCCGCGGGCTCAAGCGGGGGCGCGCACTGTTCACCCAGCCGGCCATGCCGATCAAGTGCGCCGGCGCACCGCAGAAGGCGATGTACCTCTCGTGCGACATCTGGCGCGAGGCCGGCTCTCTCGGCCAGATTGACGTCGAGTTCCACAATCCCGGCGCCGTCCTGTTCGGCGTTGCCGCCTACGTGCCGGCCTTAATGGCCTATGTGGAGCGATACGGGATCGACCTGCGGTTCGGGTCAAAGCTCGTCGCTGTGGACGGACCGGCAAAAGTCGCGACTTTCGAGCGCCGCGCCGCCGACGGCGCCACTGACTGCGTTGAGAGTACGTTCGACATGCTGCACGCCGTACCCCCGCAGGTAGCGCCGGACTTCGTGACCAGCAGCCCTCTCGCTGGCGAGACGGGGTTCATCGCCGTCGACCAGGGCACCCTGCGGCATATCCGCTACCCAAACGTCTTCAGCCTGGGTGATGCCTGCTCGACATCCAACTCCAAGACCGCGGCAGCCGCGCGGAAGCAGGCGCCGGTGGTCGCGCTGAACGTGCTGGCGACCCTGGACGGCCGCGAGCCCGTGGCGGATTACGACGGCTACGGCTCCTGTCCGCTGACCGTGGAGCGCGGCAAAGTCGTGCTCGCCGAGTTCGGCTATGGCGGCACGCTGCTGCCGAGCTTCCCGGCTTGGCTGCTGGACGGCACCAAGCCCACCCGGGCCGGCTGGATCCTCAAGAGCCGCATGCTGCCCGAGATCTACTGGCGTTGCATGCTCAAGGGCCGCGAGTGGCTGGCCAGCCCGCATTCGATCGAACGGCGCAGCCCGGCCCGGTCCGCATGACGCTCCAGCCGCTCCAGTATGCGCTGGGCTCGGGTTCCGGTGCGCTGGTCGGCTTCACGCTCGGTCTGGTCGGCGGGGGAGGCTCGATCCTGGGGGTTCCGCTGATGGTGTATCTCGTGGGGGTCGATAACCCCCACGTGGCGATCGGCACGAGCGCTTTCGCGGTCGCCGCCAATGCCGCGACCGGCCTGCTCAACCACGCCCGGGAAAGCACGGTGAAGTGGCGCTGCGAGGGCATGTATGCCGCCACTGGCATCGTCGGTGCGCTCCTGGGCTCGACCGCCGGCAAGAGCTTCGATGGGCAGAAGCTGCTGCTGCTGTTCGCCCTTCTCATGATCATCGTCGGCGGTCTCATGCTGCGCAGGCGGGGGAACGTCGGCACGCCCGGGGCGCAGTGCACGCGGGAGAACACACCGAGGGTGCTGGGCTACGGCCTGGGCACCGGGGTCTTCTCGGGTTTCTTCGGGATCGGCGGCGGCTTTCTCATCGTCCCTGGCCTGGTTGGTTCGACCTGCATGCCAATCCTCAACGCCATCGGAACCTCGCTCGTGGCGGTCACGGCATTCGGCTTCATGACCGCGCTGAACTACGCCCTGTCCGGGCTGGTCGACTGGCCGCTGGCATTTATGTTTATCGGCGGCGGCGTGATCGGCAGCGTTTTCGGCACCCGGATCGCGAAGCGCCTGGCGGGAACGACCGGCCGCCTGACGACGGTCTTCGCCGTGCTCATCTTCGTCGTTGCGGCCTACATGCTGTCCCGCAGCGTGTCGGCGCTCGCCTGATCTCCAGGTGGAGGACGAGCCGATGAGCTTCGACCGCAACCGAGTATTGCTCCACTTCCTGTATCGCATCATGGGGCCGAAAGAATGATCTCGAGGCGCACTCTCGGAACGGCCGCAGTGCTGGCCTCAGCTGCGATCGGCCTTGCTTATGAAGTGGCCGCGCAGGCTCCTCATGCTGCAATGCCTGCACAGGCCGAAGCGCTTCCTGCCGACCTGCTTCGTCGGATGCAGGAGGACCCGAACACGCCGGCCGCGGGCAACAGCTTGGGCGCGATCACGGTCACCGAGTTCTTCGACTACCGGTGCCCCTACTGCCGCACAATGCAGCCGGTTCTGGAAAAGCTGGTGGCCAAGGACAGGCGCGTCCGGCTGGTGTTCAAGGACTGGCCGATCTTCGGCGGTGTCTCGATCTATGCCGCACGGGTCGCCATCGCCAGCCAATGGCAGGGGAAATACGCTGCCGTGCACAAGGCGCTGTTTGCCCTGCCACGCGCCATGGACGAGGCGGCTGTACGCAAGGCGGTCTTGGACACCGGCGTGGAGCTGGCACAGCTCGATCGCGATCTGGCCGCACGCGGCGCAGAGATTGAAAGCGCGCTCAACCGCACCAGCGAGGAAGCGCACGCGATCGGCTTCCGTGGCACGCCGGGCTTCGTGGTCGGATCGATGGCGATGCCAGGAGCGCTGAGCGAGAGCCAGATGGCAGCATTGGTCAATCAGGCCGCCGCGCCTTGATGGGGCTTGAACAAGGGATGGAGGCAGCATGGCAAATATCATGGCGGGTGTTCGTCGCGGTCGCCCTGGTCTTGGAGGATGCATCATAAAACGGATCATTGTTGCTTGTGTCTTGCTGTTCTCCTCGTATGCCGCCCAGGCAGACGAGCTGATCGCGACCAAAAGCACCCACACCGTCATGGAAACACTCGATCGGGTGGAGACCGCCGCGAAGGCCGCTGGTTTTTCCATCGTGGCGCGTGTGGATCATTCGGGGGCCGCCGAAGCGGTCGGGCTTAAGCTGCGGCCGACGGCGCTGCTGATCTTCGGCAAGCCGCAAGGTGGCACCCCGCTTATGCAATGTGACCAGCGGGTCGGCATCGACCTGCCGCTCAAGGCTTTGGCGTGGCAGGACGAGGGCGGCCAGGTCTGGTTGGGCATGACCGACCCTGCCGTGCTGAAAATCCGCTACGGCCTAGGCGCTGTTTGTGATGCGCCGATCAGCGCGATGCAGGGCGTCGTGCATAAGCTGTTGGAAAGCGCCACCACAGGGTGAAGCCGTTGCGTGCAGCGCCGGCCCGGCACCTACGCGGTCCTCGGGCGCGGGCGTGCAGATGGCGCGCCTTCGTCCAACTCACCCTAATGCGATACTGCTCATTGCATTGCTGGACTGGGGATCAAGAAATGAACAGCACTCGATGTCGGGCCGCGGTGCGGTTCACCGCCTGGGCTCTCCTTGCTCCCCTTCCAGCGTTGTCCGCCGACTTCACGCGGGAGCAAGTGGCCGAGCAACTAGCGGCCCTTCCCGCTGGAGGGCGGATCAATCTCGCGGGAAGGTCTTTAAATGGCCTTGACCTCAGCCGGCTGGATTTCACTGGCGGCGACCTGCACGGGGCGGATCTCTCTGGCGCGAACCTGTTTGCGGCGAAGTTCCAGGATGCCAACCTGACCGGCGCGAACCTGTCCGGGGCGCGTGTGGTGTCCCGCCTCGGGCACGCCGACCTGACCGGGGCCAACCTGTCGGGCGCCAAGATGAGCGCGGACATGAAGAACCAGTCGATGGGGCTGATGCGCGCCGAGTTCCCCGGCGCGAACCTCGCCGGCGCCAATCTCTCCGGCGCGGAACTCGGCAACCCGCTGTTTCGTTTCGCCAACCTGACCGGAGCCAACTTGACCGGTGCCGACCTGCATCAGGCGGATTTCATCGGCGCGAACCTCGCCGGGGCTAATCTCACGGGCGCCATTGCGACCGGCACCAATTTCGAAGCCGCAGAGATCAAGAACGCGATCGGGCTCGACAGCGTCAAAGGTCTGGACCGCACAGGCTCCCATTGGGTCGCTGTGACGACTGGGGCCGGGCGGAGGCTATCGCTCAGATGGCAGGCTTGGTTTGGCGATCATGAATTTGAAGCCCCACATGCCCAGCAGCATAGCGCCGACGAACAAAACGCCTTTGAAGAATGAGGGAGGTCAGCATGGCAGTAAAGAGCGTGAAGGAACTGGTGCGGGACGCGGGCAAGTCCGTCGAGACTCTTTCCGGACAGGAAGCGGCGATGCTCGTGGGCGACCCGGGCGTGCTGTTCGTCGATGTTCGCGAAGGTGAGGAGCTGCAGAAAACCGGACGGCTCCGAGGCGCGCTTCACGTGCCGCGTGGTTTGCTCGAGTTCCAGGCCGATCCGAGCAGCCCCACCCACAAGCCGCAACTCGGCGAGGACAGGAGGCTGGTTCTTTATTGCGCCTCCGGCAGCCGCTCGGCGCTTGCCGCACAGACGCTGAAGGACATGGGCATGGACAGGGTGGCGCATGTCGAAGGCGGCTTCCCGGCGCTCTGGGATGCGGGCGTCCCGGTGGAACCCTGAGCGGATGAGCTTCTACAACGATCGTGTGCTGCCCCACCTCTTGAGCATCGCGATGCGGAACAAGGATTTGGAAGCCTATCGCCGGCGCCTTGTTCCAGCCGCACAGGGGCGGGTGCTCGAGGTTGGGATCGGCTCGGGCCTGAACCTGTCGTTTTATGGCCCTGGCGTCGTCGAGGTGATCGGGCTCGACCCCTCCGCGTCGCTGCTCCGGATGGCTGGCGAGCAGGCTGCCCGAAGCGGGATGACGGTCAGCTTGCTTGAGGGCTCGGCCGAAGCCATCCCGCTGGAGGATGCGAGCTTCGACACCGTCCTGACCACCTGGACGTTGTGCTCGATCTCCGATGCCGGGGCGGCCCTGGGCGAAATCCGCCGCGTCTTGAAACCAGCGGGTCATCTCCTGTTCGTTGAACACGGGAGCGCGCCGGATGCCGGCGTCGCCCGCTGGCAGGACCGGTTGACGCCGTTGTGGAGGCCCATCGCCGGTGGATGCCATCTCAACCGGCCGATCGCGGCGCTGATCAGGCGTGCCGGCTTCGGGATCCCGGATTTGCATGCGGGCTACATGGCCGGGCCGAGGCCATTCACGTTCATGTACGAGGGACGTGCGTCCAAGGGCTGATGCGGCCGGGTGCGACAGCGGAGAGATAGGCTCCGCTGTCTTAGCCGGTTTTCAGCGCACCGACGGCTAGGGCGTGAGGTCCTGGCCGCTGGTCACGTTGCTCACCGCGACGATGCTCTTGGTCGTCCCGGTGTGGCCCGCGTTGTCGGTGACGCTCGCGTTGATCGTGACGCTGTGCTTGTCGGCGGGAACCACGAGCGCGCCGCCCACCACCCAGTCGGCGGTAATGCGGACCGACCCCGAGGCGTCGATCTCGCTCCCGGCCACGTCGAACAGGCCGGCGAGATTGGTGCCGGCAGGGACCAGGTTGCCGTTGGGCTGGCGCAGCGGCACGTCGAAGCTGACGGTCATGCCTGGGAAGTTGCGGTTGGCGCCACGGCTCGCGATCACGCTGGGATCGAAGATCAGCCCGGTTGGGATCGCCGCGTTGAGCGGCGTCCCTTCGCTCGTCAAGCCGTTCTCGCTGACCGCGATGCCGGCCGCGTTGCGGTCGACCGCCGACACCTGGATGAAGAACAGTGAGCCGTTGTCAGGCGTAAGGCTCGCGTCCTGCGGACCGATGGCAATCGAGGTCGGCACGCGCGGCGCAATCAGCGAGACCTCGGGCCCTTGCCCGTCGTCGACGGTGCTCGCCGTACCCCGGAAGCTCTCAGGCGCAGGCGTCAGCGCCTGGCCCGACGTGCCGTTGTCAGCCACGCCGAGCTTCACCTGATCGAAGGCGACCCGGCCCGCACGGTCGACGAAGGCAACTGTCATCGTGACGTTCTTCGCCGTCTCCGGCAGGGATTCGAGGACGTGCCAGCCCAGCCAGGTGGTGATCCCCTTGCCGGGCGTGTCGTCGCTGCCCGCGACGTTGAACGCGGCGGCGACGTTGTTGAGCGCCGGCAGCACCTGGCCATCAGGCGTGGTGAGCGGCTGGTCGAAGAACACGAATAGGCCCGGTACATCGGGGTTGCGAGCACCTTGGTTGAGTTCGGGGACGTGGCGTATGCCGAACACCGGCGGCGCCAGCGTCGCCTCGCGCACCTCGAGACCGACTTGGTCGCGCGTCACGACCTCGACGGTGACGACGAAGCCGGTGCCGTCAGAACTACCCTTGCCGACACGGGAAATGCCGGGCGCGATTGCAGAGTCGGCGAGTGGGGAGACAATGCGCACAATGGGCTTCAACCCCTCGAAGCTCGGCTCGCGGCCGTGCTCGGCCTCCGGCCCCTCGGCAAGGGCGGGTGCGCTCGCCAGCGCCAGCAAGGACACGCTGAGGCAAGCGCGACCGACGATGTGCGGCAGTCGTGTGAGATTGCGGTGGGATGTTGGCATGGTGTCTCCTTGGTGGCGCGTGTGGATGCCAAGAGATGCCGTCGCGAGTAGTGGAAACTGCTTGCGGCGTTCTCCGGCAGGGCGAAGTTGCCGGCTTAGGCGGTGAGGTAGACAGGAGCTGCTGCGATGAACGGGCCCCTCTATGAAGGACACCGCCCATGGCGTTTCATTCCAGCATTTTGGAAAAATGTTCAGAACGAGCGCGCCAGTGGTGCAACGCTTGACCCAGAGCCGTGCTCCTCGTGACCTCCGCCACCGGCTGGCACCGTCAACCTCGGCAAGGGTCCGACCGTGGCGACGAGTGACCGTGGAAAACCATCTTCCCAATCCTCGGGCACGCCCTGTTCGTCCTGGACCGCGTTGGTGAGTGCTTTCGGCTGGACGCGATGCTTAACCGCCGGAGATGTTCGATTCCGGTCCGATCGATCGCCATCCACGATCGAACCGAGCGAAACCTTGTGATGGTCTGCAAAGCCGGTGCGGCCCAAGTCTGGGGCAACACAGCAAACGCGAGGCGATCATGTCCGACTTGACCCAGACGGCACCCATCGGCTTCAAGACCGCGGTTCGCGAGGCCGTCGGCATATTTGCCAGCCAACAGGACCTGCAGGCCGCAATCGATGACCTGCTGACCTCCGGCTTCGCCCGTTGCGAGCTGAGCCTGCGCGGGGCCGAGACCGACGCCACGGCCGGGCGGACGCCGGAGGCCCTGGCCGACGACCCGGCGACACCCCGCACCGACCATTTCTGCACGGAGGCACTCGGCGATGCCGAGGGTTCACTCATCGGCGGGTTCGCCGTGCTGCCCGCCTTGGGCGCCGCCTGGGCTGGTGCGGCAGCCGGAGCAGGGTTCCTGGCGATTGGCGGCCTGACCGTCGTGAGCGGCGGTGCGGGCGCCGTCGTCGGGGCGGCACTCGCCGCCATGCTGGCTCGGCATCACGCCGCCGGCCTGACCGGCCAGGTTAACGAGGGCGGGCTGCTAATGTGGGTGCGCACGCGCTCGCCGGAGCTTGAGGCGCGGGCACTCCGCATCTTGTCGAGCCACGCCGCAACCCATGTCCATTCGCATAGTCTTGCGGCGTGATCCCAAGCATCACTCCCAGCTACAATCAATATTCAAAGGAAACGCTGATGCTGCTGCAACACCCCACCGCCGGACGGCGTGCTGTTCTGGGCGGGCTGGGCCTCGCTGCGCTGGGCCTGTCCAGTCGCCGCGCCATGGCTGAGGCCACCACGACGCTGCCGCTGCCGGGCGGACCCGGTGAGCGGGCGATCACCACGGAGTTCCCCGGCAAGGGGCCGATGATCCTGCAGCGCACCCGTCCGCCGCTGCTGGAGACGCCGTTCGAGGTGTTCGACCGCGGGGTGTTCACGCCGAACGACGAGTTCTTCGTGCGCTGGCATTGGGCGGTGATCCCGACCGAGCTGGACGTGAATGCCTTCCGTCTGGGCGTGACCGGCCACGTCAGGGCGGCGCAGTCGCTGACCCTCCAGGACATTCTATCGCTGCCCCGGGTCGAGCTGGCCGCCGTCAACCAGTGCTCGGGCAACTCGCGCGGCTACTTTGCCCCGCGGGTGGCGGGCGGCGAGTGGTCCAATGGCGCCATGGGCAACGCGAAGTGGATGGGCGTGCGGCTCCGCGACGTGCTGGACCGCGCCGGGGTGAAGGCCGGGGCGCAGCGGGTGCGCTTCGCGGGCCTGGACGACCCGGTGGTCGCCGACGCGCCGAAGTTCATGAAGTCGCTCGACATCGACCACGCCCGCGACGGCGAGGTTATGCTGGCCTACGCCATGAACGGCGAGCAGCTGCCGCTGCTGCACGGGGCGCCGCTGCGCCTGGTGGTGCCGGGCTGGTATTCGACCTACTGGGTCAAGATGGTGAACAGCATCGAGGTGCTGGACGGCCCGGACGAGAACTTCTGGACCAAGGTGGCCTACACCATCCCGGACACGCCCGGCGCCGACATGAAGCCGGGGCAGACAGGAGTGAGGATGGTGCCGATCAACCGCATGGTGCCGCGCTCCTTCGTGACCAACCTGGCCGATGGCGCCCGGGTCAAGGCCGGGCCTACCCCCGTGCGCGGCATCGCCCTGGGCGGCGCCGTCGGCGTGCGCGCCGTGGAACTCTCGACCGACGGCGGCACGATCTGGAAACCCGCCATGCTCGGCGCCGACGAGGGCCGATACAGCTTCCGCGCCTGGCAAGCGACGCTCGACCTGCCGGCGGGCGGCGCCACGCTGATGGTGCGTGCCACTAACACGGACGGGCTGACGCAGCCGGCGACGCCGAACTGGAACCCGAGCGGCTTCATGCGCAACGTGATCGAGACGACCCGCCTGACCGCGGCCTGATCCCCATAGCTTCGAGGTTTGCACCGCCATGAGTATTACCACCGTTGCCTACGGCGTCGTTCTTGCTTGTCGGGGGTCTCGCGCTGTTCGGCTTTGGTCACCCGACCGGCGAAGCGCCGCCGTCCCCGACAACGCCGGGCTTCAAAGCCGTAGCAGCCGCAGCGCCTATCCCGTCCGCACCAGCCGCATCCGCGCCGCCCGCGGCAGCGACAAAGAGCGCCGCACAGGCATCGCCTGCACCAGCCGCGCCGGCGGTGGCGGCCAATTCGGTCTCGGGCGGCGGTTTTGCGCTGACGTCTCTCAACGTGGAGCTGCCCGAGAGCGACCGCGAGTTCCCGCCCGGCCCTGGCGTCGACGTCGCCCAGGCCAACTGCGCCGCCTGCCATTCGGTTGGCATGGTGATGAACCAGCCTGCCCTGAGCCGCGCGACGTGGGAGACAGAGGTGCACAAGATGATTGCCGTCTACAAGGCGCCCGTGAGCGACGAGGATGCCAAGACGATCGTGGCCTACCTCGACAGCATCAAAGGTGCGAAGTGACCGATCGGCGTTCCAGATCGGATTGAGCTTGAGACGGTGTTGGTAGGATCAGTGGCGGTGGATCAGGTTTGGGGACGCCAAGGAGTCCCACCCCGCCATGTCAAACAGCCTCACTCTCCCGCTCTCCTCCCTCTCCAAACCCGAACGCAGCGTGTTGGGCGTCGTCCGCGGCGTGCTGCCCGGCCTGCTGCTCTGCGGCGCGGTCACCCTCGCCGCGACCCTGCTGCAGATGGCCGAGGAGCGCCTGTTCGGCCGCGCCTGGCTGGAGGCATTGGTTCTGGCCATTCTGATCGGCACCGCCATCCGCACCGCTTGGACGCCGAGCGTCCGGTGGGAAGGCGGCGTGACCTTCGGCGCCAAGACGCTGCTGGAGGTCGCCGTCGTGCTGCTCGGCGCGTCGATCAGCGTGCAGACGCTCGTCGCGGTCGGCCCGGGCCTGCTGGCGGGCATCGCTGGGGTAGTGGCGGTGGCCATCGCCTCCAGCTACGGCATCGGCCGAGCGCTACGGCTGCCGCGGCGCATGGCGATCCTGGTCGCCTGCGGTAACTCCATTTGCGGCAACTCGGCCATTGCCGCGGTGGCGCCGGTGATCGGCGCGGATGGCGAGGACATCGCGTCCTCCATCGCGTTCACCGCCGTGCTGGGCGTGATCGTGGTGCTGGCGCTGCCGCTCGCGGTGCCGCTGATCCATTTGTCAGGGATGCAGTATGGCGTGCTGGCCGGATTGACGGTTTATGCCGTGCCGCAGGTGCTCGCCGCCACCGCCCCGGTCGGCATCATGGCGGTGCATATCGGCACCTTGGTCAAGCTGGTCCGCGTGCTGATGCTCGGCCCGGTCGTGCTCCTGCTGTCGCTGTTCGCGAGCCGCCTGCGTGAGGAGACCGACGAGCTGGCGCCTCACGTCACGGCCGGCGACCGACCCAAGCCCGGCCGCACCGCCATCCACCGTCTGGTGCCGTGGTTCATCCTGGGTTTTCTGGCCCTGGCCGGCATCCGCTCTGCCGGCCTGATCCCAGAGGCGGCACTCGGGCCGATCGCGGCCATGGCCAACGTGCTGACCGTGCTGTCCATGGCGGCGCTCGGCCTGGGCGTCGATGTCCGTGTGGTGGCCCGGGCAGGGACGCGGGTCGTGCTGGCGGTAACGGCCTCGCTGGCCGCATTGGCCGCTATCAGCCTCGGGCTGATCCGCGTGCTGGGGATCGCGTAATGCTGGCGGCTGCAGCGTCGCCGCCGCTTTCTGCTGAGAACAAGGACGATGCAGACGCGTCAAGACCGAACAAGCAGGTGTCCGGCGGAGAGCCGGCCTTTGAGGGTGTCGTATGCCCACGCGAGCACGACGAAGAACAGGGTGTGCGCCAAGGCATAGGACAGGAGGCCGCCGGCGGTGAGGGTTCGCACACCGGCAATGCCTTCTCCTAACAGCCTGTCGGACTTAAGCAAAAATCGGGATTTTTTGGAATATTATGTCTCGTGTTCGCCAGAAACCATAGGGGAATTGCGCTCAGGTCGGTATTCCTTTTAGATAGTTGCGTGACAAGCTTAAGTCCGACAGGCTCCTAGGAGCGGCAGCACGACGCAGGCGTTCAACAGCCAAAACGGAACGGCTGCTATGGGGCCCTTCCGCAAGAAGCCGCCTCGAAGCGTGGGCTCGAACAGCAGGGCATAGGCCAGCGCCATCAACAAGCCGGCCGTGACTTTGAAGCCCGTCTTGAAGACCAGCGTGTCCGGCCCCGGCAGGCCCGTAGATGACCAGGAATGAGACAGCCCCGACGTTATGATCAGCGGCGATAGCCAGGACCGCACCAGCTTCTGCAGGCCACCCCGGGCGGTGATGATGCTGGCTGCGTAGAACGCATCGAGCACGAGGATGTTCAGCACAATGGCTATAGTGCCGGCTGCCAGGGCGGCTGCAGCAATCACGAAGACAACACCGTGCGGCGCTTCAGAAAAGCTCACACGCCTGCCCTGGTTCAATGTGACACCACGATCGCACCTGGGTCCGACGCAGCTCAGCTCTCGGGCTCGTCTGGCTTAGGGCGGGCAGTCGAGGGAATAATCATCCCCATAAGGATGTCCTTTGGTTCTGTGACGGCAGAACTAACCAGTCGGCTCAACGGAGCGCCCACAGGTCGACGCCATCAGTGCGATCTGCGTTAGGGAATAAATGGACCCACGCAGCGTTCGTGAAAAGCAACCGGCGCTCCTGCCGGCGGCTGGCCGGGAGTATCGCTCATGCCCGCTAGGCCCCGAAGCTGGCTCGCCATCGCATCCTGCCTGCTGCTTCTTGCCGCGGCGCCAGCGGAGCGAACCGGCTTTGCCGCCGCCATGGACAGCGCCATGGCCCGGATGGACCACGAAATGATGCAGCCCGCGAGCGGCGATGCGGACCGTGACTTCGCGGCGATGATGGTGCCGCACCACCAGGGCGCGATCGAGATGGCGGAGGCCGAGCTACGCTTCGGCCACGACCCGGTGCTGCGCCGCCTGGCGCAGGGCATCATCGTCGAGCAGCAGCAAGAGATCGTCGTCATGCAGCAGGCACTCGCAGCACTGCCGCCGGCCGCGACCCAACACCCCACCAAGAACGGAACGCACTAGATGATCGTACGTCTCGCCACCGCGTTGCTGCTCGGCACGGCGCTGCCCGCCCTGGCGGGGCAGGCGCCCTTCGCCGCCAAGGCGCCGGATTTCCCGGTCAGCCACCAGGACCGGTTCTATACCTCCGACCAGTTCTCCAACACCGTCTCGGTGATCGACCCCATGGACAACAAGCTGCTCGGGGTCATCCGGCTGGGCGACCCCACGCCCGGCAACCTCAGCCCGCTGTACAAAGGCCAGCTCCTGGTGCACGGCATGGGCTTCTCCCCCGACCGGCGCACGCTGGCGGTCATCTCCATCGGATCCAACTCCGTCAGCTTCATCGACACCGCCACGAACGCGGTCAAGCACGTGAGCTACGTTGGCCGCTCCCCGCACGAGGCGTTCTTCACGTCGGACGGACGAGAGGTGTGGGTCGCGGTGCGCGGCGAGGACTACATCGCCGTGCTGGACGGCACGACCTTCAAAGAGAAATCCCGCATCACCGTGCCGAACGGCCCCGGCATGACGATCTTCTCGCCGGACGGCAAGCTCGGCTACGTCTGCTCCTCGTTCTCGCCGGAGACGGTGGTGGTCTCCACCGCCGACCACAGCATCGTCGGCCGCGTGAAGCAGGAGAGCCCATTCTGCCCGGACATCGCCGCCACACCGGACGGCAAGCAGGTCTGGCTGACGCTGAAGGACGTCGGCCGCACGATGGTGTTCAACGCCGCCGCCCCGTTCGAGGTGTTGAAGGTCATCGACACCGGGCCGATCACCAACCACGTCAACATCGTGCGCAACGCTCAGGGCCAGTTCGCCTATGTCACCGTGGGCGGCCTGAATCAGGTCAAGGTGTTCCGCACCGACGGCTTCCAACAGGTCGCGACGGTCGACGTGGGCGCGCTGCCGCACGGGCTGTGGCCGTCCGGGGATGGCAGCCGCGTCTATGTCGGGCTGGAGAACGGCGACGGCGCCGCCGTGATCGACACGGCGCAGAATAAGGTGATCGCCACCATCCCGCTTGGGCAGGGGCCGCAGGGCGTGGCCTACGTGCCGGGCGCCGTGCCGGAGGGCGCAGGGACGGAGAACCTGCAGCCGCTCGGGATCGCCGCGAACACGGCGCGGCTCTCGCTTGGCAAGCCGGGCGGCAAGCCTGGCGACCCGGCGGCGACGCAGGTCACGCTGTTCGACCAGGGCCTGGTGCAGGTGCTGCAGGCGGCGGCGACCGGGCTCGCGCCGAAGCAGCCCTATGTGCTCGCTCTCGCCACCGAGCCGGGTGGCGGCGGCGCGCTGCAGCCGCTCGCGGGCTTCATGACCAATCCGGCCGGTGCTGCGATCGTCAACGCGATCGGGCCGATCCGCCAGGTGGTGCAGAACGATGCCGGCGCGGCCCGACGCTATCTGGTGATCGCGCCGGGACTGCCGGGGGCGCCGGGTGCGGCGGCGCAGGTGCAGCAGTGACCGGACAGCCACATCGGTGACAGCTCAGGTCACCCGGGCCAGCCATGCGCGACACCGCCACCCTGCTCGAGCCGCAGATCCCGGCGCTGCGGCGCTACGCCTTCGCGTTGACCCGCGACCACGCGAAGGCGGACGACCTGGTGCAGGACTGCCTGGAACGCGCGATCAGCCGCTGGTACCTGCGCGCCGCCGACCCGGACCTGCGCGCCTGGCTGTTCACCATGCTGCACAACCTCTTCATCAACGGGCAGCGCAGCCTGCGGCGCCGGCCGCTGCACGAGACGTTCGACGACAGCGCCGCCGCCGCCAACACGCCAGCCGACCAGGAGGGGGTTCTGCTCGGCCGTGATATCCTCAGCCAATTCGCCGCCCTTTCGGAGGACCATCGGGCCGTGCTGCTGCTGGTCGCCATTGAGGGGCTGCCCTATGGCAACGTCGCACGCATCCTGGGCATTCCCATCGGCACCGTGATGTCCCGGCTGAGCCGGGCACGCGAGCAGTTCCGTCGCCGGATGGACGGCGAGCGCCCAGCGCTGCGGAGAGTGAAATGATCGATCCCATTCCCATCGGTGAGGACGACCTGCAGGCCTGGCAGGACCGACGCCTGCCACCCGAGCGGGCCGCCGTGGTCGAGGCGTATCTGGCCACACACCCCGATGTGGCGCAGCGTTTTCGTAGGTATGCCGAGCAGGAGGTGCAACTCGCTTCGGCTCTCTCGGCCAAGCTCGAGGAGCCAATCCCATCCCGCCTGCGTATTGTCGCCATCGCGGCCCGGCGACGGCGCAGGCTGGCTACCGTGCTCGGCCGGGTCGCGGCGGCGCTGCTGCTGGTCGCGGCCGGCGCCGCGGGCGAATGGTATGTCGGGTTCCGGTCCCGCCCGGAGCCGCTCGGGACCGCCACCGCCAACGCCGTCGCGGCGTTCCATACCTTCTCCGTCGAGGTGCGCCATCCCGTGGAGGTGCGAGCCGAGGACGGGCCGAACCTGGCGCAGTGGCTGTCCAACCGGCTCGACCGGGCGATAACGCCGCCGAACCTCTCGCCCGAGGGCTTTCGCCTGATGGGCGGACGCCTGCTGCCGACCGCCGGGATGCCGGCCGCCCAGCTGATGTACGACGACGACCACGGCACGCGGCTCACCGTCTACGTGCAGCCGATGGGCATCGATGGCGAGGAGTTCCGCCTCACGCGGCAGGGCGACGTGCGGACGGTCTATTGGGCGGAACGGCGGCTGGCGCTTGCGGTCACCGGGCGCACGTCGGACGCCGTGCTTATGGCGGTGGCACGGCGGGTCCACGATGCGGTGGGCGCTGTCGGGCCGAAATAAGCGCTGAAGGACCGATCCCGGCCGGCCCGGGCGGCGTTGGCCAACTCGACGACAGAGGAACGCAGCCATGTTCAATCCACTCCGCTCCAAGCCGGACCTGATCGTGCATTCCGAGACGCCGTACAACGCCGAACCGCCCCTCGCCCAGCTGCGGGCGCGCATGACGACCGCGCAGCCGGACTTCTACGTCCGCAGCCATGGCACCATCCCGCATCTGGACGCGACCAAGCATCGGCTGCGCGTCGGCGGCCGGGTCGGGACGCCATTGGACCTCTCCGATGGCGGAGCTGCGGCAGCGCTTTCCTGAGCGCAGCGTCACGGCGGTGATGCAGTGCGCCGGCAACCGCCGGGCCGACATGCAGCCGGTGCGGCCGACCTCGGGCGACCCCTGGGCGCCGGGCGCCATCGGCAATGCCGAATGGACCGGCGTCGCCCTTGCCGACGTGCTGCGGGCGGCCGGCGCGGAAACGGACGCGGCGCTGCATGTCGCGTTCGACGCCTGCGACGAGGTGGAGATGCCGAAGGAGGGGCGATTCACCTATGGCGCTTCCATCCCAATGGCCAAGGCGATGTCGCCGGAGGTGCTGCTGGCCTTCGCCATGAACGGCGAGCCGCTGGCGCCGGAGCACGGTTTTCCCCTCCGTGTGGTGGTGCCGGGCTTCGCGGGCGTGCGCAGCCCGAAATGGCTGGCCGCCGTCACCGTGCAGCATGAGCCGTCCGACAACCACATGCAGCAGCGGGACTACAAGCTGGTGCCGCCCGACGCGACGGAGGCGACGGTGGACTGGGAGAAGGGCCTCACGATCTACGACATGCCGCTCAACTCCGCGGTCTGCGAGCCGGCCTCCCATGCGACACTGAAAGCCGGCAGCACGACGCTGCGCGGCTACGCCGTTGCCACCGCCCGCGACGTCGCGCGGGTGGACGTCTCGATCGATGGCGGCCGGAGCTGGAAACAGGCCGAGCTGGAGCACGATGCGGACGCGTCCTGGAGCTGGACCTTCTGGACCACGACGCTGGACCTGCCGAAAGGCGAGCACGAGCTGGCGGTGCGGGCCTGGGACTCCGCAGGACAGACCCAGCCGGCATCGCCGGACGACACCTGGAACTTCAAGGGCTACCTCAGCGCCGCCTGGCACCGGGTGCATGTGTCGGCCGGCTGAGCCGATGGAGCGGCACATGAACATGCCCATCCTGGCGCTGCTGCGGTGATCAGCCGCTACACCGACCATGCCGCCAATGAACGGACCTACCTGGCATGGGTGCGGACCGCGATCGCCGTCATGGCGTTCGGCTTCCTGGTCGAGAAGTTCGACCTGTTCCTGGAAGTCGCTGCCCAATCGTTGTCTGGCAAGCAGCCCACGGCCTTGAACCAGGCGGTCGGCGACGTCGCCGGGCTGCTCCTCATAGTGCTTGGCGGCGCCATGATGGTCGTCGCCACAGTGCGGTTTCGCCAGGTCGCGAAGGACATCGATGCGGCTGATACGCGGCCTGGCCGGGGAACGCGGATGGACGTGACCCTCATCATGCTCCTTCTAGCGCTGGGTGGCACGCTGTTCGCCTTCCTGCTTTACACCGTCGTCCGCAGGATGATCTGACCACACGCGCCAAACATTTTCTCTACGCAATGGAATGCTGCCGTTGGGGCGGTGTCTCTATCGTCAGGGGGCGCGATACCCGCGCTGGCCTCGATGGGAGAACAACGATGCTGAAGACTATGACCCTGATAATCGGGCTGATCGGACTTTCGCTTGCCGGCTGCGCCATGGCGCAGGGCAGCATGCCCGCTGCCACCTCCGACACCAGCAAGGGCAAGGCTCTCGTCGACGCCAGCGGCATGACGCTCTACGACTTCGACAAGGACAGCATGGGCAAGTCGGCCTGCAACGGCCCCTGCGCGCAGAACTGGCCCGCCTTCAAGGCGACCGACGCCGCCGCGCCTGCGGGCTGGAGCAAGATCAAGCGAGACGACGGGACCATGCAGTGGGCCTACAAGAACCGGCCGCTCTACACCTTCGCCAAGGACACCGCGCCTGCCGACACCAAGGGCGACGGCTTCCTGAATGGCGCCTGGCACATCGCCCAGCCTTGATCTCCACCGGTGATTGCCTGGCCGCCTCCGTGACCGATCTCGCAGCCGAACTGGAGCCCCATATACCGGCCTTGCGCCGGTATGCATGGGCGCTGCTGCGAAATCAGGAGGCGGCCGACGACCTGGTGCAGGACTGCCTGGAGCGGGCCATCACGTGTTGGCGCCTCCGCCGAGGGGACGCCAGCACGCGCGCGTGGCTTCTCACCATACAGCGCAACCTGTTCGTGAACGACCTCCGGCGACGCAGCCGGCAAGGCCGGCACGTGGAGCTTGACGAGGCGCATGGACATGCCGCGGCGGAGGGCGGCGCGGAACGGCACCTGATGGCCCGCGACGCGCTCTCGGCACTGGACGGCCTGAGCGAGGACCAACGCTCCTTGCTGTTGCTCGTGGGCGTAGAGGATTTGTCTTACGCCGAGGCCGCCGCAGTGTTCGGCGTCCCCGAAGGCACCATCATGTCGCGGCTCAGCCGCGCCCGAGCCCAGTTGCGGCGCTTGGTCGATGGTGGCGAACGCGTGACGTTGCGGAGGGTGAAGTGAACGAGGACGCGCGGCCGGTGGGCGAGGACGACCTGGAGGCCTACATCGACGAACGGCTCTCCGGGGCAAGGCTCGCAGCGGTCGAGGCACTGTTGGCGAAGAACCCGGCTTTGCAGGCCCGCGTGTCGGGCGACCGGGCGGTCCGGGACGCGTTGCGCGAGAGGCTGGCGGCCGTGGCGGCGCAGCCAGTTCCGTCTCGGTTGCGGGTGGCGACCCTGGTCGCGCGTCGTCGCGCGGCGCTTCGCAAGCTGTGTGGCGCGGTCACCGCTTCCGTCTTCCTCGTTGGCGCAGGGGTCGGTGTGGGATGGGAGGCGCGTGGCTGGGGCAGTGCGGGCGCTGGCCGCGCGGTTGCTGGAACGCCGACGGCAGTGGACGCCATTGGGGCTCACCGCGTGTTCGTGGTGGAGACGGCCCATCCGGTCGAGGTCGCCGCCAGCCAGCGGGCTCACCTTGTGCAATGGCTATCGCGACGGGTCGGGCATGCCCTTAAGGTGCCGGACCTTTCCGCAAGGGGCTTCGAGCTGATGGGCGGCCGGGTTATCCCGGAAGCCGGACAAGCCGCGGCGCAGTTCATGTATCAGGACGGCGCAGGCAACCGGGTCACCTTGCTCGTAAGGGACGGCGGGACGGAGGACACGCGCTTCCGCTTCGTCCAGGACGCCGGCTTCGCAGCGTTCTCCTGGGTTGACGATGGCTTGAGCTTCGCCATGGTGGCGGCCGTGGACCGGCCTGCCTTGCTGGCGCTGGCGGAGGACACCTACCGGCAGCTCGATCCCGGTGCGCCGCTCCCGGCGGTAATCCATTGACCCTTCGCAGTCGAGTGTGTCCGACAAGGCAGTCAATCGCGCATGGCCGTGTAGCCGTAGGCCCACCGCTATGACTATGACGCTGCATGACACTAGAACAGCTCCGCGTATTCGTCGCCGTGGCCGAGCGCCAGCACGTGACCCAGGCGGCCGAGGCGCTCAACTTGGCGCAGTCGGCGGCCAGCGCGGCGATCGCGGCCCTGGAAGCGCGGCATGGCGCAAAGCTGTTCCACCGCGTCGGCCGCGGCATCGTGCTCACCGAGGCGGGCACCTTGTTTCTTGGGGAAGCCCGCGCTGTGCTGGCCCGAGCCGAGGCAGCGGAGCTGGTGCTCTCGGAGCTGGGCGGCCTGAAGCGCGGAACGTTGTCGGTGCAGGCCAGCCAGACGATCGCCAGCTACTGGCTGCCGCGACACCTCGTTGCGTTCCGCCGCGCCCATCCCGGCATCGACATACGCTTGGCCATCGGCAATACCGCGCAGGTCGCTGCCGCAGTCCGTGACGGCACGGCCGAGCTGGGCTTTGTGGAAGGAATGATCGACGACCCTGCCCTGACCGCCGACCGGGTCGCCCGGAACCAATTGATCGTCGTCGTCGGCCCCGACCACCCGTGGTCGACGATCGGCCAGCTCGAACCGGGCAGGTTGACCGAGAGCGATTGGGTGCTCCGCGAGCCTGGATCCGGAACGCGCTCGGTGTTCGAGGCGGCGCTGGAACGCTTCGGCGTGTCGCCTGCCATGCTACGGATCATGCTTGAACTACCCTCGAACGAAGCGGTCCGCTCGGCGGTCGAGGCTGGGATGGGAGCGACGGCCATCTCCGCGTCCGTGGCCTCGCCGAGCCTGGAAGCCGGGCTGCTGCATCACGTGCAGCTCAACCTTCCGGAACGCGACTTCCTCGTGTTGCGCCATGTCGAGCGCTACCGCACCCGGGCGGCGGACGCCTTGCTGGAGATTATATTTGCACGCCTTGCACAAACACCGACACAGTAGCTGCTGTTGCGACCGTGTTGCAGGGATCAGGGATGTGGACGCGGTGATGCCTACCTCACCTGCGTTCAGGCGACGCGGACGGAGTTCGGGCGCCCAAGGTCCAGCAAGCGGTTCAGGGCATGGACGGCCACGTTCACTTCGGTTGCCCGACGCTCATCCGTGCGCGAGCGCAGCCCGTCGCCGATCACCTGCTTGAACCTGCCGATGGCCGCTTCGGCTCGGGCGCGAATGGTGTACCCGGACGCCTTCTGCCAGGCCGCTCGGCCGTGCTTGGCGATGAACTGCAGGTGGCGGTCCCGCTGCGTGGGCGCGGCCTCGGCCGTTTCGCTCGGCACGGCCGTGGACCGCGGCGGCACGATGATCGCCGCGTCGGGATGGCGTTGGGCGACCGCGGCGGACACACTGTCCTGGTCGTAGGCGCCGTCGGCGGTGAACGACGCGACCGAGACTGATACCTGATCGAGCAAGGAGCCCACTTGGGAGCCGTCGTCGACCTCTTTCCTGGTCAGCGTCGCCGCGACGATCTGGCCGGTGTCGGCATCCATGCCGATGTGCAGCGTCCGCCAGGACCGGCGCGTTTTGGCGCCGTGCTTCTCGACCAGCCACTCGCCCGCGCCACAGAGCTTGAGGCCGGTGCTGTCCACCAGCAGGTGCATGGGCTCGCCTTGCTGGCGCGGTCGTGGGCGCGGCACCTTCAGCGTCGCTGCCCGGCGGGACAGGGTGCTGTGGTCCGGCACGGCCAAAGCGAGCCCGAGCAGGTGGATGATGGAACCGATCAGACCCTCGGTTTGGCGCAGCGCCAAATGGAACATGGCCCGGAGCGTGAGCGCCGTCAGGATCGCCAAAGGCGAGTACCAGGACTGCCCGCCCGCGGTCGTGCGCGGCTGTGCTCGCCATCCCTCGATTGCGTCCTCGGTGAACCAGATCGTCAAGCTGCCGCGCTGGCGCAGGGCAGCGTCATACGCGGCCGTGTTGGTGACCTTGCGCTTCTGCTTGGGGATGTGGCGACGGCGGTTCTGGTTCAGCTTGAACGGCAAAGTGGGCATCCGGGGATCAGAAAAAGAATGAACCTCCTACATCAACCCGCCTCCAGAGGCCACCGAACGGATCCGTGCAACAGACTCCCACATGCGGAACATCCTCCTGCGACAGCGAAATGCCGGCATTTCGCTCCGGCCCGACCGCGTCCAGGAAGCAGACCAGCAGCAACTCCTGGCCCTCCTCCAAGACGGGATGTACGGCGAGGCTGAACGGCCGGCTTGCGCCATCGCCGGCGATCCAGCCGGACGCCAGCACCTTTTCCTTGCCCTCCCGCGCCGTCTTCAACGCGGAGTACAGCTTGGCGCGCAGTCCCGGTCGCGCCATCGCCAGCAGGTCCTGGGTGGCGTGCCCGGGGGGCAGGCGGAGGTAACGGTCTGTTGGGCCGAGGGAGAACAGCACGGCGTTGGCCGCGTCGACCAGCACGGAAGCCGGTGCATAGGCCTCCATCACCAAGCGCCGGCCGAGTTCCGCGAGCGCCGATGGGCGCACGAGTGCTGCAGGCAGCGCTGGGCTGCGCGTCCGCCGTTCCTCGCCGGGCCGGACGAGCTCCAAGCGGGGGGCCAGGCAGGACGGCGACCCCAGCTTGGCCGCCGGGCTGCACCCGATACGGCGGTAGATGCGCTCGGCCTTGGCGACGGCCTCGAACCGGCCTTCGGGTGCGATGGCGTTCTCGGCGCTGCCGAGCAGAAGGATGCCGTCGTCGCGCAGCGCGAAGTGGAACGCTTCGAGCACCCGGGCCTGGGCATCCGGACGCAGGTAGATGAGCAGGTTGCGGCAGGACACCATGTCCAGGCGGGAGAACGGCGGGTCGGCCAGCACGTCCTGGACCGTGAAGACGATGGCGGCGCGCAGGTCCGGGGTCGCGCGCCACCCGGTCCCTTCCCGCATGAAGAACCGCGCCAGGCGCGCCGGCGTCACGCTGTCCTCGATTGTCGCGGGGTAGGCGCTGTCCCGTGCCATGGCAATGGCCTCGGCGTCCACGTCGGACGCGAAGACTTGCAGCTTGACCGGGCGGGCGGCGGCCTCGATCTGCTCCAGGAACAGCATGGCGAGCGAGTAGGTCTCCTCGCCCGTGCTGCAACCGGCGACCCAAATGCGCAGCGGCTGGCCGGCCAGGTGGGACGCGACCAACTCCGGGATGGTCGTCGCTGCCAGGGTGTCGAACACGGTGGGGTCGCGGAAGAAGCTGGTGACGTGGATGAGCAGGTCGCGCGCCAACGCCTGACGCTCGAGCGGGTCGGCCCGCAGCATGGCGAGGTAGCCCGCCATCTCGTCCGGCTTCAGCCCGGCCAGCGCCATGCGCCGGCCGATGCGGCGCTGCAGGGTGCCCGGTTTGTAAAGTGTAAAGTCGTTCGCCGTTTCGGTCCGCAGCAAGTCGACGACGTCCGGCAGGGCCGTGTCAGCCGGGTCGGCGCTGGCCGCATTCGCCTCGTCCGGCTTCTTTCCTGTCGCTTTGCTGCCGGACGGGTCTGTGACGGACATCCAGCGCGCGGACAGTGCGGCCGGGATGTCGACAATCGGCAGCACGATATCGGTCATGCCCGTCCCGATCGCGCTGTTGTGCATGCCGTCATAGCCCGCTTCCGCCGGGTCCTGCACGGCCACCACGCCTCCAGCTGCCTTGATGGACGCCAGGCCCGCAGTGCCGTCCATACCGGTGCCGGACAGCACCACACAGGCGGCCCGCTCGCCATATTGCTCCGCAAGCGAGTGCAGCAGGAAATCGAACGGCATACGGGCGCCGTGGCGCGTAGGCGGCGGGGACAGGTGCAGCACGCCCTCGCCGACGGACAAATAGCGCCCGGGCGGGATGATATAGAGGTGCCCCGGCTCGACTGGCATGCCTTCGGTCGCTTCGACGGCGGTGAGCGACGTATGCGGCGCCAGCAAGGCTGCCATCATGCTCCCGGCGCTCGGGTCGGAATGCTGGACGAGGATGAATGCCGTGCCGCTATCCAGCGGCCATGCCTGTATCAGTTGGGTTGCTGCCTCCAATCCGCCGGCTGACGCCCCGATGCCGACGACGGCTAGCCTGGGCGGCTTGAGCACGTAGCCAGGGATCGGGCGCGGCGGCTGGGCTGGCGCAGATAGCGGCTGAGACATGGCGATCTTCTGGTGCAGTGGAGGCCGGCTCTACAACCATAGCACCTTGCTGGCGAGATGGAACGCTCAACGCCGGAAGCCAAGATTGCGTCCTCGGCAGCATCGGATCGTGAGTAGTTTCCGATACTACCAAGGCATTTCGGCACCTTGTATCGGAACGGTATGACATCGTCCCATCTCGCCCCTTCGATGACGTCGACTGCGTCGAAAATGGGGCTGATGCCACCCGTGAAGGGCGATCGGCGCAGCTTGTGTCACGCGCGAACGGCGAGCCCAATGAAACCTGCGGCGATTTTGCTCTGGAAAGCGAGATCGACTCTTGGTTGAACGGACAAACCTGCCGAGACAACAGGGACGCCCGGCAGGTTTCCGCATTGTCCTGGTCGAGGACAATGCACAGATCAGCGCGCTGCTTGCTGAAGTCCTGGCGGCACTCGGGCACGAGGTCTGCGCCACCGCCACGACGGAGCTGGAGGCCGTTGCTGCTGCCGCGCGGCATGGCCCCGACTTGATGATCGTCGATGCGCATTTGCAGGCGGGCAGCGGGATATCCGCCATGGACACAATCCTTCGGCTCACCGCCATGCCGCACTTCTTCATGACAGGCGGGGCGCGTCGAATTTTCCCGACCGGTGCGACCGTGCTGCTCAAGCCATTCGGCAAGGTAAGTCTCATGGCGGCGCTGGATAGCGTAATGGGGCAGTCTGCGGCACTCGCGTCTGGCAAAAAATCGGCCGAGCTGCATCCTGTTGCAGGTCTCATGAACCGGTCTGAGTAGTTTCCGATCCTGCCTCCGTCAGCCAACCTCACCTAGGAAGGGGTCTCTCGCGGAGTGATCGCAATGCAAAGACCAGAGATACGATCCCCCGCTGCCGTGGCGGCTTGAGGGGGTGTCGCTCGATCCGCTCCTGTTATCCCGCCTGCAGTGGGTCTGGGTGATTTCCTGGCACATCCTTCTGCCGGCCTTCACCGTCGGGCTGGCATCCTACATCGCGGTGCTGGAGGGCCTCGTCTTCTTCACGGGCAAAGCGGTGTGGGCACGCATCTCCGCGTTCTGGACCCGGATTTTCGCCGTCTCGTTCGGCATGGGCGTCGTGTCGGGCATCGTCATGCCGTTCCAGATCGGCACGAACTGGAGCCGCTTTTCCGACACCACGGCCAATGTGCTGGCGCCGCTGCTGGCCTATGAAGGACTGACGGCGTTCTTCCTGGAGGCCTCGTTCCTCGGCATCCTGCTGTTCGGCCGCAAGCTGGTGCCGGCCTGGCTGCACTTCTTCTCCAGCCTGATGGTGGCCGCGGGCACGCTGTTCTCCACGTTCTGGATCCTCTCCGTGAATAGTTGGATGCAGACGCCTGCGGGGTTCCACGTCTCGGACGGGCGCTTCTTCCCCGATGATTGGTGGGCCATCATCTTCAACCCATCATTCCCGTACCGCTACTTCCACAACGTGACGGCCTTCTACATCACGACCGGCTTCGTGGTGCTCGGCGTCGGCGCCTGGCTGCTGCGTCGAGGACGGTCGGACGCCGAAGCCGGCACGATGGTGCGCATGGCGCTAAACCTGCTGATCATCCTGGTGCCGTTGCAAGTGGTGATCGGCGACCTGCACGGGACCAACACCGGCAAGTACCAGCCGGCCAAGCTCGCGGCCATCGAGGGCCGCTACGACACCGTGCATCCGGAGCCGCTGACCCTGTTCGGCATCCCTGACGACAAGACGGGCACCATGCGCTACGCGGTCGAGATCCCCGTGCTGGGCAGCTTGCTGCTGACCCACTCCTGGGACGGCGCCATCAAGGGGCTGGACAGCTTCCCGGCCGACCAGCGCCCGCCCGTGGGACCGCCCTTCTTCGGCTTCCGCATCATGGTCGGCATCGCGTTCGTCATGCTTTTCTTGGCCGTGACGGGCCAGGTCCTGCGCCGTCGCGGCCGCCTTTATCGCTCGGCCTGGTTCCTGCGGCTATGCCAATGGACGGCGCCGCTCGGTTTCGTCGCGGTGATCGCCGGCTGGACCACGACGGAAGTCGGGCGGCAGCCATGGACCGTCTATGGCCTGATGCGGACGGCGCAGTCGGTCACGCCGTCGCTCACCGGCCGGGACGTGGCGCTATCCCTTGCGCTCTACATCGTGGTGTACCTCATCATGTTCCCGACCGGGATCGCATTCATGGCGGGCATCGTGCGCCGCGGCGTCGGCCCGGCGATAGCCCCGCCGCCGCCCATCCAGGCTGGCCGTCCGATACCGCCGTATGTCGTGCCGGCGGAGCCGTTGGCCATACCGGCGGGAGAATAGGTAATGTGGCACAGTCTGGTCCCGATCTGGACCGTCATCCTCGGCCTCGGGATATTCATCTACGTGGCGCTGGACGGGTTCGACCTCGGCGTCGGCATGTTGCACGGGCTTGTGCCACCGGCCGATCGGGACACCGTGATGAGTTCCATCGGCCCATTCTGGGACGGTAACGAGACCTGGCTCATCCTGGGTGGTGTCGGCTTGCTCGCCGCCTTCCCCCTGGCGTTCGCCATCATCATTCCCGCGGTTTACTTCCCGATCCTGCTCATGCTGCTGGCGCTGGTGTTTCGCGGCGTCGCCTTTGAGTTCCGGTTCACGCACGCCCGCTTGCGCCGGATGTGGGACGCGGCATTCTGCGGCGGCTCGCTCGTGGCAACGTTTGCGCAGGGCCTCGTGCTGGGCAGCTTCATCCAGGGCTTCAAGGTGGACGGCCGGGTGTTCGCCGGCTCGTCGTTCGACTTCGCGACACCCTTCGCGCTGCTCACGGGGATCGCCCTGGTGTTCGGCTACGGGCTGCTTGGCGCCGGGTGGCTGGTGATGAAGACGGAAGGCCCGCTGCAGGCGTGGTCCCGCCGGGCTGGGCGGGTATGCCTGCTGGGCGTGTCGGCCTGCATCGCAGCCGTCAGCATCTGGACCCCCCTCGCCAGCCCAGCCGTCATGCAGCGCTGGTTCGGCTGGCCCAACACGATGCTGCTGTTGCCGTTTCCGGTGGCGACGCTTGCCGTCGGGATCTACGCGTGGCGGGCCTTGGGAATGCGAGGCGACCTGCAGCCGTTCATGGCGGCAGTCGGGCTGTTCGCCCTGTCGTTCGGCGGGATCGCTGTCAGCCTATGGCCGATGATCGTGCCGGGCCACTACACGCTGTGGCAAGCCGCGTCGCCGGAGAGCACGCAAGCCTTCCTCCTAGTCGGCACGCTCGTCCTCTTGCCGGTCATTCTGTTCTACACCGGCTGGTCCTACTGGGTGTTCCGCGGCAAGGTTCGCGGCGACTTGGGCTACCACGCCCTCCCGGATCTGCCGCGAGCCGCATCAGCCATGGACCTATAACACGCCCTATGACACGAAGAACCCGATGCTGGCTGCGGCAGCAATGACCGCTGCCGCGGTGTTCGGGTCAAGGCGCATGTCGAGTTCTGACTCAACAAGCTCATCCGGGAACCGGCATCATGGCAGACCGCCCACTCTCGATCGACATCCGCCGTCCGCTGATCCTCAAGGCCGATGACCTCGTCGTCCTGACGCGAGAGGACGGCAACATACCGGGCGACATTCCCGGTTTTGGGCTGTTCTACCGCGACACCTGCTATCTCGAGGCTTACGCCCTGAGCCTGCACGGCACGAAGCCACTCCTGCTGATGGCATCCGACGTCGAAGGCATATCGGCGCAGATCGGGCTCACCAACAGCAAGCTCTCGACCGCCAACGGCAACACCATACCCGACCACAAGCTAGGCCTTCGCCGCACCTTGTTGGCGCTGCGGAATGGCCCGATGTTCGTCGACACCATCACCGTGACCAACTTCGCGTCCGGACAGGTGGTGCTGCCCATCTCCCTTGTGTTCAGCACGACATTCAAGAGCATGTTCGTGCTGCGCGGCGCCCCGGCGGGCAAGCGCGGCGAGCTGCAAGCGCCGGTATGGGACGAGTCCGCCCTGCGGTTCAGCTATGCGGGAGCCGACGGCGTGCGGCGCAGCCTGCTGGTGGATTTCTCGTTGCCGCCCATCGTAGCCCCTCGGACGACAGAGGAGACCATTGCGCATTTCGAGCTGTCCCTGGCTCCGCGTGCCAGCCAGGATCTCGTGGTGACGTTCCGGGTGGATGAGCGGCCCGTGACGGAGCCCGCGCCTGTTTCGGCCCGCAAGCCTCGCAGCGCGGCGGCCATGCGCGAGGAACAGGAAGCTTCGGCCGCGCGGCTGCTCGACGGCTATGCCCGGCTGGAGACGTCGAGCAAGGGTTTCGGAGATCTCGTCGCGCGCTCGTTGTCGGATCTGGCGCTGCTCGAGGTCCGGCGCGGCGAGCATCGCTTCACGGCGGCCGGGATCCCCTGGTACGTCGGCTTGTTCGGCCGCGACAGCTTGCTGCCCACCATCCAGTGCCTCGCCTACAACCCTGATCTCGGCGCCCGCACCACCCGCGCGGTGGCGCGTTGGCAGGGCAAGACGGATGACCAAAAGACCATGGAGCAGCCGGGCAAGATCCTGCACGAGCTGCGGGTCGGTGAACTCGCGCATCTGCACGAAGTCTCGCAGACGCCGAGCTACGCTTCCGTGGACTCCACGCTGCTGTTCCTGATCGCCATCGCCCGGCATGTGGAGTGGACCGGCGACCTCGCCCTGTTCAAGGAGTTGCGGCCCAACGTCGACGCCGCCCTGGGCTGGCTCGCCCGCAAGCTCGCGGAGGGCGAAGGCTACGTCACCTATGACGGGCTGGCCGAAGGCGGCCAGCCCGTCAACCAGAGCTGGCGCGATTCCGGCACCGGCGTGTTGCGGGAGAACGGCAGCTACCCGGTGCCGCCGCTCGCCTTGGTTGAGGTGCAAGGCTACGCCTTTCAGGCGATGACCCTGGTGGCCGGTCTTCTACGCCGGACGGGCGACGGTCAGCAGGCGGAGCGGCTGGAGGCGGAAGCGGCGCAGCTGCAGGACAGATTCCTCAAGGCGTTCTGGATGGAGGCTGAGGGCTGCTACTGCCTGGCACTGGAGCAGGGGGGCCGGCAGGTGGCCTCCCTGACATCCAACGCTGCCCAGGTGTTGTGGACTGGCATCGCCAGCACCGGGCATGCCAGCCGGATCGCGGCGCGCGTCATGCGGCCCGACATGTTTTCCGGGTGGGGTATCCGCACGCTGTCGGCGGACCACGTCGCCTTCGACCCGCTCGCCTACCAGCAGGGCAGCGTCTGGGCCTTCGACAATGCCTTGATCGTGTCGGGGCTGCGCAGGTACGGCGAGGACGAAGCGGCCTTGAGCATTACTGCCGCAACGCTGGACTCGGCGAACGGCTTTCGCCGTGGACGGCTGCCCGAGTTCATTGCCGGCACCCAGCGCCAGCCCGGCGATGGCCCGACCCACACGCCCCGTGCAGACCCTCTGCAGGCTTGGTCTGCGGCCGCGATCCCCTTCATGGTGACCGAGCTGCTTGGCCTGCACGCGGACGGCTTCGGCAAGCGTCTGCATGTGCGGCGGCCCCTGCTGCCCGCCGGGGTCAATGGGCTGGCGCTGCATGGGCTGCGGGTCGCAGGGGGCGCCGCATCGCTTAGCTTCACGCGTGAGGGGGACAAGGTCTGCACGAAGGTCCTTGCGACGAGCAACGGGATCGACGTCGTCGTCGAGTGAGGCCTGGCCTCGCTTGGTCCCGTGAGGCCCGGGCCCCGAACGCGCTGCCAAGGCCGGGTGGTGACGACCAAGCCGCCGGTCAGCGGTCCGAGAGGGTCGTCACAGTGTGGCGTGCGATCACCGCCTCCTCGTCGGTGGCGATGACCCGTACGTCGATGCTGCTGTCCCGTGCGCCGATGCGGGCGGCGCCGGACGTGTTGGCGCCCTCGTCCAGTCGCAGCCCGAGCCAAGCCAGACGCGCGCACACGGCGGCGCGGATTGTCGGGGCATGGTCCCCTATCCCGGCGGTGAACACCAGGCCGTCCAACCCGCCCAACGCGCTGACCAGGGCGCCCGTTTCCGTGGCGATCCGGTAGGTGAACAGCTCGATGGCTTCACGTGCCCGAGGATCATCGCCCGCCAGCAGGTCGCGGATGTCGCCGCTGGACCCCGAGACCCCCAGCAGTCCCGAGTGGTTGTACAGCATGTCCTCGATGTCGGCGAAGCTGCGCCCCTGGCGCGCGAGATAGAGGAGGACGCCAGGATCGAGGCTGCCACAGCGCGTCGCCATGACCAGGCCATCGAGCGTGCTGAAGCCCATTGTCGTGGCGAGGCTGCGTCCGTCCTGAAGGGCGCACAGGCTGGCGCCGGACCCGAGGTGCGCCACGATGACCCGGCCGCGGGCGAGCGCGGGCGCGTCCTTCGCCAGCCGACCCGCGATGTATTCGTAGGACAGGCCGTGGAAGCCGTAGCGACGGACGCCAGCCGCCTGCAGCTCCCGTGGCAACGCGAACGAACGGGCAACCAGCGGAAGGGTGTGGTGGAAGGCCGTATCGAAGCACACGACCTGCGGCAGCGTGGGCCGCGCCGCAGCCACCGCATGGATCGGTGCGATGTTGTGCGGCATGTGCAGCGGATCGAGTGCGGTCAACGCCTCGAGGTCAGCGAGCAAGGCATTGGTCACTTCGGCAGGCGCCACGTGGTCGGCGCCACCGTGCACGACGCGATGGCCGACCGCCGTCAGCCCGCGCTGGCCGAGATGGTCGTCGGCGAACGCCAGGAGGCTGTGCAGGACGGCTTCGAACGCGGGGGGCTTGCCTGCTGGCCAGTGCTGGTCGGCAATGACGGTCCCCGTTGTATCGTGGGCCAGCAGGTGCGGGGTCCCGTCGAGGCTGGCGACCTCGCCCCGAGCCGTCGCGTGCACGTCCCCGCCGGCGGCAATCTCCGCATCGAAGAGGGCGAACTTCAGGCTGGACGAGCCGGCATTGAGAACAAGGATCGAGCCGGCCATCGAGTTGGCTATGTTGCTTATTTGTTTGTTATTAAAGCGGTCGCGGGCGCCGGTGGCGTCACGGCCGCCGCATTCGGCCTTGGGGCAAGGCTCAGGCCGACCGCGAGCGCGAAGTAGATACAGGCGCAGCCGATGATCATCCACATGCCGTTCGACTTGACCGGGGCAGCGGCCTTCGGGCCGGCGCCCGCCCTCGCATCCGAGGAGCCCGGGCCTCGTGGAAGCAGGTCGATCAAGCGGAGCGCGGTCGAACGTGCCGACTCGTCCGGCGGCTGGCGCAGCTGCATCAGGACGATGCTCTGGGTGAGGGCATCAACCGCGGCGCCCTTCGATTTCTGGGACCAGAGGGCGGCCTCCGCCCAGGGATCCTTGCCAAGCCGCGCAAGCACCGAAAGCATCGTGAGCCCGCAACCATTGGCCTCGATGCCGACGTCCGCATAAAGGAATGAATTAAGGTTCGAAGCCCTCAGGTTGACCACGTCAGCCATCTCTCTCTCCCGTGCGAGGTCGTCCTTGTGTTCTGGCCGAAGCGCCGGCACGTGCTTTCGAGGGCCAGTGAAGCCTGGGTGACAGTGGCGCGCCAGCCTCGGAAAATACTCAGCCTGGACCGAAAACTTGCCGCCATGCCTCAACCGTCCCTAATGCGATCCTGCTGCGGCCCGAAAACGCGGCCCCCTAGGCGAAGCAACGGATCGGCGAACCGGCGCGCAGCTGCCCCTGGCATTCCACCACCGCTGAACCCGTCCAAACCGTCTGAGTGTTTTCCGATCCTGCGCGAAACGCTAGCGAAGCTGCATTATGCCGTGGCAGCCACCAGCAGGAGGAAGGCATGCGGCCGTTCATCGCCGGAAACTGGAAAATGCATGGCCTGACCCCGCAACTTGAGGAGATCAGGAGGATCGCGGCCTCGGTCACGGCGACGCCGCCCCATGCCGACGTGCTCATCTGCGTGCCCCCGACACTGGTATTCCGGGCAGCGCAGGCAGCCGGGGGCAGGATCGCGATCGGTGGGGAAGACTGCAGCGCGGAGAAGGCGGGGGCGTTCACCGGGGATGTCGATGCGGACATGCTCAAGGACGCGGGCGCCACCGCCGTGATCCTGGGCCATTCGGAGTGCAGGCGCATCCACCACGAGACCGACGCGCTGGTTGCCGCCAAGGCGGCAGCGGCGTGGGCTTCGGGGCTCTCGACGATTATCTGCATCGGGGAGACCAAGGGACAGCGCAGTGCTGGCCAGGCATTGGCGGTCTGCGGTGGCCAGTTGGCGGCAAGCCTGCCCGACCTTCCGGCCGGGTGCGAAACGTCGATCGCCTATGAGCCGCTGTGGGCGATCGGCTCCGGCCATATGCCCGCCGACGAGGACATCGTCGCGGTCCATGCGCACATCCAATCCTGCCTGGTGGCGCGGTTCGGCGACGCCGGGCAGGCTGTGCGTATCCTCTATGGCGGCGCGGTGACCTCGTCCAATGCGCGCGCGATACTCGGGCTGCCGAATGTCGGCGGCGTGCTGATCGGCGGTGCGAGCCTGACGGCAGCCGATTTCGATGCCGTGCTCGGGGTCGCCCGGACATTGGCCTTAACGCCGGACGCCGTCGCGGCTGAGTAGATTCCGATGCTGCCGGTGAGGCCGGCACCCGGATAGCTTGCCCGCTGCTCCGTCGCACGACGCCCAAGCACGAGGGACGGCCGCTTCTGCCCAGCCGCATTGTCGAGAACCGCACTGCGCCGCCGCACCGAAATGCCTACCCGTGGGCAAATCGAAGATAGGAAAAGCACCATGGCGAAGTCGAATGCCGCCCACGCCAAGTCCCCGGACGCGAAGCCCGCCTCGTCATCCGACGCGAAGGACGACCTGAAGACGCTGCCGATCGCGGAAGTCGAGAAGCGGCTGGGCTCGTCCCCGAATGGCCTGACAGGCGCCGAAGCGGCGAAGCGGCTCGCCCAGTACGGACCGAACGAGATCGAGGAGAAAAAGACCAACGCCTTCCTCAAGTTCCTCATGTACTTCTGGGGGCCGATCCCCTGGATGATCGAAGTCGCCGTCGTGCTGTCGGGCGTCGTCCGGCATTGGCCCGACTTCTTCATCATCCTGCTGCTGCTTTGCGCCAACGCCTGCGTCGGCTTCTGGGAGGAGCGGCAGGCGGGCAACGCCATCGAAGCGCTGAAAGCCAAGCTGGCGATCAAGGCCCGCGTGAAGCGGGACGGGAAATGGATCAATCCTCCCGCCAAGGAGGTCGTGCCGGGCGACATCATCCGCCTGCGCCTGGGCGACATCGTGCCGGCCGACGCCCGGTTGCTGGAAGGCGACGAGGTCTCCGTCGACCAGGCCGCACTGACCGGGGAGTCGCTGCCCGCCAGCAAGAAGCCGGGCGATGCGGTATTCTCCGGCTCGATCATCCGACGCGGCGAGATCGGTGCCCTGGTCTATGCCACGGGCGGGAAGACCTATTTCGGCAAGACCGCCGACCTGGTGCAGACCGCGCACACTGTCAGCCACTTCCAGAAGGCCGTGCTGCGGATCGGCAACTACCTGATCATTCTCGCGGTCGCGTTGGTCGTGGTCATCATCGGCGTTGCCGTCTATCGCGGCGACCCCATCCTCACCACGCTGCAATTCGCGCTCGTGTTGACGGTCGCCGCGATCCCGGTGGCAATGCCCACGGTGCTCTCGGTGACGATGGCGGTCGGCGCGCGCCTGCTGGCCAAGAAGCAGGCGATCGTCAGCAAGCTTGTCGCCATCGAGGAGCTGGCGGGTGTCGACGTGCTATGCGCCGACAAGACCGGGACGCTCACGCAAAACAAGCTGACGCTGGGCGATCCGTTCTGCATCGGCGACGCAAAGCCCGCCGAGGTCATCCTTGCGGGCGCCTTGGCGTCGCGCGCCGAAGACAACGACGTCATCGACCTGGCCGTGCTCGGCGGCCTCAAAGACGACAAGGCACTGCAATCCTACGACGTGCAGCACTTCCAGCCGTTCGACCCCGTGCACAAGCGGACCGAGGCGACGGTGACGGGCGGGGATGGAGCGGCCTTCAAGGTCACCAAGGGGGCGCCCCAGGTGATCCTTGCGCTCGCCGCCAATGCCGCTGCGGTCAAGGACGCCATGGACAAGGCGGTCAACGACTTCGCCGCCCGCGGCTTCCGGGCGCTCGGCGTGGCCCGCGCGGACGGGGACGGCAAGTGGCAGCTGCTCGGCGTGCTGCCGCTGTTCGATCCGCCGCGCGAGGACGCGAAGTCGACGGTCGCCACGGCGCGGCAGATGGGCGTGCAGCTGAAGATGGTGACCGGCGATGCGCTGGCGATCGCGCGGGAAACCGCCAAAACGCTCGGCATGGGAGCCAATATCCTGGACGGCGCCAGCCTTGGCGACTCCAAACAAGACGCAACTGCCGACGTCGCCAAATCCATCGAGCAGGCCGATGGCTTCGCGCAGGTGTTCCCCGAGCACAAGTTCCACATCGTCGATGTCTTGCAGAAGCACGGCCACATCGTCGGCATGACCGGCGACGGGGTGAACGACGCCCCGGCGCTGAAGCAGGCGGATTGCGGCATCGCCGTGTCGGGTGCCACCGACGCGGCGCGAGCGGCGGCGGCCATTGTGCTGATGACGCCGGGGCTCTCGGTGATCATCGACGCGATCAAGGAGAGCCGGAAGATTTTCCAGCGGATGAACAGCTACGCAATCTACCGCATCGCGGAGACGCTGCGCGTGCTGCTGTTCATGACGCTGTCGATCCTGGTGTTCAACTTCTACCCGCTCACCGCCGTGATGATCGTCATGCTGGCGTTGCTCAACGACGGGGCGATCCTGTCGATCGCCTACGACAACGTCCGCTACAGGGACGCGCCCGAAGCCTGGAACATGCGCGTCGTGCTGGGTGTCTCCACGGTGCTCGGCGTGCTCGGCGTCACCGCCGCGTTCGGGCTGTTCTTCCTCGCCGAGCGTGTGTTCCACATCGACCGCGAACACATCCAGACCATGATGTATTTGAAGCTGTCGGTCGCCGGGCACCTGACGATCTTCCTGACGCGCACCCGCGGCCCGTTCTGGTCCATCCGTCCGGCTCCGATCCTGTGGGGCGCGGTGCTGGGAACGCAGGCTTTGGCGACGTGCATCGCGCTGTTCGGGTTCGGCCTGGTGACGCCGCTGGCATGGCATTGGGTCCTGCTGGTCTGGGGCTGGGCGCTGGCCTGGTTCCTCGTGAACGACCGGGTCAAGCTGTTGGCTTATTCGGTCCTCGATCGCCTCAAGATCAGCGAGGCGACTACGGTGGCAGCGCCGCAGCCTCAGGTTTCCGCACCTCCCGCTTCCGGAGCCCGGGATGGCAAGGTCGATGCGAAAGCTGATCCTATTCCGGCCGCCGAAGCGCCCCCTCCTGCGATGCCTGTTCCCAAGCCGGGATCACAGGCTCCTGGCAGTCCCCATTCTCAGCCGGCGCAAGCGGAGGCACCCGCACCCCCGGGCAGGCCGTTGCCGCCACAACCCGGTGCGGCCGCTGTCAACGTCGCCGCGTTGCTCGACCGGAAGCTCGGAGACGTCCTGCTGGCCGGTGTCCTCAAAAACCCGGCCGAGGCAGGGCACCTCGTCACCGATGCGATCGCCGAGGCCGAGGCGCCAGTGAAGCCGCAGGCGGCCAAGCCGGCCGAGGTAGCCTCGTCTCCTCCGAAGGCTGCCGAATGATCGATCGAACGGGGCAAACACCATGAAGATCCGTCTCAACGATTTCCGTGTTCCAGAAGGCGAGAAGGTAGATCTCAAAGAGCGACCCACCGTCGTCGATCCGTTCTACAAATCGAAAGAGGACTACGAGAAGCAGCTCGCGGAGCACGTCGAACAACTGAGCGCGCTGCAGCAGCTCCATTACGCCGCCAGCAAGCATGCCGTCCTGCTCATCTTTCAGGCCATGGACGCGGCGGGCAAGGACGGCGCGATCCGGCACGTGATGGGGAGTGTCAAAAACCTGGGGCGCTACGCCGCGAGTGGGATTGCCTGGTGGCCAAAGCGCCCGTCCAGCACCGCGGCCCTGACCTGAAGCACGCGGTGGGCGCCGCGGGGCGACCAGCGCATCTGCCGGCGCTTGTTCATGCGGGCACTCACCAGCTGGTTGACGGTGCCCTCGGCCCGTGAGGTCGAGATCGGCTTGCCAGCTCGGTAGCGTTCGCCGTAGTCGATCAGCGCGCCCTCGTTGGTCTCGATGTAGGTCTGCAGCTCCGTGCAACGCGCGACCAGGCGCCTCATCCCCGCTTCCACTGCGGGGTGGTTCAGCATGGTGGCGTCCTTGGCCCCGCTTGCGATCCGGCCCAGAGCCTCGCACGCCTTGTCGTGGTCGCCGTTCCAAAGCAGGTGGCGCAATCGTTCCACGTCGATCTGAGCAGGGTCGAGTGGCGGCGGCTCGACGGCACACAGGCCGCGCATGACCTGCTCGACGTGCTGCACGCGCATGGAGAGATGGAACCAGTCCAGGATGTGTTCGACCGAGCCGCCCGTGGCCGAGCGCACCAGCGCCGGCAGGGCGGGATCGCCGTCGCTGATCGCAGTCACCGGATCGCCCTCCCGCCAGCCCTGACCCTGCAGCGCCGCACGCAGCAATGCGTGCGGCTGCTCGGCTACGCTGCGCACGAGCGCGAAGCGCCGGGTGGACTGTCCTTCCCGCTCCACCTTGCCGCAGATCGCCTCGAAGTTGCGAACCTGATGACCGGGTACCGCGCGTATGTAGGCACCATCGAGCATGACAACGGGCCGGCTCGCGTCCGCCGCTGCGGCCCTGGCCGTATCGTCTCGGACAGCCGTGATCTCGGCTACTGCTTGCCGGTCAGTCGCCTCGAGCTACAGGGCGACCGCATGGGTGCGGGTGCGCAGGCTCTCATGGTTCGCCGGCGAGACGGGCAGCAAAGCTTCCAGAATGTGCACTCCATCCCGGAACGAGGTGCGTGCGCCCAGCTCGGCCTGCACCCGCTCCAGCTCCGGCGTGCAGCGGGCGCTCAGCAGCGCGCAAACCGGCGAGAACAGCACCGTCCCCGCCATGGGCGTCGTCAGGCGGCAGCGGCACAGCTTGAACCGCGGCGCCTCAACCTCGACCGTGCCGAACAAGGTCTGCAGCCGACGCGTACGCCGGTCCTTGAAGGGCTGCAGCACCCCGCATGCCGCACAAACCCTGTGGTGGGCCGCATACGCCGCCACTTGGCCGCACAGCATGCTCGCCTGCAGCTTGGCCAACAGTGCCTTCGTCTCGGACAACAAAGGCCGATCTCCGCGAGCGTGCTGATCACCACCGGCCGGCTGAATGAGGTGGTCCCCGTTCTTCGGACAGGTGGTTAAGCTTGGTTCGCCTTTATGAAGGACGGACCCGATGATGGGCAAACGGAAGCGGTATTCGGCAGAGTTCAAGGCGAAGATTGCCTTGGAGGCAC
>JAABUP010000905.1_pt1 | contig 63730 bp, 83 predicted proteins | sample 5559201 | NCBI WGS metagenome assembly JAABUP01 (sample SAMN10711887, study PRJNA513373) | rock metagenome | isolation source: Antarctica rocks | place: Antarctica
TCCTCCCCTCCTGGCATGCTGTGCTATATTGTCTTGCAATGACCTCATCACCTGCTGTAAAAAGAATGACTTGTCATTGGCTGCAGAAAGCTTAGCCCTAGACAATGTTCTGGATGCCATGGCATGCTGCCCTTGCAGCATAAGCTGATACCAGCTGAATTTAGATTTTTTACAGGTTGCAGGTGATGTAGTTGCAGCAGACCCTCTTTGCCAGCTGGCTCTGAAGTGCCAAGCAGAAAGCATAGCCCTTGACAGTGCCCTGCACACCATAACATGTTCCCTTGCAACACGATTCGAGAGTTGTTATGCGTTGCAGGTGAGGTAGATGCAGATACAGCCATAGTCGCAGCAGATCCTCTTTGCCAGCAGGCCTTGGAGTGCCAAGCAGAGGACATGGCCATAGAGGACACCCTCTATGCCTTGGAGCGGGCTCTCACAGATGGCCACTTGCCTGCTGATACATACCTCAAGCAGGTCTGTCCTGCCTGCTGTTCATGATTGAGATTTGCTGTGATACACAACAAGCACTGTGGTCCAGCTGCTGCTGACGCAAGGTTCATGTACATTGCCATGATCCAGCGTTGATTTTTGTCAAGAGTGCAGCGTCCGCTGAAAGGCTCGTTTTGCAAGATACTGCCTGCATAGTGCATGCGTGCTTGCTGTTGTGACAGCTGCCAGGATTGGACATTGTGGTTGATGTGTTATCTAGCACGTTTGCATCCAGCTGGATGAATGCAGCCGCACCACTGTACGTGTTGGGTGCCCATGCATTTTCATACATGATTTGATTTCACTGTTGTGTTGTTTCTAGGTAAGAAGCTTGTGCCGCAAGCAATTCTTTGTGCGAGCCTTGGGCATGAAGGTTGCTACAAGGCAGCACAAGCATGCCACTCCGAGCTCACAGGGCTCCAGACCCAGCCCTTACGCACCCCCGCCTGACAGGGGGGTGCACATGACTCAGGGTGACTCGTGGGCCAACACCGGCATCCTGTCTAACCCTCTAGCTGCTCAAAGAAGCTGACCTGGACCTTGGAATCTGGCATTGCGCACAGCAGAGGATCTTGGAATTTTTAATAGGCAATTGCAAGCTTTGTAGTTGTATTATAGCTTCATGTAGGCGAATGTATTGTCTGACACATAAGGTGTCTGCAGACACCTGCAGCTGCGATGTGTACCAGTTTATCGGAGTGCAGTGCTCTGCATTACCTGAAAGAGCAGTTGCACCAAACTCAGTGATAGTACTCTTGCTTTGACTATGACTGCATGACCTATGATTGCCAAAAACGAGCTTGCTATCAGCTTTCACATGGGGATAACTGATTGGCCCCTACACTTTCGCTTTCATCGCCACCAAAAAGCAACAACACATCATTTGGCGGGAGTGCCTGATCGAATGTCACGTGCATGCACATTCGTGGCCCACGAGCGCCTGCGGCAATGCTTGATAAACTCTGCCTTGACCGTCACCAACAGACAGGCCCGGTGCCTGCAATCACTATTGAGCAGCCTGCAGTATATGAGAGGCCGTCTGCAACACGACCCGGAAGAGGTTTGGGTCTTCGGTTTTGGCAGCATCATATACAAGCAAGGTAACGGCAGCGGTGCTGTACAGGGAAGTCATAGAGCTACAAGTCAAGGGCACACCTGTACTTCGCATGCAGGCTTTGATTATCAGCGACGGGTAGACGGCTACATCAGGGGCTGGAGGTGAGGTGCTGCACGCACACAAAAGCTTCTAGCAGCTTCATGTGCTCGTGCAGATAGTGCCATACTGCTGTGCATAGGAGGGTCTGGTATCAGGGCAGTACTGATCACAGAGGTACAGAGAAACTACCCGGGCGAACTGTTACTGTGATACCTGATTCGGAGGGAATCGTGGTATGTTGTGTCAATATGCTTTTGTCAGCTGCAACCATCATGCTATCACATCATTGTTTGTTTCTCTACTGCAGTGGGGAAGCGCATTTCTGCTCACAGGCGACTTGAAAGAGCAGAAGAAGCATTTGGAGGTGTATAATGCCTATGTAGCTTTTCGTTGCTCATTTTGTTCTGCTCTCTGTGCTGTCGCATTCCATCTGCAGCCACATGTATACGCCTGCAGACCTTGGTGATGATGCCTGACACTTCTCAAGGTGCAAGCACGTATGCAGTTGTCGCTTATGTATGTTGCCAATGCACAGGATCTAGAGCACAGGGAAAAGCAATACGACGGCCGTGAATACCTGGATGTTTACACCAGCGACAGTGATTCAGAGCCGGCCCTGTGCAATGTGCTGACTTTTGTGGCAACCAGCAAGAGCGTCAACTGGCTGGGGCCAGCATCCTTGGAGTCAGTAGCTCAACAGATTGCTGCAGCTATTGGTCCCTCTGGTCCGAATCATGAGTACCTTGACCAGCTCGCCAAAGCGCTATGGAAGGTGTGATGTGCATACTCATTGCCCAAACCAATTGATTGTGCATGCGCCATCGGTGTTTGTTGGTTGTGCATCAGCTGTTGCAACAAAGAGTTGCCGCAGGTTGATTTGGTTGTAAATATGCCATTCCCTATCATGCTTGGTCAATGCACCAAGTGAGTTTGCATGATAAATTTGGTTATTGTAGACTGGCTGCTAACAAGTGCGCCCCATGACTCAGCGACCACACAGATTTTGACAGAGTGCCTGATTCATGCAGGCCAAAGTCAAAGAGCCTGAGCTGTATGAGCTGCATGAGCGTGTACAGCAGATACGCAAGGCACTTGATCAGGCGCCAAACGACATGAATGCTGAGCAGGAGCTTGTCCAACAAGAAGCTGCCACACAATGAATGTCTTGCTCCGCGGCAACTCACGGCCTTTACCAAGGTGCTGATGCATCCGAGAGCTGTATGTCAGCCAACAACAACACAGCCTTTGTCAGCTGTCAAATCCTGTCTGCAGTGCAGCAGAAACGTGACTGTGGGCTATTGTTGCATCAAAATAGACAAACCAATATCAAGGTCAAAAATGATATCAGCTGAGATGCCAATGGATGTAGGAGAATTTTGGACTCACTGACAGCTTACACAGCCTGAATGAATGCTATGCGAATTGTATGTGGGTACTTGTTCAGTGCACCCTTCTGATTCTGTTCTGCAATTTTGCTTTTACTGCCATAGCTTACCAATTTTACTGCACTTTGCACTTGCCTTGCCAGCTGTTGTCATCCACAGGCTATCAATGCTGTAATATATGTTATACGCTGTACACATGCAGCACGCGCATATACAGCAGTAAAGTGCACATCGCAGAGAGTGCATGCACATCAAATGCAGTTAAAATGCATTGCAAAGTGCCTTGATCGATCAAAAATAATGCGACTGTTACACTGTCCCTGACTGTATGCCAGATGACGTATCAATGCCAAGGGTATAGCTGGTGCTACTGCAGCGAAAAGCTGCAAAGGCCGTTGTTGACTTCAGAACTTGCTTGCTTCTGCAATGGCGCAAAGCTGGACATCAATGTAGAATCCTGCAAATACAGGTCAACTCAAGAATATCAAAGTGGACGAGCAAACCACAGTGTGTCAGGCAATCAAGTGGGTCTTCACATAAGTAGGAGTCATTGCAGACCTGCTGCAAAGCAGGTCTATTCAACATGGGTACCAAGACAAAGCCTACCTCTTGGTGTACTTTGCAGGGCAGATGCTTTGCAGGGCAAGTGTGTGTAGACCGTTTGCAGGGGAGCCTGCAGGGCTGTTGCTGCATTGACTCATGCAAATCAGCTATGTCATGCAGTGTATGTTGCGCTGACAGAAGACAAAAGCTGTTCTGCAGTGAGCCCCTTCTTGCTTTTCAATGCTGCTGCTGCTGGAAGTCTGGTTTGCAGGCTCTGAAGAAGCTGTGCATGTCCCTGCAGCACATCTAACAAACCTTAGGCACCCATCAGCTTTTCTTGCATGTAATGCAGGCAGTCTGGCAGTGTCACTGGACAAACCCTGTGATGCAGTGAGATGCTAATGACCTCCCTCATGTGGTTGCCAGCAACAGCTTGGACATCAAAGAAGCGCAGCAATGTGACGCACACAGCAAAATGTATCAGCATATTTTAGGCCTCAGGTCAAATTTCTGCATTTTGCGCTCCAGCTTGAGGGTCAGCAGGTTGTAATATTCATCCTTGGCCATTGATACATATTCCTTGTGTGCTCATGCCACATGTTCAGGACGTGGCAAAGAGACACTTGCCTGCAGGGCTGCCTTGTGAAGTGCAGTATGTCCATCTGAGTCTGCAATAGCTGCGTCACCCCCACTGGCTATGCTGCAACACCAAATGGTGCCTGTTTTCCTGTATAGGACCTACAATACTTCGCTGCGGCAACTTGATAGCTTACAGAGCTTCGGCAATAGCAGCATGTCCCATGTAGCAAGCTCTGTGAAGTGCCGTAGCACCGCCAGCTCTAGTTGTCCTATTCGGGTCAGCTCCTGCACATTAGGTGCCGGTTCGCAGGTCAACTACGACGCTCTCAGCAATCACGCAAGTGTGCCGCACCCCTTGCCAGAAGCATTCTCACTGCGCCAAGATGGCCCGCCCTGGCAGCATAATGTAGCGGTGTATAGCCGGTGCCGCCTGAAGTGACAGCAGGCTGTCAGAGCAGGCGTCGAGCTGCCTAAAACATCCGTGCTAAACATGCCTTCGCTGCCATCACTATTGATCGCCTCTGGATGCTTCTCGAGTAAGACGTGCAGCTTGGCCTCGTTGCCCTGCTGAGCAGCAGCACATGCACTCTTCAGGTAGTCGAGTTCTTCCAAGCTCTGAGCTACAGGGATTGATTGCTTGTAGCACTGACATTCAGCCTCGTCATGCACCTCACACTCGAGCTTGCGAACCCTGGGCATATGAGCAGGTGAAAAGCTGCAGACCAACATTGTCAATCTTGCAGCCTTGTCGTGTTGTAGGGTTTCAGTTAGGGCTAGTTCCAGTGAGTGAATTCCAGGACATGTTTGGCTCAGCGAACTTTCGTTATCAATACCTCAACATTGACCTGCTATGGCCACAGACGACCTGGAGCAAAAGTGCGCGGGCCTCAAGCTTGCGTGGGAACAGTGGCGGGACCAGCAGTCACCCATAGATCCACACTGGTCCACCGAGCACGACAAACGTCAAGATGAACGCATCAGAGCTTTAGAGGACGCTATGCATCACATAATTGGTTTGTTGGCAGCACGCAACCGAAGCTCTGACGCATCGCAGTCTTGAGCGAGTCGTTTGTTAGTTGCAATATATGCTTAATGCGATACCAACAATTTTGCACTGTTCTTGCCAATGGGTTCTTATGCTATACACTACGCCCAAGCATGGAGCCAAAGTAGTGACCAGACAGCAACAGGAGGCCTCGTTCCCATTGTCAAAGTCAAGCAGCCTTTCTGTCAGGAGCCTCAAGATTATGAAGATCGCAGCTAAATGTTTGGCACATCTGTAACAGCAGCACTGCTTGATCAATGTCTCTCAATCATGAAATGAATCCTAATGTACAACAGCTGAGCAAAATGAAATCAGGGCCTGAATTGTAAAACACTGAGATGCCCTATCCCACAGAGCCCTCCAACTTAAGGCTCATCAACCCATTGACCTCAGCTGAAAACTCCTGGGGCAACTCATTGAACACTTCTTTGCAGAAGCCACCAATAATCAAGGCGACTGCCTCTTCCATTGCAACTCCTCTCTGCTGGAAGTAGAACAGCTGATCCTCACTGATCTTGCTTGTACTAGCCTCATGCTCTACCCTTGCAGACGGGTTTCTGACTTGAATGTACGGATACGTGTTTGCTTGAGCATTGTCCCCTATCAGCATGGAGTCACACTGGGAGAAGTTTCTAGCACCTACAGCTGAGGGCTGAATCTGGACCTGGCCCCTGTAGGCATTTCTGGACTTGCCCGCAGAGATGCCCTTGGAGACAATTCTGCTGCGTGTGTTCTTGCCAACATGGACCATCTTGGTGCCAGTGTCTGCCTGCTGCCTGTTGTTTGTCAGAGCAACACTGTAGAACTCACCAATGGAGTTGTCACCAACAAGGACACAACTGGGGTACTTCCAAGTGATGGCTGACCCTGTCTCAACCTGTAGCATGAGGTCACCAATGAGTCATGGGATCATGCCTCACAATACTGACTCCTACAGGACCAGCAGGCATAGATCTGTGAAACACACTGTGTCCAAAGAAGCAAAATGGATCTGAAACTTCTATTGATAATATTGACATTCAAGACAATAAACACATAATGGCTGAGGAAGAGCCTGTCCTGGCAGATCTGCACACCTGCCTGCTTGCAGGGGTGAAAGGAAAGGTTTGGCAGGGCATTCTCACCTGTGTCCACGAGACTTTAGAGTTTGCGCCATGACACAAAGCTCGCTTGGTGACAAAGTTGTAGATGCCTCCCTTGCCCTCAGCATCGCCAGGGTACCAGTTTTGCACTGTGGAGTACTTGATGTCTGCATTCTTGGCTGCTGACAACTCCACCACAGCCGCATGTAGCTGCACATCACAACACCGTATGAGTACCGTCTTACAATGTCCTGCCCCCAATGCTGAGATATCAGGAGCATCGGTCTTCATGTAACAGTTCTGCTGTCGCATGAGCAACATGGATTCACATTTGTCAAATAACAGGTTGCTTGGCAAAATTTACATGCTTTTGTTTCACTGGCTAATGTATTGTCGCTGCAAAGGATGCCAAAATCATCAAGTTCAGGAAGGCTATGCACAAGCACCCAATGAATCTCCAGCAATGCAACGCTTGCAACCAAATGAATAGGGAAGCCCCCTTCATTGCACAGTATACAAAGTGGACACAGCGTGGAAAAGCATCGCAGAAGATCAGGAATAGAAGTGACCTGGTTCTTGTCATAGGAAGGAGCTGTGCAGCCTTCTAGATAGCTCACTTGACTGTCCTCATCAGCCACAATCAACGTCCTCTCAAACTGCATTAGCAAGAATACATTAATGACAACAGAGTCAAACAAGCCAATCTCTATCTTCTACAGCAAATGTGCACACACAACTCTGACATCTTGACTATCTGGCAAATTGTCGACACATATCCAACAACAAGATGCATCAAAGGCCAATAGCGCCAACATTGCTTCAATGCATGTGTCACAAAAAAGACATGCAAGTCAATGCATGTAACTTTAAACAGCTCCAATCTGGAAAACAACACCACTCGCTGAAATGACAAATGAAAAGCAATAAACGTATGCCAGTGTGTTATGCGAGCCAATATGATTTGTGGCATACGCTATGTACCTGACCAGTTTCCTCTGCATTTATTCTGAAGTATGTTGAAAGCTCCATTGGGCAATTCACACCCTTGGGAATGTACACAAATGAGCCATCGGTAAAAACAGCTGAGTTTAGAGCAGCGAAATAGTTATCTGCTGGGGGCACCTGCATCAACAGCAACGGCTTGACAACACACTCAGCACCACAGAGAATAAATGCACATATGGACAATGCTGAGAGTACGCCATTAAATGTGCACACATGCTGACACATTTACCATGTAGCAGATGCAACAAAGCAGCCACACATAGATCAACTGCAGCCTGCGCGCATGTAATGCTCCTACAAGTCATAAAAAAACTTTTATGTTTCTCTCATACATGTCAATGGGGTGTCCATTCATGGTCATTTGCTCCACAGTCATCTTCTGATCAATGCCTTGAGCTTGCAGTAGCAATGTCAGATGCTGTCGTACCATTGTCCAGGAGCATCAACATGAATTGCTACTTTTCACTGTTGCTTCATACCCGTATATGCATACTGGCTGCAGTTACATTTTATGCTGTCAGCGCTGACTCATAGGCACCGCTTGTTGCTATGTCTCACGCCTCAAGTATATGTTGCGGCTGCAGTGACACCATATCGCCACCTGCAGCCAACTTCAATCTGCAAGCAACCTCAGGGCAGCTATCACAGCCAACGGTTGCGCAGCAGCTATACAGCATTCAAGATTGCCGTGCTGAGTGAGATCATTGACAAGCAGCTCTATGAGGAGCGACAGCTGAGGCGCCTATTCCGTGCCTACCTGACACATAACAGCCTTGCAGACATGCAGGTTGTGCGCATGGTCATTGCTGATTTGCAGGTCGAGATGAATGTACAGCTGAGCTGATTAGTCAACCTTTGCAGCCTGTTATATTTGTGGTTTGGTTCTTGCAAGTGCCTATAGATACTGCTGTATGTAAAACGCTGTTTGAGCCTGACCAACGCTATCAACGCTCTCACTGAAGACAATTTGTTGCTTCAAGCCAATATTTTGTGGTTGCCTATCATTGGATGAAGGGTCATATTGCATGCATTGTTGTTTGGCACCACGAGGCTGTTTCCAGAGTCACTTCAGCTCACATACGAGCTGTACAATTTGCAATTGCATCGCACTGAATTTGTCTGGAGCAGCATTCAAAGCACCGCTTGTAGCTACCTGTAGGCACCTGTTACCAAATGGCAATCTCAGAGGCCAATACTTCACACCAATATACACGTTAAATAGGGGTGGCAGCCTTCACTTGCCCAGGAGCATCATATTTGCTTGAATGTGGCAACATCACACACATTAATACACCACAAATTGGCACAGGCACGTGCTGGCCAAAGAACATGTGCAAGCCTTGCCCAAAATACTCTGTGTGTGCCAAACAGACACATTGCGGCTGCAGGCCCAAGCTATGCTGCTGGCTGAATGCGTCTATGCTTTGCAAGGGATGATGCTCATTGTGTGACAATCCACAAATGCCAGTGTAGGTTCAAGACGCATGTTTTGTCCATTGCGGTCCACTTACATTGTTCCCCTTCACTTTATCAAGGTTGCTTGCTAGTGCAGGTTTGGGAAGCTGTTCTCGCATTTGTAGCTAAGATACTGCCAGTTTAGGTTTGTTGCCCCTTCCCAGTCTGCACAAGGCCAGATGCAGGCAGAAGTGCCATTGACAGCTCTTGCCCTTGCTTTAGCTGCACACAGCCAATGCCTTGCATATTGCACCTTCACATCACAGAGGTTGACATCTTGTTGCATTGCCTTGAGTACATTGCAGCCAACCTTTCTTGTGTCTGACTAGCGTTGTCTCAGCGCGTTTGCAACGACCTCTTTTGCAAGGATCCTCATGTTGCGAAGCAGGTGTGGCACAGCAAACCTGCATGTCCCACAAGAAGCTGTCAACAGTTGAATTCAGTGGGAGTCTTGAGCAGTCCAATAACTCACCTGCCATGGGGTCCAGACAACGCGTGATCATATGCTGAGTCTACCCAAACGTCAAATCTGCACGGTAACGTCAATCAAACCGTAAAGTATCACCATGCTCAACACGCGTAGGCCAACAAGGCTTATGACTTACATCCAACCATATTGTGGGTGCCATATAAGCTTCCGTTTGTTGAGCAAAGTCCTTGGCAGCACAGCTTTATGTTTTCCAGAGAAAACGTCTATCAAAACTGCAGATTGGTCCCTGCAGCAATGGCGGTCTGTATCGGCGAAGTCGCTGAGATTAACAGTACACGCGGAGACACTGCTCAATAAGGAACCCACCCTGATCCTTCCTGTGACTCATTTGCGCTCATTCCGGTCACAATGTTGCATGTTGCATTGGCACGCGTTGGAGAAGCAGACAGCGTGCAACGCCACACAAAATCATGCAAAATTCTCGTTGCCTTTGCACGCTGGCGTTTCACTTGTCATCGTTCGTTCGTTTTGCAGGAATCCAAACCTGCCATGCCATGTCATCCTGATACTACCGTACCTGCCAGGTCGGATGACAACTGGTTCCGACATCACAGGACAACTTTGAGCTGCTTTACCGATTACCACAGTGCCTGATCTATTTTGCCACTTGTGGCTTGTGTGACACAGCAAGAGTTCTTCCTGAGCGTCTTACAGACAACCATTTCCAGAAAACTTCTTCACCAGCTGCCCAGGCTACTCGACCACAGGTACGCGGCCAAGCATCAACGACTGCGTTCAAGCAACTTCTACGCAAACTTCAAGATGCAACGCGCATGGCAATGCGCTCTCTTGCTTAATCCAGATGGATCTTCGCTGCAGTGTCCGCGGAGCACATACGATCTCTTTCGGCAAGGGCGTCAACTATTTTCCATCTCTCAGTAAGCACGGACGTCCGGCCTCCATCTCCCAGGTGCGCCTAGACAACAGTACATCAAGCCAATAGTTGCCGCAGTTAATTTCTCTTCTGGACCTTGCACCAGGCAGAAACGCCAGGAGGCAAAATCTGTGCAGAAACAAGCCTGCAACAGAGGTAGCAACAACTTGCTGATTGTTGCGTAGGGGTCTCAGACGCAGCGCAATGTCCGGTCTTCTATGTCAGATCCAGACATGTTTCTGAACTACACCCCTACTTCTGCTGTGTCTGACGTCGGCAAACAAGCTCAGCTTGGTGGCACCGCCAGACATGCATTTCCAGACCGTGTGCACATTCCCGAAGGTGTGCGCAAGGCCATTAAGCATGTTGAGTTTGAGTTTACCAGTCTGTTGCACATGACTTGCCTGCCCTTACCCTCTGCCGTGGCAACCTGGCTTATCAACATTAAAGATGGTTATGATGATTGTTGCTTTTTGCCTAGGCGCGCATGCAGTGCTTTTGTGTTGTCACCTTTTATACATTGTGCACTCTAAAAACAAACAGGTGTAAATACACTGCACCAAATCTACCATCAAATCACCTGCTCACTGCAGGCGGCAGAGCTGTGTCCACACCTGACTATCCTGAGCCCCTTCGCAGCAGTCTGACAGATGCAGATAGCCTCAGTCTGCAACGGGATCAGTGGCCCCGCAGAAATGTGCCACATCCAACTCAGGTCCCGCATGTGACGTCGGCCCTTCCTGAGCCCCTGCAGAACAGCATGGCTGATGCAGAGTATGTAAATGTTAGGCGCCCCCAGCAGTAGGCCAGTGTTGCAGCACTCAATGCACATATTGTTTGGCTGTTGTTGAGCCATGTCATTGGGCAGAAATTTGTACTGCTTCACATGAGCAGCAGTTCAGTTCAGTTGTTAATTACAGCACTGCTCACGCTCATTCTAGGCCACGTTTTTGGAAGCCGTCTTCAGGGCCAAGCCAGCAATTAGTGCTCATGGTTTTGCTCGAGCTACGGTGTAACAAGTTTCATGTATTCTATCAGGGCAAATGATCGTGGCAACATTCATTGTGTTGGCACTAGTGTAATATTACATGGTTTTGGGTGTCTGAAAATGAAGAGGGCAATACACAGGTGGCTAAGTTGTAACAAGTTATTGATACTCATGTATATGCAGCCATGTGTGCACGAGGTACAGGACTGATTTCTTTGTCTGTCAGTGGACTCCATTTGCTGCGGCTGTGTCTGGAGAGTCATGCAGGAGCAAGCTGCATATGCAATGGCTGGCAGTATATTCAAGTCGTCAGGCTGGCTTGAATGCGAAACTAATGTATGGACGAAATGCGCTGGAGCACGCTGCGCTCACGCTGCAATGCCCTTTCAAGCTGCGGCAACTGTAAGAGCGACTGCACCTGCACAAAGCACACATCACCAACCTCAAACCAGGATGAAGATCAGGAACCTGCAGTCAGCTGATCACGTGACTTTTTAAAACCGTGCCACAGACATGAATGCCTTGTTAGACTGTTGCAGTCCAAGCAGACAATAGCTGTGATGCCCAGACACTCCAAACATGTAAATCGCATGCTTCTGCAGGCAAGTTCGAGGCCTCAGCAGTCACAGACCTCAGAGCATTTTGATTGCATGAGGCATACCTGTCTGATGCAGGAGTTGATGAGACCAACAATCAGCAGCAGACTAACGGAGCCCAGAGAGGTTCCCATGGTCTTGTCACACAACACATCAAAGAACTGAGCAGCAGTAGCCAAGATGGCCACAAGCAGTGCCCCCCAGAACCTGGTTACTCGCATTGTCTGTGTGAGGAAGCGCTGTGTTGCTGGACCAGGGCTGACATTTTCCACACCGGCCTCTATCTGGAGGCAGCATCGTCACTCTTCTCAATACTCCAGCTTGTATCAGCACCAAGCGACGTTGCATGTACAGCCAGCAGCAGAAACAACACAACTGTGCAGGGTTGAGCCTGCTGCATGGCGATACAGCTGGCTGGGCTTGAGCTTATGCACCTGAGGTGTGTCGTCAATGGGCAGACCTGCATGCAAGCTTGCAGGCAACCTGTGCATTCATGTCCAGTCTCACGCATCTGTTGGACATTCAGGTCACTCAGTGGTACATGCGCAAGGTTTGTGCCTAGTTGAGTGCAGCAGGCCCACTGCATCAATGGCTATTCAGGAGCGCCGGTGACTGCAACAGCAGACAGGGAAACTCTTGGAGGTTTAAGCTAAGCATCATGTGAATGGCACATTGCAGCAAGTGATCATCAACTTCCCAATATTGATGGTCATGAAATTTAGCAAGAATAGATACTCACCGCATTCAGATACTTCGTCATTTGGCTCGGTGTGTTTTCGCCAATTTGGATCATGCCGAAGACAAATACCACCAGGCCATACAGGACAGGGTACCACTTGCCCTGTGCAAGAAAGTGCATAGTCGCCACCTGCCCTCTGAAGCTGAACATGCCCACAATAGCTGGCAGCTGGTAAATGAAGCTGGCAAACAGCAGGGCTTGCATGCCATTGGGGTTCAGGCTAATTGGCAGGTAGGCATTGTCTCGCTTGACCTGCTTTGTAGAGCCTACTGCTGCTGCTGCCGCTGCCCTTTTTTCAACAGACGCCTGCGGTGCCTGCAATCAGTATCATAACAATAACTCAACATCAGGCACAGTATAAACGGCTGCATCTTCCTGCAGCTGCGCTATTAGCATGACATCAGTGGTAGGTGCATTCACAGGCTGGCAGCCAGGCATGCAGGCAGGCAAACAGGCATTGCCGCACACACAGCCTGACAGAGATGCACCTTGGACCTTCTCTGCTTATAGTAGATGAGGGGCAAGCGCAAGCTCAAGCTGTTGATGAACACTGCCAGCACAACCAAGCCAATGTAAGCTGCCACCAGTGCGCCGACAGTGGTGGGTGATACATTTCCCAAGCCGACAGTCAGCGCTGCTTTGTTCAGTACCACTGCATAGTCTGCACAACAAATCAAGCCAGTCAGTGCCAGTGTCGAGGCTGTGCTGTGGGGCATAAACAGGTGAGGGCTGGTAACTCCAAAAGCAGCTGCTGTCACTCAATTATGTGAATGTCAGAGATGTGCTGCTGGTGATAATGCGGGTATCCATACAAGCAAGTCCTCAGCAGCTTTGCTGGCAGACTTGCATATACAGCTTCTCAATTGGCACCGTGCCCCACACGAGACACTGATACTGCATACAGTCCTTGCATTCAAACCCTCTTCATGAAACATAAATGCGTAACGTATGCACCATGGTTTGCATTCATGTCTGGACCACAAAAATCTGCAGGATATGAATGACAAAAACAAGCTCCTGTGCTGTAAGCAGGCATTAGTCATGATTGTGCTTTGCATGACTCACTGCTGACAATGTTGAGGGCAATAAGCAAGGAGATGCCATCTCCTAGACCCCTGGTTTCTACACTATCTGACAGCCACCGCAGAACAGATGTCCCGGCAGCCAAGATGATCATGGTGAGAAAGACAAAGGGCACTCCAGAGGTATGCCGGGCGAAGGGCGCAATTTTGATCCCCTCACTTGCACCCTACATGACGCAATGGAAATGCGGTTACATCTGCTGAAACACAACATCCTGCAAGGTCTCTCACCGGCCTATATAGCCACAAAGAATGGGGCACAAAACAGACAAAACACGCTAAAATCTCTCTGCATACAACTGCAAATGCGATCTGAGCACGCTTCTGGCAGTCACCCGTTGCACAGTGGTAATGAAGCATTGTGATGACACATACTCATTCTATGTTCTGGGGAGGGTATTCAGGTAAGCCTCATGCACGTGTTGTCCAACCATGCATCAGCCTGAAATGTCAGCTGGCTGTTGCTTCCCAGGCTGCTTTGTGTCAAAATTGACAGTTTGTTGGGTGCATATAGCTTGTATGAGTAAAGAAACATCACGCCTGTTTCATAGTGTAAATCAGAACTCGGTTGTGTCTGGGGACTAGCACCATGCATATCTGTTCTGAGAAAATGTGAGAAGAAGCTAGGTGCAGGATGCAGTTGCCACCTACATGCACTTGAGTAACATAGTAAAAGCCCTCGCAGTGCTCTGCCTGCGTCCCTATCACTACCACATGTCTGCGTATTGCACGTGACGCTTCTCAAAATGGTGCCACTTCACAGCAGGTGCTCATGTGCTCCAAAGATACAGAGCTTACAGAGCGTACTTCTTCCCGATAAGATACAATGCAGCACATTCTTTAGGACACTACAGGGTGCGTCGCAGACATGTAAGAGAAGCGGTGACAACGTACCGTCACAATCGCAATGGTGACTCCAAGCAGGTTGATGTATCCACTGATGACAGCTGCTCCCTGCATGCACAGAAGGTCCAAGTTTTGGTGCTGCCTCGCAGAAATGGATCTTACTGCCTTGCCCTATGTCTTTCAGGTGCAACAGAGTTACTCGCACAATCTAAGGTCAGTTCTGATGCCAAGCTGGAGATGAGATCACAAGTAGCAGCCACATCAGACAAACGGGATGGTGCTCGATTGAAGACTCAGCTGATGCACAACACTGACAGGTTGCTACAGGCTGGTGAAAGGGCTTAAGTAACAAGCAACTCAACAAAGTACAGGTGTGCTACTGTGTCCGCTACGTGTCTACCAAGTCAGCAAAATTTCATTTTCAGTCTGAACCAACTCCTGTGAACATACTCCTGAAGGGCTAAAAGACATACACTTAGCCAACGGCACTGCATCAAACTTCTTGCAGTGACTGATGTTGACGCCCTCAGTGACAGCTTGAGAGTAGACAGGACGTACAACTCAGCTGAAGCAACGGGCATTTTTGGTAGGCAAATGCAGCAAGTATACCTCAGAACCTGACTCTTTCAGGGATTCAATGCGGGCCACCATTTGTGGGGGCCACCATATTTGCTGAGTCAAGAACACAGATGCAAAGATGCTGGCATTCAGTATAGGACCCACGCCAAGCAGAAATATGTTGTATGGCATTTGCACTGAGCCGCCAAGCATAGCATCCACTGCACCTGCAACAATGCGGCTTGTCACAACTTTGGCCTGCTCAAGTGTGTCATGCTTGGATTATGCAATGTTTGCTTTGCATCACATCATTGACATGACAGACTTGCAGCATTTGCTGTACATCAGCTGCCTTTCAGACATGCTGGCGCTTGACAGTTCAGACAGCAGTGGATGCATACAAGCCAGTCAAAGCATGCCAGTTTTGTGCCAAGCAGGGCGACAGCTTACTAGTTGTGTAAGAGTTTTGTGGCACAACTTGAGTGTCCAAATATGGAAGCTTCATGTACAAGCCCAGCCGGGCAATTGCAATGATCATCAGGGTCCAAGCAACTCTTGATACCAGCTCCTCATTGCGCAGCAAAGGGAAGATACTCAGCAGCCAGCTTTTGCATGTTGCCAATGGTTGTGCTAAAGGCTCTGCCGAAGCTGTGCCGACATCTTGCATTGCGTGTAGGCGAATGTTGTTTCGCCGACGTCTCTGCTGTTGATGGCCAGAGTTGAATGAGCCTGCATGATGCAACATATTCTGTGCAGACTGGGCACATCCCTTGTATTTGCACCTGCTGAAACCTGTATTGTGCAAACACTACAGGCAGGTGAGGGTTGACTCAAAAACTTTGCAGAGACGACAGGCTTGGATGGACTTACGGCTGCATTTTTGGCTTGCAAAGCTAGTATGTTTGCTTTGACTAACAGGAGAGACAGCGGTTTTCGGGCTGCGAAAGTGATCAAGTCTCAGACTTGCCACCCGTAAGCTAACAGCTTTATTGCAGTTCAAGCAGCCTCGTTGCATGCAAAGCTTGCCGAACACTGAAACAGAAGATTGCTCCGATCAGGGACAACAGCAGCAAGCAAATTCTCTAAGCAGTAAGGGCTGTCGGCATGCGGTGTCGGCGGTGTGCCTGCGCAGCACTTCCGTCAAGTAGCACAAATCAAGCGCTGACCGAGTCAATGGGCGTGGCTGCTGGTGCTGCGCGTGCGCGTCTACAATCAAGATCAACTTGGCGACGCCAAAGCTTTCGCGTTTCTTCCGAAACTTCGCAGCGGCGGTGAACATGCTGAATGTCTCCATGCCGCCGCTGGTCATGCCCAACCGTTCGGTCAACAACAACATCGCTTGATTGCACATCGACTGTGCAAACGAGCTGATTGCAATATGCAGTAAATTCAAGCGTTGCGTGCCTCGAATGCAGCAAGTGAGCAGGACAGTTTTAAAGTCGTCGAGCCTGCACTCTCGCCTTGGCGCGGCAGTAGCCTCCTTAGCAGCAATACTGCCATCAACACCAGTGAAGTCAGGAAGCAACGACACATTCGACATCCCCAACGTTGCTACTCGAAACAGCCGTTATCTTTCTCAACAAGCTTTTGTTCGGCAGGCAGTGAACCATTCTCGGTCGGTACAGGCCAGTCTGCAACCCACGCGCTAGTCACATGTATCACGGGTGGACTGAGGCACATGTGACCAGGAGCTGTGTGCAGGGTTGGATGGCGACACTGCGCTCAAATTTCCTCCTCCGCAATCTTTGCTACCAAGGCAGAGGAATACGACCTTATAGTTGCAGAGGCAGGGCTTGTACGAATAGAAGGGTATGCTGCGCCGCGTATGCTGCTTGTTGCTCAGGATGCTTGTGCAAGCAACACAACGTGCATGCACAGATGCTTATGCGGTTCTTTTTGCTCAGGTATGATGGTACTGGCTTCATCGTGAACGATGTTCAAGTGCAAGGAGCTGTCTTTTGCCTTGCTGACCTTTTCATGATGTGGAATCTCAAAAGCTGGCAGGAGCTAACACCAGATGCCCTCAGTATGCTGCACCTGTTCAAGCCTGCCCCTGGTAATCTTATTGTCCATGCGTGCTGTTTGGGCCCTTGTGTTATGAAGACATTTACAATATGATCTTATGCTGTGTACGCAGATCTGGTGATCATAGGCTGCGGCCTCCACTCACAGATGGTGCCACCAAGTCTGCAAGCCTACTTCAAGAAGCATAACATAGCATATGAAGCAATTGACACGGTATGCACTGTCTCAGGGCTGCCAGCAATACACCTTATTCACCCAATTTTCTCTTGATCGTGTACTGCCTGCAGGCCAATGCTGTGTCTACTTTCAATATACTCAATCAGGAAGGCCGAAAGGTGGCAGGTGTTTTCTTACCTGCCGGGAGCAACTGACATCAGAATGACCAACTGTATAAGGGTATTGGCTGTCCCCATGAGCACCAATGGCCTATGCTGCCACATGTTCTATTTCAGCTTGGTGTCCATGGTTACCCAGTAGCCATATGAGCTTTGCTTCCACAAGTATACCAACATTGGTCCTGGACTGCTTTGTGGATCTCGCTGCCAGCAGCGCTGAATATGTCAAATATATTAGTCATCAAGGCATTCAGTGCTGCAGAATGCCACAGCTATATAAGAGCTGCTCAACAGCAGAGTTGACAATCTGCAGCTGGCAGCCGTGAATTTAAAAGGCTAATTGTTTTGTTTGCACCTTGCTGATGCCGACTTTGAGTAGCTGCAACAGGCAACAGGTTAGTCCTTGGGTTGTGGATCAACATAACCTGTGCATAGGACACATGTGAAGTCTTCATATGTCTTCAATTGGGTTTTGGCACGTTGATGGCCAGCATCACGAGAGGCTATGGGATCACTGATCTGAACGATCTTCACCCGCTTGATCTGTTGGTTTCTTTGAGGAAGACTTTGGTGGTACAGCTAGCTGCGCTCAGGCAAGAGGAAATACACCCTGCAGAACTCTTGCAGCAACAATGAAGTATCATGCAGATCATTGTCAGCATCCATGAAATGCATCCTGGCGCCCGGATACTCCTGCAGCACAGACCCTGCTTTTGCAAGGCATCAGGGGAGCGTGCGGGCAGCCAGCAAATTCCGAATGGCTTACCCTAGCAAGCACGAGCACATCCATGGCGCAACGAAAGACAGCACGCTGAGGCAATGGAGGCCTATATGTAGACATTTATAGACGATGTTGCATTTTTTGCCTCCGGCCTCAGTCTGTCTGTGGCATGTCTTGTGGCTGGGGGCTGTATACCTGGTGTGGCCTTAGAGTCGACGACGTAGTGTAAAGTTGCACACGTTGACCTTGTCCTACTCACCGCAGCATGGCCGCACTTTGTTTGCATGTGGCCACAGTGACTGATATTACTGCACATTGTCACTGCAGGTGAGCATGAAAAGGTTATGATCATCGTTCGATTGTCAACAAACGTTTGTGCAGCAATGATGCTAAAGCAGGGACCGAAAACAAGGCTCTGTGCACCATCCTCAAGTAGACAGGCAGAATAAATAATTCATGTAAGTTATTGCAACCATTTCCATGCAAACGTTCTTTGTGGAAGGCCCCAACCAATCATTGTGTCGAGTGGTATACAAGCAGGATCAAGAATGTAACATCTCCACCTCCTGTTCTCACTTTGAGCGTCATTTGTTGATGTTGTCGTAATGTTCTGGCTCATTCCCAGCTGGCAGGTTGGCTGTGCATATGATTCATTTTGACTGGCTGCCATAATGTTCACCCTACATTGACAGCCAGCAGCCGGTGCAAGGCAGGCATGCTGCTTGCATCTTGCTGAAGTTGAGCATACAGCTGTTTGGCTTGCTGGATGCCAGCCTCAGGCTCCAAGGAAGCTAGTGGTATTGAAGCAAAGTCTCTCAAGAAAGCCCGAGCTCTCGCATGAGCCTGGCCCTCTTCGTCACCCACACTGTCCACCTTCTGTCTTTTGGCAGACGGCTCATCCCCATCCTATGGGGGAACAACTCAAACGTGATTAAGCTGCCTTTGCTCTTTCTGCCTCGTAATGCTGTCCTGCCACTGATGCTTACCATGGCATGACTGGTGTCTGCCAGCCAAAATCTTACTCACGAAACAAAACACAAGCGAGCTGATACAGAGCTACAAGGTATGGCCCCCATCAATGCAAGGGGACCTTTGCTACTGCTCAACTCATGTCCAGAAGGGTTGCAAGGCAAGCACTTCAGCCATGCAGCTTATGTATCTGTGTCTGCTGCTGTGCAGCTCCTGTCCAGGCTAGACGGATGATATGCCTTGTCCACCATTCTGGCAAAGCATGGCATTATGAACTTGCTGACAAGCACAGGACATCTGCTCACCGCAATAGCGAGCATGGGATTGGAAAAGTCCTCCAGCTCAGCAGCGCGCTCCTTGGCCAGCTGTACCACTTCTGGCGGGAAGTTGGCAAACTCAGCCACATGGATGCCAAAGGACTGGTCACATGCACCAGGGCTGACCTGATACAGCATTGTCAGCTTGCCTGATGCTGCATCTATGGCCGTTTCCACGTGCAGATTGGCAACTCCCACTGGCCCCTGCAAAAGTGTCAGGCGCCCCTTTGAACATGCAGGCTGTGTCATGCATCATGAAGCGCCAGTCAGTCAGCCTGATACAGGTTGGGTATATTCTGAATAACAGTAACTTTTGTGCACAGAGAAGAGAGAAGGCCGTTATGCATAAGACACAATTGTGAGAGGGCAAGAGTCTGAGGAAGACATGCATACAGGGGGTATACACACAGCTGACAATGTGAGACAAGGCAGGTGGCTTATTGAAGCATGTCAGAAGTAAATGCTGCAGAAGGCGCGCACAACACATGTTATCTGCCATGCAACCATGCCATGAATGAACACAAGTCCAGCGATAGAAGAGGGAGTCAGAGCAAGAGGATGTCACATGCAGGTATGGGTGACCTTGAGGGCTGTGAGCTCGTGGAAGTGGGTAGCAAAGAGGGTGGTGCAGCCGATAGACTCCATGAGGTGCTCTGATATGGCCCAGGCCAGCCCAAAGCCATCATAGGTGGAGGTGCCCCTACCCAACTCGTCAATGATGACCAGAGACCTGGATGTGGCACCCTGCATGCATGTTGTCCAACCACCTCTCATACACTGCATGGATTAATTGCAACTTGGAAGGCTACTCTGTTGCACCGAGTGTAGACAGCAGTGTGTCGGCGACATGCATTTCGATCAAGGATGGATGTGAACAGAGCTGTATGAGGCGTGTGACAGGACAGAGTGTCTGAGAGACGCTGAGCACAGATTAGCGCCTTGCGTGCTGCACTCGTGCACGCTCTGCAGGTCTACGAGTAGAGGTTGAGATGGTAAAATCACACACAGCTGATCACACCTTAAGGATTGCAGCTGTCTCCAGCATTTCAGCCATGAAGGTTGAGACCCCCCTGAGCTGACAGTCCCCCGCCCCCACTCGGGCAAAGATGCAATCCCGGATGGCAATGCGCGCCTCATCACATGGCACAAAGCATCCCACTTGAGCCATCAGCACATTCACCCCAACCTGCAAGGCAGCTTGTTGCTCAAGCATGTGCCGTGAGCATGGCTAAGATCCGAGTAGCTGAATGGTTCAACCAAGTTTGTACTCTGGCTTGCCGGGCAGACAGGGCAACTTGCTTGGCGGCAACAACACTTTCTGCTGCTGTCTGAGATGTGCAAGGTTGAAAAGCAGCTTACTGCTCCGATCACTGCTCATGACCGGTTTCAGATGCATGAAGTTGCCTCCTGTGCGACGCCTGCTAAGGATGAAAAGAAACAGGTGCATGTCTGCAACTCCCTCCTTTGGGTGCAGATACGCAGATTTGCCTGCTGTGGATGTGGTGAGATGTGGAGTTGTACCTGGCGGATGTAGGTGGATTTGCCACCCATGTTAGGTCCTGTGATGATCTGAAACCAGGACTCCCCTCGCTGCATGCAGCAGTCGTTCTTGATGAAGTCCACGCCCTCCTGAGCCTCCACACAGGGATGCCTGCACAAAAGCATGATGTCCACTTCGTGATGCAGGCTAGGAAGAGGTCAGGAAAAACAGAAGAAGGCAAACAGGCAGGAATAGGGGAAGGAAGAAGAAGAAAAAATAAAAAAGCAAAGGAAGAACAGAACAGGGCGAGTGTTTCCTTGGCTGGTCAAATGGTCATAGTTGGCCCCAACCACCCTTCAAATCTAATGTATGAATGTATGAATGTATGAATGAGTGAATGAATGAATGAATGAATGAACAAACGATTGAATGAATGAATGCAACCAGCCAGTGAGACTGACACAATCTTTGTGGAGGATGTGGTGGCCTCATCATACAGTATTGAAGATGTGTGTAGCATGCAAAATTATGCAATGCCCCACCCGACAGGAACTACAGCATTGAAGCACATCCAATGCAGGGGCTAGCATACCTGTAAATGTTCCTAATACTATTTTTACCAAAGCAGGGGATGAGGGTGCTCAGACAGACCTGCACCCCACCAGCTTCAGTTCCCCATCATCTGGGGGGAGCATCTGGGGGCGCACATAGGGGGTGGGTGCATTCACTGCCACCTCTGCAAACCCTAGCAGCACGTCCATCTCTGCCAAAAGGGCTGCAACACCCTCCCATACCTCCACAAAGGTGTGGGCCACACCAACAACCTGGACAAGCCAGGCAGGCAATGTTGTATGGACCATTTGTGGCACGCAATGAGATGCAATGCTATCGCACAGACAGAGAGCGCAAGAGCTGTGACCCTTGATTTCAAAGCCTTGCTAACTTTCTTCTTTTCCAAGGCTTGACTTTGTTGTAATTGCATTCAAGCTGCGCAGTGTGCAGACAGTGCAACAATTAGGGTGGGGATATACTAAAAATAAACTGCAAAGCCTTCTTAGCCAGCAGGCATGAGGTGCACAATTCAGCTCCCTCCAGACAGGTTTGTTCAGGGCATCACGGGTGAAGCGAGGGGGGGGGGGGGGCTGTCTAATGCATAACGCTGGTCATGCAGCTATAGCTTCAAGCTATCATGCAGCATTCCCTGCACAGTCACTGCTTGGTGCCTACCTGCTCCACCAGCTGCTTCTGCATGTCATCGTACTGCCCAGACAGGTTCTGCAGCTTCTCAGCAGCTTCCTTCATGGGCCTGTTGGTGAACTTGGTGCCGTCCTTGCGAGTCTCTAGCAGCATGTATTTGGCCTGCAGCTTCTTCCGCACCACCTTCTCTTCCTGCACACAATCACCTACACCTCACCTGGTGCCTTCTGTCATGGCTTGTCTTGTGCTCAACACGCCAAATGCATGCAGACAGTGTGGCTCTTGAGCATCCTGTGCAGATGAGCCTTGGTCAAGACATGACAAGGCGTACCTTCTGGGTGATTCTGAGGCAGCGTGTGCGTGTGTTGTTGGTGCGGTGCCACTCCAGCTTCACTGTCTTGTCCAGAATCAGACCCAGGTCTCCTGAAGACAGACCAAACACAAGCATGTGACTACATTCCGCAGCCAACATCACTTTGAGCTTTTACAGTTGCAGCTTTCTCAAGCACAGCTTTCGTATTATCCATCAATGTCAGCATGTGCAACCCATGTCTGGGCATTCTGCAAAATTTGTTCCATTTGAGAGCAAAAGCATGTAGCCATTGCCCAAAGTGTCACAAGACGCTTGAGCCTAATGTGGAACTGCATGACTGCATGCTGCTGTATCAAATCGCGCAGCTGAACACAAAAACAGGCCAACACAAGGCGAGTGAGGTTGGAGCTTCAGCCTGACGATACCAAGCAGGGTGACAGTGCTCAGCTAACCTGCAGCGTCTTGCGCCAGGTCATCTATCCTCCTCTCAATGCCTTCCTTCTCCACGCGCACTTCCTGAGCAAATCCCACACACAACTTTCAGAGTGTTTGTCCAAACTCTGCACTTATGTACAACTATCAGCAAGGAAGCTATGCAGACAGAGCGTGAAACAGCATGTACACCTGGCACCGATGCAGCGCAGAAGAAGTGTGTGCACACACAAAAAATTCTGGCGACATGCAATGCAGTGCTGCTTGCAACTCATTTGTGCTGTGAAGGCATGCCAAAGCAGTGTCAGACACAGTCTCCTTGCTTTGTGCCAGAAACAGCAAGGGCTACAACAGGTGCAAAGGCAATGCCATATTAATCAAACACATGTACCGCAGCACGTACGATGTCACAATGGTGCAAGAAGACAAACCATTGCATCTGCAAAGCCTGTTGCAGGACACATGTACACCATCATTGACAGGAACAAACAAAAACATGAGTGATTCCCAAGCAAAGTTCATACGCAGCTACCACGGAAACAAACCTGTAGCCCAGAGTCATATGAGGCACAGATGAGGTATTCATCGGGGATCTTGTCCAGGTCCACAGCAGCCTCCAACAGCTCCTCAAATTTGACCAAGTGATCATCGTCATGGTACTCTGCCAGTTTATTCGCATACCTGCAATAGGACAACTTGTCAGAGCCATACAGGCTTTCGCTGTGGATGCTGTGGACTCTGCTTTTGTGACATCAAGAATTTCTCATGAGAGAAAGCTTGTGGGCTGGCTCGGCCAGAAAGATGTCAGATGTTGGAAAGAAAAACCCAGCCTGCATATTCGAGGCAACTGACATACACTTGGATATATACATAAGTGATAATTCAAAGTTTGTATTTACCAGCCTCGCAAATGATTCGGCCTCACTCTGTGCATTTGGGTGTTAAAGTTAGGTACTACTCATGACAGCATTGAGTATTGATGATACTGTCAAATACATACTGTCCGGGTGCTCTGCTGATACTGCTGGGAATCTGTAAGCTTACCACCATCCAGATCACCATCACTCAGCGATGACACCTTATATTGTAAGTGTGCATTTATCACTCAGGAGCTCGTTTGATGCATGTGATCATCCAGTACAGTAGCAACATGGATGGGGCAAAGCAGTGATCTTGCTGCAGCTGATGCATGCAGCACTGACCTGGTTCTGAGCAGCTCAGCATGAGGCCCAGGATGATCCAGCAGGGCAGCTTGGATCATGGGCAGTTTGCTGCTGGCCCTGTACAGCTGGCACAGGTCTGACAAGCTAGTCTTGTGCCGCTCCAGCTTCCTTGTCAACCGCTCCACATCTGGCATGCCTGCACCATGTGATACTCTATGACTCATCCTTTCACCTGTCCTCAAACGCATGCCACAGAGGCATAGCACATGCCAAATGACTATGCTGGACAAGCAGGAACCTATGCTGGTATGCACACAACAGGATCATTAGACTGTGTCTGCTTGCAGTCACGTCACAAGTGGAAGGTGTCAAAGTAGACGATATTGCTGATTGAGTAGTTGTCACTTCAGTGATGAGGAATGCGGAAGCAGGGCACACCTCGCAGGTGTTGATCTCTGAGGCTTTCCCTGAGGGTTGGGTCACTGGTGAAGGTCTCCACAATGTCATGCCTGACAGTGATCTCTGCCAAGTCCACCAGAGGCTGCTTCAGCCACACCTGCAAGTTCACCTCAACACCAGTTAGCAGCGACAGATCACACACATCACAATGACCGGCTTTGTACTGTTGCTGTCTAGGTCTGTGATGACTTGCAGTGCCACATCTGCAATCAATTGTTGTCACTCCCGGCACCCTCCTGTCACCTGGGCTTCATACAGACAATGCTTCCGACACAGACATGCTGCATACATTGCATTCTGTGGCGCTCTTGATATTCTTGAGCGCTAAACTCCATGGCCTCATGCAACACAGACCAGACACAAGCATGACCGTATGAGGGGTCACACCAGTGGCAAGTCTGTCCAGTTGCAATGTAGACAGTCAAGTTGCTGTGTGATAGTGAGTGAATGGAAAGATCAGCATGGCACCCTGCCTCAAGATGAGGATACATAGAGGCACACATGTACATAGGCTCACTCAAACAGGGCTGTGAGGCTTGCCTTGAGGAGGCGCTTGCCCATGCTAGTCCTGGCTCTGCTCATCAGGCCATACAAGCTGAAGTTGTCGTTGGCGTCAAACTTGGTCTTCATGACATTGAGGGCGCGCTGTGCTGCGGCATCCAGGCGCATGAAGCGGCCCATGTCATACAAGGACAAGCTGTACTTGCCGTGGTTGCCCACATCTGCCAGCACCTCGCTGAAGGCCATCACACCTGCGGTCCCAAGCACAACTCTTGGCAAGCTTATGTGCACAACCTGTGAAGGCAGACCTTTACATGTAAGCAAAAGTTCGTGCAATGTGGTGCCTGTGCTGAGTGGCCTCTCAGAGTCAACATGCCCAGACTCAGTTATCTGTTGACACATGTCAAGGTCACCATCAGGTGAGAGCTGACACGCACATATGGTGTGCTGTACCACAGAATGTTGCTTGGTTTGTGCCTGCCCGCTGACTTGCATACTCTGTATCACATAATCCAGCAGTTTTTTGCTTCTTTTCTTCATTTGTGCTTCTGTCCACAGCGCTGCATTGCTCTTTTGCCCCAATGCATGGCTGATGGGTACACCTATGACCAGTGCCACAGATGAAATGGCAACAAAATACTGCTGGTGACTGGAAAACTGCAAAAAAAGCCAACATTTGAAATGCCCACCTGCTAAAGCAGAAGAGGCCAGCTTGCGCTCCAGCACATCTCGGTGCTGTTCCACATTGCCTGACTTCAGCAGCCGAGTGAGGTCCTGCTCCAGGTTGTTGGTCTTGAAGGAGGCCCTGGGGCGTTCTGAGCCAAGAGCCCCACACCGGCTCATCACGTCTCGCATGCGGCTTGCATCAGCAGCCTGTGACCCTGCATCTGGCTCCTGCAACACGTCCCCCATTTCTGTTATGACTGCGTAGCTGGGACACTGATCTTAATGCCTCTGAAAGGGAGTTAGGATGGAATCCACAGCAGGTCAGCACATGCTGCATATAACTTGCACTAGCCTTCTCTGACTTTGCAATGGCTTCCTGCCTGACAGCAGAGCCTGCCCTGATGCAGCGCACAGTGCCTGCACTGCTGATGCACACCATGAGTCAAAGCCAGCAAGCCTGCACTTGTTGTTTGCACATTGCTTCTTCAGCAACAGTATGCTCAGCTTGTGCAGCTGATGGGGGAATTTTCAAGCAGCACATTAAGAAATTGCAGCAGGAAGCCCTGACCTTGGGGAGCACACACTCTTTAGCCCCAAGCTGCACCAAGACAGTCTCCAGGTTGCAGAAGTGCTCATCATCAGTGAACTGGCAAGCACCCAGTTTGCGGCCAGTGGCATCACAGTAGGCCACCCCAACACTGCGGCTGCCCTCCACATACTGCAGGAACACTGCCATCACGACGGGCACATCTGCCATGTCTGTGTTGTGGTACAATTCCTCCTCAAAGGAGCCAAGCTTGCCAGGTGATGCTGTCCTACAGCACTGACACTGCTTGTTTGTGGGTGTTGACGCAATGTTTGTCACAGCTGTTTGTGATCCTTAGCTTGCAGAGGCAAGAGCTGCACTGATCCTGCAGCACACCCAAGCCTAATGGTGGCTGAAGAGCCAACAGCACAACATCATGGGCGCAGTGCAAGCAATACAATCAGCTGGGCTGAGCAGTGCACAACAACGACACCATTGCTGATGGAAGGGCAGATCAAGCCTGTGACTTACAAGAAGGACTTGAGCTCCCAAAACTGACCGAGAGTTTGTACAGCCTGTGTATAATACATGCTGCTGAACTTCATATGGTCACTAGTAGACAGGTGTACCACAACATGCTGGCCAGCTTTGGCATGCAAGATACAGCATTGGGAGGAAAGGTCTCAGTCGTGTGCCATGATTGCAAGAACAACCGATTGGGATAATGCAATCGGAGCTGATTATGGACGTGTGACAAGTCAGGTGTCAAAGCTCACCTGACCTTACGCCATGCAGCCCCTGAACCTTCATAGAGCTCTACTGTATGTTCTGCTCTCTCAAGCAGAAGTTCCCGTAGGACTGTCTCATACAAGCTGCGGTTGAGTGTTACACCTGCAACCCAGCTGTGAAGTCATGCATTGTCATGAATTTCTGTGTCCAAAGTGCAGCTAAGCAAGGCTAGGTCATGGAGATACCAGGTAAGCCGCTATCTTCCTTGCCCAAGTACTTCACCACTGCGGTGGTCTTATAGAACTGCCTGGCGACGAACAAGGCGTCTTCGCCGTGCACAGAATAGAACCCCTGCAAAGAGCTCAAAAAGTGCTGCATTTTGAAGTTTGAACGCGCACTTGGACCTTATCGCCACTGTCTCCGACGCACCTTGCGATCGAAGAACCTGACGATTGATTTGTCCTGTGCAGTGCACACAAGGCATGAGTGATTTTGCTGGCTAAGCTAAGGCCACGCCAGGCAAGAGCGAGCTGCATCCTGGCATGTGTTAAGCTACCTTCGATAGGGCGTTGTACCATTGCACGAACCCATATTGCGATTTGTCGTCCAATTCTAGTTCTGGTGCATTGACGTCGCCAGCGGGCTCCATTTGACTGCAAAGTCCGGGAAAAGGCAAAAGCAGAGCTGTATGCGTGATCACGAACTCATACCAAGGACGGAGGCCTTGTCCAGAAGCTTTGCAAATCAGATGTCTCTGTTCCTTCTTAGAACTCAGCAAATCTGATCATCAAAGCCGGGCAGTTTGGCGCTCGCACCGACTACACCTGCAGTGCCACCGCTGCATGCTTTGCGGAATGCTTTGCGTCTCCCTGAGTGTGTGTGCGTGTCACTGGCAAATATATATTTGCCCAACTGCCTCCATTGGGATTCCTCCGCTCTAGGTGTTGTTCATTGGGCTTCAGGTCCGGCAGCCATTGATATAGCTGTTGCGTCTCCAGCCCATCCGCAGACGCGCTTGCGTTCGTCTGGTAGCGTGAGTGATCATGGCCAAAGTGTTCGACGAGGACAACGTACACAACTTCTGGGGCCTCTCACCCAGTATCGACGTCTTAGCATTACTCCACAGCTTGCCTGTATCGGTCAGTCAGCATAGCATGCTCGAAAGGCTTGCGGAGGCTGACGCCATCCACCTTTTGCAGGAACGAGTGCCTTTGTATGAACTGATCAGTCAGTCTGGGGGTTTGTGTTGCCTTTTATACCGTCAGTGTGTTGCAGATTGGTGCCTATGACTGTCGCCATTCAGCACAAGCATTAGCTAGCATGTGCAAACTTACAACGCTTCCCAACAGAACACTGCACATTTGGGTCTATGAGGAAGCTCCTGAAATTCTTGCAAGGCACATGCTACTTTTGAGCGTTCTCCTAGACAACACGCTTCCTGTACGCCAACGAACGGAACTGTTCATTGAGCTTCATGGCAATGCGTGCATCCAAGCAACTACCGCTCAGTACCTTGGTAAGCCTTGCAGAGACAGCTCTTTTGTCGACAGCTGTCAGCAGATAATACTGTGAAGAGGGACTATTGTGATGACCTGAGATTTGCAGAGAAGCAGGGTCGCATGCTTGAGACTGTCACATTGAACTCCTGTGCTGGCACTGTGGCTGCACCAGCCAGTGTAATCACAGAGCTGTTTGACCTGTCTTTGATGCGATTTCAGCAGCGAGATGATGTTGCTGAGACGTTCAGGAAGTACAGCCGCAAGGTGCGGCTGTGCTATGCTTGCACGCTGTTGTTGCTAATGTCAGGTATTTGTCTGTCTGTATAGTCAAAGCAGCACACAATGGTGCAATTGTGGATTGCCATGCCTGCCTGGAGTAGCAGTTACAGCAGATATTTGACAGAATGGGATAAGTTGCTCGCTCATGCTACAAATGCAGGTGCCTTATGACATGCAGAAAGCATGGGATGCCCGCATCAGGAAGTTTTATGGGTCCAGATATGACTACAAGCGCAATGCGGTACATGTGTTGCTGCACCAACATTGTCATCTGCAACATGTAAATCGTGCTGTGAAACTGCTGCTTGTGAGTCCTGTCCAATTGGCAGTTTGGCCCACAAATTGCCATGTTCATACTATACTAGGATCTCATTGCACACAATTTAGCCAAAGAGCCGTGTGAGCTGTAGTATGCATTGCCCAATGCAAGGGCTCAAGTCTTATGCACAGAGCCACATCAGGCTATGCATTGCCAAGTGCAACACCTTGCTTGGCATTCAGATAGACTGGGACTACCACATGAGGCTAGCCCAGCAGGGCACCCCTGGGCTTGACCCCAGCGCAGGCAGCATCATTCACTTCTACCACTTCAGGCGGTGGAGGGAGTGTGGAGTGGCATATGAGCTGCGCGACTGCAAGTACAGTCAGGCCAACCCCACACTCCTCAGCACTGCCTTTGGCACCCGCAAGGAGTACAAAGACAGGTCAGATCTGCATAATGGAAATGTAATTTGTTTGGATGTATACTTTGCATGTGTTGGGGTAAAGTAAAGAGAGACATCGCAAGTGCCACGCTTGGCATACAAACTGCTACACTCAGACGCCATACAATCCTCCACATACCATGCTCGGCTGTTGCCTGTTGCTCACTGCCCTGACAGTGGTTTGTGGGAATCTGCTTGCTGATCAGCAGTCCTACTTTTGGCATAGGCAGGATGCAGCAGAACTGCTGCTGTTTTAACCAAAAGGTTTGTAGTGCAGACTTGGGAATGACAAGGGCTGCAGTGTATCTGCCTGGGGCTTTTGGGGTGACATACTCAACTCTCCCTATCACAGTTTTGGCACATCTTGTTCTGAGCCCAGCTTTCTCAAGATCAGCAACAAGCAGTTTGTATACACTGCTGTCGGTGTGGCAGAGTACAATGTCACGGTGCGCAGCATGTGCCTCTGTTGCTGCTTGTGTTGTGCAAGCAGAGATAGCCTGCGCTAGTCGAGCACACTACAGCCTGCTTGCTGCTATAGTCGAGGTTGCCTTTCCTCTACTGCTGGCTGGCACATACAGCTCTCAGCTTCACCAGGCTACACAGCTTCTCTGCACAATTGGCAGCAGTCTGTCAGAGCACCTGCACAGATATTGGCTGCCCTATGCAGAGGCATCAGTTCTCAGCGTGGGACAGAATTGCCAAACCCGGAACTGCATGGAACCATGACATAATGATGATGATCATTTGAGAAACACCAGTCGTATAAATTGAAAGCCTAGCCATTGGCAGCTAGCCTGATTGTATTTATTGATTCACCAAATTTGGGGATGTGCAGGCTATGATAGAGGAGATGCGCACAGGAAAGGCGTACGAGCTGCCTAAGGAAGGGATGGCAAGGAGCAAGCTGGCTGCCGGACCAACAACCCTGGAAGATTTGGTAACTAAATTGTCTTTGCAGCACAAATTCATCCCAGCAGAGAGCTTGCAGGGATGCATGCTGCTGATGTGTCTTTGTGTGCTCAGTATCGTGATGTACATGCAAAAGCAATCTAACATGGATGATGTGAAACAGCCACCTTGCAAGTCCATGCATGCAGTGTCCAAGGCTAGCCGTCTATACTTTTCTGTTATCCAGCCCACATGTCTGTCTGGCTATGTACTCAAACCTGCCATCCAGGAAGAGATGGCCAACGATGCAGATGGTCAATCAGCAACCAGGCCTGACGAAGCAAGTTCTAGCAGCCAGTCTGATTCTGGTCAGAGTGCAACAGATAGGCAACAAGCTGAGGCATCAACCTCGCAGGTCAGTTGATTTAGCTTCTTTGTCTATTGCTACACATGCATGATAGTCAAGTGTGCAGCCTCTGCCTCAAAGCTATGATCTGCAAAGCAACCCATGCTGGGGATCATCAGCTGGATCTGTAATCTGTGCATAGGATCTTTGCACAGTTTCATCATTTTATATTGTCACGTGTCTGCTTGTGCATGACAGCACGAGACATCTGCAGCTTTGGCTCAAAACCAGCTGCATCTATGTCGAAATGGAGACTTGCGGCTTAGAAGGCAATCACGCTGTAGTCATTACACGTGTTGACACATATTGACCTTCGTCAGACCTACTTTGCAGGCATCGGCGGAGGAGCAGGCACGGTCAGATGCATTAGATGCAGCCATGACAGACAGATGCAAACGTGTCAAAATACACTTCCTGACAGGAGACATCAAGAAGTTGCTGCTCAGTCGCAGCAAGTATGCTGGCATGTTTTCTGCCATCACAGTGGGGCATAGGCACGTGCACTTGATAGACAAGGAGCACGAGCTGCAGAAAGTGGCTGCGCCTGGTGCAGTGCTGGCTGTAGAGACTGCAAAGTACATGCTGCAGCTCACAACCAAACAGGTATGGGCGTATATCTGGTGATGTTGAGGGGAATGCAACCCAAAATGCGATCGTCAAATGCTGAGTAGTTGCTGCAGCGCACCAGGATGAATATATGCAGCATCAAAGCTTTTAAGTGGCAGTGTATGTCTGCTGATTCGGGGGTACATCATAAAAGCCATCAGAAATGATATAATGAGCAATGCTCAATGGATGTTTGATGACGACATGCAGCAACAACACACTCTTGTGTTCTTCTGTTGCAGCAAAATGTGCAGACCAAAAGCAGCCTCAAACGTTGTCATGCATGCTGTACTTCACAGAGCTCTCTCCTGCTGCGACTTGATAAGTGTATGCTACGATTTCTGATGGGAGATACGGATATGCAGGTGGAGCTGTTTTCTGAAGCTGTAGCAGGCAAGGCGATAAATGCTGGCTGGCAAAGCCTCAGCAAAGATGTATTGCCAGAGCCAGATGCAAATAAACTGTTTGCAATGCCAGGCTGAAACCCCTCATGTCTGCTCAGCTGACAGTATGTTGAGGCATCTGACATGTAGAACTATGATGTGTTCTGCTGCAAGGTGTTCTTGATCAGAATGCATGAGGGATTTCGGCACCAACAGTCTCAGGAGACATAACCAGCATTTTCTTAAGTTGAGGTAGAATATTTCTGGAACTGATCCATCGGTGTCAAAGTCTCTGCACACCCATGCACTGTAACATCACTGCGCAATCAGATGCAATGCCATCTGGCTCTGCTCGTCAGGCATCACCACCACCGATGACATTTGTTGTAGCATGTTCCCAGTGTATGACACAATATTTGGGCTTTCATGGTGCTTCGCATATGAAGCGTCTCCCTTCAGCGCTGCATCACATACAGTTCGTTGACCATCATATTGGATATCTGTCAAAACAGCTACACCCTTGCTAAGCAGCAATTTAGCAAGCACTTTGCTGCAATGAAAGACAAAGTAAACCACAGGCAGACAAGCGTGCACAAACCAAGTGCTGCAGCTGGCATCACAAGGCTGAATAAGAAACCAGCTATGCAAGAACCAATGGTCATGACTGCATTTCACCGAATGTCAAGCTGATAAGCAGACCTTGTACTTTATGCTTGCTGTGCCACTGACGCCCCAGAGCAAACATTGCCATGGATGATAGGAAAAGTTGGCTGCAAGTCTCACCAGCAAGATGTGGCTGCAAAGCAGTGTATTGCTGAACAGGCAGGTAAGCATGTCACTTTGTTAGTCAAGCTGGCCATTGCAAGCAGAGATGGCCCACCTGGGGTGTCCACCAAGACTTCAGACACAGCAGTGACAGCAACAGCCTCCTCTGGTTTTGGGTCAGGTGGTTGCAGCTCTCTTTCCTCTGCTTTCACCTCTGTTCCCTCTGCTTTCACCTGCACTGCCTCTGGAGTCTGCTTGTCCTTGCTGTCAGGTGGCCGCTTGCGCTTCTTGGCTGGTGGATGGGTCAACAAGGGGTGCCTGTTTTGCCCAATGATGGTGGCCGCTGCCTTGACTGCAACAAAAGTGCAAGTGGACATGAGGTGCTCAGCAACCACTGCTAAGGCTGCTCTTGGGCCGACTGCTGCTATAGCTGCTGCTGCTGCGCCTTCCAAGTTGCAAGGTGATGCTGCAAGCTGTTGATATTCAGGTTCACGCTTGACCTCTACCAAGTGCAGCTCCTCTGCACGACGTGCTGTTTGAGTCAGCTCAGACAGCTTAGCTGACACTGCCTGCAATGCAGGATTTACAGGTTCAGGTTGAATGGAGAAACAGCACCCTCAGGATCAATGGAGAAATAGCACTATGACACATGATTAGGAGATAGTGTCAAATGTCACGCACCAGCTCACATGCAGGCAACAACATAGCTTTCAAGGAAGTGTTACTGCGAGCCTCCTCATCAGCTCAAGTTTTGGGAAACTGATCATGCACAGTCATTGAACTGCGGCGAATGCCAATCAGCCACAGTCTGCTGGGAATGTTGTGTAGAAGCAGGGCAAGTAAGCAGTGCTGCTCTCCTGGTGCTTGATATTTGTTTTCAAAGACACTGTAATGAAACTGAAGGCACTCATACATTTGCATGCATGAGAAATCCCTATAAAGTCACCTGGTGCCAGTCCTGCCGCTGGTATCGTTCAAACATGCCCAGGTACATGAAGATGAGCCACAGATGCTTGCAGAAGCGATGCCTGTAGACGTAATCTGGACACTTGCAAGTGGGTTTACGGTCTTTCAGCTCCACAATATACTGACTGCCAGTCGACCCAGTCACCACAAACCTGCAGCACAATAGAGCTGTCTTTTGTACATCAGTTTTCCTTTGTGAAGTCTGGTCTGCCTAGATGACAGGACAAAGTCAAATAATGTGTCATTACTGCTTTCAAGACTTAGGTGTGCAAAACTGCTGATGACCTTTAGCGTAGCGACCAATGCATTGCTTCATGGCTCACCTGGCATGATCGAAGGTGAAATCCATAAGACCAGCGATTTTCAATTCCAGTAGCTTATCTGCCCGGCTCTTGCATTGCTTGCGCTCTAGGTGTGCTTTGTGCCTACTATCTTGATACTACATAGGAGCAACAGTGTTGTCAAGGCTGTCCATTTGCAAATCCTGGCAAAGTGTTTCAAGCAAGGATTGCGATTGATCACATCAATTGATTCAGATTTAGAATTGGACACAATCATGCCAACATGGATGTGCAATGCTCTGCAGAGAACAGATATACAGAATGGTTTCTGTAAACAGTATTGGATGGGTGGCCTGACCTGTGGGGACCTCTGCTCAGCAGCTGACATAGATGCGACGCTGACAATTGGGATGCTGACAATTGCGATGCTGACAATTGCCATGCTGACAAAACCTCCAACAAGTCTGTCAATTTTCACGGCAATTGCCACTTGGGTTGCAGAGGGTCAAGATTGCTGGAACAGCTTTTCACCTTGCCACACCGGGGACAGGTTCCAGTGACCATGAACAGGGCAAGTTCACTGGGCTCTTCTGACACAGCAACCTCTGCAGTGGTCTGGGGGTTCAAGCGAAACGATCGCCTGCTTGGCATATGAGAACCAGCTGGATTGCTTGAGGGTCCACACTTCGACCTGAGGTAGATACTTGAGCAATTGTTGCCATGCTGACAGAAAACTGCAGACTGAGCGCAACTGACTGGCCGGTCACTACAGTTGCTTGTCAGTTATCAATCCAGCTGAAGGTGCTGCACAACGCCTACCTCACAGGCATGACGGACGGGCTTTGGTTCAGCAGAGGCGTTGCTCACTGCTCGCTGAGGAGTTGGGGATGCTATGATCGGATCGCTTGATCAGCACTATCCTCGGTGATCAGCAATACCTCCCAGTCAGACAAGATTGCGCCAATGTGCACCGATAACTCTGTGAATATCGTCGGGTTGATGCTGGTTCTGTTCTGTCAAATTGTCTTCACAGGCCTGCAGTGTCAAGCGGCGAGTTGCTTGAGTGAGACGGTGCTGCAAAAACCTACGAAACTCGACTAGGACTGCGAACTAGCCTCAGCATACATTTGCGTGAGGCCTCCGTGGATAAAAAGGAAGATAGAGTACCGCAGGTCAATCTGGTACCGTAGACGATGTGACAATACCAACAGCATGTTGTTGTTGTCCCTCAGGGCAGATTTGTTGCCCCCAATGCCACCCTGAGGGCAGCCCTGAGGGACCACAGTTGCATAATTGACACATCGAATGCAGTATGAGAAACAAGGCAATTTCCTTAGGCTGACGCTGCCTTTAGTGGCGCCACACTATCGAGAGTGTCAAGGCATTGTTATTGCTCACTGCAAGAGAAATTGTCATTGGCATTACTCATCAAAATCCGTCTACAGTAGACAAGTAACCGACAAAAGGCCAATAACAATACATCAACCAAGCTGTTGCAATTTAGAACAAATCCAATCATCATGGCGTCAGCAAAGTGCTTCAGGGCTCAGCCCTTGCAACCCTAGTATGTCAGTCGTTCTCACCCTTTACTGCAGCAGCGATCCATGCTGACATAAGGTCCTCCGCAGTTGCTATTGCAGCGGCATTTGGGGTTGTTGCTGCTGCTTCAGGCTTGCAGGGGAACAATGTCAGCTCTTTATAGTCAGCATCATGCTTGGATTCACCAGCTTCTGACTCTAACTTTGGGATGTGCATCTGACTCAGCTCCACCAATTTAGCTGTCACTGCCTGCAGTGCATCCTGCATTTCTTGCAACACTACACAGGCTTCAGGCAAGAGTACCGCTCGTTGGCACGCCCATGCTTGCAGCTGTCTGACATACTATTTGCTTTCCTTGTTCTGTTGCACTACTGCCTGGTCATGTTGCAAGAGTTAGTGTCACCTTGCCAACACATAACAAAGGCAGCATGCTTTGTCATTTGGTAAACCGATGGAGTCTAGTCGGGTATGTCTTTATGCAATGATCAGGTAGGCGTGACTTTTGCAGCGTGGCACTGCCAAAGGAACTGCACAAAGAAATCAATTCCTCCATTCTGGCATCTGTGAACATGTTTACCTGATGCCAATGCCGCCGCTGGTGCACTTTGAATATGTCTAAGTACTTGTAGACAAAGTACATATGCTTGCAAACGTGTTTCCTCTGAATGTGGTCTGGGCAGTTGCAGCTTCTTTTGCTGCTGTTGAGCTCCACAATGTACTGGATGCCTGTTGACCCAATGACTGCAAATCTGCAGCACGATTATTTTAATCTTTCAACTTCCTCCAAGTATGGATGTCAATGCATGGCCTGGCTAGTATGTGTGTATATGAAGGCATCTTTCTGGCCACTTCTGGACAGTCCAGGCAGCAGGTATACATGCAAAAGTGCAGCCCTGTGTCCATTGATTTTGCACATGCAATGCTTCGTTTGGCTGTCACTGCCATCTTTCATGCATTGAACAAAATGATGATTTTGATTGTGCTTGACCTTGCATAGTCTCGAGTAAACTCCATGAGGCCAAACAGCTTCAGCTCTAGCATCTTCTGTTTCAGACTCTTGCGGAAGGGGATGCCAGTCTTACGAGGTTGAGTGCCATCGCATTTCTCTAGGTGCTGCCTCTGCCCCTTGTCCCCACGCTGTGAAGCATGGTGTTGCACAGACTGAGGCAGAGGTGGCAATTCACAGCATATAATCACAATAAGGCATGATCAAGATCGCAGACATGTCACAGACCAAAATGTCACTGGTCATCGTTGATCTGACAAGGATTGGCAACTGGCTGCAGACATCTTGGTTTGCCATGCACAACAAATGGCTTGATGAGCTACAGCATCTCTGTCCATGTATAATGCTGGCAAGTGCTTCAAGAAAAGTGTCTTGCTGTTGTTAGCGTGCTGCTCTTGCAATACACAAGAGCCAATTGGCATAGACAAAAATATCAACACTTACTATGCCACATCGGGGACAGTTCCCGCTGAGAAAAAACAGCTCGAGGTCACTGGGGTTAGTTGATGCACCAGCCTCAACACGTAGCTCAGGGTGCAAGCGAAGTGAGCGCCTTCTTGGCACAACGCCAGCAGCTGGCTGGACTGGCTGCTCCTCTTTTGGACTGCGTAGCAGCTTGGTATTGCTGCTGAGCAGTCGACTGTTGCTATCTATAAACTCCAAATGTAGCGCTTAGGCAAGTCAGCTTATTCAGGCCAGTGTTGAGAGGGCTGCCAAGCACTCACGTATCAAGCGCTTCGAAAGTAGCTTGCTTGACCACCGGGGCAGCAAAATGACGAGGAAAGTCTTGTTCACAAGCTGGACTCCATTGAAACCTGTCAGGAGCAGCTGATCAGCTATACTGCACAGAAGTGCAGGAGCCGCCGAGACAAATCGGTGTACCGGCTGCTTTGTGTTGGGTGGTAGTCTTGCACAATAATTGCCGCCCCTGCTGACCCGTGGTTTCTAATCATTGCCCAGGGCTGGCCTGCACTCCCCCAGAAATAAGATCCCTCGGCTTGACTATGCGAGACTTTTGCAATGATGAGGGCATGAGACAACTAGCAATCGTCTGATCGTTTTGAAAGGCTCAGTAGCCCGGAACATGGCACGCTGCTGATCTGTGCTGGTGGAGGAGTGCGCCAAAACCATAACGCCAGCACGAAGATCACCGAACTACCAAACAGCAATATTGCATTAATGTGCAATATCCATCATAATCGTAATGCATTTTGCTTTCAATAGCTTGCTTGCAGGCCCTCACAATGTGAGGCTCACTTTAGCACTTGGAGGAGCAGTGGTGCAGGACAGACCGTTCAACATCAACCCTTCATTTAAGGTTGGCATCTGTGTTTGTTATCACCACCCTGGTATATACATATATGTGACCACAACCTCCTTGCTTTATGCAAGTGCCATTTCTGCGCAGTGTATATGCCAGTCAAATGCAGCTGTAACGCCTGGGGCAGCGTGCAACTTCACTTTTTCCTTGGGAGCCGTTTCGGCCAGGACAACGTTTTGTGACGATGTAGCAAGTTGTCGTTTGTCCCAGCATGCGTTTGAGAATTGTGCTCTTCTTCCATATCAGTGCTTTCCTCAGCAGACTCTCCCCAGTAGTCACCATTGCCGTCTTCTTTGTCAGTTTTGACCTTGCTGGCAGCAGACCTTCGTGCTGGTTTTGGAGGCTGAGCAGCCGCTGCTGAATGTGGCTTGGCATGCTTGGCATCAGAGGCTGATGGTGCTGAGGCCTTTTGGGACTTGTGCTGATAGTCAGCATCGTGCTCGGTCTCTCCCAGATGAGACTCTCTCCCTGGAGGTGCTGTTTGAGCCAGCTCATCCAGTTTAGCTGATACTGCCTGCGCCCCCACACTTGATCTCACTGCTAAGCTAAAGGGAATCAAAATGATAAAGTCTGCTGCAGTGAATGGCGGGCTTCTTGCACTTGCAAACCCAGTGTCACAGAAAACTCATCCAGAGGCGGATTTTCCTGCTCAAGCTAAACATCACTGCCAGACCTGAATGCAGGGCAAACACATGTACTTGCCATGCTCAGATCAAGTGGCAGTGACTCGTCTAGAGCAGGCTGTGTTGTTTCATTGCATTTCTGTGCACAACTATCATGACATGTAGTGGACCTCCACCTTGTGCCAGTCTTGAGGCTTGTCAGGTATACCCAGTTGCAGCAGCACCAGCTTCTGATGCTTGCAGATGCGCTTTCTGATACGGTAGTCGACACACTGGCAAGTGGGAGCTGGATCCTTGAGCTCAACATTGTAGTGACTGCCAGTAGACCCGATCACTGCAAACCTGCAGCACCACGCCAGCTTGTCTGGCTGCTGAGTGCTGCTTGGTCCCCCGCCCTGGCAAAGGATGAAGGCAGTACTGTCAAAGGCATGTGTGAAGTGTGACAACTGATCAGACATGCTTAGCATGGATGCGGATCTGGTGATCTGTTCGTGCAGCTTGAGAGTTGCAAAATCAGGGTCGAGACTCAAGTTGGACAATGTGGTGACCAGATCAAGTCTGAAATGGAGTGTGTGATGCTGTTGGGCTGTGCAATCAGGGCTATGCAGAAGAGTGTATTGGAGATAACAGGTAAATGCTTCACCTACAATTCTTTGTTTGTTGGTGGTGTAACAAGATGTTATTTCTGACTGTTGACGCTTTACGAAATAATGAGATCAAAGTGCATTGTGATGGCAAGCTCAGCATGCTGTGCAGGTCTATACATCTTGAGCAGGAGAAGCTGGTCATGTACATATACAATGTGACAACAAGCTACAACAGGCTGCAGCAGTTGTCAATGCTGGCCAGCGCACAGCAACAGCAACGTCCTGTTGTTGGCCTGAGAAAGTGCTGGTGTAAAGTTGGAACACAGGTCAGCTACTGACCTGGCATGCTGCTGTGTGAAGTCCACCAGGCCAGACAGCTCCAGCTCCTTCAGCTTCTCTGCCTGACTCTTGCTGGGCTTGTATTTCTGCACGAATCCCCAATCCATACTCTATACAGAGTTTCCTTGGAATGCGCCATCTTGTGAAAATGCTGTATGCAAAGGCGTTGTCAGCAGGCATGAGTGGACATGGTCAAAGTTTCCAAAGAGGATTGCTCTTGCAATGCGTTGAGGCTGAAGCTGCCTCCCTTTGCAAGTGCAAGCACTCAGGTCTGCTGACGACTTGCTGCTCATTCAGCACTCCTTCAGCGCTCAAACAATGTGCTCATGGCATCAAGTGCCTGGAGCCAATGGCCAACGAGACCTGACACCTTTTTTGGCTTGACATGCGCATCACCCTCTTCTTCTGCGCTGCCTGCAGAGCGTGCCTCTTCTTCAGCCTCCAGCTCAGCCAGTCCCTCTATCTCCACATGGCCAGTGCCCTCAGTCTGTTTGCGTTTCCGGTTGCCCTTGCACTGCTCCAGATGCCGCTTGTGCCCCACATCCAGATTCTATAGCAGACAGTACTGCTGAAACTGACGACACATACGCATCAATGTGCTCAATCATGCTGATTTCAAGAAAAGCATGGCATGAACAGGTCAGGTCAACATCACTGTCTGCAGTGCATTTCTGCATCCAGGCCCTTGAAGCAGGGTATTTGATGGACAGTGCTTCAGCAGGATTGTTTCTGGCACTTCTCTGTACCCAACGTCAAGAGGAACGTCATGAGGAACCAAATGCAGCTTCTTGATCTCCAAGTACAAGTCACAACTGTTGGAGGCTACAAGGGAGATGTCAGCAAGAGCAATTACGCCACACAAATATCCTCATAACATCTACTCCTGGCAGAGTCACCTTGCCACAGCGAGGGCAGACTCCGTTGACAATGGCAAGAGCAAGGTCACTGGGCTCAGCTGATGCAGCAGACTCGTCAGCTGTGTCAGGTTGCAAGCGAGAGGAGTGCCTGCTTGGTTTATGAGGCAAAGCAGGCTTGGCTGTGCGCACTTGCTTGGGCCTGAAACACAAGGAATGATGTGTGTCTTTACATCAAAGCACAGTCAAGGCTCGTGTCTATCAAGGCCTTTGGGGCATCAAAAGTCAGCTTGCCTCTTGAGATGCGGAAAGCAAAAACCTCACTTGACAGGTGCCTTTGGTGTGCTCTCCTTGAGTGCAGACACAGCAGAACCAATTCCTGAAGCCTGCAGACGGGCTCTGTTCCGCGCAATCCTGTGAGAAGCCAAAGCTAAAATTGATTGCGTCGTTGTGTACTGACTCTGTTACCTTGAGCTCTGGTTTGTTTCTTACAGCTGCTGTCTTTGTTGCTCGTAAGGGTTGACGTCGTCACCAAGTGCCATCCTGTGTCTTGGCACAGGCGGAAGCCTTCAACTTGAACTAACTTTCTGCACTTTTGAATAGATAGGTGTTCAACACCTGTTTGGCAAGAAGTAAGAGCAGATAGGCCTAAGATGCTAGCACAGCTGATCTGGTTGTGGTGTCTTGTAGCAATTGCTTGTACACATGTAATCGTTCATTCACATGCTACTCTCATGCGACAAGCCCGACACGCGAGTAGTCCTGAGTCTGGAGTTGCTGCTCGTGCGAGGGCCGCTCGTATCCTTTCTTGTTCAGATATACAATCGGGATGCATATCAAGGTTTGCCTACTCGTGAGCGACAGCGCCCAGCTGCAACCAAATAGCATCCATGCTCATCATAAACCCACACTCAGCTCAGACAGGCTCAACACTGGGCCTTCACAGCTCAGCCGTGAATCTACGTTGAGCCTGCGTAGGAAGGCATAACGCCAACTTTGACCGAAACTTTAGTGCATGATTTGCAGCGCTGCAGCGCTCAACTGCCGGCTTTTGTGCTGGGAGAGGTTTTCAGTCTCAAGAAAGCCGTTACGCCACACTAAAGTGCGCATGGGCTTCCTTGCAAAAGCCCTGCTTGTGCTGCTTGTACTTGCCATCGCCGGTCTGACATACGTCGCGAAACTCGCCGTTCTTTACATCGGCACCGACATCTTGAACGTTGGTTGGCGCTTGTTTCGACAAGGTATTCAGCGCCAATCGATTAGTTAAGCATCGCTCACGGATCACTCACATGCCTTCTGTTCGCAGGATCCCTCAAGTTCGGCAGGCTCGCCTTCCGCCCCTACATATCGATCAGGAACTTCCAACTCGTTGAGCCAAAGTCGGCAGGAGGAGAAGTGCTGTTCTCTGCAAGTCTCAGCGTTGTCGAGAGTCCCCTTAGAGGTCTTTTCTCTGGTAGGAATAGTTGTATGTACACGTCTGACAGGATGTCTGTACACTTCAAATTAGGGCTTCACAGAGTGTTTGGGACTCACAGGCACCAAGGTTGTTGTAGCCCTCCATGAGGCAACGTTGTTTCTGCGTCTGGACAGCAAGGGGAGTCTGCGCTGGATGAACCTCCTTGAGGTGACTGCCTGCTGCAACAAGCTGCTGCATCCGCTTACCTGGCCAATTGTTGATTAGCAAGTTCACCTGTACCAGGGCACTTGTGGCTTTGCAGGCTGTAGATGCTGTGAAGGATATTGAAGCAATCCCGCCTGCACCTGTTTCACTGGAAGAAGGTAAACAGCTGATATTCCACTTCACTGTCTGCTGTTCATGTTGAGTTGCAGAGCGGTTCAGAAATGCCACAGAAGCAGACTCGCTGTGAAGTTGAGTTTGCATATCCACAAACACCAATAGTCTGGCATGACTGGCAAGTCCTGCCGTCCATCTGCAAAAGAAGCAAATCTGCACTAATACTCTAGGACATGCAGCCAGCTCCGTGTGAACCTGCTGGCCTTGTTGATGAAGGCGACACCAGCAAGCCTGAGAAGGAATCTGAATCTCCTTCGGCCAGTGATAAAAAACTCAAGAGAAGGTTTTCGCTGAGTAAAAGCAGCAAGTCCACCAAGCTGAAAAGCAGTAAGAAGCTGCCTGTGGTCCCATACAAGCGTGTGCCCTTCACAGCTGATGTGTCAGCATACATCTTGCGGCTGTACTTGCGCAACAGCTTTCTGGAGCTGCCAGAACATGCAGCGTAAGTCTTCACTTGCTGTGCACCCCCTTCACAGCCTACCAGCGATCTGAGACTTCACTTATAAGGTCCCTTGCCATCAACACCTAACAGACTGATTTTGAAGTAGCAGAATAAAGAGCATTGGTAGGGCATCCCACAAGGCAACCTATTGGATCACGTGAGCTGCCATTGCAAAAACAAAGGCTTCAAGTGCAAGTCTGTCTTGACTTCGCGCAATTGTGACTGAGTTCAGTCTGCATCGCCGTCCACACTGTCAATTGGCTACATAGGCTACACTATGCACCATGCACTGCTGGAAAGATCACGCACTCATCAACCCTTTTGCCCCTGCAGCTTGATTGTGGGGGACAATTTGAAAGTGAAAGGCGCTCTGGGTATGCCAAATGTAGCGCTGTATGCGGACGCTGCACCTGGCTATGACAGTGCCTGGTGTAGCAATGCTAACCATTGGCCAAAAACATCAACCATAACAGGTAGTGCTATTTGTGCTCTCTCAGCATCCTCATATGGAAAGGGTCGCCATATCTGGGACATTACTGCATGTAATATCTGCCTACCCAAGCGTCGTGAAGCTATCTGACTGCGCACTGGCTCCTAGTCCAAAAATGAGCAAGGATGCATAGCAAAGCTGTCATCAAGTGAGTGTTACAGTACAGGTGCCTGTGGTCTGTCTTGCTTCCATGACATGCTTGCTGCTGCCTTCATTCCTGTCCATGCAAGCTTGTGGAGAGCTTTCAACGTTTCAAGCGTTTTGTTCCTGGAGTTGTGCAAGCATGATCACAGCATCAAAGAGCAATCATGCAGACTATGTACTAGACATTGTTGCTTCTGATCTTGACAGCTGAAGTAATGTGACGTAGGGAGACCTCTGTACCCAATAGTGCTGGATGCTCAGGCAGAGAACTGCAAGCTGCATGTGCAAGGCTGGCGAACCACAACAGGCCTGTTGCTGCAACAGCCCATCTCTATGTCCCTCAACTTCACACCTGCCTTGGCCAAGTAGGCATTTCTGCACACTTTGTGCTGCCTCTGTGTTTAGCACTTCGCGCAAGCCCCTTCAGCCTTAGCAATGGCTGCACCTTGGACCTATGTTGTTGGAAAAAGCGCAGTTTTCCAGCTTTGCTGTTCCCTGTCTGTGTCTGCTTCCAAGCAGGAAGCTGCTTGTCCAAGGTATGCAGATGATTGCACTCTGTGTCATGTATTTGTGATGCATAGCTTGGTTTGTCAGTTTGGCGAAGCTTCCATTGCTAGATGCTTTTCCATCAAGCAAGCACTCTAGACACAAAACATTGCTTACAAGACCCAGTGATGGAGGGAGTTGCAACCATTCTTCACTTTAGCAGGCAGCCTGTATGCTGACTGCAGTCAATCAAATGCATCTGCGCCATTTATAATGGACATTGATTCAAGAGTGATACGCCTGGTGTTGCAGGTTTGCGTTGAGGGAGATGCATCCTCTGCTGGGGTCAGCAGTCGGTCTGCATGGGGACAGCAGCTTGCACATGACGTTGGAGCCCTTGCAGTCTCATTTGCCTGCTGATTGCTACACTGTGCGCATCCAGCCCATGAAGCTGGTCATTGGCAGCAATGCTTTCCTGTCCAGCATCATGGGCCTCCTCAAACTCAAGTATGCTTGGTGCCTTTGCTGTGCAGTGTGAAGCATTTAGATATCAATTGCTTGTTGTCATTGTCACATGAGTGTTTCTCTTTGATTGCTATGAGCAATGTAAGCTTGCTGGCATGGTACGCTTTGTAGTGTTACATGGTCCTGGGACGTAAGCACATCTGCAGTGCTGTGCAGCAATGTGGAACATGTCTGCTACAGGTTCACAGCTTATAAAGCCAGAGTGTAAGCAGTGCGTGCACATGACACTTTGCCTGCACAATAGCTCTTCTTTATAGTATGTGCTCATGGCAGAGTATTCCTGTTGTTGCAGTAAGATGCAGAGCACAAATGTGGAGGCATGGACTTCCACAGTGGAAGCTGACATCTTTCAGAATGGCCAGATCATCAGCAAGCGCATGGATGCATTGCTAGGGAGCAGTCTTGGCAGCTGCAAAGGTAACACCTGGCACATTGCATTTGAGGCAGTTGTCTGCACGTCTTGTGCCCAGATTACCACTATGGCACACCAGTATACAAGCGTCTGTTTTTTGTAAACTGCACATGCAAACTAAGCCTGTTTTTTAAAAAGCTTCTTGCCTTGGTGTATCCTCTCCGTTCAGTCTGCCACTGGTGATGGACCATGCTTCTGCATGCTGTGAAGGGCATTGACTAACCTGATGTGTGTTGACAGGGGTACATGTAATCATGTGGGGACAAGTGGACACTGTCAATGATGTGCTGGATATGACACTGGGCATCCCAGCAGACACCTTGGCAGCAACAGGAATCAAGGAATTGCCAAGTGACTATGTTTTGCCAGTGCCTGTCAAAGGCACACCTCAGGCGCCAAATGTAAACTGGGGCAGGTGAGTCAACATGCAAGATGACATTGCTAGAATGTAATGATCATAGGACCAGCTTGAGTGGCTTGGCTACTGTCTATTTAGTGCATACTTTCTGGCAGCGATGTTTGGCAGCGAAAGCATGCACCAATGCCTGACGGCGTGGCCTCCTTGACAGCAACGCCTTATGGACCATTGTTTGTATTTGTACGCTACCTGCCTCCAGACGGCCTTGCCAGTTGCAAAGTACCTATACCTTGCTGCAGGAGTCTGTGGTGTAAACATGCATGCCACTGATGTGTATCTTTGATGCAATGCTGCAGGGCTGTAGCACAGTTGACAGAGCTAAGTATTAAAAGGCAGGTAACCAAGGGCTTGCCCTGGCTCAGTAATGTCATCAGCAGCTTTGGGGGCCCAAGTCTGGATATGACAGATTACCCCACTGCGCCCCCCCTGGTGGGCAAGCTGCCATGGGAAGCTCAAGATGCACAGCAGCAGGATGTGGCGCTTGGCGCTGATCTGATTGAGCTTTGAGGTTTGTCCAGAGGTCAATCCAGATACAAGCAGCTCAGATGCACATTCAAGCAAATCTGATACAGCTGTCAATGGATGTTGAATGTATGTGTATGTACATTGAATGTGTAGCTACCGTGTTTGTCAGCTTCATGTCTCTAATGCAGCTAGCTTTATTGTACAGCCCAGCATGGTGCTTTTGCCAGCAATCCTTGCAGGGCAATGCATTCTACGGAAGATCCTCAGGTCAAGCCAGTAAACACTGATGCTTGCACGCAAATGTTGTTTGGCGCAATGTTGAGAAAAATATGTTGTAAGATCCCTGAGTTTGAGGCCAACTCTAGCCCTCTTTCGTCATCCTGATGAGACACAGCTACCGTTGAACTGTCCAAGTTAACCGTGTTACACACGGCGGTGGGCTGATTACACCAAGATCGACAAGATAGGTCTCCGCGCAGATGCATCGTTGCAGACAAGGCAATCAGTCGGTGCCAGACCTGTGCGGACTGTCCCTCAGGCCTCACCTTCGCGATAACTATCTGGCTGGCGGTGATTGAACCGCCTTTACACCTGCGGGTGTGGATCTGACGCTGGACTTGGCCGCTGCTCTGCAAGTGCTCGGCCGCAGTGGATCGGCGTGAGTGTCGTTGCGTACCCGACAGGGAACCACAACATGCCGCTGATTAACATGAGCAGATGCCAGAGCCTGCGGTTCGGTAAGCAATTTGTTTTGTCTGAACGTCCACATGGCATGGCCAGTTTGACCAGGCAGGGCCAAGCTTTGCAACATGTAGGGTATTTCTGCTAGATCACAACCTTCACAACGCATCATTATCATGTACAGTGCTGTCGCAACTGCACAATGCATGTCTCAGATAGTAAGGCTGCTATGATGTGACAATATCTTTATAGGCTTACGCCAACATCAGCGGGTAATCAATTATATCAAGACAATCATGCGCACAAGACAGAGAACTGCAGTGCTGGTTGCAAAGGCATCATGTACGCCAGACCAAAAGGACAGCGTTTCACTCCAGGAGGTCGGCTGGTCAAAACAGGGGTGTTGATGGCAATTTTGCATCTTGTGACCTAGTTACAGTCTGGCCAAATTACAACTGCTTGCATTTCAGAAGACTTCCAATTAGTGTGGCACCCTGTCTAGCAATATCAGCAGAGCAGTGCCTCTCTTTGCGTCACACTATCTGTCAGGCGACAATTGTCTGCACTGTCCCTTTGTTGTGTTGTCTGTTGATGATCTTGCCATGGAATTTCTGAGGCTCAGCGCCAGCAACAATATACAGCAACTGGATGCAATAATTGTTGTCTATGTGCATGTGCAGATCTCCCGTGTCAGCCGAGCACTGGGCAATGCTGCTGAGTTTGGTTCAGCCCTGCTGCAAGGCACATGTACATATGCAGAAAAGCACCGGCATGCCATCTTACTAGGCTGCATCAAGCATGGTCTAAGGAAAAGACAACGTGGGTTTGATCTTGCCTCTGTGCCCATGGACAAGCTTGGCAATGAGTTCAGGTCATCCAAAAATGACACACAATACAAGGACAGTAAGTTGTCAATCACATCCTTCATGCAGCAAGAAAAACAGAGGGCTTTCTTTTGGTTGAGCCCTGCAAACGTCTATGAGGGTGGACACAGACATGTTATTGCTCACGTTCCAGCCTTTGTTGCTGAGCCAACTCAACAGGTCAGGTCTTTGCTGCCATATGTGGACTGGCAACAGAAGCTACTGTATAATCCAGAGCAAGCATTCCCGACAGCTGATGGTCCCTCATATGATAAACATCAGAATGCTACAGCGACAGGACAGATGCCCTCAACAAGTATTGCACCTCTAGACCTTGCAGCGCTCATGAAGCCAGTCCGACGTCCTGCTCAAGACCAGGCTTCAGCTGATCCAGCTACAAGTGAGCCTACAGCAAAGGAGGTATGTTACTACAGCTATGCCCTTCAAGGCGTGTTGTTTGGCGTTTGATGGAATGCGAGTCTGCATTGCTCCCACTCACTCAGACCCTGGCCTTGTTGCATGTCAGCCTGCCTGCAACACCTGTAAGTAACTGACCTGCACTTCATGACAGGCATGCGCTGAGTGCTGCACCTGCTTCACTACACCTGTACTATGCATGCAGGTTTTGCCACAGCTCGTCACAACAAAGAAGCAGCTTGCAAGAGTGATGCTGCTGAGCAAGCAAACAGACCGGGTTGCCATCGACTGTGAGGGGTGTCAGCTGTCGCATAAAGGAAGGCTGTGCCTGGTACAGGTAGGCCTGCACTCTTCAGCTCAACGTATATCGTGACTGTGTGCTGGTGACACTCCAGTAGATGACACTGCTCATGCTTCACGTTGCTTCAGTATTTACTGCATAACATTGCAGAAGGTCCAACCAAATCAACTCACCATCTGTCACATGAGTCCACTGGCGGACCATTCAAAGCATTGCGCCTAGCGACTTTATGTAGGTCATTCATGCACTCCTGCAGCAGTACTGTTTGACTGTTTCATCCGCTGCTGACACAGTCCAGCCCAAATGCAGGTGTTGATACCTGTAAGAGCAAGTGATGCCCAGGGCAACAAAGCGTACAACCAGTGCTTCCTTTTTGACATGGTGAATGAGTCACCAGGAGCAACATCTTTCTTGAAGCAGCTCTTAGAAGACCCAAAAATTATCAAAATCCTGCATGACTGCCGGCAGGACGCAGCGGCTCTGTTGGTCCAGAAGGGCATATCTTTGAGGAATGTGTATGACACCCAGGCAAGACTGTCAGCACTGTGGCAAGGCATGATAAATGTTGACAATACTGGGCAATTAGCTACAGATGTATGCATGCATGTGCACAGATGCCATGCATCGTGTCCCATGGTGACATGGTGACATGGTCTTCCATGTACACATAGACTAATATGTCCTAGGTGTTTGTATGTGTATATATTGGCTTACAATATTGGCCTATAATATTGTTATCATCACATTATGTACATCACAGAATGCAAATCAATGTTGATAACAGGCCTATGCTGTTCATTTTCACAAGCTGTAGCCACCCTCGCGGGGCTGTCAAGTCTTGTACTTTTGTGCCTTGCTGTGATCCTGGGTGGTGCTCACAGCCAGCAGGCATTTCACATTCAACTGTGAAGCATACCCAGCCTGAAAGTCAGCTGATTATGGTCTTCTGCAGGTGGCATACGGTCTGGTATCACGCTGGAGGTCACAACTGGGCTCTCAACAAACAACAAGACGGCTGGGATTACAGGACCTGCTCAAGCATGTTGGGCTGAAAGGTCATCAAAGCAAGTCAGGTGATGAGCCCATTACCTGAGCAACTGAACGATGTAATGGCAACAGATGCAGCTGCACCTGTGACAGTACGATGAGTCAGCAGCTCTTGCTCTGCTGTGTGGCAGGGCAACACTGTCATGTTTTGCTCAGCGTATGATTGCATGCAAGTCAACTGCAAAGACTATATGAATCCTCCAGTCTAGGCATGCTTCGGTACAGCCCTAATCCAGCACCTGTCATTTGCCAAAAGGGTATGCCATGACTTACATTTCAAGGCTGACCACACTGTCTTGTCTACAGAGGTGCGTGCAAAAATGGCCGAGAACCCCAATCTATGGCAACACCGCCCACTGTCATCAGAGCTTCAGCAGAATGCAGCTGTTGATGTCTCCCAACTACTGACAGTGGTAGACAGGTTATGCTCCATGCTGGGGACCATTGGGCAAGAAACGGTCAAGGTGCTGAGTCAAGCAAGCTGCCAGCTGAAACTGCCTGTAATGCCTGGTACACAGGTGGGTCATTTGTCATCCTCATTACATGTCTTCAGTATTCATTGTCCATCATGATTTCAACTCAGCTTCATCCTATTGATCAAGGCACTGGTGGCTTGACGTAAATCTGAATCCAGACTGTCTAAATCAGTACAATTTGTGATTGACCAACAGTGCAGTGCATCCAACGCATCCTCAAGCTGGCTGCACATGTGTGTATTGTGAGTCTTGCTGATGGCAGTGCTGAACAGCAATGATGTGACAGTTTGGATGGAATGTGCGTGTCCACCTGCAAACAGAGCTGTCTTGAGATCCTCATCAATTAGTGGCAGGTTGTGTTTTAGTGGACCATGTCCATTGATCCTGAAACGCTGTTGGCAAAACAGGAGCTTGTTGCTGTCACTGGCAATAGACCAACGCCATCTGCCACCTGTGAGCATGCTATACTGTTGCAGGTAACACACCTGGAAAAGCTGCCATACAATCTGCAGACACAGCTGAGGTATTACAACAATGCTGATGCTGTTTGCTGCGACCCCGTATTCACTGTTCTCTCTCCAGCTGATCAGGCTTCCATTCCTGCTGAGCAACCTTCCACAGACAATTTTGCTGACACACCAGGTCAGCTTGCTGCCTGGTATCAAACATGCTCAGCCGTTGTGCAACACAGACTGCAAGCTTGAATCCAAGCCATGCCACTGCAGCTTTTGACCCAACATGCTCAACTGCTTTGCAACACAGACTGCAAGCTTGCACCTACGCCACTTCGCAGCTGCAACATGCCAGTTGACTAGTCCACAACTGAAAATGCTGCTGCACTCCATGTACCACATTTGTTCCATGCCAGCAACACACCTAACTTTTTTTATTGCTTTATTTGTTCCACATTACGTGTGTTGCTGACGTCTGCCTCTGTAACGTCTGCAACTGCGCTCAAACTGATACGGGCATGTGCAGATGAAAGGAGCAATGCAGATGACATGGTGGACATTCTTGAGCTGGTGCCTGACACCATCAGAGCTGCCATTGACACCCACCTTGACAGCATGAACAGTTTATACCCCATCAGGTCAGTTGTTGCCTCATGGCATGCTCTCATTGCCAACCACTCTCAAGGGTGGTATCAATGCATCTAGACAGTCTGCAGCAGGGCTGCTCGCAATACGTATAAAGCTTTTGGCTGCTGCAGACAACATATGCAAGGAATATTGGCGCCACAACACATCATTATAAGTGCATTATCACCACTACTTCTCAGCAGGTACAAGCACTAAGCACGTTGAGTTTTGCCATTGCAGGGTGACTGATATTGTGGCAGACGTGGGCAGGCCTGTGCGTCTTAGGTTTGACAGCACCCAGAGAGGATCAAGAGAAGACAGTTTGTCTGTAGATCTGGACATAGCAGAGGCTGTGCAAGCCCTGAAGGGTGCTCAAATGCAACTCCAGACAGGTAACATGCATTGTGGAAAAATCCAGTTAGTTGTCTGTATTTATACATATGTAAATATAATGGACAACCAGATCTGTATATGTCACAACTGTAAATGTATATGATGCTGCACAATGCTTACTGTGAGTACCTGGCAAACAAAGCCATTCTGCCGCTGGCATGCGTTGCTGCTTGCTCTCAGTACATGCAATGCAGAAAGGGCTTGTGTTATGCCAACCTGCCATGTTGACAGTCGTGGCAATCCTGTACAAGGCCTGTACTGTCTGCAGACCGCAAACCCTGTTCCAGCTCGTGCCAATCTGTGATCTTCTGCATGTACTCATGCAAGAAGTTTGCATGCATGTGTGGCAGCACATGTGGTCTTCTCACATCTACCATCAGTGCATGTGCCACCTTTGTTGCAGCAAGATTGGCACATGCTTTGGAGAATGGCACATGCCTTGCAGGGAGGTCAGCAGACCCTTTTGCTGTGCGGAACAGAATGAGCCTGCCTGGCTCTTTGCACAGGATAAGTGCCATGAAGGGTGAGCAGGAGGAGATACAGGGCCTCACATACCGCATTGGCAGGCACATTTCAGATCAGCATTTTCCCTTCCTATAGCACCTAATCTAGACCATGCTGCCCACGTTTCTGACCATACACACAGCACCAGCTGACAAGTAACAAGGTAGCGCCACCTGCCTGAGCATGGTCCTTAGTCCTTGAGATTTTGACAGTCAGCTCCCAAGAAAGAGACTCACATATTGTATTTGTAAACGCTGCTGTGGTGGCTGATTGGTTTTCCTTGCTCAACAAGCATGAAATTTGAAGGTGTCTTCATCTATACATACTTTGTTTATGCCAAGCAAGGCCTGTCTGGTGCACAGGTGTGGCCACTATGCTGATGGACAAGTTGGCAGAATTGGCGACTCCAGGTAATGCAGCCAACAGACAGGCAGGTTCAATCCTGCTGCTGGGTCCTCCTGGTGTTGGTAAGCCTTTCCTTCTTGCACCATCTCAGAAACATTGCGCTGCATGATCATTCTTTGACGGCTGATTGATATCGCTGTTTAGATTTTGCAAGTGGATCCAGATGGCATGGCTGGATGCAGCATTAGCAACAGGAGAGCTGCCAAGTTTGGCTGCGACTCACATACTCATTGACAACATCAGCAGTTGACATGAGTGACAGCTTTATGCACTTTCCATCCTAACACCGCACTGACATGTTTTTTTTGCCATGCATTCAGCAACATCCTCAATACTGACAGACAGGATGAGCTTTGCAGGGAAAACAACTTTGCTGCGTGACATCACACGTATGCTGGCTGACACATTCCAGAAGGTTGTGATTGTTGTGGACCCGAGTCAGGAGATTGCTGGAGGAGGGCAGGTGCCTCACAGCTGCATAGGCAGCGCACGCAGGATGACAGGCACCATCAAGCAGTCCAAGCATGAAGTCTTGCAAGAAGCTGTGACCAATCATGGCCCAGAGGTACATGCTTCGAAGGGCTCAGAAGCCCTTGGACCTTTGCCCATACTTCTAGCTTGTGTGCCCACGGCATCATCTATGTGTCTAGGTTGTGTCTGTCTATGTGCCTTTGTGTTTGATGTGTGCAAAGCCAGCAATGGCACATCACAGCCAAGAACCGGTCTGACTGCCCTTGAGTTACTCCACCATGCCCTTGCCCTCTGTTTGCCCTTCCATTCTTTGCTGATACACTTCTAGTTGGGCCTCAGCACATGTGAGCTGTGTGCTGAAGTTGTGAGTGTGCCCAGGTGATTGTGGTTGATGAGGTGTACAATGCGAAGGAAGTGGCAGCAATGGCAGATATTGCTCGCCGTGGGGTTGCCATGGTAGCCACAGTGCATGGCACATCATTGCAGACTCTCTTGGACAATAATACCCTCAACAATCTGCTTGGCGGGAAGCATGAAGTGATTTTGGGAGACCATCAAGCCAGGTACACGAGCTGTGCATCTTGATCAAAGATCTCACATCACACAGTCTCAATCATGGCGTCTCTGAAAGCATGCACAGCTGAATGGCCCACTTGCTTCAGCATACACAGCAAGACTGATTCACCATAAAAAATTACCCGTGCATGGGCGGAACAGCCACTCAAACCGGCATTGTTCACTGTTTGTCCACCTGAGATGAGCTGTAATTTGTGGGTTCTATTACGCTTGCATGTGGCGCCAACATGGCTTAGGCTGATGCATCCAGGCTTTTGCTTGTGAACGCAGTAATGACAGGAAAGGCCTGAGTGGCAGCAGGAAAACACGGCAAGAGCGCCGCGAGGCCCCATTGTTTGCTACTGTCATTGAGGTGTGCAGCCATGACAGATGGTATGTGTATGATAAGGTGGCAAACAGTGTGGATGCTCTGCTGGCTGGGAAAGCTGTCACAGCACAACTGCGCAAGTACAGTCATGGTAGGATGGTGGTGAGCTCACAGTACATTGAGACAGCTCAGCAACCGCTCCCGGTAGGTGATGGCAGTACAGTCGATCTCGACTGGATTGATGACCTGTTCAAGGCAGCACAACAAGACATGAAATAGCCTCCAAAATGCTTCTCAATGCGTCGCGCAGCCTGACGTAGCATTATGTGACTGCTCACTATGCTGTATGACCCAGGCAGTTTCCCAGGCTTTACAGATGACTCATCTGTATGCACTCAGTGAGTGCATGCTTGGGAAAGTGGTTTTGGATCCATCGGCATGGCCAAAAACACCAAGTTGATGTAAATCAACAACAGGTTGTACATGTATGGTGCAAGTGTCAGCGCTCTGATGCCTGTATCACTTTTGTGCAATGCACTGTGTATGTCAAGGGTATTGAAGTGAAGCATGCTGTACAATTGACAGCTGCAATATCTGTTTCAGAAGTTAAGCAAGTAGTGCATTGATCAACTTTGGCCACTGATGCTTACACACACGTGCAGCTTGAGATTAAAATCCAACAAACATGTCAATGAGTGAGTACCAAAGACTGCAATTTGTGTACCAACCAGGATGCATAACTTGCTAAGAGCTTATGATCTGGGGTCAAGTACTCTCAGTAGCAGACGCTTCTTCATGCAAGCATTTCACCCTGCCACACAAGCAGCTAGAATGCCACAGATGCAGCCACAATGGTGCACAGCAGTGCGCAGAAGCTTAGACTACAGCAGAGTGCTCAACATTGCATTGCCAGGGAATTGAGGTTGCAGGACTGTCAATCTGGCCTACAGCAGGTGAGGCGGTGCATCCATAGTCATGCCATCCCCTTGTTCAGTAGGATACCCAGCAGCAATCCATGCTGACGTTCCTCCCTTGACATTGATGACTTGCTGGAACCCAAACACTTTGCTGAGTCTGACTGTTGCTTGTGCTGATCTTTTGCCGCTTTGACATATGACAAGAACTGAACCTTGTTCCTTCCAATCATCGAGAGTGCCTGCCCTGACAGCTTCTGACAGAGCATCCAGTTCTATGTTGACTGCTGTTGTTGCATGCCCTGATCTGTATTCTTGCGGTGTGCGCACATCCAGCAACAGGGGCTCTGCTGTTTGTGACTGCTGCAAGGCCTCATAAACATTGTCTACTGTTGTTTCTTGGAAGCCTGCACAGAGGGACAACAACTGAGATTTCTTCCAAAGTTGATGTAGATGTAGCGCATTGACAAGTTGCAATGTGGGTGCTGACCTTGATCTGCAGAGTAGGCGCTCAAGATGTCTGCTTGAGTAGTGTCCATTGCATTCTTCACTTCTGTGGAAGTTGAGGCTTGATCTGCAGCTGGTCCCAAGTCAAAGGACAGTGGCAAGGTGTGTCAGCATGGTACATGCAGTGTGCCGTACCTGGTGGACTTTGCGCCTTTAGCCGTTGCTCATGACCCCACACGTCGCCCTCCTCATTGTCCTCAAACACAAAATCGTCCCCAAGATCCTTGACCTAAGTGCCAACAGGTGCAGTCAGTGACAACACACGCACCACAGCACACACTACAGAAAGACATGGAAACAGAGCGGAAACCTAATGCACAAGTCTAGATTAACAACGAAATTATCTGCAAGATCAGCAGCAGGCTCTGTGATCCAGGCCACTTACCTCTGCAAGCAGATCAGACACAGATACAAAACGCTCTTCTTGCTGAGATGCTGTAGCTTCCTGACCCTGATCCGATGTCTTGACTGTTTCACTGTGTTCACTGTTACCGATGCTGTTGCATTGTAATCGTAATGATCTGCCAGTGCAAGCTCTGCGGGCGGCCGGCTTATGCACCTTCGAGCACGTGCAGTGCCTGGGTGCAGCTTTTGGCAAATGTGCGACCGCCGTCATGGCTTGCGCCATCGTGTTCAACCGTTGCAACTGTGTCTGCAAGTGCTACCAACGATGTGCACAAGTCAAGGGATTCAGCGACAGATGCAGCATAATATCTTGAATTCAACCCTTGCATGCCCACCTAACCTAACCTACTGCAGAGCCCGTAACGCTTAACCCACTAACCTACCTCTGGCAGAGGCGCGAAAAGAGACGCACCTGTGAACATCCGACCAGGCATCCGAGCTGTCAAGTGTGCGGTGTATGCCATCCTACGCACAGCTGTAAGGCAAACTAAGCGTTAATTTGCCTTTGTGCTGGCGATCTCGTTGTGCACAGCCAAGTACCCCCCGGCCTGCCGCGAGCAGATCGTGACTTGGTTGCAGTGATCAACGTCTGGAAACAGGTCCGAGGGTTCATGCATCTTGTAAACTTGTCCGTTGTTTGCTGATTACCGGCGGCATCGGCTTCCCTGTCCCTGGTACGTCAGCCATGAGTGAAAATCAGACCCCCAACCTGCAAGATCCTGAGGAGTTCCAGCAAGGCAAGCCTGTCAAAGCCTGCCGCAGAGCTGACCCGGTCACGCCGAGAGTAACGAATGCATCCACTTGCAGGTGTCATACAGACATCATCGGACCCCCTGAGTGCCTTGGTCCCAGTGGTGCTAGCAGGAGCCACCTGTGTAGTTGCCAAGCTTTTTCACAAATCACATAAGCAGCAGAAGGACCTCCAGCACAAGCAAGGTGACGCCCCCTGCAGAATTTGCTGAGCTTGCAGGCAAAGCAGTGCATGAATGTATTTCCTTACTGCAGCTGACAAAAAGAAAGGTTGCAGGTGACGTTCATGCTGCTAAGCAAGCGCTGCAAGCAACTCAGGAGAACCTGAACCAGACTCAGCAAGAGCTAGGGGCCACCGCAAGGCAGCTGCACGATGCAACAAATGAGCTCCATTCAACAAAGAGCCAGCTGAATACAACACAGAAGTTGCTCAAGGGGACATCACAGGAGCTGCAATCCACCAAGACAAAGCTGGAAGATACCAAGTAGGCAGCTTTGGTAGCACTATACCAACCCTGCAAGGACTGCTTGATGGATAATTTCTGGTGCTAATAGCTGCTTTGCAATTGTGAACCCTGATACTGCCAGCATGCATGTCTGGCATCATGTATGACTGCCTGGTACCGTTCCAGGCTGGTCTGCTATATGCAGGGATGCATTAGGCTTGACATCACAGGAGCTGCACTCCACCAAACACAAGCTCGAGGACACCAAGTAGGCCATCCTGACTCTCTATTGTCTAGCTTCTCAACTGCCTTGATCCAGCCTCATCATTAAGCTGCTATATGCAGGGGTGCATTAGGTTTGACATCAAAGGAACTGCACTCCACCAAACACAAGCTTGAGGACACCAAGTAAGCCATCCTAACTCAACCAGCCACTGCAACTCACCAAGCCAGCCACTGCTCTGTACGAAATGCGTTTTATCTTTGCAGCAGAGCTGGCTGACTACAAACTGTTCTTCTTTTCGACTGCAAGCTTGAGTTGACCAGCATTGCCAGCACATGTTATTCTGTGGCAGCACACTGCCTGAGCTGCAAACTTGCAAATGCACTGTGCAACTTGAAAGTCACACATACTGATCCTTCAACCTGTGAATGCTGTCAAGCTACAGGAGTGATGTTGCCCAGCTGCATGCAGGGGTGAGCTAGGCTTGACAAAGAGTCAGATGGAGATGATGAAGAGGGAACTGAACAGCACCAAAACGTAAGCATCATCCTGCTGTATATTCCTTGTCTCCAGCGTACATTGCCGCTGCCAGACAGTCAAGATTTGCTGCAGCATCAGCAGGCTCAAGCTCTGGTCTTTGTTAGCTGGGCTTGCCAACAAATGATTGCTCCCTGCTGCAGGACACTGAAGACTACCCAGTCTCGATTGGATCACAGCAACACAGCTTTGAGAAGCTCTAGAATTGACAGTATGTGGGATGATATTCCTGAGTAGATAAGGCAGCTGTACCTGGTGCTGTCTCTGCCTTTGGCAGACACTGTGGTCACTGTGCAGACTGTAGCAGCAGACATAGTCTCAGCAGACGATAGAAAATGCATGTTGTTGGCCTTTTGCATCAGGATGCTCTTATACGATCAGAGTAGAATCATATAGCCTGGAGCTGTATGTGGGAACAGGGATGCGCACCAGAAGTAACCTCACACACAAGTACACCAGCAGGTTGTCATGTGGTATGCTCACAATCCAGCAGAACTGAACCAGTCATGTGGTATGCTCACAATCCAGCAGGACTGAACCAGCCATCTGCCTGAACACCTTGACAACATGCAAGCTGCCAGTGTCATCTTCATAGCTTTCCATGTGTTGCTACTACCGTACTCGTACTAATGTTTCTCGATTTAATAATTAATTATTCTGAGGCCGAGCCGACATAAAAGCATTACATTAATGATTATCGTCTTCCGATGTTTCTTAAAATTATTCCAATATTTTCTCAAAAGACCGCGATTTTGAGCGAAAGCTTGCTCATGCTTAAGCTTGTGATCAAGCCCATAGCACCTTGCAATGGCGGCCCTTTGGGCCCGAACACCGGCAAAGGATGCACGATCGGGTTCTTAACCGTACTAAAGCACCCAAAACCGAACCTATCCAGGCGGCATTGACCACCGGGGAGCATTGCAAAAGCCCTAGGCAATGCACAATGATGATCAAGTCCAAATGAATGGCTCGATCAAGTTTGCAAGCGCAAGACTGCTTCTCTAGACTGCTTGATCGATCGATGATATCATCATTAAAGTCATTAAAACAATTCGCCAGCTGTCCGAGGTGCATTAAAAATTTTCTTAAAAATAAGAAATAAAGCAATGAGGATCTATTCGATTAAATTTTATTCTGGCGGAGCGCGAGGAACATTAGTACGCGAGGATCATTAGTACGAGTACGGTAGCCAGTTGCAGCATTTGCAAAGCACAGTGGCGATGTATGCACTTTTCTGGCAATCAGCTGACTTGCATCAATGCAACTGAAGCATGGTCAAAAGGGAAGAAACCCGTTTGGCTAAGTGATCACATATATTACATCTGGCAGTATTAGGACTAGGAAAACATGTACTGCACATGCTGGAAGTGCATACTTCCAGAAAGGTTGCATTGCCAAACAATGACAACAGCGCGAAATCCCAAAGAAATAATGGTACACAGTACAACTCGAATGATGGACACCATTTCAAAAAAATCATCGGACCAGCAGGACAACACTGCCAAAATAAAGCCATACCATTGGCTGTGCTAGTCAAAACAGACCTATGCGTTGTGCCCAATTGCCATACACCTGTACTACTGTGACAGAGCTAACAACAAGCCACAGCTCACCTGCAGCTTTAGAAACCAAACAGGCTAACCAATCAGACTGTGTTGCCTTTTGCAATTGCTGACTGACAGAAAAGTCTGAAAAACTTGCAGATGCCTTATTGTTGACATCTACACTCGAGGCCAGCACACGGTAGTCACTTGCAAGGAAACAGACAGTGCCTGCCGCACACTTTTTATTTGTGCAACACAGCGCACCCTGTTTGCAATGTTGGCAGCAAAAGCCTCCACAGAGCATGGCTTAAACTCCATTGCGGGTGGCTCCATTAGTCATTGGAGTGGTTGAAGTAGAGGAGTCCATGATGTTACCATGTGCAGTGTCATCGCCACCATTGGCTTCCTGCTGTGCCTTGAATCGAGCAGCAGCATCAGCAGCTGTTCTCTTCATTCCACGCATGCTGCGAGACTCATTTGCCTGCATAGCAAATAGGTGGGTTCGCACACACACCTCACGAGCAGCAGTTAAACAGCTCTGCATCTTGATTTTGCACAAAACCCAGCATGCGATGTAATTGCCTTTGCCACCTGATGCAAGTCACGCCAGTCTTCTTACAACACTGCCCTGACAACACTGCCCTTGATTTGATGAAAGACGCACTTGTGAACTGCTGCACTCGGCGTTATCAACCACAACACAGCAGAAAGGAGAGCACAAAGGCAGTACTGAATGGCAAAAGGACAGCACCAGACAGGGAAACAGGAAACTTACAAAGGCAGATGAGGCCAGGTGGTAGCCCTTCTCCCTCTCAGCAGCATTGTACTCAGCAAAGTAGTAGTCCTCCTCTGTGACGCCCTTCTTGGCAGGGAAGAACATGCCACCCCACATGGGGAAGTACTGGCCGCCCACTCCAAAGCAAGACACAGCAATCATGACGACGCCCATCCACTTGAATGCATCAATAGGAGGAATGTCTGCACAAAAGTACGTGACACAAGTCAGTATCACATGTTACCTCCAAGAGAGGAGTCTAGCACCACACAGGAAGCATTTCCTCCCTGACATATACGTAGCACTGAAAATGGATGTTTGTGCAGCAATAGATAGCAGCAATGCATTGGGTTGTTCATCCCAAAACGCTAGGCACCTGCCCGATGCCATACAATATGCAAGGGCAGTCCGCAAAACAGGCAAGACCTGAGCAGCCACAGCAGGCTGCTGCAATCTGTGAGACCAACAGAAAGCTGAGAAACCCATCATATAGTCCTGCTAACCATTCAAGCCTTGTGTGAGGAAGAGAAGGAGGTTGACTTACAGTAAGGGCCAGCTGCCGCTGTGTTGAGGAAGAAGATGCCCTGGTTCATGACGCCCCCAATGGCACCTCCAGCTGATACCAGACCACAGCACAAGCCACAGGAACGGCGTGACACAAATGGTACAACACCATAGATAGCACCGCAGGTTCCCTACATGTCACTCAACAGCCTCAGCGCATGGCACAATATTCATGGAGTCGGCGAGGCCACATGAGCGTACACTGCTTCCCTACGTGTACAGTAATGACCAGCCAGCTGTGACAGACCTAGAGTGCCATCCACAACAAGGTGTGCTGTGACAATGGCATGCAGAGTCATGCAAGGGCTTGAAAAAAAGGGTCGAGCAAGTGACAATGGTATTCACAGTCATGCAAGGGCTTGAGCAGGAGGGTTCAGGCAAGGCCCATACCTCAATACCAGCAGCAGCCAGGATGACAAAGGCTTGTGTCGCAGCATATGAGTTGCCAGCTACCCCCATGAGGCATACGAACAGCCCGCCAAATGTCATGGTGCTCCAAAGCAGCCAAAGACGTCCCCTCATGCCAAACCTGCAAGCAAGCCATTTGATGAGCACAGTGAGCTCATGCACAAATTGAATTATACACATCAAGCAACACTACACAAGCAGTGCAAGGGCAGACCTTGTTACGCTTTGAAATGCAACATCAGCACAGAGACAACAGCTGTCTGTAATGCTGATGCCTGCTCAAACAGAGTGCTTCTGCTGGCTCTTTGCAGCAAAGAGCCAGGGTCCAAACTGAATGCTATGGACATCTGAAAACAGTCAAAAAGACGGCAGGAGGAAGGTAAGTCTCAGATTTGGTTGCTTACCTTCTGCCAACAATATCAGACAAGAACCCTCCCAAAGGACGTGCCCAGAAGTTCATCATTCCAAAGATGGAAGCCAAGTTAGCAGCCTTGTTGGTAGAGAAGCCAAACTGGGATCCCAGGTAAGGTGCCAGGGTGTTGTCAATGGCCAACTGCATGATCAAGAAACAGTCATCAGTACCACAACTGATGGGCTGTTGCAGCAGGTACAATGCAAAATGCGCTGCCGCATGAGAAAGAACATGTCTTTTAGCAAACACATTCAGCTTGTGCTGGTTGCTCAAAATTGACATTTTGTTAGGTCACATAGTCGGACCAGCCCACCAACCAAGCCCCACGTGCCCACCCATCCATGCCCACCAGCAAGCAGTGCTGAGAAAGCAAATGAGTGCCAGAAACAGCTGCAGCAATGCCTTGTTCGAAGTGGACATACCTCAACACCAAAACTGTATGCATAGCAAGCGGCCAGCAGCCAGATACGGTAGTTAGTGAATCCATTGAAGAGCTCCTTGAGCAAGTTGGCCTTCTGCTTCTTTCCCTTCTTCTCAAGAGCAGCATAGCTGCCATCAGGGGTGTCCTGCATCAACACTCTATAGTGATGGACAGCACTGTGGCCAGAGAAAAAGCTGTGACTACATACGATAGAGGCAAGGCGTCACTGTCTGACAAAGACACAGCTCGGAATGCAATCACGAAAGCTTTGCTTGTCAGCAGGAAGGCATGCAGATGCAAGTATTACACTGAGACCAGGTGACTGTGTCAGGCATGCAGACATCTGGCTACGCAATTATGGCGCCACAACTTTATTGTTGTGGTGGACAGACATGCAGATAGAGTTGAAACAGGCTCGACTGTATTGCATCACCAACACAGATTACAGCACTGCAACAACACTGGTCACAGCTGTACCTGGGAAAATGCAAGGATCATAAGACCCCAAATGATTTGCAGACACCCAGGGAAGAAGAAGGCCCATCTCCAGGCACGGAAGGCATAAGTATGCTTGCCAATTCCATCAGCCAAGTTAGGCATAACAACCTGAGTGACTCCACCACCTGTGACAGTCTTTATATCAGTGACAGCAAGACACTGACAAGACTAAGAACTGGCGCAAATGCATGACACAGTGCAGCAGATGTCACCGCACTGTACAAAAGCCAACAGCCATCAAACAATGCAGCAGACTTTACAATGTGCATGTATATAAATGGGTATTTCAGCCGACCTGCGTTGCCCCAACCTCCAGCCAAGGCATTCGCAAAACCCACAACATTTGGACTGAACATGATACTGGTCCAGAATTGGCAGGTGACAAAGGCAGCAAGAGCCCATCCGATGAGGAACCGGGAAATGATGTAGCCAGCTGATGTGTGTACTGCCGCAATGCCAAAGATGAAGGGGGAGGTAAACATCAGCAAGAACGCATAGGCTGCACGCACACACAAAACTTAGTTTACGTGCTTCACAGCAGTGTTCAAAACAACATTGTGCAGGGCACACCTGACTGTTTGCATGCACCCAATGTTGGTAATTAAATCCCAGATCTCACATCATCAAAACAGCACAGGCTGGATTTCCCATACAGGCCTTACCGTATCGGGGTCCAAACTTGTCGCACATGGAGCCCATAAGCACTCGCACCACCACAGTACCGGCTGTAGTGACCACACCTGCAAGCGAATGGGCTCACGCGCTGAGAATTGCACAAGTGCGAGTTCGGCTAACAGTATGGCGAAGCGAACTGAACGAGGAGCGCAGTTGAAGAGAACCCACCGGCTTCATTTGCCTTGTAACCTGTCAGTCCAACGTCCTGTCGGATTGTCGGGATCAAAGGAGCAGCACCGTACGCTGAGAAGAAGGTGATGAAAAAACCAATCCAGTTCAGATGGAACGATCGCATGTGAGGCTGTGCGACTGAGAACAAATTCAGGGCTTTCGCCTTGTGCTCGCTGTCGACGGGCAGCTTGAAGACATGCTGAGACAGCTCCGGATCGTTCGCGGGAACCTTGATCTTGTGCTCGTAGGGAAAAGGACCTTGCAACTTTGGATTCTTCTTTCCGCTGACTGGACCCTTGACGCTGTCGTCTGTGAAGCCATCTCCGTTAGTAGCCATTCTGCAGATCTAACCAGACGCACGCCAAGCGGCGATCTGATGGGGCGGATGGCAAGCTGGGACTGCCAAGTAACGGCAAAAGTGCAAACGCCTTGAGGGGCAACAAGATGTTGCAGATCGCTGCCGTTCTTGGGTGGCAAGGTCAGACCGTTCACTCTTGTTAATAAAGTGGTCTCATTCTGAGAAGCACCAGAGCGGGGACCAGTCACATGACCTTTTCTGGCCCCATCAAGGCAGGATTCTGGCCTGCAGGCGTTTCCGAACTTCGATTCAGGCTCACGTGCCCACAATTAAGCGTCAAGTTGACGATAAGGGGCGAATTACTATTTTTTAAGGCCTACACTAAGTAGCGGTGCATGTTAGTCACATCGTCGTCACGCGGACCCCCGTGACTCGTCTTCGGAGCCCAGAAGGCGGGCACGCAAAAATGACACGCAAGTGCGCTGCTTTTAAATCCAGTTGAATTGCTGCATGCTCAACAGCACTCGGCAACGGATGTAAGACTTCTCTCTATCTCTCAGCAATGTGGACGCATCTACCCTTAGGCAGCCTGCCGCTTGCAAACATATATACATGCATATATTTGCCTCATTGGCCACGATGCTTCTGCCCGTACCAGTTATTAGCCTGTACACATGTGTTGCCTGTGAGCCCCTGCAGCTGCAGAGGCAAGGTGTCATTTTGACGCAAGGCAACAGTACTTTTGCTTGCGCTGCGATTTTTTGCAAGAGTTAACAGCAAGCTTCAACCAGAGTTCCATTACCAGCAAGGTATGCATATGCCAGCGACCGTGTTGCATCATGGCTAGCCCTACACCTGCATCAGTGTGTCTGGGCGCCTGAAAACCTGACATCACATGCTAATGTATCAGCACAGCTCATTGCAGATGTGCAAAAATGCATCATGTGTGATGATCAGAGCCAGCGCTCTACCGCCGACTGTAGGCGCACAGTATTGCACAGGGAGAGGCAAATCGAGAATTCGGTCTCTAGCAAAGTAGCATGGCAACAGATACGACAGGTTGTTGACAAGCATATCATATAATCTCTAGGCAACAAGGGAGTACTGCCTCTGATAATACAGCATCATGCTATGTATATTGTCCCTGCAGCGCAGGCTAATAATAATAATAATAATTAAAACGCTTTCCAGCTCATGATGAGCTAGGTACGTGCAGGACAAGTCCTGTCTCTCCAGAGCAGCCTGTCTTGTGCATCCCTATAAGGCCTACTAAAACGACAGTTTTGACAAGCACGTAATGCAACATCATTGAAACTAGACCTAGGGCGGCCAGGTGGGCGAAGCCCCTTGACTTCACCAAACAAAAGCTTCTTAGGCAATCTATCGTTAGGCATCCTGAAAACATGACCTAGCCACCTGAGTCTTGCCTTGCAGCTGAGACTCCACAGATAGGGTGTTGCACCTACCGTACTCGTACTAATGATCCTCGCGTACTAATGTTCCTCGCGCTCCGCCAGAATAAAATTTAATCGAATAGATCCTCATTGCATTATTTCTTATTTTTAAGGCACCTCGGACAGCTGGCGAATTGTTTTAATGACTTTAATGATGATATCATCGATCGATCAAGCAGTCTTACAAGTCCAAAACGATAGCACTGCAACTATCACAGTCTTGCTACAACAACAGCATAA
>JAABUP010000906.1_pt1 | contig 63700 bp, 70 predicted proteins | sample 5559201 | NCBI WGS metagenome assembly JAABUP01 (sample SAMN10711887, study PRJNA513373) | rock metagenome | isolation source: Antarctica rocks | place: Antarctica
ACCCGGCTGTTCGACGAGGTCCCCCCGTCCTACCGGCTGGACCTCGTCTCCAGCACGGCCGACAGCGGGGGAGTCCTCGAGCTGCAATACCGGCGGCACCGCTGACCCAGCCAACGGCAGGCGGTGGTCAGCAGACCAACGAAAGCTTTGGGGGAGTCGCGCGACTCCTTGGTGGATAATGGTACTTATCCATCAGAAGTCGGGCGCTCCCCCGTGGCGTCGACCAGGGCGTTCCACCCAGCCCTCGCCGCCGTCGAGGTGACCGTCGCAGGACCACACACGCGAGCTCCGGTGGCGCGTGACGCACCGCCCCGCCACTGGACCTCGTCAGCACAGCGGACCGGCCGGCCGCTGCCGGCGCCAGCGTCCGTGCCCTCCTACACCTACCGCCAACACCCGGACGGTCCACGGTCGACGGAGAAGGCGTCGGCGTACCGGGTCGTGCTCGTCACGTCCGCACCGTAAGTCGCAACTCCGACACGCGGCCACAATCCCCGGAGTCGATGCGACTCAGGGCCATGATCGCTGGCATGGCACGCCCAGGCACCCGACCCGGTACCCCAACGGGGCCGAGCTGGTCGATCACGACACGAATGCCCCGAGGCCTCGAGGTGCTGGTCCGGTCCCGCTCGGACGAGCAGGGGCTGTCCTACTCCGACGTCATCGCCAACGCGGTCGCCGAGTCGTTCGGACGACCAGCGGTGATCGAGCCTCGCGGTGTCGAGACTGACGGCCAGGAACAGCTCCTGGCGTCCTGACCCACCCGGGCACCAACCGGTGCCCGGACAGCACGAAGCCCCGCACCCCCAAGAGTGGTTTGGCCGCCGAACTTGGGGTGCAGGGCTTCGAGACCTTGCTGGAGGAGACATTACCCCGCCCTGCTGGGGCGGTCGAGCTGCACACGCCGTGTCTTCGGCGTGCCGTGTCGACCCGCCCCCACGTCTAGCGCGTAGCCGGCGCCGCCTGCTGCGGTGACCGCGGTGGTGGCCTGCGGCCACCCCGACGCGCTGTTCGACGCCGCGCTGGCACGACCGGTGCGGGTCGCGCCGACCGCGGTGTACCTGGCCGCGCGGGCCGCGCTGCGCGCCGGCGCGAGCTCGTCGACGGCCATCCCACCGGCTGCCCCGGCCGGGCCGGCGGGGCGGCCGGTGGAGACCACCCCGGCGAGCTCGCGGCGCCACCGGGCACTCCGCCAGGGGGCCCGTGCCGGGCGCCGCCGGGACCGTCGGCTGCGTTCCGCTGCTGGTCAGGGCTGGGTCTGGACCGACGAGCAGCGGGTCGGCAACGGCCCACGCGCCTACGGCCGCTCCCCCACCCCGCTGCGGATCGCCCGGGCGATCCCACCCGGGCACCGCCGGGCCACCCAGGCCCACCGGTGGCTGGCCCGGGTCCGCGAGGCCGCCCTGGCCGAGTTCCGCGCCGACGCCGCCGAACGGCGCATCGCCCTCGCGGTGGTGGCGGCCCGGCACCTGGACGTGGCCACCGGGGTCTACGCCGGGGGCTGGGACCGTCTCGCGCACCTGGTCGGGGTGTCCCGGTCCACCGTGGCCCGCTGGCTGGCCTGGTTGCGGGCCCGGTCCCTGCTCGGGGTCGTCTCCACCGGGCGTGTCACCGACACCGACACCCCCATGGCCCTGGTCGTCGACGGCGACGGGCAGCCCCGCAACGAGGCCGCCGTGTACGTGCCCTGCGAACCCGACACCCCCCGAGTACGCCAGGCCCCGGACCCGGGGCTGGTCGCCCTGGACCCCCGCTGGGCGACCGGGCAGCTCGTCGTGGGCGACGACGGCCGCGTTCAGGCCGACCGGTCCCGGCACCCCCGCACCGTCGACGACCCCACCCCGGCGCCGCCGGCCGGCGGTGCCGGGTCGCCCGGCTCGGACCGGCCTGTGGATGAAACTGACACCCCTGTCTGGACCAGCGGAGCTGGGACCCAGAACGGGCGCGCACACGCGCGAGGCTGCACCGCCACCCGGGCCACAGCGGGCGGGCCGCTGCGCGGCCGGAACATCGCCGCTCCGCGACAGCCCCAACCAGAACACCCGGAATCGGCCGGCCCGGTCGATTCCCCGGTCGGTTCCCCGGCCGAGGCCGGGCCGTGCCCGACCTGCGGGGCCTGGCCGGCCCACCAGGCTGCCCGCACCCGTGCTGAGCAGCTGCGCCTGGCCCACCAGCTCCGCCGCACCTCACCCGACCTCGCCCCGATCAGCGCCCGACTGCTCCGCCACCTGCTCCGCCCCTGGCTGCACGCCGGCTGGACCGCCACCGACCTCCTCCACGCCATCGACCACCACCCCACCACCGGGCCCCGCCGACACTCCCCCACCACCGGCGGACCCGGCACCATCCGCAACCCCGCCGGCTGGCTGGTCGCCCGCCTCCGCGACTGGCAAACCCCCGCCGGCACCCCCGGACCCTCCCAACGGCAACGCACCGCCGCCGCCCGCGCCACCGGCGCCTACGCCCCGCCTCCCACCACCGGACCCACCGTCGAGGCCGGTCCGGTGATCTGGCCGGCCGTCCGACCCTCTGCCTCTCGCGCGGATCAGTTCACACGCCCGGGGTCATACCGCGACGGGCATCGCCGGTGACGGCCTCAACCGCCGGAACATGGAAAGGCGCTACCCGGAGCTGGTCCGCAGATCGACGGTGACCAGCGACCCCCACCTCCTGCCGTGGACCGAGAGGACGGACCGTGCACGAGAAGCCACCCCCGAGTTCGACGACAGTCGCCGGCGTCACGCCGAAGGCGCCCGGTAAGAAGATCCACACGGGCTCCTCGACGATGGACCTGGACCATGTCGGATCCTTTCCGGGTTCGGGTTCGGGTTCGGCGCCCCGCGATCACCAGGCCCGACAGCAAGAAGCTTCACCTGGTGCAGGCGAGCGCCGGCTCCGCAGCCATGGCCGTCGCCGGTCCCGCGGGGTTCACCGAACGCCCTGAGGCCGCGTCGCCTCCTAGTGACCCGGACGCGGAGCTCACCGAGGCCCTCGCCACATCGGTGGACCAGCTGTGCACCCTGCTGCAGGGCCACGACGCGTTCGATGTGATGGCCCTGCTCCGTCAGTTCCTGGTTCCGCCCAATCTTGCGCTGTGGTCGGAGAGTCAGTCCGGTGGCGGCACCTCGTGGGGCTGCGCCGAGGTGGTGGCCCTCGCCCTCCTGGGGCTGGGTCTCCCCACCCGCGCTGCCGACAACGACCGACGCACGGCGGGCATCGTGCCCGAGCTGGTGGCCCGAGCCGCGGCCATCCTGCAGCTCAGCGAGATGGCGGGGCTTCGGACCCTCGCGGCCACCCACACGTCTGCGCTCGCAACCGTCGCCTGGCGCCTACGCAGCTTCGAGACTAGGGTCCGCGGCCGCCAGGACGAGTCCGTCGCAGGCCGCATCAACAACGCGATCTCTTCGCCGACCCCGGGCACCGAGATCTGGCAGACCGAGATCGGGTACACCCTCGACGACGTCCTCGCGTTGCGGGCTGCCATTACCGCGATCATCGAGAACGCGGGCCGTGGCGTCCTCGATCACCTTGCCATGGCCGCTCAGCCCGGTGACGCGTACCTCGATCCGGTGGCCCGCGCAGCTGCGCGCACCCCTCGAGACCCCAGGGACGCTGATCGCCGAGACCATCACCCGGCTGCTGCACGGCCGGGGGACGGCGTGGGCTCAGCTGAAGTACCGGGCGCCCGGCACGACCAACCCGCAGGTCGACCTCTCGGCGACGTCGACAACCTCCCAGGAGGGTGATCTCGTCGAGTCCGACCTCCTCCGCGTGGTCGACGGCGTCGCCCTCTGTGTTGAGGTCAAAGCCGGCGACCTGCGCCCGAGGACCCGCCAGGGCGGCATCGCCCAGCTCGACGGCGACCTCAACAAGACGGTCCGCGAGGCCGCCGAGCAGGCCGACCGCCTCCGCGAGCTGCTCACCACCCACCACGGACTGTGGCTCGACGACGGGACGGTGGCTGGACCCCACCGCCGCCCGCGAGGTGCACACCATCGTCGTCTGCCTCGACGACTTCGGGCCGGCCGCGCTCATGCTGGACGAGCTGGTGCGCAACGGCACCCTGACCCAGATTCAGCTGCCCTGGATCGTCAGCCTCCATGACCTGCTCGTCTGCGCCGACGTGCTCGACGACCCCAGTCCCCTTCCTCACCTACCTCCGCCGACGCACGAGCCACGACGCCGCCCTCTGGGTGACCGCCGTTGACGAACTCGACATCCTCATGTGGTTCGTCGACGGGGGCTTCCACTTCGAGCCCACCCCCCCCGACCGTCTCCACGCCCGCCGACCGCAGGGTCGACCGCCGACGGTCAGGGACCGGCGCCGATACGCCGACCAGGGACGCACGGACGTCGGCACCTTCACCGACGACCTCGACGCCTGGTGCTACGCGCAGGAGGGCTCCTCCTCCCGGGCTGCCCCCCGCCCCCGGCGCAGCATGAACCCCCTCCTGCAGGTGTTCAGCGACCGTCTGCGGGAGGCGGAAGCCCCCGGGTGGTGGCGGACCGGATCTGACCTCGACGGCCTGGCCGACCAGGCCCAGCACCGGCTCGCCGACGGAATGCGCCTTACGATCCCGCGGGCCCGGGCCAACGGCCAATTCCACACCTTCACCACGAGCGGCAGCGGCGACACCGGCGGATGGCTTCTCATCCTCGCGGTCGCAGACGACACCCCGGAGTCGCGGAACCATCTCCGCGATTACCTGATCGCGAAGAAGCCCCAGGACTCCGCCGACCGGGCCCTGGGGGCAATGGTCAACCCCGACGGCTCCCCCTGGCTGACCCTCTGGTAGGACCACGCACCCAGGACCTGACCCCGAGCTCGACCGCCTGGCTCGGGCGATCGGACTGGTTCCGGCCGACCGCATGCCCCGCGTGCTGCCCCCACAGGTCCGGAACCCGCGGTTGGCGCGGAGCCGCAAGGCCGGGAGAAAGACGGCGGTGAGGTAAGCGGGCGGTCACTGCGGGCCGCCGGCCAGGTGGGCTCGGTGCGGGACACCGCCCACGTCCGCCACGTCCTCGACCCCACCCCCGCCGACCGACCCCTCAGCCCGTGGGCGACTGTGGCTGCGGGGTGCGCCGGCGCCCGGCCGCGCGTGTGGTCGCGGTGACCGGGCCACCGACGACAGCGATCACGAGTCGGTCGGCGCGCCAAGGTCGAATGACTGGACCTGCTCGGGACTGAGCCCGGTGATCAGGAGCGGGTGGGTGGGGCTCACCGTGGCCGACGCGGCGTGGACGGCGCTACGCACGAAGGGGCGGCTGTCGATCAGCGCCCGACGCGCGAGGCGTTCCAGAACGTCCGGGCTCAACGTGTCCAGCAGTAACTGGGGTGGTTGCGCCTGGCTCAGGGGCGGGACGAGGCGAACCTCGTAGAGCGCGCCGACGACGACGACGACCGCGATGGCTGGAGCTCCGGTCTGGGCGTCGACCGTGCGGCTGGCGGCGGCGCGGATGGTGACCATCACGTGGTCGGGAACCCAGTCCCGGACGGTCAGGCGGGTCGGGACCTCTCCTGCCGGGGTGGGTTCGTCGGACCAGTCGGGGAAGGCCTCTCCGGGGACGATCCGAGCGGCCAGGGACTCCACCGTGTCGACGTGCACCAGCCGGCCGACGACTTCCGATCCGGTCACGGCGGTCACTACGCGGCGACGTGCAACGTCTGCGGTCGTCCCGCGGTGGTGGGCTCCGGCAGCGGCGGCTGGGTGCCCGTCGTGCCGAGGACCACGTCGAGGACGTACCCCGCGGCCGGAGAGGCTTCGACGTGGTGGGTGACACGGACCCCGACGGCGCGGGCGTAGCGGCGGATGGTGGACAACCGCGGATCCCCACCCAGCTTCTCGAAGGTGCTGACCGCAGCCGGGTCACGTCGGATCCGCGCCGCGACGTCCTTCTGCTGGAGGCCGGCCCCGACCCGGGCGGCAACCAGGTCCTCGATCAGCTGCTGGTCGGCCCGGGCGAGGTCGAGGCCGAGGAGGTGTGCCGGGTCGTGGGGGTCGATCCCGAACATCGCGGTGAGGTCGTCAGCAGCCTGAACCATGACATGAGGTTAACCACATGTCGTCACGATGGCGAGGGCCGGTGGAGAAGCCAGTCCTGGTAACGGCGCGCGGCGCGGTCGATGTCGGCGTTCTGGGCGGCCTTGGCGTCAGGGTGCCCGTGGGGAAGCTTCACCGCGAAGCACAGCCCGAGGACCATCGGCGGCGGGATGGGCTGGGCGAAGTACAGGCGGTAGCGCAGGCCCCGGGCCTTGAGGCGGATCTCCCCGACACCGCTGGCGGTCGCTGTCGGGTACACCACCCGGGTCCGGCCCAACCCCACCCGGCGGGCAAGGTCGATCAGGGCGATGAGGTCCTGGGTGATGCCCGGGTCGTCTGCATCCAGAGCGCGGGCGTCCGTCACGAGCTCCGGGACCTGGTCGTAGGTGAAGGAGTTGCCCTCCACCACCCACAGCCGCGGCGGCGATGTCACGGCCGCACCGCGAGCGGGAGTTCGGACACCCGCCGACGGTAAGGGCATCTCCGAGCCGAGCACAGGAAGACGGCGCAGGGGTCCTCGAGGGAGGAACCCCTGGTCAGACAGCTCCCCAGTCCGACGGTGGTCGGGAGGCAGCCCTCCCCCACCGCCCCGGGAGATCGCCTCCGCCAGGTGGGTGCTCAGGTATTGTCACATACACCCATTGTGATGTGATCCACCATAAGCGGCCGTTATGACAATCACAGCCGGTACGGTGAGGGCGTGCCCGACCAGCCGATCCCCGCGCCCGCCCCGGCCGGCTGGACGTGTTCGTGCTGGTCAGCGCGTCGCGGCCCCTCGGACCGGGTAGCGGGGTCCTACCGTGGATCCGGCGCGACGCGGCGCGGGCCTACGGCCAGGTCCCCGCGTCGCGCCACCAGCCCCTCCCCCACTGGTTCCGACGGTTGGCTGCGGTGACCGGGACCGCGCTGGAGCCCCTCAGGGTGGGCCAGCACGCTGCGCCGGCTCCGGACGGCCTCGACGGGGCGACCCGGACGCTGCTCGAGCTCGCCCGCACGGCGGCCGCCGCAGCTGCAGCGGTGACCCCTGCCCCGCTGCTCCCCGACGGGGCGGTGGCGGCGATGGCGGCGCTGGCGGGGGCCGGGCTGGCCGCGAACACCGAGGCCGCGCGGGCGTCGGACTGGGCCGGGTTCACCCGCTGGTGCGCCACCGGCGGCCACGTCCCGCTGCCCGCGCATCCACTGCTGGTCCGCTGGTACGTCACCGCGAAGGCAGCCGAGGTGAAACCCGACGGGTCCCCCGCCTACGCCCCGGCGACCCTGACCCGGTGGGTGGCCACGATCAACGCCGCCCACACCGCCGTCGGGCTGCCCCGCCCCGGCCGCGACGAGGGCGTCACCCAGGCGCTGTCGGCGATCCGCCGGGTCCGCGCGGCCCCGCCGCGGCGCCGGGCGCCGCTGCTCACCGACGACGTCCGGGCGCTGCTCACCGCCGCCCGCACGAACGCCCACGGCGGGGGGTGGGCGGCGCGGGTCGCCGAACGCCGTGACAGCTGTCTGCTGCTGTTCGGCCTCGCGGGGGCGCTGCGCCGGTCAGAGCTCGTCGGCTTAACGGTCGCCGACGTCACCCCCAGCCGCGCCGACGGGCTGGTCCTCACCCTGCGGCGGTCGAAGACCGACCAGCAGGCCGCCGGGCGGACCGTCACCCTCCCCTACGGGATCCACCCCGAGACCTGCCCCGTGTGTGCCCACGTGCGGTGGCGGGAGGTCCTCGACGCGCACACCGCCGCCGGCCGCCCCGGGGTCATCCGCCTGCTCCGCCGGCCGGAACCGTTCACCGCCCACTGCTGCCACACCGACCCCACCCCCACCGGTGCGGGTGCCGGCACCCGCACCGGTGGGGGTGGGGTGGCGGCAGGGACCCCGGAGTGGATGCCGCTGCTGCGGACGGTGCACCGCACCGGCGCCGTCGGCGACGCCCCCCTCACCGGTCAGGCGGTCGCCCACGTGGTGCGCCGCCGCGCCGCCGCGGCCGGGTTCGGCCCCGAGCTGGTCGCCCGGCTCGGGGGGCACAGCCTGCGGGTCGGGTTCGTCACCCAGGCCGTCCGCAACGGGGCCAGCACCCAGACCGTGATGGCCCAGGCCGGGCACACCGACGAACGCATGGTCAGCGTCTACGCCCGCCGCCACGCCGGGCTCATCGGCAACGCCGTCACCCACATCGGCCTCTAACCCGGTGACCAGCACCGGGACCGCCGCGGGGAGCACGGGCCCCTCCCGCACCAGGACCACCGTGGCCGCCGGAGTGCGGGGCGGTCCGATGCCGGCGGGATACGCCTATGAGTGGAACCGGTTCACCGACTGGTGTGCGGCGGTCGACGCGACGTCGATGCCGGCGCACCCGGTCACGGTGGCGGAGTTCCTCGACGACCACCCCGCCCCACCCGCGACCCAACGCCGCCGCCTCGCGGCGGTCACCGCCGCCCACACCGCCGCCGGGCACCCCTCCCCCGCCCGCGCCCCGGTGATCCGCGCCCTCCTCCACCCCGCCACCACCGACCCCGCCGATACCGGGACCACGGCCGCGCGGGACGGGCTGGTCACCGACGTCATCCGCCACCTGCCGTCGGTCGGGTGGCCCCACGGGCTGTTCGGCCGCCGCGACGCCCTCCTCCTCGTCCTCACCCACCACGCCCACCTCGGCCCCACCGCCGCCGTCCGCCTCCACCGCGCCGACGTCACCACCACCACCGACCGGGAGCTCGCGGTCACCACCGGTCCCTTCGACCGGGTCGTCCTCCCCCCGACCGACGACTCCCGCACGTGCCCGGCGTGTGTGCACCGCCGCTGGGCCCAGGTCCTCGCGTCTACCGACGCCGACCCCACCCGCCGGACCCTCCGGGCGGCCCTGCACACCGCCCCCGGACCCGGCCCGGACAGCCCCCACCCGTGCACCAGCCCGCTCCCCCCGCCGGCGGGTGAGGTCGGGGGTTATCCGCTGCTCACCTCGGTCGACGGCTGGGGCTGGCTCCCCTGGGAAGGCACCGGCCTCACCGCCCGCAACGCCGCCCACCTCGTCACGGCCCACCTCACCGGCGCACCCCCCGCCCACCGCACCCTCAAGGTCCCGGTCCCCGCCGGCGACCACCCGATGACCGCGCCGGCCCCTCCCCCACCCCCGGTCCCAGCGACGACCCCGGCCCAGCGCGCCGCGCAAGCTGCCGCGGCGCTGCGCCGCCGCCGCGACGACCAGGCCGCCATGACCAGGGCCTCCGACGCCCTCACCGGCCTCGACGCCCGCGTCCAACAGCTCCTCCAACGCACCCTCGACCTCCTCGACGACACCGCTCCCCCACCGCAAGCTCTGCCGAGAACGAGTCGATCAGGCCGGCGCCCGCACTAGCCTCCGCCCTCACACACCTCTCCTACGTGTGTGACGTGTAAGCCGGGTAGGACAAGTACTTACAGGAGCAGTACTCGCACACATCTGACGTGGTGGACGCGTCCGCTTTAACGCATCTTGCTGACGGGTATGAGAGCGCGCACTTCTCCCAGCAGTCGGACAGTGCGATAGCGGCACACCCATACGTCACGTGCCACACCTCCGACGTGTCACACACTTACACCGCACTCGACTGGGCTCGGCACGCACCAGGTGCAGCACTGCCAAGTTGTTTCCCGGCGAGCGGCGTGTCCGCTAGGTGCGAGGTTCAGCACTTGTCATCCTGGTGTGCGTTGTCTGACCAGCCTCACACGTGTGAAGACTCATACGTGTCACACACGGAGCCGCCGATGATCACTGTTGCGATCGCGAACCAGAAGGGTGGTGTCGGCAAGACCACGCTCAGTTTGGCGCTCGCCGCGGCCGGCGCGCAGCGGAACCTGTCCGTCCTCGTTGTCGACGCAGACCCGCAAGCGAACGCCACCGACACGCTCGTCCCAGACTTCGACCCCGAGACTGCGCCGACCCTGTACGACGCCCTCGACGGTGGGGGCCGCGGAGCAGCTGAGGGCGCGATCATCCCGACCCAATGGGGTCACGTCTCGTTGGTGCCCGGCGACCTTCAGAGCGCCAAGCACGACGAGTGGGGGATCGCGGCCGAACAGCGGCTCCGTATCGCCCTCGACGGAGTCGACGCGCCGTACGCCCTGGTGATCGTGGACTGCCCTCGGGCACTCGGCGCTCTGACTGCGGCCGCGATGGTCTACGCCGGGAACGTGCTCGTCGTGGCCGAGCCGACCAAGGACTCGCTACGCGGCGTCAGCCTGGTCCTCGACACCGCAGATGCAATCACCCGTGCCTACCGGCCCGACCTCCGAACGGTGGGGGTCATCGTGAACCGGATCGGCCGGACCAAGGCCCGGTCCGTGAGAGCCGAGCAGCTCAGGGAGAGCCTCGGCGAGCTCGTCTGGGAACCCGGTCTTCCCGAGTGGTCGGCCATCGCCCGTGTCACCGAGACCGGGGAGCAGCTCCAGATCGGTGCCGCGGGTCGCGCCGGGGAAGCCGCCTGGATCATCAGCCGCTACCTCGACCGACTGATCAAGGAGACAAGTGCATGAGCGGCGACCTTCTGCCGAACCCGCTCCGCAAGGCAGCGCGGAGCGGTCACCCAGCGACGCCCAGTCTGGTGAGCGTGCCAGCACCTGCAGTGCCAGCTGAGCCCGACCGGAGTGGGGGAGTGGGCCACCGATCGACTAGCCGAGTCGGTCCGGGGCGCGTCCGTCGCAGCTACTACCTGCCGACCGCCGCCGCCGCGGCCTTCAACGAGGCGATCGACCAGCTGCACTACGACTCCCGCGGCGCCGTCTCGAAGGCTGACGCTGCTGCCAGCATCCTTCGGGCAGGCCTCAACCACTTGGACGACGTCCGTCGGGACCTGAAGCTCTGAGTTTCCCACTGTGTTACTACTCGTACGTGTCACACACGGCTTACCTGTGTGTCAGTTCAGGGCCGCCAGGACGACGGTCGATCACCAGGGTTCCGGTTCAGCCGCTCCGCTCAGCTCGTCGGAGGAAATGGCATGGAGAAGTCGTATGAACTGGTGCGGATCCCGCGGCGTCCGTTGAGGACGACGCGGCCGTCGCCCTCAGAGTCGAGCCCCGTCCGTACACAGACCATCAGACTCGCCCTCGTCCTCCTCTGTGTGAGCACCGGTCGCGGGCTCCTTCGAGCGGTTGGTGGGGGTCAGAAACCGCCACCCTCGAAGGAGCCCGCCCGCCCGTGGCGACGCCATGCAACGGGTGCTCAAGGTGGGGACTTTCAACGAGCAGGTCTGGGGAACTTCGGCGGCTACCAGCTCAGCGAGGTCGAACACTGCGCCGCCGGGCAAGACGGACCTCGCTGTCCACCAGCGGCGACAGGGCGGGCGACCACAACGGCCAGGCCGCCTGCCCGATCGGCGGTCGAGTGCTGCGAGGAAAGCGAGCGAGGCCGGGAGGCGCTGATCCGGCGAGGCGCCCACTTATACCGCCGGAGGGGTATAAGGTCGGCCGTGTACCCCTACGACAGGAGGTGCCGGGTGCGCGTCGCCGTGGCGAACCAGAAGGGCGGCACCGGGAAGACGACCACGGTCGTGAACCTGGCAGCCGCGATCGCCGAGACCGGGCTGCGGGTGCTGGTCGTCGATCTCGATGCCCAGGCGAACGCCACCACCTGGCTCGGGGCCGAGCCGGACAAGTACGACACCCTGTCGGTGCTGTTGCGTGACGCGGAGATCGACGAGGCCGCGGTGCCGTCCAACGTCGCCGGTGTCGAGGTTGTCCCCGCGAGCAGCGAGCTGTCCAGCGTTGAGCGGGCGCTGGCCAGCGACGTCGGGGTCGAGCTGCGGCTGCGGGCTGCGCTGGACCGGGCGACGCCACGCGACGTCGTCCTGATCGACTGCCTGCCAGCCCTGAGCCTGCTGACCGTCGCCGGGATGGCCGCCGCCGACACCGTCCTGGTGCCCGTTCTCCCCGGTGCGCTGGAGCTGGAAGCCGTCGCCCAGCTGCTCGGCACTGTGGAGAAGGTCGCCGAGGCCCTGGCGCCGCACCTCGCGGTCGGGCACCTGCTGGTCTGCGGGGCCGGGACGCGGACCCGGATGGACCGGGACGTCGTTGCCACGCTCCGGCGGCGGTTCCCCCGCGAGACGATGCAGACGGTGATCGGTCGCACCGTCCGGCTCGCCGAGGCGTATGCCCGGCGGCAGCCGATCACCGTGTATGACCCGACCGGGAAGGCGGCCGAGCAGTACCGCGCGGCCGCCGCTGAACTGCTCGCCGCCAGCAGGATCGCCTGATGCCCGCTCGTGGGGGACTCGGCGACGTCGACCCGTTCGATCCGCCGCGCCGTCCCCGGATCGCGCCCGTCATCCCCACCGCCCGCGGCCGCGACGAGATCGACCCGGACGACGCCAGGACCGGTGGTCCACGCAAGCCCAAGGCGTGGGGCCGCAAGCAGCCGCCGGCCAGCAAGACTCAGGTCAGCGTCTACCTGGCCAAGGACCTCGCGGCCGCCAGTCGCGACGCGATCCACGCCCTCAGCGGCGTCGACGGCGCCCCGGCCAACCTCTCCGCGCTGTACCAGGCAGGCATAGCCAACGAGGTCAAGCGGCTGCAGAAGGTCCACAACGGCGGGAAGCCCTTCCCCAGCGTCGACCGGAAGCTCAGGGCCGGCCGACCGAGCTGACCGCGCTCGGCCCGGGGGCTGCTGCGGGTTGGTGGGTGGGGTGGGTGGTCCGGGTCGCTGGTGTCCGGGTCCCTCGCCGCTGCGACGGGACGCCACCGGGCCCGCCGGGCGCAAGGGTCCGCTGCGCCGCTCCGCGCCCTTGCCCCCGACACCCCCGCTGCCGTGGGGCCCCGTCACGCCGAGGGACGGGGACACCAGCTCTCTCCCGCTGTGACCACCCACCACGGCGACCGCCGGCCCGGACGGGCCGGCCACACGCCACACGCCACGCGCCGCGGGGCGCTCCGCCCCCGCACCCCAGGACCTCGGTAACAAGGACACCGGTCAACCGACAGACCGAGCAGGTCCGGCGGGCCGTTCCCCGCAGCGCATCCCGGCTTGCACCTTATACCCCTACTGGCTAGATTAAGGGTATAAGCAGCGACCGAGGAACGGAGACACACCATGACGACAACCACTCCCTACGAGGCCGGGGACGGGGTCCGCGCACTGGTCCGGACCGGGCGCGGCACGACCCTCGCCACTGGTACCGTCGTGGACTGCTCGCCGTCCGGCGGGGGCCGATGGGTCGTGCGGGTCCGGGCCTGCGACACCGACCACACGTTCACCGTCTCCGGCGACGGGTCCGACGCCAACGGCTACCTCCAGCGCCCCCGGGGAGTCGTCGGACGCTCCGACCACCGCACCACCACCAACGGCACGGGGACCTCGTGACCAGCTCCTACGAACTCGACATGGCCACCGAGGACACCTGGGCGCGGTTCGTGACCGCCGCGGCCGAGTCCATCCACGCGATCGAGGCCACCGCCGTCATCGGAGGGCCAGGGGAGCGGACCCGCCCCTGGCAGCGGGCAGCAGGAGCGGAGGTGCCGGCCGGCCTGTGGGACGCCCTCGCCGAGGTCGCCACCCGCCGCGGAGTGGTCATCGCGGGGGATCAACGGACCGCCCTGCACGAGGCGGTCAACGGGCGGGTCGCCGCGGTCGTGCTGGAACGGCAGGGCCTTCCACGAGCAGAAGATGCGGCCGCGGTCGGACGGCTCGCTGAGCGACTGGTCGCGCTCAGCGTCACCCGACCCGGCATCGATGTCGGCACCGGGACGCCCGCGCGGTTCGGGTTCCTTGCGATGGTCGCCGACACCGCCGGCCGCATCGTGGTCGCCGCCTGCAACGTCCGGACCAACCCCTACCGGGTCATCGAAGGCTGGGACACCGACTGGCGCACCAGGGCCGACGCCGTCGAGCTGCGCCAGGTCGGCAAGGTCGCCCTGCGCCACGCGCACGCCCTGTACGCAGAGATCACCGATCCGGTCACCGCATCAGCGTCTCACCGCTGACTAGCACGAACACCCAACCAAACAGGTGAGCTTATACCCCTGCCTATAGGGAAGGGGTATTAAGTCGGCGACTGGGACAGGCCCGGCGCCGGTCGGAAGGAAATCGGGCGTGTTCAGCTCGTCAGCCAGCCAGAACGCCGCGACCCGCGACCCGGGACGCGGCACGTTGACGCATGGGCGGGGAGGGCTGGTGGGTGACGTGACCGGCGCGGCCGCGGGACGAGATGACGGGCGCCTGCGGGCTGCGCTGGAGGAGGCTGCCGGCTGGTACCGGGTGCGGCTGGTCGCCGCCCGGCCGGCGGCCGTCGTGGGCGTGCTGCGGGACCGGGGGTTGGCGGATCTGGCGGTGGCGACCCCGGCCGGGTTGCGGTGGCGGATGGGGTACGCCCCGGGTGGGGTGAGTCGGACGGAGCTGGTGGAGCACCTGCGCCGGTGCGGGTTCGGGGCCGAGGAGATGGTCGCGGCCGGCCTCGCCACCCCCGCACACCAGGGCACCCGCACCGGGGCCGACCGAGGGCGGTGGGGAAACGGGGTGGTGGACGTGCTGCGGCACCGGCTGGTGGTGCCGCTGGTCGACGCCAGGGGGGTGGTCGGGTTCACCGCCCGCCGGCTGAGTGATGACAACCCGGCGGTCCCGAAGTGGGTCAACACCGCGACCACCGCGCTGTACCGGAAGGGTGAGCACCTGCTGGGGTTGGCGCAGCTGGCCGACCAGCTCGCGGCGGGCCGCGGCCTGGTGGTGCTCGTGGAGGGCGCGGTGGACGCGATCGCGGTGGACCTGGCCGGGCACATCGGCCTGGCTGCCGGCGGCACAAGCCTGACCGCTGCGCACGCAGCGCAGCTCCGGGATGCGGCGGCCGCCACGGGCGGGCCGTTGCTCGTCGCCTATGACGGGGATCGGTCGGGTCGGGAGGCGACGCTGCGCGCGGCGGACCTGCTCGGTGGCCTGGACGCGCACGCGGTGCGGCTGCCCGACGGCCAGGATCCGGCCGACATCCTGGTCGCTGCCGGTGCCCGGGGGTTGCGCCGCGCGCTGGGGGTCGGCGTCCCGTTGGTGGACGCCGCGGTCGCCGCCCGGCTGGACCGGTGGACGGCGCACGCCGGGAACCCGGTCGCCCTGGTCGACGCTGTCCGCGATGTCGCTGCTCTGGTGGCGGCTGCCCCGCCGGATGCCCGGGCGAGGTTGGTCGGGCTGGTCGCCGACCGGCTGCAACTGCCGGTGGACCTTGTGACCGCGACCCTGCTCGACACGGCCGCGCCGAGATGACCTGCCGCGTCCGGTTGCACACCGGGGACAGTCAGTGCATCCGGGTAGGACGGGAGGGTCACACGGTGACGGACAGGGACAGGAGGTGGGTGAGGTGACCACGAACCGCGGGGAGGAGGCGACGGCCGGTGAGCGGGTGGTGGCACTGCCCGACCTCGACGCGGAGTTGACCGGCTGCGCTGGGGGAGGTGGAGGAGCTGTTGTTGACGTTGCGGTGGCAAGAGACCGGGGACCCTGATGACCTGGTCGTGCACCCGGTGGCGCTCGGTGGGGGAGTGGCGGTGCAGGCGCTGCGCCGGGTCGCGGACACGGTCCGGTCCACCCAGACCGACCCGGAGGCGTCGACCGGTCCGCGGCTGCTGGGCCGGATGGCCGGTATGAGCATGTGCCGCTGCGGTTCGTCCGGCTCCGCGCGGCGGACGTCGACGCGCTGTCCGCTGCGGCGGCCGCGCTGGGGGAGCCCGGTCCGAGCCGGGGCGGTCAGCGACGCGTTGCGTCTGCACGCCGGGCACCGGCCGCTGGACCGGCAGTTCCCGGACCCCATAGCGTCCCTGGTGGTGCTGGTCGCGCGGTTGGCCGGGGTGCTGGACCTGGAGTGGACCCGCGACGCCGAGGTGCTCCGCGCCCGCCTCGAGCAGCCGATCGAGGCCGGCGGCGACGTCGTGCTCACCGCGGCCGAGGAGATCGCCTACCAGCGGGTCGTCACCCGGTTCAACCGGATGTGGACCCTCGGCAACCCGCTCGACCGGTTCACCTACTGATCGCCGGACTCCAGTCCTGCCGCCGCGCACCTTCGGGCCGCGGCGGTAGGTCCGAGCGGCAGCCCGACCGGCCCACCGTCCGTGTCCCGTGTCCCGAGTCCGTGTCCCGGTCTAGGACTTGACCACTTATACCTCCACCCATACTATAGGGGTATAAGTAGAGTGTTCTGGCTGGATCCACGATCTCAGCGAAGGGAAGCGGAGATGCTCGACTACGACGAGACCATGCGACTCGGTGCCAGGCAGTACGCGGACGTCGTCGACGGACTCCGTGGGGTCGGGCTGCCGGCGGAGTTCGTGCAGACCGGGGGGATGAACGCGGCGATCGAGGCGGTCCTGGAAGGGGGCCAGCGACTGCTCGTGGCCGACGACGAGGATTCGCTGGCCTGGGTGCGCGCCGAGCACCGCGGGTGGTCGGTCGGGCTGTACCCGGCGCGGGAGGGCGCGGACCCGTTGTCGTTCGGCACAACTGCGGACAGCGAGCTCGGGGCGTTGCTGAGACTGGTCGACGACGTCGTCCGAGCCGGATACGGCGGCCGGAAGGGCCGCGAGAGGTGAACGCACTCATCGGCAGCGTCGAAGCCAGGGCGCTTCGGCGGGGCGCGCACACAAGCCGCGCGGCTCGGCGGGTCACCGTCATCCCTGAACGGCTGACGGCTAGCGTCGGGCCATGGACGACGACCGGCTGCTCCGGGTCTGTTCGATTGCGGCAGTCCTCGCCGACAGAAGGCGGGTCGACTTGTTGGCCCGGGTGATCGACCAGCCGCGGTGTTCCTCGGAGCTCGCCGAGGCGTGCGGGCTGTCCGCCCAGAACACCAGCAAGCACCTCGTCCGGCTCCGTCGAGCTGGGCTGGTTCGTGTTGTCCGCGACGGTCGGCGTTCTCGCTACGAAGCCGCCGGCGACGTCCCCGGGCGGCTGCTGACCAGCCTGTCCGAGGTCCGAGTGGACGCGGCCTGATGGCACCCCGCCAGCTGGACCTGCGCAGCCCCTCCGAGGCTCGGATCGATGAGACGGTCGAGCCCTTCGTGCCGTCGCGGATCCCGGTCGCCGGCCCGCACCACCAGCAGAGGTTGCTCACAGCGCGTCAGCGTCAGGTGTTCCGGGAACGGAGCACGGCCTCCCGCGCGGCCAAGAGCGCTGCTCTAAGAGGCGAGGGCCCCCCGCCGCTGCACGAGCTCAACCACCCTCGGTTGGACCCGGTCGACCTCATGCCGGCGGTGGCTCCGACCGGTCTGCGTGGCCTGTCGTTGTTCAGTGGAGGCGGCGGGTTGGATCTCGGTTTCGAGCGGGCCGGGTTCACCCACGCTGCCAGCTACGAGCTGCTCGAGGACGCGGCGGCCACCCTGGTCGGCGCCCGCCCGGACTGGGTGGTCCACGGCGGCCAGGACGGTGACGTGACGATGATGAAGGGGAGATGGCGGAGTTGGCGCGGGGCCGTCGACGTCGTCCACGGGGGCCCGCCGTGCCAGCCCTTCTCCAACGCCGGTCGTCAGGCCGGCCGCGACGACGTCCGCGACATGTGGCCCGCGATGGTCGACTGCGTCAAGGCGGTGAATCCGATCGCCTTCGTCGGGGAGAACGTTCCCGCCCTGGCGTCGAAAAAGTTCGCCCAGTACGTGCAGGAGAACATCGTTGCTCCGCTGGAGCCCCGGTACACGATCCGGATGATCAAACTGCGAGCGCCCGACTTCGGGATCCCGCAGATGCGGCAGCGAGTGTTCTTCATCGGCTTCCGACGTGCCCGTGACGCTCGCCGATTCGAGCCGCCACGGCCGACCCACGCCTACGACCGGAGCTCGCTCACCGCCGGCCTGGCCCCGTGCATGGGGGCGCGCGAGGCGCTTGGCCTGGAGGAGACCGGCTTCGACGCGCTGTCCCCGACTATCCGCAGCCCCCTCACCGGACCGCGGCACACGACGAGCATCCTGAACAGCGTCGCTGCTCAGCGCACGTTCGACCGGCTCGGGATCTGGCCCAGCGGCGTCGCCCTGACCCGGGCGCTCGCGCAGGCCTACGTCGCGAGCAACGGCAACTTCCGCCTCTCCGTCCCCGACGTCGCGCTCCTGCAGGGCTTCCCGGACGACTGGCCGTTCGTCGGGGCGACCTACATGCAGCTGGGACAGATCGGTAACGCTGTCCCGCCCCCGCTCGGATACGCCGTCGCCAGGGCCGTCGCCGAGGCCGTCAGCTGAGAGCGGGGCCCTCCCCGGTGTCTGGGCCAGCCGGGGGGTCCGCCGCGGCCGCTCCGGCCTGGGCCAGGATCAGCGGGTCGACCTCACCCTCGGGCGGCCCATCGCCCGCGGCCCGGGACGCGGCGGCCTGCTCGAGGTAGACCCTGACCAACCGACGCAGTGCGCTCGCGTGATCGCTCTTGATCCGCTCGAAGTCCTTGAAGTACTTGCCTGAGATGTGCGGGTTGTTCAACGTTGACCCGCGCCGCACGACGTACCCGCAGCGCTCCCGCAGGACCTCGAGCATTCGGGTCCGCGAGTACCGGCCCGCCGCCAGGTCCGCGTTCGTCCGGTACTGCTCGGCCGACCACTGGTTCTTCATGACCGAGCGCGCTTCGTCTGCGGAGAACGATCCGGCGTCGCTCAGGACCTCTGTCAGGTCGGCGTCGCTTAGAAGCGCAGGTGCCCTGGCGGCCAGGACGAGGTCCGGGCGGACGTAGCGCTCCTTGTCGGCGATCCACGGGCGCATGTCCGACGGGGACGCGTACACGCAGTACTCCGGCTTGATGCCGTCCTTGTCGTAGAACGCGAACAGCCAGTGCATGTGCCGCCACTTCGCGATGTGGTCCGGGCCGAAGTCCCTGACCGTCGCCACCGACTTGCCCGACGTCGACTTGAGCTCGAACGACAACGTCGTGCCGTCGCCGGGGTCGAGCTGGGCGTCGGTGTCGCCCCGCGAGCGGTCGGGCGGCACCGTGAGGTTGAACAGCGCAACCATGTGCTGTTCGCGGGCGTCGTCCTGCACCGGCACGGGCGTCACTCCTGCTCGTCGAGTCGATCGGGAGCCCAGCATGCCCACCGGACCGGTGCCCGCGTCGGACGCCGTCCGTGACCGGCTCCGCCGGCAACGCCGTCGGGACACTGCGCCGGAGGTGGCGCTGCGCCGGGAGCTGCACCGCCGCGGACTGCGGTTCCGCGTCGACCGAACGGTGCTGCCCGGTTCGCGACGGACCGCCGACGTCGTGTTCGGCCCCGCCCGGGTTGCCGTTTTCGTCGACGGCTGCTTCTGGCACAGCTGTCCTGAGCACGGAATCCAGCCGCGGAACAACCACGAGTGGTGGGCGGCCAAGCTGGCCGGCAACGTCGCCCGTGACCGCGACACCGACCGGAGGCTGCGCGACGCCGACTGGCTGGCGCTGCGGGTTTGGGAGCACGAGCAGGTCGCCGACGCGGCGACGGCCATCGAACGCGCCGTCCGCGCCCGCCGTGGGTTTCCGGCCGACCGGTGAGACACGCCAGCGGGTGGTGCGACGCCCACGGGACCGCTCGTCGGCCACAGGGTCTTCCCCGAAGGTGCCAGTCGTGTAGCGTCTGCGCCCTCAGACCGGCAACGCTCCACTGGGGAGCCGACCCGCATGAGGGATGGAGAACGACATGAGCTGGCGCGACAACGACCTGGCACTCGAGGCCCTGGCTGTACAGGGGTACTACGACGAGGACACCAGGACCCTTCAGCAGGACCCGCTCGCCACGACCATCAAGGACGTGTTCGCGCGCAAGCCGCTGAGGGCGTCAACCGAGGACATCCTCGACCGGAAGGCCCGCTTCTTCCAGGACCTCGGTCTCACCAAGACCGATGTCCTCGACAAGGTCCTCCCCGGATTCCGGCAGCGGTACGAGCTGTCCGACGAGGAGCGGCTTCTGTTCAAGAAGAACCCGAAGGACCACCCGGACCTGGAGGAGCGCGACAAAGCGATCGCCGAGGTCGCCACCCTGCTCTGGGGAACGCTGAGCAAGACCGGTCGGGCCGGAGCTGTGCAGTCGCTCCTCGTTCAGATGAACCTGCTGCTCATCGAGGCCAAGACCACCCGGGACGGCGTGTCCACGACGGTCAAGGCGGCGACCGATGACCACGACCTGATCATCGAGTTCTACGTGCGACCCCGCGGTGACCAGCTCGTCAAGGTCAGCGGCGGGATCCGCGACGACTGCACCACCGTCGGCATGACGTTCGAGGGCATCAACGACCGGATGAAGAAGGAGCTCGGGACTCACGTCGCGACAGCGGTCGGAAAGCTGCTGCAGGTCGCCAGCCCGGACCTCGGTGCGTTGACCGGCAACGCTGGGCGCAACGCGAAGGCTCTCCCGAGCGTGCCGAAGCCCTGAGGATGGCCTCCCGACCCTGGGAGGCCCTGGCGGGGGAGGCGGTCCGTCTCGATCCGACGGACCCCTCCTACCGGTGGCTGCTGGGCGACCTGTGCGTCGAGGCCATCCCGCCCGGGACCGGTCGAGCCGAGAGATCGAGCAACCAGCGGCAACTCGAGGTGTTCGCGCGACGCACCGGCCTCGCGCTCGGCCTGCTCAAGGACTGCTACAGAACCTCGAGCTCCTGGCCGCGCGGGAAGCGCATCCCCGGAATCAGCCACTCCCGGCACTCCACCGTCGCGTCCCGCCCCAACAGGGTCGACCTGCTGCTCAACGACGAGATGGACGACGGGATGACCGGCCGCGTCCGCGAACGGGTCCACAAGGTCGAGGAGCTCCTCGGTGAACCCGGCACCCGCTCCGCATTCGTGGACCGGTCCCGCAGCCGCAGCCGCTCGATCGTCACCGCCGCTCGAGCACTCGCCGACGAGGACCTCGCCAAGGCACGCACCAACCAGAGGCTCGAGGAGATCAACGCCAGAGCACTGCTCGCTGAACCCGAGATCAGGGCGACGATGGCAGAGCGAGCCATCAAGGCCAACGTGGCACTCGCCAAGATGCTCACCGAGCTCATCGACCTCGCCGGAGTCGCCAGCCAGATCCCGCCGTCGTACCACGACCGAACCGCCGACCACCTCGCCCAGATCGAGAACGCTGCCGAGCGGATCCTCACAGTTCTCCGCCCTGCAACCCGGTCACCTCAACCCGGTAACGCCATCGACCTCAGCGTCGAGGGCCAGTCCGGGGCAGAGCACCGGTAGCAGGTCGGGAGGCTCGGACCCAGAGCACGAGCTCTGGGTCCGAGGCCCCGGCGGCTCCCACGGCGACGAGAACAAGGTGGGGCTCCGGACGGACAGGTGCCTCTCCGCCCCGCCGGCACGTCCTTGCTTCTTGCGCCGGGACATGTCGCCGGGACCTGAATTCCGACGACCTCACCTTGAGGCGGCTGTCCGCACGGCACCGATCATGTCGGTGGCGCGCACCACCGACCGGAGTCGACGGTCCAGCGGGCCGGTGCCGACCTGCGGTCGGCGCTGCCGCACTGGGGTTGGGGTGGGGCGGCTGGGTGCGCCGAGCCTGGCAGGGCGGGACCCCGACCCGTCAAGGCCGCCGTCGCGCCGCTGCGCGGTCGGCTGCGCCGAGCCCTGACCGGCCACCCTCGCCCTGCCCGACCCGGGACTGCACCCGCCGCACTCCGCGGCGGCAGTCCTGTGGGAGCCCGCGATGGATCTGCCCTCGTTCACCGACCTCGACGACGACCTGTTCCCCTTCTGCACGGCCGAGACGGTCGGTGCGCTGCACACCGACGAGTACCGGGTCCTCTGGGTCTGTGACCTGCTCGACGAGCTCGGGGCCGTCTGGGTCTCCCTCGGACCGGACACCGGCCCCGGGCCGGGACCCCGGTGACCCCGGTGGACCCCGGCCGTCAGCAGCGGTCGGCCGGTACACCCGGTCCACACCCGAGCAGCGCTGTCCGGCTGGGTCTGGGGACGACGGGCACCGCAGGCCGGCTCAGGCGGCTGGGTGTGCACGGGAACGGCTAGTAGGGGCGCCGGCCCACCTACCGTCCGACCGTGACCACCGCGCCCACCCCACCGCCGCCCCCCGGGCCACGGTTCCTCACCCTGGACCAGGTCGCCGAGGAACTGCAGGTCACCCGATCCCAGGTCTACGCACTCGTCCGCGACAAATCCCTGGCCGCGGTCAAGATCGGCGGCCGCGGGCAGTGGCGCGTCGAACGATCCCGCCTCGAGGACTACATCGCCGGCCTGTACGAAGAGGTCGAAACGCCTGGGCCCGCAGACTGTCCCGGCGGGTCGGACTGAACTGCCCGCGTCGCCACTGAGCGCTAGAAGGGGGCCTCCTCAATATCCGCGACGACCGATTTATGGGAGAGAACGTCAGGTCTCGGTGGGGGCCACGACCGGTCGTGCAGCCGATAAAACGGTTTCAACTCTCGGGTGGCGAGTACACCTCCGCCAACTTGGTCGTTCGCCCATATGAGTTTGTCGAGGCGATCCCACTGCTCGCCGGTCAGCTGGTTGAGCACAGCGATCCGGCTCGCGGTTGCACCAGCGTCGACGTAGTTTCCTGCCGACCCGAGGGCGGTGAGCAGGCCATCGACCATCGACTCACCCAGTTCAGGGATTGATTGCACCCAAGCGGTGACCTTGTCCGCTAACTGTTTAGCGGACGACTCCTCGCCAGATGGCCATTGGTCATGTCCGGGGAAGCCGGTCGGGTCCACGCCAACGCGGACGAAGTATTTGGGAACGTGCCGACCGTAGGCCCACCCAACCTCCTGGTTACACCAGGCGCTGTCATGGAACTCAGGATGCACAACGGCCAGGAATGCCTGCATGGACTCGAGCGCCTGCTCGATCTGTGCCTGCCAGGGTTTGCTGTACTGCATGGTGTCATGAGCGACGAAGCCGTGGATACCGACCACAGCAAGTTCTGCAGCTAATTGTCCGACGAACGATTTGTGTTTCGCTGACTGGGAGATGAACAGCCGAACATACCCGGACTGCCAGTTTCCCGAGTTTACAGGTTCGATGTCTTCGACAACATCCTTTGGTGGGATATCGAGGACGATAGAGCACATCTCGACCAGGTCGGAGTCCTGGATAGTTGCAATCGAGTCGGCGAACGTGAAACCGCCGTCGTTCCAATTACGGCCATCGAGAGTGTCGAACCCGAATTCGTGCAATAGCACATTCGTGCTCTCTAGGCTCCATGCGCCATCATGGATGTCAATGGCATCGAGAAGTCGACTTTTCAGCTTGAACCGCTCGGTCCTCGACAAGGCCATGCGGTAAGACTACTCCCGCTGCCGTACGGTTTAGCATCAAGGTTCACCCCTGATCGATCGAGATGGTTGCCCCGGTTCTCAATAGATGCAGCGCCGGGAGCCTGCGCCCAGCGCCTCGCCTAGGCTGCTGCGATGAGCGAGCGGGCATGGAGCAGCACATCAGGCGATCCTGTAGTGCGGCTCCTCGGACGCTTCAACGCCAGCCCAGGCTTTCTCGTTTCGACGGCTGCGTTGGGGAAGCAGTTACCCGCCACGATAGGGAATGATGAAGTCGCCATCGTTCTCCCTGAGTGGCAAAACATACAAGACCGTTCGGCGCGTTGGTACCTGTCGGCTCCCCAGGTCATGAGGGAAGTTACTCGTCCGGATACGCCGGCGGAAGAAGATGGTCGATGGGGGGAGCTCCTCGCCGACTACCAGGCAGCGGGGCAGAGTGGTGGTGGGGGGGGATACGCCAATGTCGATCGGTTTGCACTTGTGACAGAGGTTAGTTCCGGTTCCACCAGCGACGTAGCGTCCCGACTTCATACTGCCGTGAGATCCTGGTGGCGGGTCGTGTCTTCGTGGATCGAAGCGGTCAGCGGGCAGTTATTGGACCCGGGCTCGCAACGTGCAACGGTGGTGTTGGGGCAAGAAACTCCGTTTTGGGAGATCACCTCGACACAGCCGGCGCGATCTGTGAGCGTCACGACGACAGTAGATATCGACTTAAACTCACGCGACCTCGTGGGCATTCTTGGACATGCTGAGCTTGAACGCGTATTCGCGCTGGCTTCTCGTGGCTGTGAGCCGCCGTTGGAATGGCAGCTAATCAGTTCGGCACGGGGTGCGTTGAATACTGCAAACTGGCGTCGAGCTGTCATCGATGCCGGGACCGCAGCTGAGCTGGCCGTAACTAGCAAGATCGAGACCCTCACGGGTGGCGTCGATTCGCAAATACGATCTGCGCTGCTCTCGGGATACCAAATGCTGGGGAAGCGTTCGGAGCTTGTCGAGAAGCTCGGCGGCAAGCTCCCGGATCGGTTCAGAGACTCGCTGATCGGACCTCGCAATTCAGCTGTTCACCGTGGGGTGGTAACCCCAGAGGAAGCGCAAAAAGCGGTCGCTGCTTCTGTAAAAGTTGTTAAGCAGAATGGACCAGTTCATGGTGTCGAGCTGTTCGAGCTTCCGTCCGGCGCAATATCGCGGTAGCGCAAGGTTTGGCACCGGGCTCGATGCAGTCCAGCCTCGGTCTACGAGTCTTCCGGATCCGGCAGGAGCGACTCGGAGAGCCTCGGCGGCGAGGAGACCCGTAGCTATTGGGGCCCTTTAGTGTGGATGCTTCTCTTCATGGTAATGACAGTCGAGTTTAACGCCGTCGCCGTGGTGTCGGAGCGAAATCGATCCTTTCCGGTACGCAGGTCGCCGGTACCCCGCTGGCTGTGTCGAAAGTCGTACCGCCGACTGGAGCTGCGGGTCGCACTGACGGCCGCGGTACGGGTATCGGCACGCTGCCCGGCCAGAGCAAAGGCCTCATGTGTCGATCTGTGTCGCAGGTGGCGGTGAGGTGGGGGTCGCGGCATTGGCGGGTTGGGTGCCTGGGTTCGCGTCGGGGGTGGTGGCGGGGTCCCAGCACAGGCAAAAGGGGTGGCCGGCCGGGTCCGCGTACACTTGGAAACCGGCTCCCGGATCGACGTCGGGCCGGCGCCCGAGGACGCGCGCTCCGAGGGCCAGGACTTCCGCGTGTGCCTGGTCGGGGTCGGAGACCACGAGGTCGGTGTGGACCTGCTGCGGTGTGCCGTCGGGCCAGGCCGGCGGAATATGGCCGGGTGCGAGTTGGACCCCGACGACGGGGACGTCGTCGACGAGGACCAGGTGAGCGCGCCCAAGGTCGCGGACCGTACCGCCGAGCAGGGCGGCCCAGAAGCTGCTCTCCGGTGCCAGTTCTGCAGCGTCGAAGATGGTCACCCGCTGCTCGATCCGCACCAGGTGACCGTCCTTCGCGCAACCATCCACGTCAAGTCGATATCGCAGCTTCCCCGGTCATCCGATGTAGTGGGGGTCATGTGCGCGGCTGACCGCCGGCTCGTTTGGCCGTCAGCGCAGGCAGTGGGACAGCCACTGCTGGGTGAGGGCCCGGAACAGGAAACGCTGCTCGAAGGGCAGGTAGTGGCCGGCGTCGTCGAGGACGGCGTAGGTGCCCCGGGGGTAGCGGGACATGACCGCGAACTGGTCGGCGTACCCGGCGATCCGGTCCTGGCGTCCGGCGAGCACGGTCACCGGGCCGTCGAAGGTGGTGTCGGAGGTCTCGTCCGCCAGTGCGTAGCCGGGGCTGGCGCGCAGCGCCTCCTGGAAGGCGGTGTCCCCGTCCGGGCCGGCGGCGAGCGCCGTACTCACGCGGGCGGCGACCGTGCGGGTGCGGTGGCCGATCGCCTGGTCGAGGTGCTCGTGCAGGTCGGTTGGGACGTCGTCCAGCCAGTCGGCCGGGGCGGGTGGCGGGGCGCCGGTGGGCAGGGTCCGGTGGCCGGGTCGTACGCCGGGGCAGACGAGCAGCAGCCCGCGGACCAGGTCCGGGTGCTGCCGGGCGACCGCCGCCGCGAGGTACCCGCCGTAGGAGGCGCCGGCGAGCAGGACCGGCCCGGTTGTGTGTGCCGCCAGCCAGCCGCAGACCTCGTCCAGGACGGCCTGCGAGCTCACATCCACGGTGGCGGGGGAGTCGCCGTGCCCGGGCGGGTCGAGGTAGACGGTGCGGACCGACGCCCCGGTCAGGGCCGGGCCGAAGGCGGCCGTGGTGGTCTGCCGGCTGGTGGTGAACATGGGCAACACAACCGCGACCGGGTCATCCCCGCCGGCGTCGTCGAAAGCCAGCTCCACCCCGGTCACGGTATGGGCCCGTGGCCCGTTCCCGCGTGCCCGAATCAGCTCAGGGGCTGTGCCAGTAGCGGTCGACGGCGGTGGTGCGGGCTTCGGGAAGCCGGTGCCGCCGTGTCCGGCGTGGGACGTACCGGCCGGCGCTGCTGTGGGCCGGGCCTCCCGGCGGCTCAGGTCCGCGTCACCGCGCAGAGATCCGCGGTCACGTGGCGGGCGAGTTCAGCGGGCAGCTGCGCTGCGTGCGCAGTCGCGGCGAGCTCGCTGACGTAGGTGAGGACCTCGGCGCCGGCACGGGCGGCTCGGTGCAGGTCGTCGACGTCGAGGCCGGTGACGGTGGCCTGGATTCCCGGGGGCAGGTGATGGGGGTCGTGGTCGAGGACCTGGGACAGCCCGTGCCAGGGGTAGGTGGCGCCGGTGGCGGCGGCCCACAGCGCCCAGATGTGGTCGCGGGCCTCGTGGAGGCGGCGGTGGGCCTCCCAGGCGGAGCCGCGCCGCAGGTACTTGCCGGTGTCGGCGAGGGCGATCCAGGCGAGGAACGTCCAATCGTGGATCTGCTCAGGGGTGGCGGTATCCGCGGACGGGAAGGCGTCGACGGGCGGGCTGTCGGGATCGTCGGCCGGGGCTGGTGTGTCGCCGCGGTAGAGGGCGACGAAGTCGGGGGCCGCGCGACCGCGGCGGACCTCGGTGTCAGCGAGCACCGCGAGGTCCAGTTGCAGGCCGTCGTGGAACTGGGCGAAGACCCGGCGGATGAACCGGTCCGGTGGGCCGGCCCGCTGGCGCAGCACGTCGACGACGGGTCCGTGACCGGGGAGGGCGTCGAGGACAGCCTGCTCGACCGCACCGACCGCCCCGGCGCCGGGTATCCCGCGAGCCGCGGTGACGCCGAGGGCGGCGTCGACGTCAGAGAACGGGTCGGCTGCCACCCGACCCAGCGAGCAGCCCACCGACAGGGAGGCGGCCAGCGGTTCGCGCTGGCACAGCTCCAGCAGCCGGGTCAGCAGCCGCCGGTGCCGGTCCAGCTGGTCCGGCAGAGCGGCCAGCCACCGCCGACCGGCGGCCGTGCCGTCCGGGTCCGCTGTGTACTGCATGCCGCCGGCACCTCCTTGTCGTGAGGTCCTGGGAGTGGGCTCGGCGGGTGTCAGCCGGCGTCGAGCAGGGCGAGCAGCTCCGCCTCGCGCCCGGCTGACAGGCCCGCGCCGTGGACACGGTCCAGGCCGGCGGATCGTTCCCACGCGAGGACGTCGCGGAGCAGGGTCTCCCGTGACCGGTGGTAGAGCCCGGCGTCGAGGGCGGCGTTGCCGGATCTGGTCGACCAGCCCTGCATGTCCGGGTCGACCAGCCACATGGCCAGTGACTCCGGGCCCATGTATTCCTCGACGCCGTGCTCGAGCAGCCAGTCGGCGGGAGCCAGCCGGACCGGTCCGGTGTGGCCGCCGACCCGCCGGGACAGCTGGACCCACTCACCGAACGGCACGACCGGGCCGACGGCGTTGTAGGTCCCGGTGCGCCCGGTGGTGGCGCAGTCCAGGACCCAGCCGGCGAGGTCGCGGACGTCGATGACCTGGGTGGGCGAGTCCGCGGTGTCAGGGACCAGCAGCGGGGTGTCGGGGTCCCGTGCTGACCGGGCCGCCCAGGCCCCGGAGCGGCCGGTGAGGTCCCCGGGACCGCCGATCAGGCCCGCGCGGGCGATCAGCAGCCGGTCACCAAGAGCTGCGGCGGACAGCTGTTCGCAGGTGACCTTCGCCGGCCCGTAGAGGTCCTGCCCGACCTGGTCCCGGTCGGTGGGCGGGTTCAGTTCGGCGGTCTCGTCGGCACCGGGTGTCGCGTTGGAGGCGTAGACGTTGGTGGAGGAGATGTAGGTCCAGTGCCCGGCCTTCCCGGCGAGCGCGGCCAGGGCGCCACGGACGAAGCCGGGCTGCCAGGACACCTCGATGACGGCGTCCCAGTCGCGGTCAGCGACCGCGGCGTAGGCGTCCGGCTGCGACCGGTCGGCCCTCACCAGGTCGGTTCCATCAGCGACCGGGCCGGCCTCACCGCGAGCCAGGCAGGTGACCGCGTGCCCGGCGCCCACCGCCTGGGCGGCGATCTCCCGGCCCAGCCACGCGGTACCGCCCAGGATCAGTAGCTCCATCGAGTTCCTTCCGGTCCGGTCGTTGCTCTCCCCGCAGACCGTAGGGGCCGTCGACGGCGGCGGTGAGGGTGGCGGTCCCGGGCCGGCATGGGCGGCGTGGCTGGGCCGGAAGCCCGGCCTGCCCGGGAGAGGAGCTCTTCGGTGGTGCGGCGCTATGTGGTGACGGGTGCTCCCGGTGCGGGGAAGACGGTCCTGGTCGAGCAGTTGCACGCGCGGGGGTATCCGGTCGCGCGGGAGGCGGCAACCGATGTGATCGCCGAGCTACAGGCGCAGGACTGCGCTCAGCCGTGGACCCGGGACGACCTCTGCGACCGGATCACCGCGCTGCCGCGCGCCCGTCGCCGCGCGCCCGTTCCGGTCGGGGCGGGGGTCCAGTTCCAGGACCGGTCGGTGCTGTGCACGCTTGCGCTGGCCCGGTACCTCGGGCACCGGGTCCCGCGGTCGCTGACCGCTGAGGTCGACGACGTGGTCAGCTCGCGGGTGTTCGACCCGGTCGTGTTCCTGGTGCGAGCGCTCGGGTTCATCCAGCCGACCGCGGCCCGCCGGATCAGCTACGAAGACTCGCTGGTCTTCGAGGCCGTTCACGAGGCCGTCTATCGGGAGAACGGTTTCACCCTGCTGGAGGTGCCACCGGCGTCCCCGACGGTGCGCGCCGACCTCGTCGAGAGGTGATGCACCCAGCCGCCCGAAGCGGACGGAGGACCGGCCGCGGCCACCGGAGCGCCGTCGTGAGACCGTCAATCCGTGACCGGTGAGCCTGCTGTGATCCGCCCGTACGTGGGTCGCGACCATGACCAGGTTGCCGCCCTGGCCGACCGGCTCGCATTCGGCGTCGCGGCCTGGCGGTCGGCTGCAGCCGCCGCCCACGCCGCCCACCAGTGGATAGACACGTCGACGAGCCGAGAAGCCGGGGAGGGGGCGGCCTACGTCGCGGAGCGACGGGGCTCGGTCATCGGCTTCGTCTCCGTTTCGACCTGACCCCACTTCACCGGAGCCGTCGACGCGTACATCGGGGAACTGATCGTCGCAGAGACGGCCACGCGGACAGGGGCAGGCACTCAGCTGCTCACCGCAGCTGAAACATGGGCCCGCGGCCGTGGACTCGAGCGGATCTACCTCCAGACCGGCGCGGCCAACGTCCCGGCCCGCCGCTTCTACGCGGCGCTCGGCTTCGAGGAGGAAGATATCGCTCTCAGCAAGCCGTTGTCACCCAGGAATCTGAGGTAGTCGCGCCCCCGTGGCTGAGCCGGTCGAATTTGACGGGCCGCGCTCCCATGTCTTGTCCGATCGTTTTAGAACGGTTTTTGCAGGGCCCCTGGAGGCCGTGACGGAACTCGTTCCGCGCCGTGTGGCGGTCGCGATGCCGGGTCGGGCCGGTACGGCTTTCGGCACGCGTTGACCGGCGCCCCTTCCGGGTTCGCCTCGCTGCGGGGACGCCGGAGGTGGCGGCGGAGTGTTCGAGCGGGCGGGTAGCCCAGCAGGCAGATGTTCGGTTCAGATCTGGCTGTCGGTGGGGAGTCGGCTCCACACCTGCAGGTCGTGCGGCGCGCCCGCAACGAGGTGGCCGGCGCGGAGGGTGCCGTCGAGGTGGAATCCGGCTCGCCGGACGACGGCGGAGCTGGCGGTGTTTCCTGCTGCGATCGGCGCCTCGACGCGGACGAGGCCGAGGTCGTTGAGCCCATGGTGGGTGATGGCGGTGACCGCGCGGGTCACGAGGCCGCGGCCGCTGAATCGTTCGCCGATCCAGTAGCCGATTGAGCCGGTGCGTTGGCCGTGGTCGATTTTCAGGCTGATGTAGCCGGCGAGCTGGTCTTCAGTGACGATCAGGAGAGGAAGCCGGCTGGCGTCCGCGAAGCCGGTCAGCATCCGGGTAAACATCGCTTGCGCAGCGGGCAGGTGCGAGAGGTCCTCGGCCCAGTCCTCCCAGCGGCTCAGCCAGGCCTGGTTGGCGGTCACCAAGGTGACGTAGGGCTCGGCGAAGCGGCACTCGGCGAGCCGGAGGACCACTTGGTCGTCGAGCTGCCACTCGAATGCGGGCACGGCGACAGTCTCCCAGGCGAGGCGGAGGCGATGACGCTCGGCGACCAGACGAGCGTTGACCATCGGTCCATCGGTCCATCGGACTGCGGGCGCTGCCGCAAGTTCGATGACCGTGGCCGTTCGGGCCACCGTGCTGCGCTGGACCGGGCCAGCCGATCCGGGCAGGCCTACCGCTGTGTTGACCCGGAGTCGCCGATCGCGTCAAGGTCGTGATCCCGGCTGATCCCGACGCATAGGTATCCGTGGAGGTCCGCCGGACCACGCCCGATCGTTTCCGGTATGACCGTCGTGGGACGGCGACACGCGGGCGACAGCCGTACTGGAAGCCGTGTCGAAACCGATCGATGGCCAGTTAGGCGGGCCATGCGTTTTCGGTACGAGCTGGTCGTGTGGTGCGCACGGGCGGACGCCAGGGGACTCGGGCTGGGCGGCTGGACGTGTCGTCCCAGACTTCTGCTCGTGACGCGACGGGGCTGGGTGGCTCGCGTGAACGAGGTGACGGGCGGAGGACTCGTCTTCGACGGCGAATCTGAGCATGGCGAAACGGCGGGTGCGGTGTTCGTCCGCTGGCCCGACGGACGTGCGGGCGTCCTGACCCGCTCGACGGTCGACGCTGCGCGGGCCAGGCAGACGGCCGAGGTCCTGGTCATGGCCCGCGCCGCGGGTGTGCCGGTCCCGCGCCACGAACCGGTGGTCGAGTTCGCCGACGGTGTGGTGCTCGTCGTCCAGGAGCGGTTGGTGGGCGCGCCGGCCGCGGTGGTGGACGAACGGGTCGTCGATGCCGTGATTGCGGTGAACGAGCGGTTCGCCGGGCTCCTGGCCGGTCGACCGGATGTTCCGCTTGCAGCGCCCGACGCGGCCCCGGCGCTTGACTGGGGCGAGGCGCTCGAGCATCCCAGCCCGCGCAGTCGCCGGCTGCGGCGGCGGCTGGCCCCGCTGACCGGCGCATGGACCGGCAGGGCCGATGACCTGGTCCATCCCGACCTCACGACACCGAACGTGCTGTTCGACGCCGACGGCGGCGTGAGCGGCGTCGTGGACTGGAACGGGGGAGCCTTTCGCGGCGACCGCCGCGCGGCACTGGTGAAGCTGCTGTTCGACAGCACCTGGGACGCCGCGTGTCCCGGTGGGTTCGAGCGCGTCCGTCCGGAAGCGTTGGAGCGGTTGGAGGAACACGTCCGTGGGTCCCTCGACGCCGACCGGTTGCGGCAGCTGTGGGCCTGGTATGCGGTGACGATGGCGGACTGGACGATCCGCTCACGAGATCCCCTAGGGATTGAGGTTCACCTGGCGCTCGGCGAACGCGAGTTCGGCTGAGACAGCCGCACCAGCCGCCGACAAGTCCGTTTCAGAGGCCCGGCTGGCCTCCGGCCAGCGCAATACTGCGCCGATGGCCGTTCCATTCGACCGGACGCGCGACGACCTCGAACACCAGCAGGTCGCGTGGTTAAGCACGCTCCGGGACGACGGTTCCCGCATATGACGCCGGTGTGGGTCGTCTTCCACAGCGGCACCTGGTGGATCGGGACCGCTGCAACCAACCAGAAGGTGCGCAACGTCGACAGCGACTCGCGGGCAGCATCGCCTTGGTCGACGCTGCGGTCCCTGTCGTTGCCCAAGGCCGCGCCACCGTCCCGGACGATTCCGGCCGCCCGATCCGGTAGCGATCGGTTCGGGTGGGGGTCAGGTGCTGGTGAGCTGGCGGATGGTGGACTCGACGAAGTCGGCCCGGCCGGCTGGGGGCCCGGTGGGGACGTCGACGAGGGTGCAGCCATGGTCCCGGTAGACCTGCTCGTGCACGGCTTGGAACGTGAGGGAGTCGGCGTAGGTGATCCGGCGTGCGGGGGTGGGTTGGATGAACCCGAGCGGGCGGATGAGGAAGACGGTCCGCTCGTACACCTGTTCGGTGAGGACCCGGTCGAGCTCGGCGCGCAGCGCGGGGGTGACGGGCCGGTCGAGGTACTGGGCCAGGGCGAGGGTGCACAGCGGTGACCTGTCGTAGAGCTGCACGGTGGTGTCCGCGGGAACGGGTGCCTGTTGTCGCTGCTGCTGGAGGGCGACGACCCGGTCGCTGAAGTCCTCCCGGGTCCACGGCTGGTCGACCCCGTCGGCCTGGAGGGCGGCGATGACGTCGGTGGCCGCCTCCTCGATGACCGGCCATCCCCGGGCGGCGAGTGCGTGGAGCAAAACGGTCTTCCCGGCGCCGGGGGCCCCGGTGAGCACGTAGCGGCGGGTCACAGGTTCACCTTTCGGCGTTGCGGTCCTGTCGGCGAGCCCCACAAGGTTGAGCCCGTCCGTTGGCCGGGGAGGCTGTGGTGCTGTTGCGCGCGGTGGTGGTGGACCTGGACGGGGTGCTTCGGCGGTGGGACCCCGCGGTCATCGCAGACGCGGAGGCCGCCCACGGGCTGCCGGTGGGGGCGTTGGCAGCGGCCGCGTTCGACCCGGAGCTGTTGTCGGTGGCGATGACCGGTCAGATCAGTGACGGGCAGTGGCGTGATCAGGTGGCGGGGGAGTTGGCCGGGCGGTTCGGGCGGGCCGCGGCGGCGGGGGCGGTGTCCCGGTGGTCGGCGTCGGCCGGGGAGGTCGACGAGGAGGTCCTGGCGGTGGTCCGCGGGCTGCGCGGCCGGTGTCGGGTGGCGTTGTTGTCGAATGCGACGACGCGGCTGCGGGCGGATCTGGACCGGCTGGGCCTGACCGGTGTGCTGGATGAGGTGTTCAGCAGCGCCGAGCTGGGGCTGGCGAAACCGGACGCGGACGTGTTCCGCGTGGTGTGCGCGCGACTGGGGGTCGCGCCTTCGGAGTGCGGGTTCGTCGACGACACCGCCGGTCACGTCCGAGCGGCGGAGGCGGTCGGCTTGGTGGGGCATCGGTACGTGTCACCGGCCGGGTTGGTCGGCTTCCTCACCACCCACGGGGTGTCGGATACGTGAGGTTCGGACTTAGGCCGCAGGACAGTGCCGTCGTGTCGGTGGGGGTTGGGACGCTGCGCGGATGACGGGCACCCGGGACTGGCTGGCGTGGCACGAGCCGTATTCGGACGCCGGCTCGGAGCTGTCCCGCCGACTCGCTGTGGTGCAGCGGCACATCGCCGGGTGGTTGGACGAGCGGCCGGGTGAGTCGCTGACCGTGGTGAGTGCGTGCGCGGGGCAGGGCAGGGACCTGATCGGGGTGCTCGCGGGTCGGTCGGACGCGGACCGGGTTTGGGCGAGATTGCTCGAGCTGGACCCGCAACGTGGCGGCCGCGCGGGTGGCAGCCGGCGTCGCGGGCCTGGGCGGAGTCCGGGTGGAGCGGTCGGACGCTGGGGATCTGGCGTCCTACGTCGGCGCGGTCCCGGCTGATCTCGTGCTGCTGGTCGGGGTGTTCGGGAACGTCAGTGACGCGGACGTGCGCGGCACCATCGCGGCGCTGCCGGAGCTGTGCGCGCCGGGCGCGACCGTGATCTGGACCCGGGGACGATGGGCACCGGACCTGACCCCGACCATCCGGCGGTGGCTCACCGACAGCGGCTTCGTCGAGCAGGCGTTCCACGCTCCCGACGACGCCCTGTTCTCGGTCGGGGTCCACCGGTTCACCGGCCGACCCCGACCACTGCAGGCCAGCGGCTCGCTGTTCCGCTTCCTCAGTTGACGCCAGGCCCTGGGACCGCCCAGCCCGTCGCCGACGTGCCGGCGGCCCGCCAGCCCGCCAGCCCGCCAGCCCGCCAGCCCGGCGGTCAGGTCAGGTGGGTGCCGGTGAGCGACCGGACTGCGGGAGCGGGTCACAGGTCGGCCAGCACGAGCTGGCGCAGCAGCTCCTCGTCGAACCAGTTCCCCGATGAGGCCTGCTGGTACAGTAGGGAGCTGGTCGCCCGGGCCTGGCAGCAGGCTGCGGCGAGGTCGTGGTCGACCCCGGCGGCTGCGGAGTAGCGGCGGATCCGGGCTCGGAGCTGCCGGTCGAGGTCGTCGGTGGCGCGTAGCTGGCCGGGTCGTCCGGCGATGACGGTGAACGCGTCGTAGGCGGCGGTGCCGCGCCAGCCCTTGGGGTCGATCGCCAGCCAGGGCTCGCGGTCGGCGGCGAGCACGTTGCCGTCGTGGAGGTCGCCGTGGAGCAGGGTCGTGGTCCGGTCGCCGCCGAGCGCGGCGATCGTCTCCCGGGCCCGGTCCAGCGCGCGGGCAGGGGGAGGGTCGTCGGCGGCGGCGAGCTGGTGGTCGAGCTGCTCGGCCCAGCCGGCGGCCGTGTCCGCCAGGCTCGGGGTGCCGGGCGCGGCCGGAACCGCGAGGCGCCGGGCGAGCGTCCCGGCGATCTCGATCGCCTGCTCCGCTGACGGCTCGGAGGCGAGCGTCCGGTCCCCGGCGCGTTCGAGGAGCAGCGCGAACACGTCCTCGTCGGCGTCGAGCAGGCGGACGGCCCCGCGCCCGGCGAACTGGCGCAGGGCCCCGGGCTCGCTGCGGTTGCCCGGGTGCGGGAACGACACCTTCAGCACCGCCGGCCCCGACGGGCAGGTCACCGGGACCACCAGGGCGACCTCGCCGTGCCGCGGGGGACCGTCCACCCGGCACCGCCACCGCTCGAGCAGCCCGTCGACCAGCGCAGGCAGGGCGTCGAGCCAGCGGCGGCCGGCATCACCCTCGCGCCGGAGGGTGACCTCGACGAACGCGCCCGGGATCTCCACCACGGACGGACGGTAGCGACGTCACCGACGGCGGCTGAGGGGTTTGACGCCAGGCCAGCGGGAGCGTCACCACCTACGGCTGGGAGCTGGCGGTGGGGGCGACGGGTCTCGTGCCGGTGCTCCATGGGTCGTTCCGCGAAGTGCCGAGCTTCAGCGGGCTCGGATGGCGAACTGCGTGGCGGCGGCTCCGGTGACGGGGACGGTGTGGGTGATGCAGGTGCCGGCGGTGGTGTCGGTGAGCTGGTGGAGCAGGAAGCTGGTCGGTTCGTTGAGGAAGCCCATCGTTCCGGGCGCCGTCATGTCCAGGGCGCTCTGTCTGTACGTGCTCGGGGCGGTGGTCATCAGTGTTCCGGCGAAGGGGGCGGCGATGGCGCGGTGGACGTGCCCGCAGAGGACCCGCACGACCTGAGGGTGGGCGCCGACGACCTCGGCCAGAGCAACGGCGTCGAGCAGGCGGATCCCGTCGAGGAACGGGATCCCGACCGGGACGGGCGGGTGGTGCACCGCGATGAGAGCAGGGGTCTCCGGTCGCTTGGAGAGCTCGGTGTCCAGCCAGGCCAGCTGATCGGTGCCCACGCGGCCGGCTCCCTGGCCGGGGATGAGGGAGTCCAGGGCGAGGAGCGTGGCGCCGGGCAGGTCCACGGCATAGCGGGCCCGGTCCCCGCCGGCCAGCTGTGGGGTCCCGGCGAACGCGTCCAGGAGAGCGTCACGGTTGTCGTGGTTCCCGGCGGCCAGGTACACCGGCAGGGGGATCCCGGCCAGCAGCTCGGTGAGCTGGTGGTACTCCTCGGGGTGGCCGTGGTCGGTCAGGTCACCGGTGATGACCGCCGCGTCGGGGCGGGTGGGCAGCCCGAGCAGGCGACCCAGCGCGGCGTGCAGTCCCGCAGCCGGACCACCTGCCAGTGGGCCGGTGCTCAGGTGGGAATCACTGAGATGGGCCAGGAGCACCGCTGCGATGATCCTCGACTCCGGTCAGGAGGAGGTGCTCGACCAGCCGGGCCGCGAGCGCCTGGCGCTCCCGGGACCACGGGTTGAGCTCGCCGCACACGGCGGCTGCCAGCGCGACGATGACGGCAACCTCAGTGACGGAGTCAACTGCGTGCGGCGACCTCTGCTGCGAGGTCCTCAATCGCGGTGGCGACGACGTCGGGGTGGTCCTCCGGCGTGAAGTGCCTGCCGCCCTCGATGCGCTGAACTGTGGTGCCGAGGTCGCGCGCGAAGCGCTCGCCGTACTCCAGCTTCTGGAACGGGTCGGCCACGCCCCACACGATGCGGGCAGGCACTTTCAACGTCGGCAGGGCGCCCTGGACGGCGAGGGTGTCGTGCACGTCGAGGCACGCGACCTGTCGGGCCATGGCCGCGCCGCCGCCGTGCTCGGCGTATGGCCGGTAGTGCAGCCCCAGCGCCTCCTTCGCCGCGGCGGCGGTGTCGTGACCCCGCCCGAGCAGAACCGCGAGTGCCGGCTTCAGCGCGACTGGCGGGAGCTTGGCGAGCAGCGGCGCAGCGGCGCGCATCGCCTTGACTGACGGGATCGGCCACGAGTCGTAGCCGACGCCGTTGGTGATGAGCAGACCGGCGCACAGCTCCGGCCGCCGGACCGCGGCGATGTGGACGACGCCGCCACCCAGGTCGTGACCGACCAGGACCGCCCGGTCGATGCCGAGGTGGTCGAGCCAGCCGTTCAGCCGGTCGGCCTGGGCGCCGACGGAGACGTCCCGGGTGCGGCCGGCCGGGATGCTCTGTCCGTAGCCGGTCATCTCGAAGGCAAGCACGCGCAGTCCCGGCAGCAGCGGCATGACATGGCGCCACAGCGCCGGCGACGTCGGGATGCCGTGCACCAGCACGACGGCCACACCGCTGCCCTGCTCGAGCCAGCGGACAGGCGTGCCGTCCACGTCCGCAGCGTGCTGCTGGATCACGGGTCCTCCATGCTCAGGGCCGTCCTGTCATGCCCCGTCGAGGGGCTCAGCACTCTCAGTGCGCGCCGCGCAGGACGAACAGTCCGGCCGTGCAGACGGCGATGCCCGCCCACAGCTGCACGATGCCGAGGCGACGGGCAGGCCGGAACAGCAGGGCGGACATTATTCTCACGATGAGAGCCTGTCCGGCCACGCCGGCGTTGCTGCTAGGCAGCAGCAGATCGACCAACCAGCCGCCCTCACCGACCCAACGCTCCAGCGTCGACGGCTGTGGGAGCGGCTGCAAGGTGCTCACAGCACTTCCAGGGCGCTCGCTGCCTGGCGCACGAGCTGGTCGTCCTGGCCGCCGGCCAGCAGTGCGGGCGGCAGGCGGGCACACAGCACCGTGACGTGCCCGCGCTGCGCTACCCACCACCCGTCCTCGCCGGCCAGCCGTCGGCCACCCGGAGCCTGCGGAAAGCCTGTTCGGACAGGGACAGCACGATGCGTCGGCCGGAGTCGTGCCGGTAGGCGGCGTGGCCGTCGACCGGGTGGGCGTCGCCGGCAACCCGGTAGGCATAGCTGTCGACGTCGAGGCCCGCGCACGTTCCGCCGCCTGCGCCGACCGGTGAGAGATCCAGGCCCGACAGGTTGGGGGCGCGCGGTGCGGGCAGCTGCGCCCCTGGCAGCTGCCCGGAGAGACGTCGGTTACCGCCTGCTGGCCCGGTACTGGCTGAAGTCCTCGCGCTCGACCGGATCCATGGCGCTGCCGAGCAACCGCGCTGCGTCGCGCTCAGCGTCGTGCCGCATCGGACACCTCCTCCTGCAGCAGCCGGGCCAGCGCCTTGCAGCGGCGGAGCACCCGGACGAGGTCGGTTCCTCGCGGCACCTGGATGATCGACGGTGTCTGCGACGCGGTCTACCCGGCCACGTCCAGCAGGGTGATGGCCTGCAGCCAGGTCAGGTGGGTGCGGGCGAAGGACCGCACCTCGTCGGCGACGTCCGCTTTCCTGTCGATCGCTGCCCGGTCCCACCACTGGGCCGCGGAGACCTCGGTGTCCTGGGCCAGCGGTGCGACCGGGTCGTCTGCTTCGAGCAGGTAGCAGAGGTCGAGGTGGGTGTGCTCGGGTTCGCGGGCCGTTGCCGGGATGTGCTGTTCGAGCATGACCCAGGGTCGGGGGAGTTCGGAGACGCCCGGCCCGGGCGAGGTGAGCACGGGCTCGCCGAGCGGACCCGGGCGCGCGTGGACGCCGGTCTCCTCCTGGACCTCGCACGGCCGCCTCGTGGGGCACCTCGTTGGCCTCGAGGTGCCCACCGGGCGGCAACCAGAAGCCGAGCTTGCGGTGGCGCACGAGCAGCATCCGGGTCCGCACCGCGTTGACGACGTACCCGGTTGCGGTGAAGTGGCGGACGATCGCCCACGGGTCGGGATCCTCGGGACTGAGCGGCGGGACGTGCTCGATCACCTGGCTGACTGCCGCGAGTGGCTCGAGGCCGGGTGTGCGGCTTCCCGCACGGGGGCGACCTAGGACTTGACGGTGCCCCGGACGCGCTGACGCAGCCGCCGGGAACCCAGGCCGGTCGTGGCCAGAGCGAGCACCGCGGCCGACGCCGGCAGGACGTAGCCGCTGTCGGCTGCGAACCGCTGCACCAGCCAGCCCCCGGCGACGCTTCCGAGCGAGATCCCGCCCAGGAGGCTTGTCACGGTCAGCGTCATCCCCTCGTTCAGCTGTGACCGCGGGATCAGTTCCTGGGTCAGCGTCATCGCGTTGATCATGGTGGAGGCGGTGGCCATTCCGGCGAGGAACATCAGCCCGGCCAGCGGCCAGATCCCCCCGACCAGAGTCAGGGGAAGCATGCATACCGCCATGCCGGCGACGCCTGTGACGAACCGTGACGGGACCGAGCCACGGGGGGCGACGAGGCCGAAGAGCAGGCCGGCGATGGCCGATCCGACCGCCTGGAGAGCCAGGATCACGCCGGCCAGGCTCCGGTGGTCGATGGCGGCGGTGTAGGCGACGGTGGCGATCTCCAGCGAGCCGAAGATGGCGCCGGTGAACAGGAACACGGTCATGATCACCTGCAGTCCCCGGTTGCCGAGCGGGGACCCCGATCGCCCCTGCTCGACCGGCTGCACCGGCGGCTGGGTGGACCGCTGCAGGCCGAACAGCACCGTGCCGCCCACGGTGAACACGAGTGCGACCAGCCGCCCGGCCTCGGGGAACAGCGCGGTGGACAGCGCGACGCCCAGGATCGGGCCGATGATGAAAACCAGCTCGTCCAGCACCTGTTCGAGTGAGTTGGCCGCATGCAGGGATCCCGGGTCGTCCTCCAGCAGGTGCGCCCACCGAGCCCGCGCCATCCCGCCGCCGTTCGGTGCGGTGGCGGACGCCATCGCCGTGGCGAACACCGTCCAGACCGGCGCGTCGAAGCGCAGGCAGAGCACCAGGCCCACGGACATCAGCCCGGACCACAGGGCCGCCGGAACGGCGATCTGGGCCTGCCCGTACCGGTCCACGTACCGGCTGATCAGCGGCACCGTCACCAGTGCGGTCGCCGAGGCGGCGCCGGCCACCGCACCCGCCAGGGCGTACGAGTCCCGCAGGCCGGCGACCATGACCACGGTGCTGACGCCGGACATCGCCAGGGCGAGTCGGGCCAGCAGTCCCGAGATGGTGAAGGCCGCCGCGCCTTTGAGCGCGAACAGCCGCCGATAGGGGCCCAGTATGGTGATCTGCAGCTCAGGACGGACGAAGGGAGAGGTCGGCGGGGGCCGCGCCGGCGGGCGCCCCCACCCGGTTCAGCTCGACCCCGCGGCGCTCGAAACGAAAGGCCTGTTCGACGAAACCGTGGGCGGACAGAGTCGTCCGTACCGAGTCCCGGGCGGCGTCAGGTGCGTGCACCAGCAGAAAACCTCCGCCGCCAGCACCCAGCAGCTTGCCGCCCGTGGCGCCGGCGGCCCGGGCGTCCGCGTAGGCCCGGTCGACCTGGCCGGGGGCGACCGCGGCGCCCAGGGTGCGCTTGATCTCCCAGTGCCGGATGGACATCGACTTGCCCAGGGCGGGGTTGCCGAGCAGGAACATGCTGGGGACGCTGATCAGCCGGGCGGTGCGGAACCAGCTGATGGGGTCCGCGCACACGGTGGCGCCGGTGTCCAGGTGCCGGCCCATGGGGACCCCGACGACCGGGGAGCCGGACCCGGCGGCGTAGGGCCACAGCGAACAGTAGCTGCGCGTCGTCACGAGCCCAGCGACCGGCCTGAGCTCCACGAGTGACTCGGCCATCGGATCGAGTCTGGCCATCGCGGCCTGCAACGACGGCGCGGTTTCCACCAATCACCGTCGGGCTTGGGTGCGGACAGCTCCGACGACACATGCCGGTATTGACTGGGCGTTCGATGATCGCTACGTTCAGTCACCTCGGTGGGGGGTCGCCAGTTGGTGATGTCCGAGCCCGGGAGCGCACGGGGATCGGTGTGTCTCGTAGGCCTGGGACCCGCCGTCCGGCGTTGGTGATGCCGCTGCGCGGCAGGAGGAGACCCAGATGTCGGAGACCACGCGCCGCCGCTTCCTCGTTGCCGGGGGGGCCGGGGCCGTCGCGGGCGGCATCGGCCTGCTGAGCCCCGACGTGGCGGGCGCCGCACCGAGGACGGCGGCTGTCGCGGGGCCGATCGTCGCGCACATCGAGGACGTCCGTACCGGGGAGATCTCGGTCATGGTCGGGGAGACAGCCGTGACCGTTCGGGATCCGGGTGTGGTCGCGGCACTGGCCCGGGCCGCCGCGCGCGCCTGACCTCCGCTGCACGCCCTTTTCACCTGTCGCGACCCCTACTTATCGCCCTCCTCCCGGAAGGACCACCCATGTCCTCGCACCGTGAAGCGCCGGAGACCTCCAAGGACCCGGCCGCGGACAACACCGACGTCTACGCCTTCGTCAGCCCGGACCGCCCCGACACGACCACGCTGATCGCCAACTTCAACCCGTTCCAGAAGCCGGACGGCGGACCGAACTTCTACGAGTTCGCCGACGACGTGAAGTACACGATCAAGGTCAGCAACACCCCGGACATCGAGGCCGACGTCGCCTTCGAGTTCCGCTTCACCACCCGGGTCCGCGACGAGTCTTTCCTGTACAACACCGGCCCGATCACCAAGATCACCGACAGCACCTGGAACCGGCCGCAGACCTACACGGTCACGAAGGTGACCCGTGACGGGCACCGCACCGAGCTCGCCGGCGGGCTGCTGGTGCCCCCGGTCAACGTCGGGATCCGCAGTACCCCGGACTACCCGGCGCTGGCCGCGCAGGCCATCCACTCCCTGCCCGGCGGTGCGAAGGTGTTCGCCGGACCCCGCGCGGACCCCTTCCACGTCGACATCGGCAGCGTGTTCGACCTCGCCGGGCTGCGTCCGTTCAACGACCTGCACCTGATCAAGGAACGGGTGATGCCCGGGGTGAACGGCCTGCAGGGGTTGAATGTTTCCAGCATCGTCTTGCAGGTGAAGACCACTGAGCTGACCCGCGGCGGCTACGGCTCCACCAAGGCGTCGGACCCGAGGTCGGTGATCGGGGTCTGGGCCACCGCCGAACGGCAGAAGAGCCGGATGTATGACGCGCGGACCGGGACCGTCTCCGCGACGGGCCCTTGGCAGCAGGTGTCCCGGCTGGCGTTCCCGCTGTTCAACGAGCTGCTGGTGCCGATGGCCCGCAAGGACTACTGGAACGGGCAGGCGCCCAGCGGGGACGCCCAGTTCGCCGCACGGGTTCTGCACCCGGAGCTGGTGGGACTGCTCCCCGGCCTGTATCCCGGGGTGTTCCCGAACCTGGCCGCGTACAAGAAGCCGCGGGCCGACCTCGCCGCCGTCATCCTGACCGGGATCCCCAGCGGCGTCATCCCCGGCTTCCAGAACTTCACCGGGCCGCGTCAGGCCGACGTCATCCGGCTGAACACCGCGATCCCCCCGTCGGCCAAACCCAGCCCCCTGGGCCTGGTGGGCGGGGACGCGGCCGGGTTCCCCAACGGCCGTCGGGTCGCCGACGACGTCGTGGCCATCGAGCTGCGGGCCCTGGCCGGCGTGCTCATCCCGCTGGTGGACCCGACGTTCACCCCGGACAAGGCCGCCGGTGGGTTGACCGACGGGACGTCGAACACCAACGGGGCCTACCCCTCGACCTTCCCGTACCTGGCGACCCCCAACAGCGGCTACGCCTACAGTCCCGGCCCCGCGTCGACGGGCGCCCAGATGTCCGGGATGCCGATCGGTGGCGCGGCCACCGGCGGCGGGTCGACCGCCGGCACCCAGGACACCGCGCTGGCAGTGGCCGGTGCGGCTGCTTTGGCCGGGGCCGGCGGACTGCTCGCGGTGCGTCACCGGGCCGCGGGACGCGACCGCTTGGACACCCCGGCCGAGACGTCGGCCTCCTGACCCCCTACCGGACACCGTTCATCTCTGGGAGCGACGACGTGGGCACTGAAGACCACGCGGGTGTCGGCGAGGGCACCGTGCTCCTCGACATCGGCGGCGACATCGGCGCTCTTGTCGTGTCGACGTCGGCGGCCCTGGACGGCGCGGAGATCGAGATCGTGCCGACCGGGGCGACCCCGCACGCCGACCCGGACGGCTGGTCCCACGGCCACGCCCACGGCCCGGCCGCGGATGCTGCCGGGACTGGTGGTGCCGGTTTCGGCGGGCAGCACCACCGGCCCCACCTGCTGCACGTCGGGGTGCATCAGCGCCCCGGCGCCAGCGGGCCCCGGTGGGCAGCGGTGTTCCCCGAGCTGCACGCCGGGACCTACGACCTGCGGCTGCGACCCGACGGCCCGGTCCGCCTCTCCGTGCCGGTCACCGGGGGTGAGGTCAACGAAGCAGTCTGGCCGGACCACCCGCGGTGAGCGCCCGGCACCACCTCACCCGCGGCGGTCGGATCGGGACGGTCGCGCTGGCCGGGGCAGGGATTCTGCTGGCCGGGGGGTCCTTTGCGATCGGCGTCGCCGTCACCGGCCAGCACCACGCACCGCAGCCCCCGGCGAGTGCCGCCGGTCGGATCGACGGACTGCTCCCCCTGGTCCCCACCGCACGTGCGGGGGCACGGTCGGCCAGCCCCGCGCCGACCCGACCGGCCCGGACCAGCCCCGCGCCGACCCGACCGGCCCGGACCAGCCCCGCGCCGACACCGCCAACCGGGACCGGACCGGCGGCCTTGGGCTGGTCTGTGCCCCGCGAGCTGCGCATCCCCGCGATCGGGGTCACCGCCCGGCTTGATGACGTCGCGTTGCAGCCGGACGGAACCATCGGGGTTCCCCAGCCGGGACCGGACTATGACCATCCCGCGTGGTTCAGCGGCTCACCGACACCGGGGGAGCTGGGGCCGTCCGTCATCGTGGGGCACGTCGACTCCGCCGTGAACGGGCCCTCGGTGTTCTTCCGCCTCGGAGATCTACGCCCCGGCAACCAGATCCAGGTCAGCCGCGCCGACGGGAGCACCGCGCTGTTCACCGTCCAGGCCGTGCGCTCTTACGCCAAACGGCACTTCCCCACCCAGACGGTGTACGGCGAGACGAGCAACTCCCAACTACGACTGATCACCTGCGGCGGCAGCCTCAGCGCCGCCGGGCACTACGAGAACAACACCGTGGTCTTCGCCGACCTCACCGTGACGCCCAGTCGGTGAGCAGCAGGCCGCGGCAGCCTCCCAGCTGGCCGGGGTGCTGGGCGAGTTCGTCCTCGACGTGGACCGGGACGCCGCCCTGGCTGGTCCCGGCCGGGTCCGTCTTCCCGGCGGATCCGGCTCGGCGGGGCGCAGAGGGTTCGGGTGGGCGAGGTCTGGCCTCGAGGTGCCGACGGGCGCCTTCGCCGCCAGCCCATACCGCTCGGCGAGCTCCCGATGCGCAGGCCCTGACCCTGGGACCTGACCTTCCACCGCGCCGGAACCCTTACGGTCCGGGCCATGCAGACAACTGAGGATGCCGTCGACCTGATCGTCATCGGGACCGGCGGAGCAGCCATGGCGGCCGGGATCGAGGCTCGTACGCGCGGCAGGACCGTGCTTCTGGTGGAGCACGGCCCGTTGGGCGGGACGTGCCTGAACGTGGGGTGCGTCCCGAGCAAGAACCTGCTCGCCGCCGCGGGACAGCGGCACCACGCGCTGAGCAACCGCTTTCCCGGGGTGGCGACCAGCGCGGACGGGGTGGACGTTTCGGCGCTGATGGCGCAGAAGCGGGACCTCATCGCCGGGATGCGGGAGGCGAAGTACGCCGACGTCGCCGCCGCGCACGGCTTCCCGGTCCGCTACGGCCATGCCCGGTTCGTCGACGAGCGGACGCTGGAGGTCGACGGCGAACTGCTGCGCGCTCCCGCCTACGTGGTCGCTACCGGCGCTGCTCCGCGCGTTCCGGAGCTGCCCGGCCTGGATGGGGTCGCGTTCCTGACCTCGACCACGGCCATGGAGCAGCCGGACCTGCCCGGGTCGATGGTCATCGTCGGCGCGGGGTACGTCGGGCTGGAGCAGGCCCAGCTGTGGGCCCACCTCGAAGCCCGCGTCACCCTCGTCGGCCGGTTCGCCCCGCACAGCGAACCCGAGGTCGCCGAGGTGCTGCGTGGTGTGTTCGCCGACGACGGTATCGCGGTCGTCGAGGACCGCGCCGTCGCCGTGACGCGGACCGTCGACGGCGTCTTGGTCCGCACCGAGGGCGGGCCGGACGTGCGCGGGCAGCGGCTGCTGATCGCGACCGGCCGGTCCGCCGAAACCCACGGCCTCGGCCTGACAGCGGCTGGCATCGACACCGACGAGCGGGGATTCGTCACCGTCGACGGCCAGCAGCGCACCACCAACCCCCGGGTGTTCGCCGCCGGTGACGTCTGCGGTGCGCCGCAGTACGTGTACGTCGCCGCCCAGACCGGCCGCGCCGCCGCCGCCGGCGCGCTCGGCCAGCCGACGACCCTCGACTACCGGGGCCTGCCCGGCGTCACCTTCACCACCCCGCAGATCGCGTCGGCCGGACTCACCGAACAGCAGGCGCTGGCCGCCGGCCACGACTGCGACTGCCGGGTGCTGGGCGGGCAGGACATCCCGCGGGCGCTGGTGAACCGTGACACCCGCAGCGCGCTCAAGATCGTCGCGGACGCGGGCACCGGGAAGATCCTCGGGGTCCACGCCGTGCTCGACGGCGCCGGCGACGTCATCCTCGCCGCCACCTACGCGATCAAGTTCGGGCTGACCGTCGATGACCTCGCCGACACCTGGGCGCCGTACCTGACGATGAGCGAGGCGCTGCGGATCACGGCCGGGCTGTTCCGCAGCGACAAGCCGACCAGCTGCTGCGCATGACGACGAGCCCCAAGGACCAAGCCGGCGCGGGCTGACCGGCGCTGGTGGCGCTGCCGGTCGTGTGCTGCGTCGGCCACGCCGCCCTGCTCGCGCTCGCCGCCGAACCCTCGCAGCCGGAGCCGTCGCCGCGGCCGGCAGCGCGCCACTCGCCGCGGCCGGCAGCGCGCCACTCGCCGCGGCCGGCATCTCACTGGTCACCTCAGCGGCCTTCGCTGTGCTGCTGCGGCGCCGGAAGCGCACCTGGTGGCCCAGCGCGTCACCAACGCGGCATCCCTTCGCGTCCCCGACACGAACGCGCCAACCCCGAGTGGCCCATAGCGCCGCAAGAACCAGGCCACTGAGCGCTGCGCTTCAGAAGCTCTTGTCCGGTCCAGCGCGTCTCGTACGCGATCGTCGGCGAGACGCCGCCGTAGCGGCCGGGCGGCTGTGGGCGTAGGTGGCGTCGTTGCCGCAACGCTCGGGTCGACCCGGGGGGTCAGCCGGTCAGGTGCTCCAGCACGGCCCGGACGACGTCGGCCGCGGAGTCCTCGGTCGCGATGTGCAGCCCAGCGACCTCGACGAGGTCGCTGCCGGGCACCGTCTGCACGTAGCACTTGGCGTACTCGATCTTCTGAACACGTCGTCGCGGACCCAGACCAGGCGGGTCGGGACGGCAGCCTCGACCAGTGCCGGGACCAAGACTTGGGTGTACCGGGCATCGGCGGCCGCGGCCACAGCGGTCCACGACCGTGCGCGGGCAGCCTCGTGCCAGGGCGAGACGTAGTCCTCGACCTCGGCGTCGGACAGCTGTCGGGCCACCGCGTTACGGGTGGCACGGCGGCGGCCCTCGAGGACGTCGGCGGTGGTCGTCGCGGCTCGGACCTCGGGATCGCGGAAACGCTCGACCGCCGGGACCGGCCAGGAGTCGAGCATCACGGCGTTCATGAGCACCATCCGAGCGACCCGGCCGGTGGTGGCGGCCAGGTGCTGGGCCATGCCGCCACCGATGTCGTGGGCGGCGAGGTCGAAGCGGTCCCAGCCGAGCACGTCGGCGGCTCGGGCGACGACGCCGGCGAGCGCGGGCACGGTGGCCTGCTCGACGTCGAGCTCGCCTGCGCTGCGCCCGAAGCCCGGGAGGTCGAGTGCGACACAGTGGTGCCGGGTCCCCAAGGCCGGCAGGACGGGCTGCCACACCCGGCTCCAGAAGGTGCCGTGCAGCAGGAGCAGCGGGGGCGCGGACAGGTCGCCCGCGGTCAGGCAGGACAGCGTTGTGCCGTCGACCTCGAGCTCCTGCCGGACGAGGTCGACGACCCTGGGGTCGGTCACGTGGCCAGCAGGGCGGCCAGCTCGGGCAGGGCCCGGACCGCGTACGTCGGGGGTCGGAAGTAGCCGGGGTAGTCCCTGCCGGCGCGCGACACCCACGCCGTGGACAGCCCGGCTCGCGAGGCACCGTCGATGTCCCACGGGTGTACCGCGACCAGCAGCATCTCGGCGGCCTCGACCCGGCAGGTGCGAGCGGCGTAGGCGTACGACGCGGGGTCGGGCTTCCACGCCCCAGCGTCCTCGACCGACAGCAGCGCCTCGAAGGCGTCCCGGATGCCGGCCTGCCCGAACAGTTTCTCGCTGACGGCGGTGGAGCCGTTGGTGAGGGTGATCAGGCGCAGGCCCAGAGCGCGCAGCGCCCGGACCCCGTCCGGCACGTCCGGGTGGACGGGCAGGGCCGTGAACCCGCTCATGACGTGCTGCACGGCCTCGTCGAGGTCGCCGTCGAGGTCCTCGGGCGCCAGCAGGGTGCGGAGCACGCCCTCCCCGATCACGGAGAAGGTCTCCGTTGTGCCGGCGGCGGTCAGCGCGAAGCCGTCGCGCAGCAGTGCGGCGAACCACTGCTTGGCCATCGAGGCCGGCACACCCAGGTCGGTGAAGCGGTCCGCCAGCGGGGACAGGTCGGACAGGGTCTCGTTGACGTCGAAGACGACGACGGACGGGCGGTGCGGCACTGGGCTCCTTGGGCGGTCGGGGTGGGCGGGCGGTGCTCAGGTCTCGCCGCGGGCCGGGTAGTCCTTCTCGCGGACGAAGGCGAGGGCCTTGAGCAGGTCGTCCAGGCGCGGGCGGGCGAACGGCATCGACTGCAGATGCGCGGAGTACAGGCTGGCGTCGGGGCGCACCAGGAACAGCCCCGGCTCGCCGAACAGCGCTGGCTCGCTGTCGGTCAGGCCCGTGCTGACGTAGAGGCCCCACGCGCGCATCGTCGCCTCGTCCATGCCGTACGCCACCCGCAGGTCCTTCAGCTCCCACTCGCGAACGGCCCGCTGGGCCCGCTCCTGATCGTCGCCGCTCACCGCGACGACCTCGTCCACGCCGACGTCGCGCAGCTCGCCGAGCCGGCCATCGAGCTCCGACAGCTGCTTTCTGCACTGCGGGCAGTGCACGCCGCGGTAGGCCACGACGAGCGTGAACTGGTCGGGAGTGGCAGCGGCCAGGTCGAAGCGCCCGCCGCCGACGAGCGGCAGGTCGAGTGGGGGGGCGGGCTGGCGGGGTAGCGGCGCGGGCGTGAGCTCTCCTCGGGATGGCCGGACTCGACCTGTCCAGTCTCGTCGATACGACAAGGGGTGAAATCGCCGGCTGGTCCGGTACGCCCGGACCGTTCGGGTACGGCCGGGCCGGATGAGCTGGCGGGTCAGCTGCCCCGGCCGCCCGACGATGCCCCGGACCTCGTCACCCCGACGCAGTCCGCGCCGCGGCCCGCCCTCGGCGCGCACCTCAGCCTCACGGTTGCTCGGAACGCCGCCATCCCGCCTCCTGCCTCGCCTGGCCTGGTCACCGCCGTGCCGTCCGCCCCGGGACCCGCGGCGGGTCACGAATCCTTCCCTCGTCCGCGGGATGCGGGGGACGGTCTCACCGGGTTCCCCCTGTGTGCGCTCGCCGACCCCTGCGTCGGCGTCCCATCCCGCTCGGCTGCGGCCTTGTGCGCGCGCGGTGGTCGGCGCTCTCTTGCTTGGTGGTGCGCAGGATGTGGTGGGCCCGGGCGCGTCCCCATGCCGCGCCGGGCAGTACGCCGACCGCGGCCGGATCGGGGAGTCTCTGAGCGGAGTGGGCGGTGCACGAGCCGGCGGGGAGCAGTGTCCGGTACCGGCGGGTGCGGGCAGACGGAGCGGCAGATTGGAGCGGCTGGGTGATGTGGATCGAGCAGGTGCGACGTGTGGGGTCGTGGGTGCGTCGGTGGGAGCGGGCGTCGCGGCCCGATCCCGAGTTGGTCGCGGCCCTGGCGCGGCGGTGGGACGGCCTGCCGGAGTCCGCGCGCACGCCGGGGCAGTCGCTGGGCCGTCACAACGTCGGGTGTGAAGGCACCCGTGGGGTGTTCCCGAAGTGCGACTTCGCCTGCACCCCCTGCTACCACTCCCGCGACGCCAACCAGGTCCGGGTCGACGGCGCGCACACCGTGCGCGAGGTCAGCTCCCAGATGCAGCTGCTGCGGCGGCTGCGCGGACCGCGTGCGCATGCCCAGCTGATCGGTGGTGAGGTCAGCCTGCTGCCCGCGGAGGATCACGCCGAGGCGCTGGCCGTCATGCGCGCTGCTGGACGCGAGCCGATGAGCTTCACCCACGGCGACGTCGACGAGGAGTACCTGCGCGCGGTCGTGCTGGGCCCCGACGGTCACCGCCGGTTCGACCGGGTGTCCTTCGCCGCCCACTTCGACAAGCTCATGTACGGCCGGCGCGGCATCGAGCGGCCACCGGACGAGGCCTCACTGGCGCCGTACCGCCGAGCGTTCACGGAGAAGTTCGCCCGGCTGCGCCGCGAGCACGGCGTGCGCTCGTTCCTGGCGCACAACATGACTGTCACCCCAGCCAACCTCGACGAGGTCGCCGACGTCATCCGCACCAGCTGCGGTGACGGTTGGGGGATGTTCTCCTTCCAGCCGGCGGCGTTCCTCGGCGACGAGCGACGGTGGAAGGAGGCCTTCCGCGAGATCACGCCTGACTCGGTGTGGGCCGAGATCGAGCGGGGGGTCGGCCGGAAGGTCGACCACCAGGTGCTCGAGCACGGGGACGTGCGGTGCAACCGCACCGCCTTCGGTGTCTACGTCGGGGACCGCTGGCACCCGCTGCTCGACGGGGACGACCCCGACGACCTCGCCGCCCGCGACACCTTCTTCGCCCGGTTCGGTCCGATCGCGTTCACCGGGACCCCGGGGAAGGTCCTGGCGGCTCAGCTGGGCCGCATCGTCGCCTGCCACCCCGGGACCCTGCTGGTGGCGGTGCGGTGGGCGGGGCGCCTGGTGCGGCGGGTGGGGGTTCGTGACCTGGTGCGCCACCGCACCCGTGTGCGGCCGGTGAGTTTCGTCCTGCACCAGTTCATGGACGCCGCCGACGTCGCTCCGGCATGGGAGCTCATGCAGCGCGGGGAGACGGCCACCGACCCGCACCTGCGCTCGGTGCAGGAGCGCCTGGCGGCCTGCCACTACGCCATGGCTCATCCCGAGGACGGCACCCTGGTCCCCGCCTGCGTCCAGCACGGCGTTCTGGACCCCGCGGAGAACGCGGCGCTGCGCACGCTGCTGCCGATCGTGCGCACCACCTCCCGCGCGGCCGCCTCGGTCGGAACCCCCGCGTGAAGCTGGGCATCATCAGCGGTTCAGGCAGCCACACCTGGCCCGGGCTGCTCGACCCGTGCGAGCAGGTGGTGACCACCGGGCACGGCGACGTGGACGTGACGCTCGGGCGCCTCGGCAGCCGCGATGCCGGAGTGGAGGTGGAGATCGAGGTGGTGCACGTCTCGCGCCACGGCCCCGGCCATGTCCGCCTGCCCCACCAGGTCACCCACCGGGCCAACCTCGCCGCGCTGCTGGCCAGCGAGGTCGACGCGGTCGTCTCCCTGACGGTGTGCGGCGCCGTCGACGAGGACGTCCCGCTGGGCTCGCTCGTGGTCTTCGACGACCTGCACTTCCCGCTCAACCGGCTGCCCGACGGGTCGGCGTGCACCTGGTACGCCGAGCCCGGCGACCCGCGGCGGGGCCACTGGATCGCAGCCTTCCCGTTCTGCCAGCCGCTGCGCACCGCGCTCGTCGCCGCCGGGACCACGGAGGGCCTCCCGGTGGTCGACGGCGGCTGCTACGGCCACGTGGAGGGCCCGAGGTTCAACACCCGCACCGAGATCCGCCAGCTCACCGCCCTGGGGGTGACCGCGGTCAGCCAAACCGCCGGGCCAGAAGTGGTGCTCGCCGGAGAGGCCAAGCTGCCGCTGGCCCTGGTCGGCTACCTCACCGACCGCGCCAACGGCGTCGGGGCGCCGGAGCCCGTGGAGGCGCTGCTGGCCAGGATGGCGGCCAGCCCCGCGGCGTTCGCCGCCCTCGTGGCCCGCTCGGTGCCCGAGCTGCGGGGCCTGGACCTGGCTGCGCCCGGCGTGGTCTACCGCTTCCAGCCATGAGCCGCACCCCCGCCCCGGAGCCGGAGCGCGCCGTTGCCCGCGGACCAGCGGCCGAGGAGGAGACCCGGGCGCTGTGCGTCTCGATCGTCGTTCCGGTGCTGAACGAGGTGGCAACCATCGAGGCCGCCCTCGCGCGCCTGCACGGAGCCTTCCCGGGCACGGAGGTCGTTGTCGTCGACGGGGGCAGCAGCGACGGCACCCCCGCCCTCGTGGCGCGCCCCGCGCGCCTGGTGGTCTCACGGCGCGGGCGGGGGGCGCAGCTGAACGCCGGGGCCCACGCTGCGAGGGGACAGGTGCTGTGGTTCGTGCACGCCGACACGGTCATCGCCGGCGACGCCCTGGCCCAGCTGCGGGCGGCACTGGCCGACCCGAGCATCGTCGGCGGGGGGCTGACCCTGGCCTTCGCTCGCCGCTCCCTGGCGCTGGACCACCTGCGCCGCGCCTCCAACCTGCGTGCCCGCCACCTCGGGTGGGTCTTCGGCGACCAGGCGCTGTTCGTGCGCCGCAGCGCCTTCACCGCGGTCGGGGGCTTCCCCGACATCCCCCTGATGGAGGACCTGGAGCTGTCGAGGCGGCTGCGCAGACGCGGGCGCCTAGTGGTGCTGCCCGCGACGTCCACGGCTTCCACCCGCCGCTTCGACGAGCGCGGCACCTGGCGCACCATCCTGCTCATGCAGGTCCTCAAGGCCCGGTACTTCGCCGGCACCGACCCCGAGGACCTCGCCCGCCGCTACAGCACTGCCGCACCCCGCCGGCGCCGTCGGGGCCGTCCGCCCCTCCCTGACCACCCCCGTCCAGGAGCCCGCGCATGAGCACACCCGGTGAGACCTCGACCAGCGGCCCTGACACGCCCACGGGTGTCGGCGCGCGCCTGGACGGGCTGGCGTGGAGCCGGCGCCACACGACCATCCTGCTGGCGCTGGGGGCCGGCTGGCTGTTCGACTCCTTCGAAGTGCAGCTGTTCAGCAGCGCGATCGGCCCGCTCGGGGACACCTTCGGTGCCTCGGTGTCCGCCCGCGACGGTGTGCTGGGGGTGTGGCTGGGAGGAATCCTGGTCGGTGCCGTCCTGGGCGGGCGGCTCAGCGACCGCTTCGGACGTCGGCGCCTGTTCGTGGTGACCCTGCTGTGGTACTCCGTCTTCACGGTGCTGACCGGGCTGTCACCAGACCTGGCGGCCGTCTACGCGCTGCGTTTCGCCGCGGCCCTCGGCGTCGGCGCTGAGTACGCGATCGTGAACTCCGCGATCGCGGAGTTCATGCCCGCGCGGGTGCGCGGGAAGGCCAACGCCGCGGTGATGGCGTTCTGGCCCGCCGGCGCGATCGCCGCCGCCGTGCTCGCCTACGCCCTGTTGAACTGGGCGGCGATCTCAGCGCAGACGTCCTGGCGCGCGATGTTCGTCCTGGGCGGACTGATCGCCCTCGTGGTGCTCGCCTTCCGCCGCCGTATCCCGGAGTCCCCGCGCTGGCTGGTCGCCCAGGGCCGCGGCGCCGAGGCCGATCGGATCGTCGCCGACCTCGAGGACGCCTGCGGTCCCGGACGAGAGCGCGGGGGTATCGCCGGCGTCTCCGGGGACCCGGGTGCGGCCGCTGTCTCCACCGGCACGAGCCCCCTGCCGCTGGGCGCAGCGCTGCGGGAGCTGGTGACCGAGTACCCCGGCCGCCTGGCGCTGGGAGCCGGCCTGGACCTGGCGGAGGCGTTCGGCTACTACGGGCTCTTCGCGCTGCTGTCCGTCGTCGTGCTGCCCGAGGTGCACATCAGCCAGGCCCGGGTCCCGCTGTTCTACATCGTCGGCAACATCGGGGCGCTGGCCGGTGGACTGCTCGTCAGCACCCGCCTGGACCGCTGGGGGCGCACGGTGACGGTGGCGGGAACCTACGCCGCGTCCGCCGTCGGGGTGGGGCTGCTCGCCTGGGCCACCGCCAGCGGCAGCGCCGCGTGGGTGACCGTTGCCTTCGTGATCGCCAACGGTTTCGCGACCGCGGCGTGGGTGTCGGCCTACCCGACGTTCACCGAGCTGTTCCCCACTCACCTGCGCGGGGTGGGGGTGGGTGCCTCGGTCGCCGTCGGGCGGGTCGGGGCGATCGTGGGCACCCTGGCGCTTCCCTCGCTGGCCACGGCGGTGGGCGCCACCGCGTCCTACCTGCTCGTGGGGGCCTTCTGGCTGCTCGGGGCCGGCGTGGTCCTCGCCCACCGACGCCTCGGCGGGCAAGAGGCCGCCCGACGTCCCCTGGAGGCCCTGTCCAGCACCCGAGGGCGCGCCTCCCGGCGGGCAGGGGCCGCGGGGAGCGCGGCATGACCCGGATCGGGGTCTGCGGCGGCCCCTACGGCAACCCCGGCGCACTGGAGGCCTTCGTCGTCGATGCCCGCGCGCGGGGCTGTGAGCGGCTCTACTGCCTGGGGGATCTGGGGGGTTTCGGGCCTGACGTGGACGCTCTGCGCCCGCTGCTGGAGGAGGCGGGCGTGAGCTGCATCGCCGGCAACTACGACGTCGCCCTGGCCCGAGCGGACCCCGACTGCGGGTGCGGCTACCGCGACGCCACCGACAACGCCTTCGCCCAGCTCATCTACGACCACACCCTGGCCACCACCGACCGGGGCTTCGCGGCGTGGATGGGCGCGCTGCCCACTGAACGCCGTGAGCGGGTCGACGGCGTCGACGTGCACATGGTCCACGGCTCACCGCTGATGTTGAACGACTTCTGGTGGGAGTCGCTGGGGGAGGACGAGCACCGCCTCCGGGTCGCCGCCAGCGGCGCCGACGTCGTCCTGTGCACCCACTCCGGGCTGCCCTGGCAGCGGCGGGTCGCCGGCACGCTCGTGGTCAACGTGGGCGTCCTGGGCAAGCCGGCCAACGACGGCACCCCCGACGTCTGGTACGCCGTTCTGGACTGCGAGGACGGGCGGAGCAGCGCGGAGCTGGTGCCGCTGGCCTACGACTGGCAGGCGCACGCGGCGTCCATGCGCGCCGCCGGGCTGCCCGAGGCGTTCGTGGAGACCGTCGAGACGGGGTGGTGGACCACCTGCCTGGAGGTGCTGCCCCCGCTGGAGCGCTCCCGCGGGCGCTACCAGCTGTACCGCAGCACCCTGCCGACGTCCTTCAGCCCCGCCGATGCCGGCTGGGGCGACGGAGCCGCGCCAGTGGAGGACCCGGGAGGCGCCCAGCGCCCGGTGGTCCCGCTGTTCGGGTCGGCGTACTTCCCCTCCCGGTTGTGGCTGTACACCAATTTCCACTGCAACCTCGCCTGTGACTACTGCGCGGTCGCCTCCTCCCCGCAGGCCCCGGCGCGCCTTCTGGAGTTGAAGGAGGTCGAGAGGCGTCTGGACGAGGCGGTCGCCGAAGGTTTCACCGAGGTCTTCCTCACCGGCGGGGAGCCGATGATGCACCCGCGCATCGGGGAGGTCCTGCGCGCGGCCGCCACCCGCCTGCCCACCACCGTGCTCAGCAACGCGATGCTGGTGCGGGGACGACGACGCCAGGCCCTCGCCGGACTGGCTGACCTGCCCCTGACGGTGCAGACCTCCCTGGACGGGGCCCGAGCGGCCACTCACGACGCCCACCGCGGAGCGGGGTCTTTCCGGCGCACCGTCGAGGGCATCACCGCGCTCGTCGACCTGGGGCTCGTGCCCCGGGTGGCGCTGACCGAGACCCCGGAGAACAGCGCGGAGGTCGCGGACGTCGGTGCCCTCCTGCTCGGTCTGGGAGTGCCTGAGGACCACTTCGCCGTCCGCCCCCTCCTGCGCCGGGGGTTCTCCAAGACCGGCCTGGACATCGAGGAGTCCACGAGCATCCCGGAGCTGACGGTCACCGCGGACGGGCTGCACTGGCACCCCGCGGGAGCTGACCTGGGCTCCAGCCCCGACCTGTGGCTAGCCCCGCCGGGCACGCCCCTGGCCGAGGGCCGCCGGATGGTCGTCGAACGCTTCTTCGGGGCCCGCCTGGCCGACGGCAGCCTGCCCCACCCCATCCACTGCGCCGTCTGAGCCCCGGCCGGATCGACCGACCTGTCCCGGACCGGTCAGGAGCTCCCCGGTCGAGGGCGGCGGCGTGCGGCGGACCGGATGGCGTCGAGCAGGACGTCGGCGCCCAGAACCAGCTGGACAGTCATGGCGGGCCGGAACCACGGCCGCCGTGGGACGTCGACCATCCGCCCGCGGGCCACGCTGGTGGCGGTGACGGCCGCGACCGGCACCGCCCACGCCGCCAGCGAGGCGACCCGCAGCACCCGGGGGGTCCCCGGAGCTGCTACGTGGTGGGTCCAGAAGGCGGTGTCGGCGAGGAAGTCCGCCTGGGCGCCGAAGCGGGTCTGCCACCCGGTCCCGCGCGAGAGACGGCCGTCGGCGACGTCGGTGAGCAGAGCGACCAGCACCATCGCCGGGCCCACCCGCTCGGCCAGAGCCGGCAGGTTGGCCCGCACGATGGTCAGGGCGTTCGGCACGCCCAGGGACCGGCGCCCCTCCAGCATGCCGAGGTGGAGCAACACGTAAGCCCCGCTGGAGGCCACCCACAACCGGCGCCGCGGCCGGGCGAGCAGCCCCAGGAGCAGGTGCAGGGCGACCGCCTCCACGACCGGGCGGCGGTGGCGCGCGGCCTGCGCCGCTGAGCGGGCGCTGGTCGCCGCGGTGAAGGCCCACCAGGCCCGAGGTCCGAAGTTCCCCCGGCGCAGCACCCCGAGTAGCGCGTCCGTCGCTGCGCGGCTGTCAGGCTCGGCCCGTACCTGCTGGACTGCGCCGTCGCGCGAGCCGCCCCAGCCTCCGGCCACGCCCCATGGCACCACTCCCACCCCGTGCGCGCACAACCAGGAGAGGTCCACCGAGCGCATACGGTCAGCTGGTGGCGCATCAGGTGCTCGTGGTCGGCGGCGGGCACAACGGCCTGGTGGCCGCCTGCTACCTCGCGCGCGCCGGCGTCCGCGTGCAGGTCCTCGAGCAGTCCGACCGGCTGGGTGGCGGCTCGCGCACCGAGGAGCTGATCCCCGGGTTCCGCTTCAACACCCACTCCGCCGCGCACAACATCCTCAACGCCACCGACATCGCCGGCGAGCTGCGCCTGCACGAGGTCGGCCTGCGTTATCGAGAGATGGACCCCTTCTCGGCGGCGGTGTTCTCCGACGGGCGGATCGTGCGCTTCCACCGCAGCGTCGAGGCGACGGTGGACTCCCTCGCCGAGGTCGACCGGGCCGAGGCCGACCGCTACGCGGCGTGGATGCGCGAGGCGATGCCGGTCGTCAGCGCAGCCCGGTGGGGCCTGGAGGCCGGAGCTGGGCACCGGCGACGGCTGCGCACCGCGCCAAGGGTCACCTGGGGAGCCGCCCAGGCCCTGGTCCGCGGCGGAGGACCGGCCGGGCTCGGGCGGACCCTCCTCCTGCCGTACGGCAGGATGCTGAGGGAGCGGTTCGCCACCGACCTGGTCCGCGCGCCGGTCTCCGCGTTCGCCGCGCACGCCTCGGCATCACCGGAGGCGCCCGGCGGGGCAATGTTCGCCCTCTGGCAGGCCTTCTACCACCAGGTTGGCCAGTGGCACGCCGTCGGTGGCTCCGGCGCGCTCGTCACGGCGCTGACCGCCCGGTTGGAACAGCTCGGCGGATCCTGGCGTGTCAACGCCCCGGTGGCCCGCATCACCCGCGCGGGGCGCGCAGAGACCGATCCGGTCACTGGGGTGGAACTGGAGTCCGGGGAGCGGCTGCACGCAGACTCCGTCCTGAGCGCCGTGGACCCAGCCGTGGCCCTGCTGGACCTGCTCGACCCCCCGCTCGGTGGCGAGCCCGCCCGGCAGCTGCGCGCGGTCTCCCGTAGTAACGCCGTGCAGATGGTCGTCCACCTCGCCGTGAACCAGCTGCCCGCCTACCCCACAGCCCGCCCCGGTGACTGGAACGGCCTGCAGTCATACGTCGACACTCTGGACGACCTGGCTGACGGCTTCGCCCAGGCCCAGGCCCGCCGTCTGCCGCAGGGCCGCGTGCCCACGTACTCCTTCACCCCCAGCGCCTTGGAGGACTCCCTGGCTCCGGCGGGCCAGCACACGGTGTACCTGGCGTGCCCCTGCGCCCCCGCGGTGCTGGAGGGTGGCTGGGAGCAGGCGGCCGAGGGCTTCGCCGACCGCATGGTCGCCACCGTGGAGGCTCGCGCCCCGGGCTTCACGGCCTCGGTGGTCGGGCGGTCGGTGCGGACCCCTGAGCTGATGCAGCGGGAGCTGCGCTGGCCCGGAGCACACCCGATGTACCTCGACCTGGGGTTGCACCAGTCCGGCCCGCTACGGCCGACGCCGGCCCTGGCCCGTCACCTGACGCCGGTCCCCGGCATGGTGATCTCCGGTGCCGGGACGCACCCAGTCGGCGGCATCGCCGGCACCCCCGGACGCGCCGCTGCTCGCGCGCTGCTGCACCAGGTGTCCCGCTGACCCGCGGCGCTGCTCGTCCAGGAAGCGGGGGTCCCGACCGTGCCCAGGACCCATGCCGTGGGCCCGGCCCGGATGGGGAGCGCCTCAGTGTAGGGAGGCCGTGTCCGGCACCGCCTGTGGGGTGGTCAGGACCGCAGCCAGGGAGTCCAGGGCGCCGGGCACGAGGGTGAAGTAGGCCCGCACCGCGCTTCTCGCTGGTCAGCAGGCCGGCGTCGACGAGGATTTCGAGGCGGTGGGAGACGGCCGCGCTGGAGGAGGCCGGGCGGGCCGGGGACCGAGCTGCGCGCCATCGGCATGACCCACCAGCAGCTGATCGTCAACGGCGTCTTCACGGCCGCACCCGGCGGCGGCGACCCGCTCGCCGATGCCCTGCACACCCACGCCCGCCGCGCCCTGCAGGACCTGCCCGCGGCGCTGGCCACGCTGCCCCGGACCACGCTCCCGCTGCGGACGGTCAGCCCGCTCGCGGTCACCGAGTTGCGCCGGTTCACCGCCGGCCACGACGACGCCCCCGCCGGCCAGGACAACGCCCCCGCCGACGGACAACCCGGCCCGGACCCGGACGCCCTGGGGCCGGCTGGCCCGCTGGGCACCGCGTCGTTCCACCAGCTGATCGACACCGTCACCGCGGCCGGCTCAGGACTGGTCATGACGATGGGCAAGGGCGGGGTCGGCAAGACCACCGTCGCCGCGGCCGTCGCCGTCGCGCTGGCCGACCGGGGCCACCCGGTCCAGCTGACCACCACCGACCCGGCCGCCCACGTCGCGGCCGCGCTCGGCGGCGACGTCCCCGGGGTCACCGTGTCCCGGATCGACCCGGTCGCGGAGACCGCCGCCTACACAGCCGAAGTCCTCGCCACCGCCGGCGGCGGCCTGGACGAGGAGGCCCGCGCCGTGCTTGCCGAGGACCTCGCGTCGCCGTGCACCGAGGAGATCGCCGTGTTCCAGGCGTTCGCCCGGACCGTCGCCGCCGCCCAGGACGGGTTCGTCGTCCTGGACACCGCCCCCACCGGGCACACCCTGCTGCTGCTGGACGCCGCCCGCACCTACCACCAGGAACTCGCCCGCCAGTCCGGGCAGCTACCCGACAGCGTCACCGGTCTGCTGGACCGGCTCCGCGACCCGGACCACACCCACATACGGATCGTCGCGGTGCCCGAGGCGACCCCGGTCCACGAAGCAGCCCGGCTGCAGGCCGACCTTCGCCCGGACCGGGATCACCCCGACCGGCTGGGTGCTGAACCAGAGCCTGGCCGCGGCCGGCCCGACCGACCCCGTCCTGGCCGCCCGCGCGACCAGTGAGGGCCGCTACCTCGACGAGGTCACCACCGCGCTCAGCGACCGGGTGGTCGTCCTGCCCCGGACACCGGAGGCACCCACCGGCCCGGACCTGCTCCGCGCCCTCACCGCCGAACCGGCCTGGCCGGCACCCCCGGAGGACCCCGATGACCCAGCGACCCACCGTGCTGTTCGTCTGCGTGAAGAACGGCGGGAAGTCCCCCATGGCCGCCGGCCTGACGAAGAAGGCCGCCGGCGACACGGTCACCGTCACCTCCGCCGGAACCAAACCCGGGACGGCGGTCAACGCCCTGTCCGCCGAGTCCCTGCAGGAGGTGGGGATCGACATCACCCACGAGACGCCCAAGGCCCTGACACCGGAGATGGTCGCGGCGGCGACCGTCATGGTCACCCTCGCCGGGACGCGAAGGTCGACCCCGTCCCCGGGCCCCGGTTCGAGAACTGGGACACCGACGAGCCCTCCGACCGCGGGATCGACGGCATCGAACGGATGCGCCTGGTCCGCGACGACATCGCCGCCGCGTCGACCAGCTCACCGCGACCCTGAGCGCTGCCGACCACCCGACCCGGGACTGAACCCCACCCGTCCCAACCGCTGTCCGCGACCCGCCACACCAGGCAGCCGCTCGTACCGGAAGCTTCCGCCGCGGTTTCGGTACGGTCCCGGTATGGCCACCGCGGGAACCACCACGGCCGCCAGGACGACTGCCGCCAAACGGTCGTCGGCGCGCAAGCCCAAGCCGAGCGGGCATCTGGTGGGGTACGCGCGGGTGTCGACGGCGGAGCAGGATCCGGCGTTGCAGCTGGACGCTCTCGAGCTGGCGGGGTGTGCGCGGGTGTTCACCGATCACGCGTCCGGGAGCCGGGAGGACCGGCCGCAGCTGGCGGCGGCGTTGGATCACGTGCGGTCGGGGGACACCCTGGTGGTGTGGCGGTTGGACCGGTTGGGCCGGTCCCTGCCGCACCTGATCGACACGGTCACGGCGCTCGCCGACCGGAAGGTGGGGTTCCGGTCGGTGACGGAGGCGATCGACACCACGACCGCGGGTGGGCGGTTGGTGTTCCACCTGTTCGGGGCGCTCGCGGAGTTCGAGCGGCAGCTGATCCGGGACCGGACCCTGGCCGGCCTCGCGGCGGCGCGGGCCCGGGGTCGGGTCGGCGGCCGGCCCCGGACGATGACCGAGGCGAAGCTGCGCCTCGCGCGGGCGATGCGCGCACAGACCCCGCCGATGAGCCTGGGCGCAATCGCCACCGAGCTGGGGCTGACCAAGTCCACCGTCGCCCGCAACCTGCGCGCCGCCGACGACACGGGAGACCAGCGATGACCACGACCGCTGGGCGCCGGTTGCGGGTGGTGCCGCCGTTGCCGGGGCAGCTGAGCCTGGACCTGCCCGGGATACCCACCATCGGCGAGCTCGCTGAGCAGGTCGCCGAGCTCGCCGCCGCCCGCACCCCGCGGCGTGGCCGGGCGCCGGGGGAGGGCTTGGGGGAGTCGCGGCCGCGGCGGTTGGTGCCGACCCGGGACGTGGACGAGTCCCGGCCGGCGCAGGCCGCGCGGGTGCCGGTGGCGGTGTGGGCGGTGTGGGACGAGGAGGACCTGGTCGGGGTGTACGCGGAGGAGAGCACCGCACGGGCGGACGCGGCGGTGCTGGCGCGGGACGCGGTCCGGTCCGGTCGGCGGGCGTCGATCATCGACTGCTTGCCGCTGCAGGTGTTCACCGAGACCCAGCACGGCAACCGGCCGCGGCCGGGGGCCGGGTGGCCGGGCCGCGGTACCGGGGGTTTCGACCGGCGGTGACCGGGCCGATCGGGTCGAACCGACCGGGCCGGTCGGGTCGGGCGGGCCGCGGCCGGGTGAGCTGAGCGTCCGGGACCGGGACGGGCTGGTCGCGCAGCTCGCTGAGGCCCGGCGGAGCCGGGACTGGACGCGGCTGGCCGCCTCGCTGGTGCGGGCCCGCGGATCGGGTGTCCGGGTGGCGGTCCTGTCGGCGGTGCTTGGGGTGAACTCGGAGCGGGTGCGGGCGATCTGCCGTGACCACGGGCCGGACCCCGCTGTCGTGGGGGACCTGCTGTCCGGGGCGGGCTGGGTGGACACCCCAGCCGCGGCCGGGCAGCTCGGGGTGTCCGTGGAACGGCTGCTGGCCTACCGGGTCGACGCGGAACGCGACGGGGTGACGGTGATGGCCGGCTGGACCCGGCTGTGGCACGGCCCGTCCTTGCCCGGGTGGTGGGCGCAGCGGCGGGTCGAGCTGCGCACCCCGCGGCAGGTTCTCGGTGACAGCCGGCAGGCCCGGGTCCGCTCGCTGGTCGCCGCCGGCGCGACCGTGCCACGTGCGGCCGGCGAGGTCGGGGTCAGCGCGTCAATCGCGTACCGCTACCTGCGCGCCACACAGCCGAGGTGATGCGGTGCACAGACGTCGCCTGTCCGCTGATCGTCGTCTCGAGCGATCAGTGACCTCGCCACCGGTTGGAAACCGGTCTTCCGGTGTACGCGGCGGAGAGCACCGCACGCGCGGATGCTGCGGTGGTGCAGCGGGACGCGGTCCGGTCCGGGCGGCGCGCGGCGACCGTCGACTGGCTGACGCTGCAGGTGCTCACCGGCGCCCAGCACGGCAATCGGACCGGGGTGGGGAGGACGAGGCCTCGGTGTCAGTGGGGCGCGAAGGTCCTGCCCGTGGACGGACTGACGCGGTCGACCGGGATCGCGGTGGGCCGGACTGTGTTGCGGCCGCTTCTCTTGGCCCGGTAGAGGGCGTTGTCGGCGGCGCCCAGCAGCGTCGACGCGGAGCTCGGTTGGGTTGCTGTGGCGAAGCCGATGCTGACGGTGACGGTCAGCCCGCCGGTCAGGGCAGACCAGGGGTGGTCGGTGACGAGGCGCCGGATTGATTCGCACACACCGAGGGCCGCGGCCGGTTCGGTGTCGGGCATGGCCAGCAGGAACTCCTCGCCGCCCAGGCGTGCGGTGAAACCCGGTTCGGGCAGCACGTCGGCGAGCAGTTCACCCAGTCTGACCAGGACGGCGTCGCCGACTGAGTGGGACCGGGTGTCGTTGAGGTTCTTGAAGTGGTCGATGTCGATGATCGCGAGGCTGACCGGTCCTGCTTCGCGGTGCTCGTCGGAGAGCAGTTCGGGCAGGGCCCGGTCGGCGTGCCGCCGGTTCCACAGCCCGGTGAGCGCGTCGCGCTCGGCGAGTTCCTCGAGAGCCAGGCTCCGCTGGTGTGCCTGTTCGGTTTCGAACAGCACGTGCAGCGTCGAGGCCCGGTCGGCGGCCTCGCGGTTGAACACCTGCCGCCACGTGGCGTAGGAGGCCTTCAGCGTCTGAAAGGCGCCGAGTGGGTCACCGAGCTCGGCGAGCAGTTCCGCTTTCTGTTCGGTGGCCATCGCGAGAACCTCAGGGATCTGCCGCGCGGTGGCGATGCGTTCGGCGTGATCGGCGAGATCGAGGGCCTCGCGTGGATCACCGCGGCGGGCGCGGATCTTCGCCAGGGTGAGCAGCGCTTCCGGTTTGGCCCGGGCTTCGACGTCGGGGACGCCCGGGTCGACCATGGCCCGGGCCACGGTTTCGGCGCCGGCCAGTTCCCCGAGGTCGAACAGCACCGACGCGATGGTGTCCAGGACCGTGGAGCTCAGGGCCAGCCCCCGCGCCTGCGACACCATCCGGATCCGGGCGATGAGCGGTACCGCGTCGACAGACCGGCCGTGGACGTGGTGCAGCCACGCGTAGTTGTTCAGCGCGACCACCAGCAGATCGGCGTCCCCGAGCCGCTCGACGTCGGCCAGCACCGCATCAAACGCAGCGACGTACCCGTCACCGGGGGACTGGACACCGTTGAGCAGGGCGAGGGTCATCCGGTGGTCGACCTGCAGGTGCGGCTGCGCGCCAGCAGGGAGCAGGCGAACCGCCTCCACGGCGTGGGCGAGCGCCTGTCCCAGTAATCCCATCCGGTAGAGACACCACGCGAGCACCACCTCGGCGCGGGCAGCAACAACCCACGCCCCGTGGGGTTCGGCGACTGTCTGCGCGCGGGCCTTGATGAGGATGGCCCGTGCCGCCTCGATGGCGCCGGCGACGTCTTCGCCGCCGCGACCGGAGGCGTCCACGATGACCAGCCGCGCCCGGCCCGCTTCCTCCAGCAGGTCGTGCGCCCGGGCCACCTTCAACACATGAGCGGCCCGGGCTGCGGCGTCGCTGGGATCGCTGAACAGTCCTCAGCGGGAATCCTCGGCGGGGGCCGGTCAGCTGCGGATCTCCGCCGAGCGGGCTCGCCGGAGATCCGCGGACCCGCCGGGTGGCAGAGGACCTGCCCGGTCGCCGTTGAGCATCGGGGCAGCCGCTTGTTGACGACCGGCGGGCCCCAGCGAGTTGCTGTTCAGTGGCAGCTGGACTGCCCTACGCCTGCGGGAGAAGTCAACCGCCGAGACGTTCGGCGTCGGCCGGTCCCGTACCCCATGCGGCCCGGAAATGCGATGAGGGAGAACGTCCTGATGCAGGCGGTGACCGGCTCGGCGCTCACGTTGACCGAGGTCTTGCGGGTAGGCGGGCTGCGCAGCGTGTTCCAGCCGATCGTGGACCTGTCGACCAACGGGGTGGTTGGTTACGAGGCGTTGGCTCGTGGCCCGGAAGGGGAGTTGGCGTCCCCGGACCGGCTGTTCTCGATCGCTCGGGTAGAGGGGCTCGTCGCGGAACTGGACCGTGCCTGCCGGCAGGCGGCGTTCACTGGTGCGGTCGCCCGTGGTGTGACGGCGCCGCTGAGCTTGTTCGTCAACGTCGAGCCGGAGGCTCTGGACGCGGAGCCCACCCGGCACCTGTCCGCTCAGGTCCGCGAGCTGACCACGGGCCTGCGGGTCGTCGTGGAGCTGACCGAGCGGGCGTTGGGAACTCGGCCCGCGGACCTGTTGCGCAACGTGGACCGGATCCGGGAGTTCGGCTGGGGTGTGGCCCTGGACGACGTGGGTGCTGAGCCGCTGTCGCTGGCCTTCATGTCCCTGCTCCGACCCGACGTGGTCAAGCTGGACCTGCGGGTGGTCCAGCAACGCCCGGACGCCCAGGTCGCCCAGATCATGAACGCGGTGAACGCCTACAGCGAACGCAGCGGCGCGGTGATCCTCGCCGAGGGCATCGAGACGCCCCGGCACCTGACGCAGGCACGCGCGCTCGGCGCGACGCTCGGTCAGGGGTGGCTGTTCGGTCGCCCCGTCGCCGATCCCCCGAAGGTGGGCCCGACCACGGAGCTCCGATTCAGCGCCCAGCCGGCACCGAACCGGCATATCAGGTCCCCGTTCGGACTGCTCCGGCCGGAGCACGCGTTGCGGCGAGCTCCGAAGTCGCTGCTCGTGCAGGTGAGCAAACACCTGGAACGTGACGCCGCTCGATTGGGTCGACCGCGTCCCGTGGAGTGGTGTAGGTGGTTCGCGTGTTGCTTCGCGTTCTTACTGCTGTTGATCATGCCGCTTCTGGTAGGGCCGCGTCAATGACTTCCGGGGTGTCGATTTCCTTTTGTGCGGG
>JAABUP010000907.1_pt1 | contig 63668 bp, 54 predicted proteins | sample 5559201 | NCBI WGS metagenome assembly JAABUP01 (sample SAMN10711887, study PRJNA513373) | rock metagenome | isolation source: Antarctica rocks | place: Antarctica
CAGCCAAGTTCAGCTCGTACGCCCACCCGGAGCGCCTGGTCTCCACCGAGTGGCTGGCCGGGCAGATCGAGGAGGGCCGGGTGGGCACCCCGGACGGGATCGTCGTCGTCGAGTCCGACGAGGACGTCCTGCTCTATGACACCGGCCACCTCCCCGGCTCGGTCAAGGTGGACTGGCACACCGACCTCAACGACCCGCTCACCAGGGACTACGTCGACGGGGAGCGCTTCGCGCAGGTGCTCGGCAGCCGGGGCATCGGACGCGACACGACCGTGGTCATCTACGGCGACAAGAGCAACTGGTGGGCCGCCTACGCCCTCTGGGTGTTCAGCCTCTTCGGCCACGAGGACGTCCGGCTGCTCGACGGCGGCCGCGCGAAGTGGGTTGCCGAGGGCCGCGGGCTCACCCGCGACGTCCCCACGCCGACGCCCGTCGACTATCCCGTCGTCGAGCGGGACGACGCACCGATCCGCGCCTTCAAGGACGACGTCCTGGCCCACCTGGGCAAGCCGCTCGTCGACGTCCGCTCCCCCGGTGAGTACTCCGGCGAGCTGCTGCACATGCCCGACTACCCGCAGGAGGGTGCGGTCCGCGGCGGACACATCCCCGGTGCGAAGTCCATCCCGTGGGCCCGGGCGGCCAACGAGGACGGCACGTTCAAGTCCCGCGAGGAGCTCGAGGCCCTCTACCAGCAGGAGCAGGGCCTGGACCCGTCCGCAGAGGTGGTGGCCTACTGCCGCATCGGTGAGCGCTCCTCGCACACCTGGTTCGTCCTGACCCACCTCCTGGGGTTCGGGTCGGTCCGCAACTACGACGGCTCCTGGACCGAGTGGGGTAACGCCGTGCGCGTTCCGGTCGAGAAGTGAGTGAGCGACACTGGTGAGCGTGACGACTGACGAGTCGGTCGAGCTGCCCGACGCCCTCTCCGAGATCGCCGAGGACTTCGCCTCGGTGACCGCGCGCGAGCGCCTCGAGCTGCTCCTGGAGTTCAGCGACGGGCTGCCGGCACTGCCGGACCGGTATGCCGGCCACACCGAGCTGCTGGAACGCGTCGACGAGTGCCAGTCACCGCTGTTCCTCGTGGTCGAGGTCGGCGACGAGGCGGCGGCCCCGCTCGACCGCGTCGTGAGCCTATTCTTCCAGGCACCCGCGGAGGCGCCGACGACCCGTGGCTTTGCGGGGATCCTCCGCGAGGGCCTCGACGGGCTGACCGCCGGTGAGGTGCTTGCCGTGCCCGACGACGCGCCCTATCGGTTCTCGCTCGCCGAGGCGGTCTCGCCGCTGCGACTGCGCGGCATGGTGGCCATGCTCAGCCGGATCAAGCGGCAGGTGCGGCTCAAGACCGCCGCCTGACCCGGCATACCTGTGCTGGCCCGCGTCGGACGACTATCCCACGCGGACGGCTCGGCGACCGGTGAAGCCCATGGAGTCCCAGAGGGGGCGCCAGGCGGTGTCGTAGACGACGATGTTGCCGTCGTTCTGGATCACCGCATTGGCCCCTGCACTCCACGTGGCGGTGTGCCACAGGGGAGCGCCGCTCGGAGCGTAGATAACCACGTTGCCGTCCGCCTGCGCCAGGAGCCTGGAGCTGGGGACGGACGTGCCGGAGGCCCAGATCACGGTGGATCCCGCCCTCTTCTCGACCACGTTGCCGTCGGCCTGCATCGTCACGCTGTGGAGGCCGTTCCAGGAGGAGACCTTCTCGCCGGAGTACAGGTGGGTGAAGCCCCTCTTCGGCACGAGCCAGCTGGCCTGGTGGTGGGTGAAACCGTACCTATCCCAGAGCGGGGCCCGGTCGCGCGAGTACAGCACGAGGTTTCCGTCGTCCTGCATCTCGAGCGTGGCGCCCGGGCTGTATATCCCGGCGGTCCACAGGGGGAAGCCGTCCTCGGAGTCATAGATCACGACGTTGCCGTCCGGCTGGACCCGTAGGTAGCTGTCGGGGACGAAGGTGGCGGTGGCCCACTGCGCTCGCCCACTGGAGTCGTAGATGACCAGGTTGCCGTCGGCCTGCATGGTGAGCCGGAACCGGCCGTCAGGCGAGAGGACGGGAGGGGCTCCGGCCCGCATCGTGGCCGGGACGGTCAGGCGAGCACCGGCCGCGATGTAGCTGGACGCCATGGCGCGCAGGTCGGCCAGCTGGCCGTAGAGCGCGTCGCCGGGGCACTCCGTCGCGTAGGCGTCGCGGTGGCCGGCGATGGCGTTGAACGTCACGTTGGTCCCGGAGGGCCACCTCGCTCCGCTCCCTCCTGCGGACGTCAAGACCTGCGTGCCTCGGGGGTCGCGGTCGTACATGGCGAGCTTCCAGCCGAGCACCTGCGACATCGAGTTGAGCATCGCCTGAGGTGCGGTTGCCGTGCTGAAGGTGCCCATGGCCGAGACGCTGAACGTGTTGTAGTTGAACGCGAGGGTGTGGGCGCCGATGACCGGGCGGTCGACACCACCTGCCCGTCCCTCGAAGATCTGTCCGTAGCGGTCGACGAGGAAGTTGTAGCCGACGTCGCACCAGCCGTTTCCGTTGACGTGGTAGGCGTAGATCCCTCGCAGGATCCCCGCCGACTGGCTCGCGGTGTAGGTGTTGCTGCCCACGGTGTGGTGGACGAAGCCGACCTTGATCGTCGGGGAGTAGGACGGAGTGCAGTCGCGCAGGCTCTCGTCCGCGCCCCACTGGGCACGGGTGATGATCGTGGGCTGCGTCACGGCCCCCTGCGCCTTCGCGGCCGGGGCCCCGGTGGGGTTCGCGTCGGCCGGAGACGTGCCCGGGTCGATCGTCAGCAGCGCCAGCCCCGGCGGAGTCACCGACCCGGCACTGTCCACCCTGACCTGGACGGCGTCCGCCGAACCCGTCGAGTAGGGCTCGGTGGCGACCTCGTCCGGCACCTTCCCCGCCTCGGTACTGAGGGCGTCCGGCCCTCCGCTGGTCGCGAGCTCCTGCCAGTCCGTCCACCTGCCGCCCTCACGGACCCTGATCTGGACGACGATCTCGCTGGGCGCGTTGCGGGCAGCCCAGCTCACCCCGGCCGCCGTGAACCGTCCGGTTTCGAGCTGTGCCGTCATGACGGTAGGGCGACTCGTCCGGGCGGCGCGCGCCGGCGGAGCGGCAGACGCGGGTCGCTGCGCGTCAGCGACGAGGGACTTCGGGTCGAACGCTGACGGTGCGGCAGCAAGAGCCTTCTGGTCCACCCCGGCGATCGAGTGGCGGTGGACCGAGGGCGTGACTGGCCGGGGCTCCGCCCAGGCGGGGGTCACCACTGGCGCGAAGAACGAAGCGGTGCTGAGGGCGAGCACCACGGCGAGGCGGGCACGGATCATGGTCATTCCCTGTAGCGAGGAGAAGGGACGGGCGAACGCGCCCTACCCTCGCATAACAAACGCCACAATGGTCACTTAAACCACATTTGTTTACCAGCATGACGGCTCTTAGCCCGTCAAGGCACCAAACTCGGCGAGTCGGCCGCAGCGGCCAAGCCCGGGACGGTGTCGTCGGCCGGGGATCGCCCTCCCGTCAAGATCTCAGATCACGGGGTCCCAACCGGTCGCGGGCGGCTGTCGCAAACCTGCAACGTTGGCCATTGTCCTCTGCGTCAGGACCGCGGTTCGCCCGGAACCGCCACAGGCCGGCGTACCAGGTAACGGAAGCTGAGCCAGTGCGGTCCCGCGCTCTCGTCCGCATCCACCTTGACCACCTCGCCACCGGCCGCCTGCACGATCTGCGTGACCCGCTCGGGTGAGAGCCCGTGCATCTGCATCTTCCGCACGCGCTCGACCAGCGGCCCGGGGACGACTCGCATCAGCCGCCCGAGGAGGGTCGTGGACGGCTTGCTCGGTATCTGGAAGACGGCCACTCCGGTGTCGGGCTTGAGAAGTCGGACGAACTCGGCGATGTACCCGCTGCTCAGCCGGGTCGGCATGTGCTGGAGGACGCGGCAGCAGTAGACGAAGTCCATCGAGTCGCTCGGGATGACCTGAAGGTCAGGTCGCTCGTTGAGGACGAACCGGCAGGCGGTCCCCTTGCGGTTGAGCTCCGCTGCGGTCGCGACCATGGAACGGGCCACGTCCACTCCGGTGACCTGGTCGAAGTGAGACGCGAGCGCCTGCACGAGGCGGCCTGCGCCGCATCCGAAGTCGAGGGCCGATCCCGAGCCGGGCGCCAGTCCAGCCGCCGCAACATCCGCCATGACCGCGTCGATCTCCTCGACCCCGGTGGCGAGGAACTCGTCGACGCCCCAGCCACCGTCCTTCTTGCCCCGTTCGGTGAGAACGGCCCATAGAGGGTCAGTCCGGCCGAGCTCGTTCCACTGCCTCTGGACCTGACCGAGTGGAGCACCGGCCTGCCGGGAGGTCGGGTCGTCCTGCGTGTCACTCAAGGTGGTGAGCTCCTCTTTCTCCAGATCGGGGGACCGCCGACTCGGGGCGACAGACGGCCCTCTTTCGCGGTGGACACCGTAGCCCATGCGCCGGGCGGCCCCGTCGCACCGGGCCCCGCCATCATGTCGCAACAGCCGGTTGGCGCCGCCGAGCCGCGACGTGACACGCCGAGTCAGCGCGCCCCGGTGACGGCAAGGCTGACCCGGTCAGGAACGATGCCTCGCCATCCGGGGACCACCTGGTGCTCGACGGAGAGGGAGTACGCCGAGGTGGCGTACTGGTACCTGAACCGGTACACGTGGCCCCAGTCGATGCCGGGGCTGCCGGTCAGGTAGCTCGACGGGGACACCAGCGACCCGAGCCTCAAGGCCCCGCCAGCCACCCCGCCGCGGTTCACCTGCCAGGCCAGGTCATTCGTCAGGACAGAGAAGGGCCAGGTGATCGCGTACTGCGGCGGCTGGGTGATGCCGTGCCGGATCGTCAGCTGGTCGACGCAGGGGAAGAGCAGCGCCGTCTGCCACGAGACGGTCACCGCCGCGTCGGCGGGAATGTACCTGTCCAGGGAGACCGGCCTCTGCCTCTCCGGCGCGGTGAAGGCGAACCACCCCCCATTGGTCGTCTCGCCGTCGTAGGCAACGAGCCGGACCACGTCTGCTCCAGCGGGCACATCACCGGCCGTCGCAAAGGCGTCGGCGCGCCACGTGACCGAGCTCTCGCGATCCTGGACGGGGCGCGCGAGGACCGTGGTCACACCGGACGGCATACGTCGTCCGAACTCGGCGGTGACGGAGCTGACGCCGTCGGCCCGCCCGCTTAGGAAGGTCACCAGTCTCTCGCCGGTTGAGAGGTCCTGGGGAAGGGCGTACCAGTCGCTCGCGATACTGCCCGTCGCCGCTTCGCGCTTCTCCGTGAGGCTTCCCCACACCTGGCGCCGTGGGCCGTCGCCTGCGTCACCGGGCGGTCGAGAGTTCGGCCAGTAGCCGCCGCCCGACGTGAAGGGACTCTGCCGGTCTGCCCGGGGTGCCGGGACGGCCGACGGCAGCACCCGAGCGGCTCGGTCGTCGTAGACACTGACTGCCTTCGACGCGGAGCACCCCAGCGGATGCTCGAGGTTGGCGGACCCCGGCGAGTAGGTGCTCATCGTCCCGGCCGTGGACATGGTGAAGGTCCAGAGCAGGTAACCAACCGTGCCACCGAGGAACCCCACGACGACGACGGCGGACACGAAGAAGCCCATGATGGGCCGGCGCCCGGGTGAGCGCCGCCTCCACAGGTACGTCAGCAACGCGACGCCGGCAAAGGCAGCGATCACGAACGCCAGGGAGCCGAGCTGGACGTTCCCGACGACAGGAGCCTCCCCGGGATTCGGCATGCCGATGTCCCACCAGTAGGCCCAGACGTTCGGGCCCTGCAGACCCAGCGCGATGGCCGGGACCAGAGATCCCGCGAACACCCAGGGGAGAACGCCGAGTCGGCCGTGCCGGTGTGCCAGCTCACGGGCTGCCGGTAGGCCCGTCACCACCAGCAGGGTGAGGAACGCCGGACCGACGCCTGACATGCTGCCGAAGTGGTGGGTCCACTTGCTGGGAGTGAACACGAGCAGGAAGAACGACGCCAGAAGGCTGAGGCCAGCCAACGACGTGCGCGAGGGCAGTGACCCGCGACCAACCCTGGTGGCCACGTGGAGGACGAGGAACCAGGCGAGCAGCGTGATGGCCAGCAGGATCGGGACGCGCTTCGCGTAGGAGCCCATCGGGATGTCCGACAGGAGGAACTGGTATCGCTGGATCTCGTTGGTCCAGTCCAGCGGCGTCTCGACCGCCCGGAAGCGGGCCTGCCCGGCGACGAAGTCGTGCCACGTCCCGTCGCCGAATGCCGCAATGGCCGCCGGAGTCCCTGCGGCGACGAGCGCCGCCCCCCGGACCAGCGCCCCGGCGAGACCATGGTCATGCCGCAGTCGCCGCCACAGGGTCGGCAGGGCGACGAGCAGCGGCGCCAGGACGACGAACCCGGTGGGGTGCGCCGCCACGCCGAGGCCACCAAGCGTGGCTGCCAAGGCTGCCCGGCTCACCCCGCCGGTCTCGACCGCTTTGGCAACAAGCAGGAGGGCCAGCGACGCGAACATCGCCACGAGGGTCTCCGGCCGCACGCCCATGCAGTACGGCAGCCACCAGGCCAGGAACGAGACTCCGAGCAGGTAGCCGGTCCACTGCCGGGCCGGGCCCCCTGTCGCTGTGACCACGGCGGTCGTGAAGGACCGGATGGCGAACCACGTCACGATCCCTGCGACGAGCGCCGGCAGCCGCAACCAGACCACCGAGTGGCCGCCGAGGTGCTGCCACAGGGACAGCGCCTGCCAGGGCCAGGTGAAGGGCGTGAAGGACTGGTTCCACATCTGGAAGTAGTTGCCGACATAGCCCTGCTCGGAGGCGTTCCGCGCCATCGCCGAGTAGTAGCCGTCGTCATCGGTCGTCGGCGCGATGACGAGCCATCCGACCAGGGTCACGATGACGAGCAGGTCGGCCAGCCGCGGCAGCCACCTCTGCCCGAGCGTGGAGACCGCGTGGCCGGTGGAGGGTCTGTGGCCGTCGCCGTCGCCTTCTCCCTTGCTCCGCGATCTGCGCGGGGAGCGGTCAGCGACGAACAGCATGAGGAGGAGCGCCAATGCGGCCAACGCCACCAGGACGGTCAGGACCGACTTCGCCAGGGTGGGTGAGCTCGCAAAGAGGTCGACCACCGTGACCCGGACTGCCAGGTCATCGGACGTCGCGTTCGACGCTGGTCCGACGTCGGTGATGAGCCCGTCGATGCTGGGCAGGGCTGCCGCCTCCCGCCTGAGCACCTGTTGACCGTCTCTCGTGACGGTGAGGCCGCCCCCGTCGACGAGCACCCGCACGGTGCAGTTGCCGCCGATGCTCGATCCGAGAGGGAACTGTTCGCCGGCCGTGGCCAAGCTGATCGAGGACTGGGCCACTCGCACCACCAGACCGGCCCGGTCCAGCGTCGGGTCGTGCGGCTCCATCGTGCTCAGCACCACCCCTCCCCCGGCCTGCGCGCGCGCCGCGGCGGCGCAGGTGAACCGCAGGTCGAGGCTCTCGGGGGTGCCGTTGCTCAGGAGGAGGGCCGTCGACGTGGGAGCTTGCGGTGTCTGCGGCCAGGAGACGACCGGGCGTTCACCGACGACCGGGGCGAAGGGAAGCAGGATGGCGGCCAGCACCGCCACCACCGACGCCGCAAGCAGGTATCGGGGGTCGCGTCTCCAGTCTCCGGGGGGGGTTTCCGGCCGCCTCATCGGATGATGAGCTCGGGGCGCATCTCGGTCGTTTCTCGGCCGGGCGCGGAGTGCTCCGTGGCGGTCGGGAGATGCCATGGACGACGCCGACCTCGCGGGGGTGGGCTCATGGCAGGATCGTAACGCCAGGGACGAGTTGCCTTCACAAGGCCCCAGCGCCCGCGAGTCGAGGCACCGCGGACCCGGGACGCCCGGTCCGTGGCGTCGCCTACTCTGAGCGCATGGACCGTCGGCGAATCGGTGAGAAGGAAGCCTGTGCGGCTCGCCGGCGGATGCCTCCCGGCGCGCGAGGGGTGCCGCTGGGGGGGAGGCCGGGCCAACGCCGCGGCATACCTTCATGACGGAGCGCTCGACGGACACACCTTCTGGACCGACCTCTGCCAGACGTGGGGCTGGGCCGCGCTACGCCGCTGTCCTGTTCGGCTCCAGCGTTGCCGCGGGCCTGGGGGTCTACGGGTACCTGGTCCTGGCCAAGCGGGGCATGACGCTCGACCAGTGGGGTCACTTCTCCGTCTACTGGTCAGTCGCGCTCGTCGTGGGTTTTGGCTTCTTCCTGCCGCTCGAGCAGGAGGGGGGCCGGTTGCTGAGACCCGGCATGCCCCGGTCCTCGCTCCGCCCGCTGGCCAGCGTGGCGTTACTGGCCGCTCTCGCAGCGGCCCTCGCCCTGATGGCCGGCCTGCCCGTCCTGCTGCCCGCCCTGCGACAGGAGGGCTCTCTCGTCATCCTCCTTCTCCTGCTGGCCCTGGCGTCGGCGATCCAGTTCTTCACCCGGGGAGTGATGCTGGGCCTGGGATACCGCCGCGCCTACGTTGCCGCACTCGCGGCTGACGGCATCCTGCGCCTGGGCTTGGCCGCCCTTCTCGTGGTGTCCGGCGTTCGCGGCGCACTGCCTTTTGCCACGGCCCTCGTGGTCGCGATCCTCGTGTCACACCTCGTGCCGCTGGCCGTCGTGCTTGCTCGCACCCCGAGGTCCTCGGAACCGCTCTCCGGTGGATCGACGGCCGGCAGCACGGTCGCGGTGCGCGGCTGGTTACGCCTTCTCCCAGCGAGCCTGGCGGCCCAGGTCCTGCAGAACGGCGCCCCGTTCGCCGTGGCGCTGGTCGCCACCGGGGCGCAGGCGAACGCCGCCGGACCGTTCCTCGCCGCGTTCACGGTCGCTCGGATCCCCCTGTTCATGGCGGTTCCCATCCAGAGCGCGCTCGTCCCCCCGCTGGCCAAGCTCGTGCGGGAAGGTCGTTCGGAGAGGGTCCTGTCGCTGGTCGCGAGACTGGGCGGCATCACGGCGGCCGCCGCTGTCGTCGGCGGACTGGCGGCTCTCCTCGTGGGGCGCCCGGTGCTCGCCCTGCTCTTCGGCCCAGAGCTGTTGGTGCCGAGCGGTGACCTGGCCCTCATGGTCGTCGGGGTGTGTGTCCATGTCGGCCTGCTCGTGCTGACGCAGGCGTTGGTGGCACTGGACATGCACGGCCGCGCCGGTGTGGCGTGGATCACCGGCCTGGCCGCGGCAGCTGCTGTGTTCCTCGTCGTCCAGCCCGTGCTCCTGCGCGCCGAGCTGGCGTTTCTCGTCGGATCCCTGGTAGGCGCCGTCACGGGCACGATCGGCATGTCCCGCACCGTGCGCCGTTCGGCGGGTCGTCGGCTCCGGTGACGGTACGGCACAATCACCCCGTGCTCAGACCTCCGCCGAGCGACCTCGTGATCGTGTTGACCTACTACTCGCCGTACGTGAGCGGGCTGACCAACTACGCCCGCGACGTGGCCGAGGGGCTAGCGGCACGGGGACACACGGTGACGGTCGTCACCACCCAGCATGACCCGGAGCTGCCCGCGGAGGAGGTGCTCCACGGCGTGCACGTGTTGCGCGCGCCCGTGGTAGCCCATCTGGGCAAGGGCGCGATCAGCCCCGGCTTTCTCCCGCTGGCCCGTCGTGCGGCGCAGGGGAGCCGGCTCGTCAACCTGCACCTGCCGATGGTGGAAGCCGGCGCCCTGGCCGGGATGCTCCGGACCCCCATCGTCTCGACGTACCACTGTGACGTGAGCTTGCCGAGCGGCGTGCTTAACACGGCCCAGGTCCGTCTCGTGGACGCGTCGACGCGGGTCGCGCTGGCCCGCTCTCGTTCGGTGGTGGTCACCAGTGAGGACTATGCGCGGCACAGCAGGGTCTGGAAGAGCGTCCGCGGTCGCCAGGTGGTGATCCCGCCGCCGTGCCACGAACGGGGCGGTGGTTCGCCCACCTATCGCCACAGCGACGGGCTTCATGTCGGCTTCCTCGGCCGAATCGTCGAGGAGAAGGGCGTCGAGTACCTGGTCGAGGGCTTCCTGGCGCTGGACGACCCCGACGCGCGCCTTCTCGTGGCCGGCGATTTCACCAACGTCGCGGGAGGCAGCGTCGTCGACCGCGTCAGAACGAAGATGGGCTCCGACGACCGAGTCACCCTGCTGGGGTTCCTGGCCGATGAGAACCTCGCCGACTTCTACGCCTCGCTCGACATCTTCGCCCTGCCGTCGGTCAACGCCTTCGAGGCGTTCGGCATCGTCCAGGTGGAGGCCATGATGGTCGGCGTGCCTGCCTTGACGACCGACCTACCAGGAGTGCGCCAGCCGGTCATCCGGACCGGGTTCGGCGCCGTGGTGCCCCCCAAGGACCCGTCGGCCATCGCCGCCGCACTCACCCGGCTGCGCGACGACCCACCCGACCACGCCCGAGGCGCCGAGCTGGCCCGAGAGCTCTTTTCGATCGGAGCCGTTCTCGACGCCTACGAGCAGCTCCTCGAACGAGTCTGAGGTCGAGGTCAGAGGTAGAGACCGATCGCCAGCGTGGCAAGCCATGCCACGCCGACGATCTGGAGGATCCGGTCGCGAAGGGCGATCTCCTCCGGCGCGCCGGCCCTCGCGCCGTCGACGTCGACGGCATACCGCAGGATGGTCAGGACGAAGGGTGCCATGGAGATCGCTGCCCAGATGGATCCGGTCCTCGCTCGAAGCTCGAAGGCCCACAGTCCATAGGTCATGATGAGCACCGCGGCGGACAGGCTCCATACGAAGCGGAGATAGGAGTCGGAGTAGCGCTGCAGCGAGCGCCGGATGTCTTGGCCGGACTCTTCGGCAAGGCGATGTTCCGAGTACCGCTTGCCGGCCACGATGAAGAGCGACCCGAACGCCGCCGCCAGCAGGAACCACTGGGACAGGTCGATCCCGATCGCTGCTCCGCCGGCGATGGCGCGCAGCAGGAAGCCCATCGCCACGATGACGAGGTCCACGACGGCTTCGTGCTTGAGGCGGATGCAGTAGGCGATCTGCATTACCTCGTAGACCGCCAGGACGGCGAACAGCGCCGGCGTGACGAGCCACGCCGTCAGCAGGGCGGCGGCGAGCAGGACGACGGCAACTACGACCGCGACCCGGGGAGGGACCAGCCCGGACGCGATGGGCCGGTTGCGCTTGCGCGGATGAGCCCGGTCCGCCTCGGCGTCGAGGACGTCGTTGATGAGGTAGATCGCCGACGCGGCCAAGCAGAAGGCGACGAAGGCCAGGAAGACGAGCCAGACGACCTTGGGGTCCGTGAGCCGGCCGGCGACGAACGGCGCGGCGGCCACCAGTCCGTTCTTGACCCACTGCCGTGGCCTGACCCCACGAGCCAGGCCGCCGACCACCGTGAACGGCGTGCGACGGGGGGCTTGCAGTCCGAGCCGCTGCTGACCCCGCATGTCTGTCTTGCGCACGTCTGCTTCTCCCATGGTCATCTGTCCCAGCGGCGCACGAGAAGGTCCACCAGCCACCCGATGAGTGCGCCCCCGAGGACGTCACTGGGATAATGAGCTCCGGCCACCACCCGCGAAGCCCCCATGGCCGGCGCGAGCACGGGCAGCAGCGGCAGCCCGGTGAGCCGGCCCAGGGACAGAGCTGCGGCAGTCGTCGAAGCGCTGTGTGAGCTGGGAAAGCTGAGACCGCTCATCGTCGGCACGAGCAGCTGCAGCCCCGGGGCTGCCGGGCGAGGCCTGCGGACCAGGCGTTTGACCACCACCGCGGTGGCATGGGCACCGACGATTCCAACCAGGGCCCGCAGCCACTGCCCTCGACGCGGCCGGTCCACGACGGCCCCGGCGATCGCGACCACCTGCCACAGCGCGGCATGCTCACCGACGCCACCCAGTGCCCGGGCCGCCGTGATGACCGATGGCCGACTCATCCTCGCCTGGACTGCCACCATGAAGGGGGTCTCCGAGTCCGAGAGCCTGGAATCCGCGAGTCCTGATGTCACGTCTCTCCTCGTTCGATGGCAGAACCGTACCCCAGGAGAATCCATGCCTTCGCGCACGACAGACGGCGCGACCGGGCCGAAGTCGGAACGTCCGCGTCTGTCGAGGTGAGTGCCTGGTTCTGCCGCCCTACCCGCCGATCTGTCCGCGGACGGCATACAGCTCGGGGAAGAAGGTGAGGTCGAGCGCCCGGCGGAGGAAGTCGGCCCCACTCGAGCCGCCCGTGCCGCGCCGGTGCCCGATCGTCCGCTCGACGACCCGCAGGTGCCGGAACCGCCAGAGCTGGAAGTTGTCCTCGAGGTCGACGAGCTCCTCGCACGTCTCGTAGACGCCCCAGTGCTCGGCCGGCGCAGCGTAGACGTCGGCGAAGACCCGGACGAGCCGCTCGTCGAGCGTATGCGGCATGGTCCAGTCCCGCTCGAGGAGCTCGACGGGCACGGCGTAGCCCCGACGCCCCAGGTAGCGGAAGAACTCGTCGTAGAGGCTGGGCTGGGCGAGCAGCTCCGAGAGCACCGCTCGTGCCGCGGGGTCGTGGTCGAACACCGTGACCATGTCGGGGTCCTTGTTGCCGAGGAGGAACTCGACGGCGCGGTACTGCCAGGACTGGAAGCCGGAGCTCGTCGCCAGGAACGGCCGGATCTCGGCGTACTCGCTCGGCGTCAGGGTCGCCAGGACCGACCACTGGTCGGTGAGCACCTCCTGGATCCGCTTGACCCGCGCCAGCCGCTTGAGAGCGGGCGCCAGGTCATCGGTCGCGAACAGGCTTCTCGCAGAACGAAGCTCGTGCACCATGAGCTTGAGCCAGAGCTCGGCGGTCTGGTGCTGGATGATGAACAGGAGCTCGTCGTGCTGGGCCGGCTGGCTGCGCGGGTGCTGTGCGCTGAGCAGCTGGTCGAGGGCGAGGTAGTCGCCGTAGGACATGCTGCGGGTGAAGTCGCGCTGGACCTCGGGCTCGAGGGCGCGCTGGTTGGTGGGCATGCGCCCACGGTAGTCCGGCGGCACACGGGGAGGTGCCGGGTGCGAGTCCGCACCCGGCACCACGGCTTGCTGGACGGTCAAACCGCCGGCGCGCAAGGTCCGGCGCCGGCGCGCAGGTCAGTCGCCGGCGAACTCGTCGGGGTCGGGGCCGGTGCGGTGCGACCGGTCTAGTGCCGTGATCGAGGCCACCTCGTCGTCGGTGAGCTCGAAGCCGAAGAGGTCGAAGTTCTCCCGGATCCGGCTTGGCGTCACCGACTTCGGGATGACGACGTTGCCGAGCTGGATGTGCCAGCGCAGGATCGCCTGGGCCGGGGTCACGCCGTGCTGCTCGGCGATTGCCGTGATGACGTCGTCCTTGAGGACGTCTCCACCGGACGCCAGGGGGCTCCACGCCTCGGTGAGCATGCCGTTCTCGGCATGGAAGGCGCGCAGCTCCTCCTGGACGAGGTAGGGGTGCAGCTCGACCTGGTTGATCGCCGGGAGCTCGCCGGTCTCCGCGCGCAGCCGCTCCAGGTGGTCGACCTGGAAGTTGCAGACGCCGATGGCCTTTACGCGGCCGTCGCCGCGCAGCTTCTGGAATGCCCTCCACGTGTCGACGTAGGCATCCTTGGCCGGCACGGGCCAGTGGATGAGGTAGAGGTCGAGGACGTCGATCCCCAGCCGCTCCATCGAGCCGTCGAAGGCGGCCAGCGTCGTGTCGTAGCCCTGGTCGCTGTTGGCCAGCTTCGTCGTGACGAAGATGTCGTCGCGGCTGACGTCGGTGGCGGCCAGCGCCCGCCCGACGCCCGCCTCGTTCTCGTAGGCTCGGGCGGTGTCGATGCTGCGGTAGCCGGTCTCGAGGGCGGTCGTGACGGAGGGAGTCGCCTCGTCGTCAGAGACCTGCCACACACCGAAGCCGAGCTGGGGGATGTCGATCGCGCCTGAACCGGTGGACAGTGAGAAATGGGGGGCTGAGGTCATGCCCCCGACTGTATGCCGTGACGGCCGGGCGTTCCCGGTGCCGGTCAGCACCCGGGACGAGCGGGAACATCGGGCTCAGGCGTGACGTCTGGGGCGCCGTCGGTGCCCGTGGAGTGTGACCGGCGTCGAACCCGGATGCCCCGGACCACCCGTTAGGCTCCGAGCCATGTCGCAGATCTCAAAGGTGCTGATCGCCAACCGGGGCGAGATCGCCGTCCGCATCGCCCGCGCCTGCACGGACGCGGGCATCGGCTCGGTCGCCGTCTATGCGGACCCGGACCGGGATGCCTTGCACGTCAAGGTCGCCGACGAGGCCTACGCCCTGGGGGGAGCGACGCCCGGCGACAGCTACCTCGTCCAGCAGAAGCTCCTCGACGTGGCGAAGCGGTCCGGCGCGGACGCCGTCCACCCCGGCTACGGTTTCCTTGCGGAGAACGCGAGCTTCGCGCAGGCCGTTCTCGACGCGGGGCTGACCTGGATCGGTCCGGGTCCTGCCGCCATCGACGCCCTCGGCGACAAGGTCAAGGCGCGACATATCGCGACCAAGGCGGGCGCTCCTCTCGTCCCGGGGACAATGGACCCGGTCGATGGCCCGGACGAGGTCGTCGCCTTCGCGCAGGAGCACGGCCTGCCGGTGGCCATCAAGGCCGCCTACGGCGGCGGCGGTCGCGGGCTCAAGGTGGCCCGGACGATCGAGCAGATCCCCGAGCTGTTCGAGTCGGCCGTCCGCGAGGCGGTCACCGCCTTCGGCCGCGGTGAGTGCTTCGTCGAGCGCTTCCTCGACAAGCCGCGCCACGTCGAGACGCAGTGCCTCGCCGACGAGCACGGCAACGTCGTCGTCGTCTCGACCCGCGACTGCTCGCTGCAGCGGCGCAACCAGAAGCTCGTCGAGGAGGCCCCGGCGCCATTCCTCACCGAGGGTCAGCGCACCGAGCTCGTGCGGGCGTCCAAGGCGATCCTCATGGAGGCCGGTTACACCGGGGCGGGCACCTGTGAGTTCCTCGTGGGCCAGGACGGGGCGATCTCCTTCCTCGAGGTCAACACCCGTCTCCAGGTCGAGCACCCGGTCAGCGAGGAGGTCACCGGCATCGACCTCGTCCGTCAGCAGTTCCGCATCGCCGCCGGTGAGGCGCTCGGCTTCGGCGACCCCGAGCCGCACGCGCACTCCATCGAGTTCCGGATCAACGGTGAGGACGCCGGCCGCGGCTTCCTCCCGGCGCCCGGCACCGTGGTCCACTACGTCCAGCCGTCCGGCCCCGGGGTGCGGGTCGACTCGGGCGTCGTCGAGGGCGACGTCATCGGTGGAGCGTTCGACTCGATGCTGGCCAAGCTCATCGTCACCGGCCGCACCCGGCAGGAGGCCCTCGAGCGCTCGCGCCGGGCCCTGTCCGAGTTCGAGGTCGACGGCATGCCGACCGTGCTGCCCTTCCACCGCGCCGTCGTCACCGACCCCGCCTTCGCCCCCGCCGATGCCGAGACGCCGTTCTCCATCCACACGACGTGGATCGAGACCGAGTTCGACAACACCATCGAGCCGTATGCCGGGGGCTCGACCCAGGCGCCCGCGCCGGCCGAGGAGCGACAGGCCATCGTCGTCGAGGTCGACGGCAAGCGGCTCGAGGTGGTCCTGCCCGTGGCGTTGGCCCTGGGTGGTGGCGGCTCGGCCGCGAGGAAGAAGGCGCCGCGACGCTCGGGGTCGGCGACGTCGGGTGCAGCCACCTCGGGCGACGCGCTCACGGCACCGATGCAGGGGACCATCGTGAAGATCGCGGTCGAGGACGGCCAGATCGTCGAGGCCGGTCAGACGGTCATCGTGCTCGAGGCGATGAAGATGGAGCAGCCGATCAATGCCCACAAGGGCGGCGTCCTGAGCGGCCTGCGTGCCGCCGTCGGCGAGACGGTGACGAGTGGCACCGTGCTGGCCGAGATCAAGGACGCCGCCACCGCGGACGCCCAGGGCTGAGCCGTCCCGACCCGGGAGTGGAGCCCGGTGGTTTGCCGGGCTCCACTGCCTCACCGCGTTGTCAGGCTCACCGTGTTGTCAGGCTCACCGGCGCTGTCAGCTGAGGGCCGAGCCAGCCTGTGGACCGGGGGTCGGGCCGGGCATCGGCGATGGCGGCTGTCCGGGAGCCGGCGCCGGAGTGGGCTCGCTCGGAGCCGGAGGCATCGGCTGACCCGGGTCCGGCTGTCCCGGTGCCGGCGCCGGAGAGGGTTCACCGGGCATAGGGGCGGGTTCGCCGGGCACTGGGGCGGGTTCGCCGGGGACGGGTGCGGACTCTCCGGCGAGCGGACCGGTTTGCTCGGTCGAGATGCCGAGGCGCCCCCCGACCTTGTCGCTCGCCCTGCCGATGTGCTCGGAGTACTTGCCCCCGGTCTTCTGGTTGATTACGTCTCCCAGCTTGCCGAGACCCTGCTGCGCCTTCTCCGGATTGCCGTTGATGAAGTCCTTGACCTTGTCGAACAGACCGCCGTTGCTCATGCGGGGCACACCTCCTGTGGTTGACCTGACCAGCGCAGAGCGGCGGACCGCCGCACGGCTGCCTGGCTGCGTCGTCTCGACACTACCGTTCGGGTCGCGTCGACATCTACGGGTGACAGCACACCCCTGCCGCTCACCATGTGCTGCCCCACTCGATGGGGCAGCGCATAGTGAGCCAGAGGGAGCCGCCGAGCCACCCGCCGAGCCCCCCTGCGACGACCGCACGGACGGTCGCCGGAGCGACCCACCACCTGGCGGCTCTCGGCCTACAATCTGGGCATGCCTCAGAGCCTTGTGGTCGACGCTGCCGCGCAGCAGGTCGGGTTCAGCTGGGTCAACCTGGCCATCCTCGTCGTCGTGGCGGCGGTGGTCTGGCCGCTCTACCAGAAGCTGCGTGGCTCCATCTCCCAGGGACGCCGTGAGCGTTGGGCCCGCGAGGAGGAAGGCCGCCTGTTCCTCACCGAGGACTCCGACCCGGACCTGCGGCGCAGCGACGCGCCGTCGGACGACGCCGGTGCCGCCGGCGGCACCGGCGGCGGCACAGGAGGCGGCACAGGGGGCAGCGGGGGGCGCTGAGAACCCCCCGTGGACGCCTCCCCCGCTGGGCCTCGCCGGCGACGCCGCGCCCGGGTCAGATCGGACAAAGCGCCCTCCGGAAGGTGTCGTGCCTCCCCAGGTGGGTAATGCACCTTCATCATCACTCCAACGAAAGGCGCATCACATGACGCAAGGAAGGATGGAGACGGGGGCGAGCGGTGCCAGGGCGGACCGCTCGCCCGTACGCACGGCGGCCACCGTGGTCGGTGCCGTGTTCGTGCTGATCGGCATCCTCGGCTTCATCCCGGGGGCCACGACCAACTACGACCAGCTGGGCTTCGCCGGACACGGCTCGGGGGCCCTCCTGCTGGGTCTCTTCCAGGTATCGGTCCTGCACAACATCGTCCACCTTCTCTACGGCGTCGCCGGTCTGGCGATGAGTCGTCAGGCCCGCACGGCCACGGCATACCTCATCGGTGGCGGAGCCATCTACCTCGTGCTCTGGCTCTACGGCCTGGTCATCGACAAGCAGTCCGGGGCCAACTTCGTCCCGCTCAACTCGGCGGACGACTGGCTGCACTTCGGGCTGGGCGTCGGCATGATCGCGCTCGGCTATCTGCTCGGCCGTCGCGCTCGCACCGTGGCCACCCAGCGCTGAGGGGCTTCGCTGACGACAGACTTCACCCGCACGGGCATCAGCTGCTCGTGCGGGTGACGTCTGTCCGGACCCGGTCTGTCCAAGCCCCGGTGCAGCTCAGCTGCAGCTCAGCCGAGCTGGCGCCGAGCCGCCTCGACGTGGGGCGGCAGCACTCGCCTGTCCCGCAGCGCCGCGGGCACTCGGGGCAGCGCGGCCAGCACCGCCGCCCGACCGATGGAGCCGGACCGCAGGCTCCTCGCCGTGGTGGCGGCGACGACGGAGAGCGGCCGTCGCAGGACCGCGGTGAGCAGCTGGTTGCGCGCCCCCCGGACGGCCCGCTCCTGGGGGTTGCGAGCAGCGGAGGGGTGGTGGTGCGCCACCACGTCCTCGACGTAGGCCAGGCCCCAGCCCAGAGCGGCGAGGTCGAGCGCCAGTCGCTCCTCTTCGCCCATGAAGAAGATCACGGGGTCGAAACCCCCGCCTTCGAGGTATGCCGTCCTCCGCACGACCGCACCGCAGGCGAGGAATCCCAGCACGGACGGTCCGGGCAGGTCGGGGTCGCGGCCGAGCGGCGACTGCGCCATCAGCGCGCAGATGGGGTCGGGCGTGGCGTCCTCGCCGACGAGCACCCGGCCCGCGAGCACGCCGAGCCGCGGGTGGGCGTCGAGGACCTCGACGGCACGGGTCAGGCTGCCCGGTGCCCACCAGGAGTCGTCATCGGCGAAGGCGATGTATGCCGTCCGGGCCCGCTCCACGCCGACGTTGCGGGCAACCGCGCCGCGGTTCCGCTCCAGCCCGACCACCGTGACCTCGGGGAAGTGGCGGCGGACGAGGGCGGGGGTGCCGTCGGTGGACCCGTTGTCGACCAGGATGACCGGGCCCTCGTGCTGCGGGAGGGAGGCCTGCAGGTCGGTCCACCGGTTCTGGGTCGCCACGACCACGGTCACGTCCATGGCAGGCGGCGTACCTGGCCCGTTGTCGACGTCGCTGCCCGTCATGCGAGGGCCGGCACGGACGCGCCGAGCAGGCTGTCCCAGTCGGACAGGAACCGGCCCAGGCCGTAGTGGGCCAGGGCTGCTTCGCGGGCGCGGGCGCCGGCAGCCTGGGCCTCGGCCGGGTCGTGCATGAAGCGCCACAGCGCTGAGGCCATCTCCTCGGGACGGGTCGTCACTACGCCGGCGCCGGGCGGGACCGCTGCGAACGCCTCCGTCGCGGCCAGCGCCACCACCGGCATACCGAGGTGCATCGCCTCGATGAGGGACAAGCCCAGGGAGGTCCAGCGGGCGGTGTGCAGGTAGACGCGGCGCCGCGCCATCTCCCGGTGCAACCGGTGCTGCGACAGGTCCTCGAAGGTCCACAGCCGCTCGGCCGGGATGTCCACGGCCTCACTGAGCTGGTGGACGTTCATGCCGAAGACATCGAGTGGGGCGGCGCGGGCCAGCCCGGGCAGCAGGTCGGTGCCCACCGCGCGGCCGCGCCGCACCGGGTCGTTGACGACCACCGCCGCCCGCGCCCACTCACCGGAGTAGAGGTGGCCCGGGTCGGGAACGCCGTGCTCGATCACCTCGGTGCGGGCGCTCCCGCAGTCCCAGAAGAGCTGGTTGAAGTGCGTCACGTGGGCGACGGGGATCTCGGACTGGTCGGCCAGCGGGTGCCGGGTGAAGGGCACGTCGCCGCCCGGGGTGTTGTGCTCGACATAGATGGCCGGGACGTCCCGTCCCGGGCGCCGCCCGGTCCACTGCTCGGCCAGGCGCAGCTCATGGGGTCGCTGCAGGACGACGACGTCGACGTCGGCCGAGCGCAGCTCGGCGGGAGACAGCTCGATGACGTTCTGCGGCCAGTCCCACGTGCGGGCCCGGCCCAGGCCGTCCGGACCGCGGTCAGGGAGCACCGGCAGGAGGTAGTCATGCCCTCCCTGGAGGAAGGCCGTCGCCCACGAGCCGTGCACGTGCCACACCAGGATCCGCATGCCTCAGACACCTCCCCGGCCCAGGGCGTGGAAGTCCCAACCGGCGGCCCGCCACTTCTCCGGGTCGAGAGCCAGCCGGCCGTCGACCACCGTCGGCCGGGCCACGACGTCGAGCAGGGCCACCGGCTCGATGCCCCGGAACTCCGGCCAGTCGGTGAGCACCAGCGTGAGCGCCGCGCCGCGGCACGCATCCTCCACGCTGTCGGCGATCTCCAGCTCGGGGCTGGCCCGGCGGGCGTTCGGCCCCGCCTTGGGGTCGTAGACCCGGACCTGCGCGCCGCGCGCCTGCAGCGTGGTGGCGATGTCCAGTGCCGGCGAGTCGCGGACGTCGTCGGAGTGGGCCTTGAACGCCGCGCCCAGGACGGCGACCTGCCTGCCGTGCGCCCGCCCGTCCAACAGCGAGACCGCCAGGTCGACGGTCCGGGCCCGCTGCCGCAGATTGAGCCGGTCGACCTCCCGCAGCACGGTCGCCGCGTCGCCCAGCCCGAGCTCCTCCGCACGGGCGACGAACGCCCGGGTGTCCTTTGGGAGGCAGCCCCCGCCGTAACCGATGCCCGGGGTGAGGAAGAGATGTCCGATGCGGGGGTCGTGTCCGAGGATCCGGGTCAGGTCACCCACGTCGGCATCAGCCACCTCGCAGACCTCGGCCAGCAGGTTGACCAGGGAGATCCGCGCCGCCAGCATGACGTTCGCCGACACCTTGGCAAGCTCTGCCGTCGCGAGGTCGGTCCGGATGGCCGGGACGCCGGCAGCCAGGACGGGCGCGTAGACCTCGCGGAGCACCTCGTGCGCCAGGTCGCTCTCCACCCCGAAGACCAACCGGTCGGGCCGCAGGGAGTCCTCGACGCCATGGCCCTCACGCAGGAACTCGGGGTTCCACGCCAGCTCGACCTCCGCACCCGCAGGGGCCTGCTCGACCAAGGAGTCCCGGACGGTGGCGGCGGTCCCGACGGGCACGGTCGACTTGCCGACGACGAGGCAGCGGCGGGTCAGCAACGGAGCGAGGGCGTGGACCGCCCCCCACAGCGCCGACAGGTCCGCGGCGTGGCTTCCCGCGCGTTGCGGGGTGCCCACGCAGACGAAGTGGACGTCGGCGAACTGCGCTGCGCGGGCCAGGTCGGTGTCGAAGGACAGGCTGCCGGCACGCAGCCCCTCGTCGAGCAGCTCGGCCAGCCGCGGCTCGTGGAAGGGGGCCACACCCTGCGCCAGCTGGGTCACTCTGGCGGCATCCGTGTCGATCCCGAGCACCTCGTGGCCACAATAGGCCAGACAAACGGCATGAGTCGCCCCGAGATAACCGGTTCCCAGCACCGAGATGCGCACGAGCAGCATCGTGCCCAGCCGGGCCGACAGTCATGCAGCCCAGAGCGGAAAATACTTCTCCGGCGATAACCGTTTGTCCGGACGAGAAGCGGGAACCCTTGCCTCGTCGGCCGTGTTCTGCGACGTTCTGAGGAGCTTCCGGTGAAGGTCTTGGGCATCAACGCGCTGTTCCACGACCCGGCTGCGGCCCTGGTGGTCGACGGCGTGACGGTGGCCGCGGCCGAGGAGGAGCGGTTCTCCCGGCGCAAGCACGGGCACCGTCCCGTCCCGTTCGCAGCCTGGGAGATGCCCGAGCTGGCTGCTCGCTGGTGCCTCGAGGAGGCCGGTCTCGACGTGTCGGACCTCGATGCGGTCGCCTACTCCTACGACCCCGACCAGGCCCGTCCCGCTCACGAGCTGGGGCTGGACGACCCCTGGGACCACCTGCGCCAGGAGTATGCCCGCAGGGCCCCCGGCTTCCTCGCGACGGCGCTCCCCGGCCTCGACCCGGCCGCCGTCCGCTTCGTTCCCCACCACGTCGCCCACGCGGCGTCCGCCGGGCTCGCGGCGCCCGGTGGCGACACGGACGTCCTCGTCCTGGACGGCCGGGGCGAGTCGGCGAGCCACCTCGCCGGCCGCTACGTCGACGGCATACTCCAGCCCCTGGCCGCCCAGACCCTGCCGCACTCGCTCGGCCTGCTCTACGAGGACGTCACCCAGCACCTCGGGTTCCTGCGCAGCAGCGACGAGTTCAAGGTCATGGCGCTCGCGTCCTACGGCGCTCCCAGGTTCGCCGACGAGCTGCGACGGTCGGTCTACACGACCGGTGACGGCGGCTTCCGGACCGAGCGGATCGACTGGGGTGCCCTGGTCAAGCCCCGCAGCGCGGACGAGCCGTGGACCGAGGACCACGCAGACCTCGCGGCGAGCGTCCAGCAGCGACTCGAGGAGGTGCTCCTCGAGCTCGCCTCCTGGCTGCACGACCGCACCGGCAGCACCCGGTTGTCGCTCGCCGGAGGCGTTGCCCTGAACTGCGTCGCGAACTCGCGGATCTTCGCCGAAGGGCCCTACGACAACGTCTGGGTGCAACCGGCCGCGGGCGACGCGGGCACGGCCCTGGGGGCAGCCCTCTCCGTGGCCCGCACCGACGGCGATCCCTACGTGCCCATGGCGGGGGCCGACCTCGGACGTGGCTGGAGCGACGCGCAGATCGAGGCCACGCTGCGCACGGCACGCCTGCCGTTCGAGCGCCCCGGCGACGTCGCGCAGAGCGTGGCCCAGTGCCTGGCCGACGACGGCATCGTCGCGTGGTTCCAGGGCCGCAGCGAGTTCGGCCCGCGCGCTCTCGGGCACCGGTCCCTGCTCGCCCACCCCGGCCGCGCCGAGAACCTCGAGCGGCTCAACGACGTCAAGGGGAGGGAGCAGTTCCGGCCGGTGGCGCCCATGGTCCTGCAGGGCCGCGCTGCGGAGATCTTCAGCCACGGGCCGCTGCCCTCGCCCTACATGCTGTTCGTCCACGACGTCGCGCCGCAGTGGCGCGACCGGATCCGCGCGGTCGTCCACGTCGACGGCACCGCCCGGGTCCAGACCGTGCGCGCCGAGGACAACCCGCTGCTCGCGCGGATGCTCGAGCTGTTCGCCGCCCGCACCGGCCTGCCCGTGGTCGTCAACACCAGCCTCAACACCGCCGGCCGCCCGATGGTGGACAGCCCGCGCGACGCCCTGGAGTGCTTCGGGTCCGCGCCGGTGGACCTGCTCGCCATCGGCCCGTTCGTCGTGCGCCGACCGAAGGTCGACTGATGCCCGAGCCGCTGACCACGATCGTCGTCCCGACCATCGGGAGGGCGAGCCTGCGGGTGCTGCTCGAGGCGCTGGTCAACGGCACGGCGCGCGTGGTCGCCCCCGTGGTGGTGGTTGACGACCGCCGCGAGGGCGCCGACCTCGCCGTCGAGCTGGCCGGCAGGCCCCTGGACCTCACGGTTGCTCTTGACCTGACGGTCCTCCGGTCCGGGGGCCGCGGCCCGGCCGCCGCCCGCAACCTCGGCTGGCTGCGGGCCCGCACCCCGTGGGTCTCCTTTCTCGATGACGACGTCGTGCCCGACCCCGACTGGTATGCCGGGTTGCTCAGTGAGCTCACTGCGGCGCCGCGTGACGTGGCGGGGAGCCAGGGTCGGGTCCACGTCCCGCTGCCGGACCACCGCCGCCCCACCGACTGGGAGCGCTCGACGGCCGGGCTCGAGCAGGCCACGTGGATCACCGCAGACATGAGCTACCGACGCAGTGCGCTGGTCGCGGTGGGCGGCTTCGACGAGCGCTTCCCGCGCGCCTTCCGCGAGGACGCAGACCTCGGCCTGCGGGTGACCGCCGGCGCCGGGCGGATCACCCGGGGCGAGCGCCGGGTGACCCATCCCGTCCGGCCCACCGACGACTGGGTGAGCATCCGGCAGCAAGCCGGCAACGCCGACGACTTCCTCATGGCGCGGCTGCACGGACCGGACTGGCGTGCTCGCGCTTCCGCCTCCCGGGGCCGCCGGCCGAGCCACCTGCGCACGGCCGGCGCCGCCGCCGTGGCGCTTCTCGCGCTGGCCCTGCGGCGCCGGCGGACCGCGGCGCTTGCCGCCCTGGGCTGGGCGGCGGGCACCGCCGGGTTCACCTGGGTGAGGCTCGCCCCCGGCCCGCGCGACCGCGCCGAGGCGCGGCGCATGCTGGTCTCCAGCGCCGTCATCCCCTTCGCCGCAACCTGGCACTCGGCGCGCGGATGGTGGGCTCACCGGCATACGACCCCGTGGCGGGGGCTCCCGGCCGCGGTCCTCTTCGACCGCGACGGGACCCTCGTCCACGACGTCCCCTACAACGGTGACCCGGCCAAGGTGGTGCCGGTCGAGGGCGCCCGAGCGGCACTGGACGGGCTCCGCGAGGCGGGTGTGCGGCTCGCGGTGGTGACCAACCAGTCCGGTGTCGCGACGGGGCGGCTCACCCTCGAGGAGATGCATGCGGTCAACGCCCGCATCGAGGAGCTCCTCGGGCCCTTCGACGTCTGGCAGTACTGCCCGCACGCGCCCGAGGACGGCTGCGGCTGCCGGAAACCGGCTCCCGGCCTCGTAAAGCAGGCCTGCGCCGCGCTCGACGTCGACCCCTCTCGATGTGTCGTGGTGGGGGACATCGCCACCGATGTCGCGGCCGCCCGCGCGGCCGGCTCTGCGGCGGTCCTCGTGCCGAACGCCGCGACCGAGCCGGCAGAGGTCGCGGACGCGGGACACGTCTGCCCCGACCTCACGGCCGCGGTCAGCGACATCCTGGGGGGCCGATGGTGAGGCACTCCCTCGTCGTGCGCCTGGACAACGCCGGTGACGTGCTGCTGGCCGGTCCGGTCGTGAGAGCGGTCTCGGCCGGCAGCGACCGGGTGACGCTGCTCGTCGGGCCGAACGGCGCCGAAGCGGCGCGCCTGCTGCCCGGCGTCGACGACGTCGTCGTCTGGCGGTGCCCATGGATCGACGCGCGGCCGGACGCGGTGAGCCCGGACGACATCGCCGCACTGGTGGCGCAGCTGCGCGGACGCGAGGTCGACCGGGCGCTCGTCCTGACGTCCTTCCACCAGTCCCCCCTGCCGACCGCGCTACTCCTGCGGCTTGCCGGCGTCGAGTGGGTGGGGGCCATCAGCGACGACTACCCCGGATCACTGCTCGACCTGCGCCACCGCGTCGCGGGCGAGGTCCATGAGGTGGAGCGAGCGCTGTCGCTGGGAGCCGGCGCGGGCTACGAGCTCCCGCCGGGTGACGACGGCCGGCTCGCCGTCCGCCGGCCGCTGCCCGAGCCCCCGGCCCAGGCCCGGGGCGACTCCGTCGTCCTGCACCCGGGGACGTCGGTGCCGGCACGGGCCTGGCCGGCGGAGCGGTACGTCGAAGCCTGCCGGCTGCTCACCGACCGGGGCCACCGGGTGCTCGTCACCGGGAGTGCCGCCGAGCGGGCGCTCACCGCCCGGGTGGTCGGCGACACGAGCGCAGTCGACCTCGGAGGGCGCACCACCTTGCCGGGTCTCGCCGCCGTGCTGGAGAGGGCCGCCGTCGTGGTGGTCGGCAACACCGGACCTGCCCACCTCGCGTCCGCCGTCGGCACACCGGTCGTCTCCCTGTTCGCACCGACCGTGCCGGCGACCCGCTGGCGCCCGTACGGCGTCCCCGCCGTGCTGCTCGGTGACCAGGACGCCGTATGCCGGGACACCCGGGTCACGTCGTGCCCGTTCGAGGGCCACCCCTGTCTGGCGTCCGTCGACGCGGGCAGCGTCGTGCAGGCCGTGGAGCAGCTCTGGCGACGGCGCGAACCGATCCCCGAGGGCCTCGCGGCCCAGGAGGTGTGACATGAGAGTCGCCATGGTTTCCGAGCATGCCAACCCTCTTGCCGCCGTCGGGGGCGTCGACGCGGGCGGCCAGAACGTCCACGTCGCGGCTCTGGCCGGCGAGCTCGTGGCCCGCGGTCACGAGGTGACCGTCTACAGCCGGCGGGACGATCCGACGGCGCCCACGCAGGAGGTCGCGGCCGAGGGCTACCTCGTCGAGCACGTGCCGGCCGGACCGTCGTGCGACGTGCCCAAGGACGACCTGCTGCAGTACATGCCGGCCTTCGCCGGCTACCTCGAGCAGGGGTGGCGCGAGCACCCTGTGGACCTCGTGCACGCCCACTTCTGGATGAGCGGCGTGGCCAGCACCCGGGCCGCCCGACGCGTGCACGTCCCGGTCGTCCAGACCTTCCATGCCCTCGGCACCGTGAAGCGGCGCCAGCAGGGTGACCATGACACGAGCCCACCGGAGCGGATCGGTTTCGAGCGGCGGCTCTGCCGCACTGTCGACCACGTCATCGCGACCTGCACCGACGAGGTGGCCGAGCTGCGCGCCATGGGCCTTCCCCGTGGACGGGCGAGCGTCATCCCCTGCGGTGTCGACGTCTCGGTGTTCACGCCCCGGGAGGCGCCGCGGAGCGAGCGTCCGCGGCTGCTCGTCATCGGGCGACTTGTCGAGCGCAAGGGCATCGGCAACGTCATCGAGGCGGTGGCGTCCCTGCCGGGCGTGGAGCTCGTCGTGGCCGGTGGCCCGGGCCGAGAGGGGTTGGCTGCCGACCCTCAGGTCGCCCGCCTGCGGGCCCTCGCCGAGGCGCACGGTGTGGCCGACCGGGTCACCTTCGCCGGTGGCGTGGCCCGCGCGGACGTCCCCGCGCTGATGTGCTCGGCCGACGTCGTCGTCGCCGTCCCGTGGTACGAGCCCTTCGGGATCGTGCCCGTCGAGGCCATGGCGTGCGGCCGTCCGGTGGTCGGGTCCGCGGTCGGTGGGCTGCTGGACACGGTGGTCCCGGGGATGACCGGAGAGCTCGTGCCGCCACGGCGGCCCGACCTGCTGGCGTCGGTGCTCCGCGACCTGCTGGCCGACCGGGCGAGGCGGGATGCGTATGGGCTGGCGGGGCGCCGGCGCGCCGTCGAGAGGTACCAGTGGACCCAGGTGTCTGCCGACACCGAGGCGGTGTATGCCGGGCTGGTCGAACCCCGGCTGACGAGTGAGGTGGCTCGATGACGACGTCCACGCCGTGCGGACACGACCACCTGGCGGAGCTGGTGGCCGCTGCGAGCTCCTTCGCCCCCAGCGTCGACGTGGCGGACCGGTGGGGATCGACGCTCGCCGACGCCCTCCTGGGCGGGGCGCGGGTCCTGGCTGCGGGGAACGGCGGCAGTGCAGCCCAGGCCCAGCACCTGACTGCCGAGCTCGTCGGCCGCTACCGCGAGGATCGGCGGCCGTTCTCCGGCATCAGCCTCTGCGCCGAGACGTCGAGTCTGACCGCCATCGGCAACGACTATGCACCCACGGAGCTCTTCGCGCGCCAGGTCGAGGCGCACGGCCGGCCCGGCGACGTCCTCGTCCTGATGTCCACCAGTGGCACCAGCCCCAACATCCTCGAGGCTGCGCGCCGCGGCACGCAGGGAGGACTGACCGTCTGGGCCTTCACCGGCCCCCGTCCCAACCCGCTGGCCCAGCTGGCCGACGAGAGCCTCAGCGTCGACGCCCACTACACCGCCACGGTGCAGGAGCTCCATCTCGTCGCGCTGCACATCATGTGCGCCGCGCTCGACCGCGCCCTGGGCGTCGCCCCGGCCCGGTCCGGCGGTCCGCTCGAGGACTCCCGGAGGTCGGCGTGAGGGGGCCGCTCGTCGTCCTCGGCGACGCCCTGCTCGACGTCGACCTGGTCGGCCGGGCCAGCCGGCTCAGCCCCGACGCACCGGTGCCGGTGGTGGAGGACCTCGTCGCCCACCCGCGTCCCGGCGGCGCTGCCCTGGCCGCGACGATGGCGGCGAGGGACGGGCACGAGGTCGTCCTCGTCACCGCACTCGGCGACGACGAGGCCGGCGCGCAGCTCGAGGACCTCCTGGACGGCATACGGCTCCTGCGGCTGCCGCACGACGGGCAGACGCCGGTGAAGCAGCGAGTGCGCGCCGCGGGGCAGTCGCTCCTTCGGCTCGACAGCGGAGGTGCCCGAGGGCGCACCGGCGGCCTCAGTCCCGCCGCACGCGAGGCGTTGCTGTCCGGGGGGGCCGTGCTCGTCGCCGACTACGGCCGCGGCGTCGTCGACGCGGCCGGGGTCCGCGAGGTGCTCGGCGGCCTGACCGGGCGGGTGCCGGTCGTCTGGGACCCCCATCCGCGCGGAGGCGCACCGGTGCCGGGCGCCCGGCTGGTCACCCCCAACCGCGCCGAGGCCGAGCTCTTCGCACAGCGTCTCGGGGAGGTCGACGACACCCGGGAGGTCAGCGCCGGCGGCGACCACGCCGGCCGGACCGGTCACGGCCTGACCGTCGACGGCGGCTTGGCCCGCGTGCGGCGGCATGCCGACGCGCTCGTCGACGCGTGGCGAGCCCACGCCGTCGCCGTCACGATGGGCGAGCGGGGAGCGCTGCTGTCGTATGGCGAGGGCACACCGGTCATGACCCCCGCACCCTCGGTGCCGTGCCCGGACCCGTGCGGCGCCGGAGACCGGTTCGCGGTGAGCGCCGCGCTCAGCCTCGGTGCCGGCCGGGTCACGATCGAGGCGGTGCAGGACGCGGTGGCCGCCGCCGCGGCATACGTCTCGGCCGGTGGACCGGCCTCGCTGTCCACCGCGGGCGTGGCGCCGGACCGGGCCCGTCCCGAGAGCGTGGTCGACCGGGTGCGGCGTGAGGGCGGCGTCGTCGTCGCCACCGGCGGCTGCTTCGACCTGCTCCACGCGGGGCACGTGGCGACCCTGCGCGCTGCCAGAGGTCTGGGTGACTGCCTCGTCGTGTGCCTGAACTCCGATGCCTCGGTCCGCCGGCTCAAGGGCCCGTCCCGGCCCCTCGTGCCTGCGGCGGACCGGGCCCGGGTGCTCGAGGCGCTCGAGTGCGTCGACGCCGTCGTCGTCTTCGAGGAGGACACACCGGTCGACGTGCTCCGTGGGATCCGGCCACACGTGTGGGCCAAGGGCGGCGACTACGGCGGCCACAAGGTGCCGGAGGCGCTCGTGCTTCAGGAGTGGGGCGGCCAGGCCGTCGTGCTCCCTTATCTCCAGGGCCGCTCGACCACCGATCTGGTGCGCACAGCGGTCGCCACCCAGGCGCTGGGTGCTGCTGACACAGGAAGGAACAGCTGATGACTCTTGGAACCGTGCTCGTGACCGGAGGGGCCTCCGGCCTCGGTGCCGCGGTCGTCGATGCCGTCGCCCGCGAAGGCGGTCGACCGGTCGTGCTCGACCGCTACCCTGGCAGCTCCGGTCACGAGGAGGTGTGCGTCGACCTCGCCGACACGCGTGCCGCCGAGAAGGCAGTGCGGGAGGTTTCCGAGCGCGTCGGTGGCCTCGACGCGGTCGTGACCTGCGCAGGCACCGACGCCTGCGGCCAGCTGGCCGACACCCCCGGCGAGGACTGGGACCGGGTGGTCATGGTCAACCTGCTCGGCACCGTGGCGGTGGTCCGCGCCGCACTCCCCGGCCTGCTCGAGCGCCATGGCCGGGTGGTCACCGTTGCCTCGACCCTCGGCCTGCGCGTGCTCAGCGACGCCACGGCATACTGCGCCTCGAAGTTCGGGGTGGTCGGCTTCACCCGGGCCCTCGCCGTCGAGACCCAGGGCCGGCTCGGGGTCACCATGCTCGTCCCCGGCGGGATGCACACCGCCTTCTTCGACGGACGGGACGAGCAGTACAAGCCCCCGCCGGACGCCAAGCTCAACCAGCCGCACGACGTGGCCCGGGCGGTCATCTTCGCTCTCTCCCAGCCGCCCGGCTGTGAGGTGCGCGAGCTCGTCGTGACCCCGTCGGTGGAAGGGTCCTGGCCCTGAGCCCTGCCCCGACGGCCCTGGTGCTGCGGGCACTCGGCCTGGGCGACTTCCTCACCGGACTGCCGGCGATCCGCGCCATCCGTCGCGCCCTGCCGGACCACGACGTCGTGCTGGCCGCGCCCCCGGCGCTGGAGCCCCTGGTCCGGCTCGCGGGTGTGGCCGACCGCCTGCTCGCGGCGAGCGGCCTGCAGCCGCTGCAGTGGCAGGGACCGCCCCCTGAGGTCGCGGCCGACCTGCATGGCCGCGGGCCGCAGAGCCACCGGCTGCTGACGGCGCTGGCGCCGCGCCGCATCGTCGCCTTCGACTGCCCGTCGGCCGGTGTGCAGGGCCCGGAGTGGGACGCCGACGAGCACGAGGTCGACCGCTGGTGTCGCCTGGTGACCGAGGCGGGCTGGCCGGCCGACCCGACCGACCTCCGGCTGCCGGCACCCGAGCCTGCCCCGGCCTTCCCCGACGCGGTCGTGGTCCACGCTGGGGCGGCATACCCCGCCCGCCGCTGGCCCGCTGACCGGTTCGCCGCGGTCGCGCGCTGGGTCGCCGAGCAGGGCTGGCCCGTGGTCTTCACCGGCAGCGAGGACGAGCGCCGGCTCGCCGAGGAGGTATGCCGCACCGCCGGGCTGCCGCTCGACCGGGTGCTCGCAGGGAGGACCGACCTCGAGGGACTGGCCGCCCAGGTCAACGCGGCGCCGGCCGTCGTCTGTGGTGACACCGGCGTCGCTCACCTGGCCACCGCGCTGGGGCGGCCCTCCGTGCTGCTCTTCGGGCCGACCCCGCCGAGCCGATGGGGGCCGCCGAGCTTGGGGCTCCACACGGTGATCTGGCGGGGAACCACGGCTGGCGACCCCTGGGCCGACTCCCCCGACCCGGCGCTCCTCGAGATCACCGTCGACGAGGTGGTCAGCCAGGTGCGGGACGTGCTCCGGCGCCCACCGGTGCCTGCTCGAGGAACCACTGAAGCGTCCGCGCCAGCCCCTCCTCGACGCTGACGACCGGCTCCCACCCCAGCAGCTCGCGAGCCAGCGTCGTATCCGGACGCCGGAGCTTGGGGTCGTCCCCCGGCAGCGACACGAAGCGGATCTCCGACGACGAGCCGGTCAGCTCACGGATGGCCTCGGCCAGCGCGAGGATCGAGATCTCGTGGGTGTTGCCGAGATTGACCGGGCCGGGGTGGGAGCTCGCGGCCAGGGCGAGGATGCCCTCGATGGTGTCGGTGACGTAGCAGATGGACCTCGTCTGGCTGCCGTCACCGGCGACGGTGATCGGCTCCCCGGCCAGCGCCTGGGTGAGGAAGGTCGGCACGGCCCGGCCGTCGTCCGGGCGCATCCGCGGGCCGTAGGTGTTGAAGATCCGCACGATGCCCGTGTCGACGCCACGACTGCCGCGGTATGCCGTGGTGACGGCTTCCGAGAAGCGCTTGGCCTCGTCGTAGACGCTGCGCGGCCCGATGGGGTTGACGTTGCCCCAGTAGGACTCCCGCTGCGGGTGCTCGAGCGGGTCGCCGTAGACCTCGGAGGTGGAGGCGAGCACGAACCGCGCCTGCTTGCGCTCGGCGAGGTCCAGGGCATGCATCGTGCCGATGCTGCCGGCCCGCAAGGTCTCGACGGGCAGCCGCAGGTAGTGCACGGGCGAGGCCGGGCAGGCCAGGTGCAGCACCCAGTCCACGGCTCCCGGCACGTCCAGCCCGGCGCTCACGTCCCGCTCGAGGAGCTCGAAGCCGGGCTCCGACTCGAGGTGCTGCAGGTTGTCCGTGGAGCCGGTGACGAAGTTGTCGACGCAGACGACGTCGGCCCCCAGCTCGAGCAGCCGCGCGCAGACCCAGGACCCCACGAACCCCGCGCCTCCGGTGACGACGAAGCGGCCCGGTTGCTGCGGCTTAGCGCTGCGCGGCTGCGCGTCCTGCGGCTGCGCGCTGCGCGGCTGCGCGCCCTCCGGCTTAGCGCTGCGCGGCTGCGCGCCGTGGGATGCCCGACCGCCTGATGGCTGCCCCAGCGGCGGCGGCGGGGTCGCCTCGTCCATGGCCCTCCTCGTCGTGTTCCCGTCACCTACCCGCGTCGAGCCGGAGCATGCCCCGCTCAGTGCAGCCGCCGCGCCGCCTCGGCGATCGAGCCGGTCATCGACGGGTAGACCGTGAAGGTGCTCGCGAGCTGGTCGACGTTGAGGTGGTTCTGGACGGCCACCGCCACGGGGAAGATCAGCTCCGACGCCCGGGGGGCGACGACGACGCCACCCAGCACCGTGCCGCTGCCGTGCCGGGAGAAGACCTTGACGAAGCCGACGTCGAAGCTGTCCATCTTGGCGCGCGGGTTCGTCGCCAGGGGAAGCACGATTGCTCGCGCGTCGACCCCACCCTCGTCGATGTCCTTCTGCGAGACGCCGACCGTGGCGATCTCCGGGGAGGTGAAGATGTTGGCCGAGACGACGTTGAGCTTGAGCGGTGACACGGCGTCACCGAGGGAGTGCCACATGGCGATCCGCCCCTGCATGGCGGCAACCGACGCAAGGGGCAGGACCCCGGTGCAGTCCCCCGCGGCGTAGACCCCGCGCACCGACGTCCGGGCCACGCGGTCCACCTCGACGTACCCGGAGTCCGAGAGCTGGACGCCGCTCTCCGCCAACCCGATGCCCGATGTCTGCGGCACCGAGCCGAGGGCCAGCAGCGCGTGCGAGCCCTCCACCGTGCGGCCGTCGACGAGATGGACCCGCACCCCGTCACCCACCCGCTCGACGCTCGCCATCCGGGACCGGTTGAGCACCTCCATGCCGTCGCGGCGGAAGACGTCCTCGATCACCGTTGCCGCGTCCGCGTCCTCACCGGGCAGGATCCGGTCGCGGGAGGAGACGAGGACGACCTTCGCGCCGAGGCCGACATAGGCGTGGGCCAGCTCCGCTCCAGTCACCCCGGAGCCCACGACGACGAGCTTCTCCGGCAGCTCCGTCAGGGAGTAGATCTGCTGCCACGTGAGGATCCGCTCGCCGTCCGGCTCGGCCGTCGGCAGGACCCGCGGCGTGGACCCCGTGGCGACCAGGACGACGTCCGCGGTGATCTCCTCGGTGCCGCCGTCATGGAGCTCGACCCGCACCTTCCCGGGCCCGAGCAGGGTCCCGACACCACGGCATACCCGGACCCCGTCGCCCTCCAGCCGCCCGCGGATGTCCTCGCTCTGTGCACCGGCAAGGCCGAGAATGCGACGGTTCACCGCCGCGAGGTCCGCGCTGGCCGACCGGGGGCCGAGGTCGACGCCGAGGGTGCCGGCCGACGACAGGTTGGACATGAAGCCCGCGGTCGAGATGAGCGTCTTGCTCGGGACGCAGTCGGTGAGAACGCAGGCGCCGCCGAGCCCGTCGCGGTCGACGACGGTCACCGAGGCGCCGATCCGCGCCGCCACGAGCGCGGCCTCGTAGCCCCCGGGGCCACCACCGAGGACGACCACGGACGACGTGCGAGCAGTCACAGGGACCATCCAACCACCGGCTGGCGCGGGCGCCTGCATCCCGTATGCCGGGTGGTCGCCGGTGCCTGCTCCCCTCCCATTCCCATGGCCAGGCCGGGCATTTCGTCGGGACGCACCGCCTGGCCGCTCTCATCGCCCCGGGTTGACCGTCCGGATGCGACCTGACGGGACTCCCCATTCACGACACGAGGGGCCAGCGCAGGGAGATCTGGTTATTGTCGGGGTCGGTGACGATGGCGTACCGGATGTCTCCCCCGTTCCAGGTCACCGGCGCGAGACGAGTTCGGGCGCCGGTGGCCAGGAGGGTGTCGTACATCGCGTTGACGTCGTCGGCGGTGGCGAAGCCGAACTCGAGGATGACGCGGCGATCGCCGGTTCCCGGTCGATAGGACGGGTCGAAGCCTTGGATGTAGGCCACGGTCTCCCAGAAGAAGACCATGCCGTTGGGCAGGGGAAGCCGGAACGCTCCCCCACTGGCGTCGACGTCGGCGGGGATGGCGAGTCCGAGCCGGCGGTAGAAGGCGAGCGAGGCGGCCAGGTCAGCGACGGCGATGCCGACGATCCCCAGTCCCAGCGTCCCTCCTGCTGTCCCGGGCAGCGGGGCAGACCGTGTTGCTGCCGGAGCAGCCTGGTCAACCCCGCAGGCAGTGAGGCCGGCGGTAGCCAGCACGGCCACGGCTCCCCCTAAGAGGTGGCGACGGCGGGGTGTGCTGGGCATGGTGGGCTGGGCATGGTGTGGCTGGCCATGGTGTAGCTGGCCATGGGGTGGCTGGCCATGGTGTGGCTGGGCATTGGGCTGGCTGGCCATTGGGCTCTCCGTTGATCTGAGCTGGGGGGCGAGGGTGCGACGGTGTGCCTTGACCCCCGGGCCGCAGCGCATCGCGCTGCAGTCGAGTCGCCGGCGGGTGCGGTCAGGGGAGCAGGAGCAGTTTGCCGCGCAGGCCGCCCTGCCGCTGTCGGCGGTGCGCCTCACCCGCCTCAGCCAGCGGAGAGGCGTGCTCTATGGGGGTGCTCAGCTCACCGCGGTTCGCGGCCTGCAGCAAAGCGGTGAGCTCGGTCGTGTCGGCGTGCACGATCAGCACCTCGAAACGGATGCCGCGCTCGGTGTCGAACGGCCCGGTCGGGTCGACGTAAGGCGGCACCACGCTCACGTAGGCGCCGCCGTCGCGGACCGACGCCAGCGCCGCATGGCCGGCGGCACCGCCGACCAGGTCGATCGCGGCGTCGACACCACCAGGGTGCAGCTGGCGCACAGCGGCGGTGTAGTCGCCGCGGTCGACGACCTCTACGGCGCCGAGCTCGATCGCGTACTCCCGATCCTCCGTCTTGGCCACGGCGGTGATCCGGATTCCCTTGCGCTGGGCCAGCTGAACGACCGTCCGGCCGACGGCGCCGACCGGGCCGTTGACCAGCAGGGTGGCGCCGGTCGGCAGGTCGACCCACTCCACGAGCTGGCTGCCGGTCAGCCCAACCAACGGGACGGTGGCCGCCTGCTCCAGAGTCAGACCGTCGGGGACCGCGGCCACCAGGTCGGCGGCCAGGTTGACGTACTGGGTGTAGGTGCCGTTCTGGTCCATCGGCTGGAACGTCATCGCCGCGACGCGGTCGCCGACCTGCCACCTCTCGACCCCGGGTCCGACCTCCTCGATGGTCCCGGCAGCGTCCCACCCGAGCACCATCGGGAACCGGGCGGCGTCGGCCGTGATGTTCTTCCCCAGCCGGGTGCTCAGGTCGACCGGGTTCACCCCGGCGGCGGCGACCTTGACCTGGACCTGGCCAGCTCCGGGCGCGGCCAGCGGCCGCTCGTCAGCGTGGAACAGCTCCGGCTCACCGAACGCGTCGATGACCTGAGCTGTGGTGGTGGTGGCGGTGGACATACGTCTCCTCGGCTAAGTAGACCGATCGGCCTAGCGGTCACTCTAGCAGTGGTAGACTGATCTGCATAATGAGAAACACGACAGGCCGCCTCAGCACCCGCGAGCGGCTGCTGGATGCCACCGTGGAGCTGCTCCGGACCAAGGGCCCGGCGGCGAGCGGAACCAAGGAGATGCTCGACGCGGCAGACGCTCCTCGCGGTTCCTTCTACTTCCACTTCCCTGACGGCAAGGACCAGCTCGTCGCCGAGGCCCTCGATCGGGCGGCCGCGGCGACCCAGGCGGCGATCGTGGCGGCGTTGGACGAGACGCTGGTCGGCCTGCCCGAGCGGGTCGAGCGGTTCGTCATCGGCATCGCCGAGGAGCTGGTCGCCGAGGACTACCGGCTCGGCTGCGCGGTGGGGGCCACCGTCTTGGAGGCCGCGGCCACCACGCCCTCGCTGCGCGGGGTGACCGTGACAGCATTTGCCTCCTGGACGGCGACGTTGGCCCAGCGCTTCACCGACGAGGGCATCGCCCCCGATCAGGCCGCAGCGTTGGCCGATAGCGTGGTCGCCGGGATGGAGGGCGCCACCATGCTCGCCCGCGCCCGCCACGACACCGCCGTGCTCGGACATGTCGCCGCAACGCTGCGGAGCGCCGTGGCCGCCGCCCTCGACCAGGAGGCGTCGGCCTCGGGCACTCCGAGCTGACCCGCACAGCGATACCTGGCCCACGCGTGCATCCCCGCCGCAACGCTGCGCGATGCGACCGCAACGACCCGGACATCTCCGAGGTGTTGCGGGGCACAGCTGGGCTCCGTCCCGTGCAGTCAGGTCGAGTGGCTTGTCGCCGTCGGTGAGGATCGCGCGCAGGCCCGTGTCGCCACGCCCGCGGGAAACCCCGAGGCTAGGCTGCCGTGCGTGAACCAGCCCACCGTCTCCGTGGACCTCAGCGACCCGTCGACCGACCCCTTCGACGTGGCGGCCGCGGCTGCGGAGGTCATCGCGGATCGGACCGGCTCACCGCGGCACGACGTCGCGCTCGTCCTCGGCTCGGGGTGGGGCCAGACCGGCGACCTCGTCGGCGAGACGCTGGCGACGGTCGACAACGCCGACGTCCCGGGCTTCCACCAGGCCGCGGTCGTCGGGCACTCGGGCAGCATGCGGTCGGTCGCCATCGGCGCGACCGGCCGCCGCGCTCTCGTCTACGGCACCCGGACCCACCTGTACGAGGGGCGGGGCGTGCGGGCCGTCGTCCACGCGGTCCGCACGGCGAAGGCGGCCGGTTGCTCGACCATCGTGCTGACGAACGGCTGCGGCGGGCTCAACCGCGCGTGGCAGCCGGGCACTCCCGTCCTCATCCGGGACCACCTCAACCTCACCGCGACGTCACCGATCGAGGGCGCGAGCTTCGTCGACCTGACCGACCTCTACTCGCCCCGGCTGCGGGCTGTCGCCCGGGAGGTCGACGCGGGGCTGGACGAGGGTGTCTACGTCCAGTTCCGGGGCCCGCACTACGAGACGCCCGCCGAGGTCAGGATGGCCAGGATCCTCGGGGGCGACCTCGTCGGCATGTCGACCACCCTCGAGGCCATCGCCGCGCGCCAGTGCGGGCTCGAGGTGCTCGGCATCTCGCTCGTGACCAACCTCGCCGCCGGCATCTCCGACCAGCCCCTGTCACACGAGGAGGTCCTCGAGGCCGGGCGGGCCGCTGCGGAGCGGTGCGGGCGGCTCCTCGCCGACGTCGTCACCCGCGTCGCCGCGGCGTGAGGAGCGCTGGTGTGACGACGAGCCCGACGCTCACGGATGAGCTGCGCCGCACGGCCGACGCGTGGATCGCCGACGACCCCGACCCTGCCACTCGGGCAGAGCTGACGAGGGTCCTCGCGGCGGCCGACGGGGGCGACGCGCGGGCCCTCACCGACCTCGCCGACCGGTTCACCGGTCTGCTGGAGTTCGGCACGGCCGGCCTGCGGGGGGCCCTGGGCGCCGGACCGCACCGGATGAACCGCGCGGTGGTGATCCGGGCGGCCGCCGGCCTCACGGCATACCTCGACGAGGAGGCGCGGGCGCGCGGCGGTGGACAGCAGATGGTCGTCGTCGGGTACGACGCCCGGCACAGCTCCGACGTCTTCGCGCGGGACACCGCCGCGGTCGTCCTCGGGGCGGGTGGCCGCGCTTGCGTCCTGCCGCGGCCGCTGCCCACCCCGGTCCTGGCCTTTGCCATCCGCCACCTCGGGGCGGACGCCGGGGTCATGGTCACCGCGAGCCACAACCCGCCCCAGGACAACGGCTACAAGGTCTACCTCGGCGACGGGAGCCAGATCGTCCCGCCGACCGACGCCCGGATCGCCGCCCACATCAACGCTTTCCGCGTCGCCGCCGACGTGCCCCTCGCCGATGACGGGTGGGAGACGCTGGGCGACGACGTGCTCGACGACTACGTCGACGCGGTATGCCGCCTCGTTGCCGACGACAGCCCCCGCGACCTATCGGTGGTCCACACGTCGCTGCACGGCGTCGGGAACGACACCCTGCGCCGGGTCTTCCTCAGCGCGGGTTTCCCTGCGCCGCAACCGGTTCCGAGCCAAGCCCAGCCGGACCCCGATTTTCCGACGGTGAGCTTCCCCAACCCCGAGGAGGCCGGCGCCATCGATGCGGCGCTGGCCCTCGCCCGCGAGGCCGGCCCCGATCTCGTTCTCGCCAACGACCCTGACGCGGACCGCTGTGCCGCAGCCCTGCTCGACGGCGGCGACTGGCGGATGCTCCGGGGGGACGAGGTGGGGGCCCTGCTCGGGGCGCACCTCCTCGCGCGGGGGGTCGGCGAGGGAGCCGTCCTCGCCAGCTCCATCGTCTCCTCGCGGCTGCTCGCGGCCATGGCCACGGCTGCCGGTCTGCGGCACGAGGAGACGCTCACCGGGTTCAAGTGGATCTCCCGCGTGCCGGGCCTCGTCTACGGCTACGAGGAGGCGCTCGGCTACTGCGTCGCTCCGGACGTCGTTCGCGACAAGGACGGCATCAGCGCGGCCCTGCTCCTCGCGGAACAGGCGGCCGGGCTCAAGGCGGCCGGAAGCACCTTGCTCGACGTCCTCGACGACCTCGCCGTGGAGCACGGCGTGCATGCGACTGAGTCCTTCTCGGTGCGGGTCGCCGACCCCGCCCAGATCCCGCCGGTCATGGGACGGCTGCTCGCTCGGCCGCCGACGGAGGTGGCCGGCGTGGGCGTCGAGCGGTTCGAGGACCTCGGCCAGGGGGTCGGCGGGCTCCCGCCCACCGACGGGGTGCGGCTCTATCTCGCGGACGCGTCCCGCATCATCATCCGTCCCTCCGGCACCGAGCCGAAGATCAAGGTCTACCTCGAGGTGATCGAGCCGGTCCTGGCACGGGACGCGCTCGCCGGCGCACGGCATACTGCGCACGAGCGTCTCGCTGCGGTCCGGGCCGACATGGAGCAGCTCACCCGGCTGTGACCCTCGCGGTCGCGCCCGCACGATTGACACGTTTCGGCTCTCGGCTGCCTGGGCGAGTCGCTCATCGAATGGCGCGAGGCTCGCGGCCGCATCCTCGACAGCCAGCAGGACGCAGCAGTCCGGCATCTTCGGCCCGGTGGTGGCGCGCAGCCGGGCGAGCTGGGCGGCCGTGTCGGCGGGGAACGGGAGCTCGTGAATCACGAGCTCGCGAGGAGCCGATCGAACAGGCTCCAGTCGGCCGTCCCTGACGGGACCCACAAACACGTCCGCCAGGGTGAGCGAGCTGACGGCGAGGTCGTCGTCTATCGCGTGGGCGAGCAGCGCTTCGGCCGCCGCGTGATGACCGTCATGACCGTCGAGGGCTCCGTCTCCTCCTGCACGGGTGGGCTTCTGCATGAACGGGGTCCTGGATCATTGCTGCCTCTCCGTGCCGGCGGTCCGGAAGAGCGGTCGGACAGGGATGTACCACAAGACATTTCCGGGTCCCACGGCGCGAGTCCGGTCGAGCCGATCGCCAGCCGTCTGCCGGTGCTGCCTCCCGCGTGAAGGGCGCGATGCCGACGAGAACCCGCTCGAGGGGGGACACGGTTACCGCACCACAGCTACGGGCCCGGATGCCTCATGGATGACGCGGTGGCTGACTGAGCCGAGCAGGAGCCCGGTGAAGCCTTCGCGTCCGCGGCTTCCGACGACGACCAGTCCGGCGTCTCGGGAGTTCTCCCGCAAGACCGTGGCGGGGTCACCTAGGAGGACCCGGGTTATCACGGTGAGGTCAGGGTGAGTGCTGTGCAGTTCGGAGCGCGCCTCCTCGAGGGCCTGAACGCTCGCCTCACGGGAGGCGATTCGCATCTCCTCCGCGTTGGCCCACGCCCAGTACTCGGCCGTGTATCCGTCGGCCGTGGGAAGGTGCCAGGCGCCGACGAGACGCAGCTCGCACCCAGCCCGCTCGGCTTGCGTCGCGGCGAAGGTGACCGCTTTGGCGGCCTGCTTCGAGCCGTCGACGCCGACGACGACCGGGTGGTCCGCGCCGATGGGTCGCTGCCCGTCGCCGCGGACGATGACCACCGGGCAGGCGGCGTGGGCGCTGACGGCCAAGGCGACGGACCCGCGCAGTGCCGAGACCAGCTCACCTCGGCCGCGGCTGCCGACCGCGAGAAGGTCGACGTCCTTCGACTCCTCCACCAGGACGCCAGCCGGACTGCCTAACCGGACCTCGGACGTGACATCGGTGGCTCCGCTGTCGGTGGCTCGTTTCTCGGCCTCGGCGGTCATCCGTTCAGCGGAGTCCATCACCTCGTCGGGCACGGCGCCCGCGTCGCCTGCTGGGCCCGTCAGGACTGCGGGAAGGTTGAGCGCGTGCACGATCCGCAACTGCGTCTGACGACGGCGGGCCTCGGTCGCGGCCCACTCCAAAGCCGCGGCCGAGTCCGCGCCGCCGTTGTAGCCAACGGCGATCACAGCAGCACCCTGTTGTTCCGGACGACGGGGAGCTTGCTCCACCAGTGTCCCAGTCCGAACTTGGAGCCGATGGCGAAGTAGGCGAAGACGATCCCGATCAGTGCGTACGTCAGGTGGTAGTCCATGAACGGGTTGGCCGAGCCGCTTGGCGTGCCGTCAGCTCTGAACCGGGCCAGCGGCCACTCGGCGGCCCACATGCCCACCATGAGGACGGCGTTGCTGATGGCGGCGATCCGTAGGCCGGCGCCGACGATCATCGCAACCCCGACACCGAGCAGGGAGAGCATGAACAGGACGTCGACGACGGGCGCTCCGGCGATCGTGTGGAAGAAGCCCTGCAAGGGCCCGACCGTCACGTGCGAGAGGAAGCCTTTGGTCGGCGACCCGCCGTTGAGGACCGACTTGGCTGACGGTGTGGAGTATCCGAGGCCGAACATCTTGTCGAGGAATGCCCAGAGGAAGATGAACCCGACTCCGACCCGGGTGGCGGCCAGCCAGACGTGGCCAGGCCCCGTCTTCACCGTCTCTTCGGGTAATTCGTCGGCTCGGGGCTTGCGGGTCATTGGGGCGGTCATGATGTCGTGCCTTCCTTCGGTTGTCTCCAGTAGGACTTCCACTCTGACTCCGGGAGCGGCCGGTCACGAGGCCCAAAGGTCCCTACACCGGCTGCCTTCGGCGCCCACCGAAGACACCTAGTGCCGTCGATGAGGCGTGCGCTGGCCTGGCGCCAAGTGGCGCCCCGGTTGGTTCGCCCAGACCCACGAGTGGCACCAGGGGAACCCAATGTGCTGGCGACGTCCGGTACGCGAAGGCGCGGCGGCCACTGGCGATCTCGGACGGCATACCCACCCGGGCGGCGTGACCGAGGGGCCCGGGAAACAACCGGCCCCTGCCGGCGTCCGTGCTAGCTGTCACGGCTCAACCGCATCCGGCGTGGATGTGCGACGCACATCTCAACACGAGGTTCGCGCCGAGCTCGACGTCTGTTTGACCTTCGCGTCGCCTTCGTCATCCTGGTGGTTCTCAAGAGGAGGTCCGTCTGGCCCCGCCGATGACGTGGAGTCGGCGGCCGGTGACACTGTTGGGCTCGATCCGCAGGAACCGTGGTTTTCGGCCCTCGTGCCATGGCGAGAGTTCCAGGGAGAGGGCGTGGATCGATTCGTTTGTCTCCCAGATCTCGTGGGCTATGCCTTTGACGACGACGCTCCAGGCAGTGCCGTCCGACGAGTCGTACCCGTCCACCTCGAACGCCACCTCGTGGCCTGCCGCTGCGGAGAGCTTGGTGCCCGCGCCGGTGCGGAACACGACGCTTCCGTGGTCGACGACGTGGTTGATTGGAAAGATGTCGGGTAGGCCGCGGGCGACGACGGCAAGGCGACCGACGACCGATTCCCGCATCAGTTGCCAACATGCGGCAACCGGTAGCTCTTCGGTGTTAGAACCCTCGTTGGTGGTCATGCAGCCACTGTCCGCCCGCGGGGCAGATGCGGTCAGGGCAGAAGGTCCCGCATTACGGCATCTAAGAACGGCCCAGGTGATCATCCGGGCGCGGTAGTGCCCAGGTTTCGGCTCGCGACAGAAGTCTTCAAGCGGCCACCAGATAGGGGACGCTTGGGCCGGCGGCTCGATGTCACCCACGCGCGCGGGGCGGCGAGCAGGATCCCCCGCACCCGCACCCGCACCCGCACCCGCACCCGCACCCGCACCGTAGCCGAGGCCGCGTGTACAGATCGCCTGGCAGGGCCGTTCGCGAGCTGCTGGCTCCCCAGCGGCCCAGTCCAGCGCCAGCTGGCTTGCCGCCGACCCGTCGACACCCACGACGACCGCCGCCGCTGCCGGGACCCGGTTCACAGCAGTCCGTCCAGGCCGACCGCGACCGTGATCTCGAACGCGGTGACTGCAACGCTAGAAGTCGCGGCGGCCTCGTCGGGATGCGTCCCTGGCCCGGTGCCGCGCTTCGGCGTCGTCCGCTGCAGGCTGTTGGTCTACCGCCCTGGTCCCCGGTCAGTGATCACGAGAGACGGTCTCTACCGCGCAGCTGGCATGGCGTCGGCAGTAGTCGGCAACGGATGCGTCCGATGTGGACTGGTCCGCCCCGACGAATAGGACGATGGCGCGCCGGCTGCGCTCGACCAGGACTTGCTGCGGATCACCTTGGACGAGCTCGAAGGTGCTCGCAGTCCTGGGGTGTCCGCGCAGGGCCTGCAGCGCGGCGCCGAAGGTCGCCGAATCGGCTTCGGCAAGGGCGTCTTCGTCGGTACCTTCGGGAATGACCTGGATGAAGCGGACGGATGCGCCGAGCCGGACTGCTTCTTGCACAGCCGCCCGCGCCACGCCGGCGGCCGACCCGTCATTGACGAGGCCGGCAACGACGTCCGGCTCGGCATGAGAGGGATACCCGGACCCTCGCGCTTCTCGCTGCACGGTGCTCATGCGTCAACGATTCGTTACGGTGCCGCGGCCCGGTAGGGCCCAAGGTCCCGGCCTGCGTCGTGAGCGCGTCGGCCGGGACTGGCATTCGCGTAGGGGCGTTCGCCCGAATGCAGGCAAGCTCGGGTTACTGCCTACGATCGAGGCATGACGACGGATGAGCCCGCCCGTTTGCCGCCTTCCTGGCCAGACACGAGCGCCCTCGACCTGGAGGATCTCCTCGATGAGCTGCGTGCCCGCGCGTCGGCCAGCCGACGCGCGCAGGATCGGATGCGCGAGCTGCTGGACGCGGTCGTCGCGGTCAGCGCCGACCTCGATCTCGCCGAGGTCCTGACCCGGATCGTGCACTCCGCGACATCGTTGGTCGAGGCCCGATACGGCGCCCTCGGGGTCCTGAGCGCGAGCGGGGAGCACCTGGTCGAGTTCATCACCCGGGGGGTCAGCGATGAGGAACGGGCTCAGATCGGTGATCCTCCCAAGGGCCACGGCCTGCTCGGGCTGCTCATCCGGGAACCGCATCCGCGTCGGGTGCGGGACATCTCGCAACATCCTGACTCGTTCGGGTTCCCCGCGAACCATCCGCCGATGCATAGCTTCCTCGGCGCTCCGGTCCGGATCAGGAACGACGTGTTCGGCAACCTCTATATGGCAGAGAAGCAAGGGGCGCAGGAGTTCACCCCGGACGACGAAGCCGTCCTTGTCGCTCTCGCGGCGGCAGCGGGGGTAGCCATCGACAACGCCAGACTGTACGACGCGGCCCGCCTGCAACGGCGCTGGTCAGAGGCGGTCAACGAGTTGACCCAGCCGCTGTTGGTATCCCAGGACGAGGACGCTGCCCTGCACCTCATGGCCCACCACGCAGCCTCGCTGAGCAGAGGATCCCAAGCGCTGGTGGCGCTCTACGACGAGGACTATGTCCTCGTCGTCAAAGACCTCGTCGCGGTATCGCAGGCGTCAACCGAACCGGACGGCGTCAGGGCGCAGGGAGCGGTGCTCGCAGCAGCCCAGTGGGCGGAGGTCCGCCAAGCCAGGCAACCGATACTGCTCGCCTCCTCCACAGTCACCTCGCCACAGGAGGGTCTGAGGGCAGACCTGAGCTTGATCGGTCTAGCGGCCCGCAGTCCCATCGCGCTGATCCCCCTCGCACCTGGGCACGGAGACCTGGGCATCCTCATCGTGGCCTGGGACGAGGGTGGCGAAGAACTACCCGCAGAGTCGATGCCAGCGCTGACCACCTTTGCTCTTCAGGCGGGCCTGGCGCTGCTTGCGGGTAGGGCGCAACGCGACCGGGCCCGGATGGCTCTGTTTGATGACCGTGACCGGATTGCGCGAGACATGCACGATCACGTCATCCAGCGGTTGTTCGCCACCGGGCTCTCTTTGCAGTCCGCGGCACGCGCCGCGACTCACCCTGTCGTTCGGGCGCGCCTTGAGGAGGCCGTCGACGACATTGACGCGGCTATCAAGGAGATTCGCCATGCGATCTTCGAGCTGCACCAGCCCATCGTCAACCAAACACCCCAGGAAGAACTGGACAGCCTCGTCGCGTCCTTCGTCCGCGCGTTGGGGTTCGAACCAGAGCTCGCTGTCCAGGGACCTCTGGCGGACCTGAACCCGTCGTTGCGCTCGGACGTCCTGGCCGTAGTGAGGGAGGGCTTGTCCAACGTTGCCCGACACGCACACGCGTCACGTACCCAGGTCACGCTCCTCATCGACGCCGCCGCGGTGACCGTCGAGATCTGCGACGACGGAGTCGGCGTCGATCGACACCAGGCGCGCAGTGGCCTGGTGAACCTGGGCGAGCGGGCTGCCGCGTCTTCAGGACGGTTCGACGTCCAGCGCGCGAACCCGACCGGAACCCGGCTGCGCTGGCACGTCCCCCTGCCGACCGACTGAGCTGGCCCCGTGAGACGATCCGCAGAGCCAAGGCCGACAAGAGAGGTGCCGGCCAAAGTCCACGCCGAAACCGGCGAGCGCGAAGCCGAAGACCCACAGGTCACCACTCAGGCCGGGGATGTAGGTGGCGTCTGACGGGGGGCGTAGGCGGTCCAGCCGAGCGCGGCTGCCCTTGCGGGGTGAGAAAGCCCGCGGCGGCAACGAGCGCGCGGAAGAGATACAGCCGGTAGGCAAACATGTTCAGCCGCGGGAACGCCACGTCCGGGGCGCCGATCTGCAGCGGCATCAACGCATTCGCGAAACCCACGAACAGCGGCATGGCGAAGAGCAGCAGCATGATCGTGCCGTGCATGGTGAACAGCTGGTTGTACTGCTCCGGGTGGTCCACGATCTGCAGGCCAGGCGGCGAGCTCGGACCGGATCAGCAGCGCCATGATCCCGCCGATGAGGAACCAGACGAACGACGTGATGAAGTACAGCTTGCCGATGACCTTATGGTCGGTCGTGGTGAGCCACTTGACGACGGTCTGCCCCGGCACCAGGCGGGTCCCGGCGCGGGCTCCTCGGTTGTGGTGCGGTCAGTGGCGGTCCGCACGTGACCTGAGCGACAGTCGCCACGAGCTTGCCTGTCGGCTGGGGGCGGCGGCGCGAGGTCAGCCGAAACACCGGCGCCGGTGCCTCGCGGTCCGCCGCGCCCCAAACCCGATCAGCGGTTCCGGTGACAGCCCCGAGGCCGCACCGGTGGGCATGAGCCGATTGGTGGTCTCAGGCATGGGTCTGCCCTGCCGGGATTGCCGGCACGGCGACTTCGATGCCGCCCTCGACAACCCGGACCGAGTAGACCGGGACCGGGCGGGTGGCCGGAGGCCCGGTCGGGACCCCGGTCGCCAGCTCGAAACGCGAGCCGTGCCGCCAGCATTCCACCTGCCCCTCCTCGACGTCACCGTCGGAGAGGGCGACCTGTCCGTGGCTGCAGACGTCGAGGAGGGCATGGACCAGGCCGTGGCTGCGGGCCAGGCAGACCGGGTACCCGGCCAGGTCGGCGTGGACCGCAGTGTCGTCCCCCAACTGGTCGAGGCGACCTGCTGCCACCCACACGAGGTCGGCGTCGCGGCTCACGGGCACTGATCCTCTCCGGTGACGTCCCGGGAGTCGCCTGCCCGCATCTCTTTCACTCTCCCTTGACTGACTGGGCCTCGGTCGGTAGTTTTATTGATTATCGTACTCTAAACTACGGTTGGGCTGCGAAAGGGACATCTACCGTGACCTACGTGATCGCGCAGCCGTGCATCGACGTGGTGGACCGGGCCTGCGTCGAGGAGTGCCCGGTCGACTGCATCTATGAGGGCAAGCGGGCCTTGTACATCCATCCCGACGAGTGTGTCGACTGCGGGGCCTGCGAACCGGTGTGCCCTGTGGAGGCGATCTACTACGAGGATGACGTGCCGGCACAGTGGTCGGCCTACACCACGGACAACGCCGAGTTCTTCACCGAGGTCCTTCCGGGCGCCGACGCGGCACTGGACTCTCCCGGCGGCGCCGCGAAGTTGGGTGCCCTGGGCGTGGACACGCCGCTGGTGGCCGGCGACCCGCCCCGGGACCCATGAGCCCCCGCTCGGCGGCCACGGCGACCGGCGGCATCCACGCCGCGCTCGCCTCCCCGACCCGGCGCCGGCTCCTCGAGCTGCTGCACGCCGACAGCGCCCCGCGCGACGTACACGACCTCGGCGAGGCCGTCGGCCTGCACCCGTCCACGGTCCGGTTCCACCTCGAGATACTGCGCCGCGCCGGTCTGGTCATCCGCCAGACGTATCCGCAGGCCGGTGTCGGTCGCCCACGGACGGCATACGCGGCGACCGGGCGAGACAGCACGGCCACCGCGTATGAGGACCTGGCCAGCCAGCTCGCCGCGAACCTGGCGGACACCAACGAAGGCCGGGCGGTGCGCGCGGAGCAAATCGGGCTCGACTGGGCGCAGCAGCTCGTGCCGAGCCGGGCCGGGACCCGGGAAACGATGGATGAGACCGCCCGGCGGGTGAGCGGGCTGTTCGACCGGATCGGGTTCGAGCCCGAGCTGAGCACCGTCGGCGAGAGCCGACAGATCGCGCTGCGTGCCTGCCCGTTCCGCGCTGTCGCCCGCCAGCACCCCGAGGTCGTCTGCTCGATGCACCTGGGCCTGCTCCGGGGCAGCCTCGACCGCCTTGGCGCCCGCGCCGAGGGCCGGCTCCTGCCCTTCGTTCAGCCCGAGCTGTGCCTCGCCCAACTGTCCTCAGCCGACTAAAGCTGCCGCCTCCATCAGCCACTCCGGCCCACCAGCACAGGCACAGACCTCACAGCGCTTGAATCGCCCTGACCCCCAGGGTCCGCCGCACCTCGACCCGACCGGAGCACAACGAGCCTGGCGCCGCAACGGCGGGACCCATGCCTCGAGGAGGAGGAGTGCGGTGATCCTTCGAGCGGTAGGGACCTTCGGCCCTGCCCGGGGCGCCCACTTCCCCGGAAGAGTGAACCGAGGGCCGGCACGGGCACTTCGGACCCGTGGTGCTTCGCCACCCGTGAAAAGGAATGTAGACATGAGCCTCAGCGACCGAGCCGGACATCGAGTGGAGGGCAGGGACGGTACATCGTCCAACGCCAAGGCGTCCGGCGGCTCTGTAGCCGTCCCGCGGCAGGCGTGGATCATGCTGGCCCTGGCGACAGCGGGCTTCGCGGTCAACTTCTGGGCCTGGGCGCTGCTCAGCCCCCTGGGTCCGCGACTGAAGGACCAGCTTCACCTGACCGGCTCACAACAGGCGCTCATCGTCGCCGTGCCGGTCATCGTCGGGTCGCTGGGCCGGATCCCGGTGGGTGCCCTGACCGACCGGTACGGCGGCCGGGTGATGTTCCCCCTGGTGTCGCTGGTGACGATCATGCCGGTGCTCTTCATTGGCCTCGGCGGACAGTCGTCGTGGGGCGCGCTGCTCGTGGGCGGCTTCTTCCTCGGCGTAGCCGGCACCGCGTTCGCCGTAGGTGTCCCGTTCGTGAATTCGTGGTTCCCGCCGCAGCGACGCGGCCTGGCGATCGGGGTCTTCGGTGTCGGTATGGGCGGCACGGCGATCAGCGCCCTGACCACGGTCACCCTGGTCAAGAACGTGGGCGGCTCCGCCCCCTTCCTCATTGCGGCTGCGGCCCTCGCCGTGTATGCCACGGCGGCCTGGTTCATCCTGCGGGACTCGCCAGCCCGGGTGGTCCCGACCACCTCCGTGATCTCCCGGCTCGGGACGGCAGCGAAGCTGCCGATCGCGTGGCAGGCCTGCCTGCTCTACGCCGTCGCGTTCGGTGGCTACGTCGCGTTCTCCGTCTACCTGCCGGCCTACCTCAAGACGGCATATGGGCTCGAGCAGGCTGATGCCGCGAACCGAATGGCCGGCTTTGTCCTGCTGGCGGTCGTCATGCGCCCGATCGGTGGTTGGCTGTCCGACCGCATCGGCCCTGTCCCGGTGCTGGTGGCCGTGTTCGGCGTGGTCACCGTCGGCGCAGCCATCCAGTCCTTCACCCCCGGCCTTGCCCCCCTAGGGACGATCGCGTTCCTGTCCATGGCCGGCGCCCTGGGGGCCGGCAGCGGCGCCACCTTCGCGCTCGTCGCCCAGGCCGCGCCCGCGAACCAGGTCGGCTCCCTCACCGGGCTGGTCGGCGCGGCCGGCGGGCTGGGCGGGTTCGTGCCACCACTGGTCATGGGATCGGTCTACGGCGCTACCGGCAGCTATGGCGTCGGACTGGGACTGCTCGCCCTCGTCGCCGCCGCGAGCCTGGTGCTGACGCTCACCGCCGTCCGCTCGACCGCGCGCCGCCGCCTCGCGGTGGTGGCCGGCTGATGTGCGAGTACTGCGGCTGTCAGCAGATCCCCGTCCTCGGTGACCTCACCCGAGAGCACGAGGCCGTCATCGGGCAGTTCGCCCTTATCCGGCACCAGCTGGGGACGGGCGAGCTCGCAGCTGCCGCCGACACGTCGCGACGCATCGCCGCGCTCCTGGGTCCGCACACTGCGGTGGAGGAGGAGGGTCTGTTCCCCCTCATGGCCGACGAGTTCCCGGACCACATCGAGGCCCTGCAGCAGGAGCACCGACAGATCCACGCGGTCCTGGCCGAGTCGCGCGACCTCGTGCCCGGCGACCCGTGCTGGCCGGGTCGGCTGCTGGAGACCCTCGTGCTTCTGCGCGAGCACATCCTCAAGGAACAGGATGGGGTGTTTCCCGCATCTCTCAGCGTCGTCGACGGCGACGGGTGGGCACACGTCGACGAGATCCGCGCCCGGGTCAGCAGCGCACTACCCCTCGAGCGCGACCATCAGCACGGGCACAGCCACGCGCGCTATGAGCAGCATTGAGCGAAGGAGACACGTGAACACTCGTCAGCCAGGACCCGCCGGGACTGCTGGGCTCGACAGCCGTCTTGGGGAGGCTCTGGTCGGCACACGGCGCTTCTTCACCCGGGCCGAGGTCTCCGACGACCGACGGACCATTCATGTCAAGGGCGGTCGGGCGGGCGACTCCTTCTACCGGGACCGGTGGAGCCATGACAAGGTGGTGCGCTCCACCCACGGGGTGAATTGCACCGGCTCGTGCTCGTGGAAGGTCTACGTCAAGGACGGGATCATCACGTGGGAGGCACAGCAGACCGACTACCCCTCCGCCGGGGCCGATCGACCGGACTACGAACCGCGTGGATGCCCCCGCGGCGCTGCGTTCTCCTGGTACACCTACTCTCCCACCCGGGTGCGCTACCCCTACGTCCGCGGCGTCCTGCTCGAGATGTACCGAGAGGCCAGACAGCGTCTTGGTGACCCGGTCCTGGCGTGGGCCGACATCGTTGGTGACCCGGTCAAGGCCAAGCGGTACAAGTCCGCCCGCGGCAAGGGCGGCCTGGTGCGCGCGTCGTGGGCCGAGGCGGCCGAGATCGTCGCGGCCGCGAACGTCCACACGATCAAGGCGTGGGGTCCGGACCGGGTGGCCGGGTTCTCACCCATCCCGGCCATGTCGATGGTCAGCCACGCCTCCGGTGCCCGCTTCACCTCCCTCATCGGCGGGTCGATGCTTTCCTTCTACGACTGGTACGCCGACCTGCCGGTCGCCTCCCCGCAGATCTGGGGCGACCAGACCGACGTCCCGGAGTCCGGCGACTGGTGGGACGCCGGCTACCTGATCATGTGGGGCTCCAACGTCCCGGTCACCCGCACCCCCGACGCCCACTGGATGGCCGAGGCGCGCTACCGCGGCCAGAAGGTCATCGCGGTCGCGCCCGACTACGCCGACAACGTCAAGTTCGCCGACGAGTGGCTGCCCGCCGCTCCCGGCACCGACGGCGCCCTCGCCATGGCCATGGGGCACGTCGTGCTCAAGGAGTTCTTCGTCGACCGAAAGGTCGAGTACTTCGAGCGCTACACCCGCAGCTACACCGACCTGCCGTTCCTCCTCGCGCTCGAGCCGTATGCCGCGCAGGACGGCACCACGGCATACCGGCCTGGGAAGTTCCTCACCGCCGCCGACCTCTCCGGCGACCTCGCCCAGAGCGAGAACGCCCACTTCCGGACCGTTCTCCTCGACAGCGGCACCGGCCAGCTGGTCGTGCCCAACGGTTCGCTGGGCGACCGGTTCGGCGAGAGCGGCGAGGGCAGGTGGAACCTCGACCTCGAGGGTGTCGTCCCCGCCCTGAGCCTGCTCGACACGAGGGACGACACGGCGCTCGTCGACCTGCCGCACTTCGACACCACCCACGTCGGCTCGCCCGTCCTGCGACGGGGGGTGCCGGTCCGGCACGTCGGCGACCGGCTCGTGACCACCGTCTTCGACCTGGTGCTCGCGCAGTACGGCGTGGCCCGTGACGGGCTACCGGGCCAGTGGCCGACTGGTTACGACGACGTCGACGGGCTCTACACCCCGGCCTGGCAGGAGCCGATCACCTCGGTGCCGGCCCAGGCCGTGGCCCGGATCGCCCGCGAGTTCGCACGGAACGCCGAGGACACCGACGGCCGTTCGATGATCATCGTCGGCGCGGGCGCCAACCACTGGTTCCACTCCGACGCGATCTACCGCGCCATGCTGCTGCTCACGACCATCACCGGCTGCCAAGGGCGCAACGGCGGCGGCTGGGCGCACTACGTCGGGCAGGAGAAGGCGCGCCCGGTCACCGGCTGGGCCCAGATGGCCTTCGGCCTGGACTGGGTGCGGCCGCCACGACAGATGATCCAGACCGCCTACTGGTACCTACACACCGACCAGTACCGCTACGACCACTACACCGCCGACCACCTCGCCGGCGGAACCGGCACGGGTCTGTTCGACGGCATGAGCACCGCCGACGCACTGGCGATGTCCGCTCGACTCGGGTGGATGCCGTCCTACCCCACGTTCAACCGCAACCCCCTCGACCTGGCCGACGAGGCGCAGGCCTCCGGGAAACCCGTCGGCGACTACGTCGTCGAGCAGCTGAAGTCGGGAGACCTCCGGTTCGCATGCGAAGACCCCGACGCTCCCGAGAACTGGCCACGGGTCCTGATGATGTGGCGGGCCAACCTCTTCGGCTCCTCGGCCAAGGGCAACGAGTACTTCCTCAAGCACCTGCTCGGCACCGACAGCAACCTGTCGGCCACCGAGGCCACCCCCCAGCACCGGCCCAGGGACATGGTGTGGCGGGAGGAAGCACCCGAGGGCAAGCTCGACCTGCTCTGCACGCTCGACTTCCGGATGACCAGCTCGACCATCCTGTCCGACGTCGTGCTGCCCGCGGCCACCTGGTACGAGAAGCACGACATCAACACCACGGACATGCACCCGTTCATCCACTCGTTCAACCCGGCGATCAGCCCGCCGTGGCAGACCAAGACGGACTGGGACATCTTCCAGGTCATCTCCGAGGCGTTCTCACCAATGGGCGCCAAACATCTCGGAGTTCGCCAGGACCTGGTCGCCGCGCCACTCCTGCACGACACCCCCGACGCCATGGCCACGCCGCACGGGCGGGTGCTGGACTGGAAGAAGGGCGAGTGTGAGCCGATCCCCGGCACAACGATGCCGAGACTCGTCGTCGTTGAGCGGGACTACGGCGCGGTCTTCGACCAGATGGGCGCCCTGGGCCCGCTGATGGAAGAGCTCGGGACCCTGACCAAGGGAGTCAAGTACGACGTCACGCGGGAGGTGGACTACCTGCGCCACCAGAACGGCGCGATCCGCGGCGGCAAGGGTGACGGCAGGCCGTCGCTGAAGAAGGACGTGCACGTGGCCGAGACGATCATGGCGCTCTCCGGCACCACCAACGGCCACCTCGCCACCCAAGGCTTCACAACCCTGGAGAAACGTACCGGGCAGCTGATGCACGATCTCGCAGCCGAGCACGAGGGCAAGCTGATCACCTTTGCCGACACCCAGGGGGCGCCGGTCCCGGTCATCACCTCTCCGGAGTGGTCCGGCTCGGAGTCGGGCGGGCGCCGCTACAGCCCGTTCACCATCAACGTCGAGCGGCTCAAGCCCTGGCACACCCTGACCGGCCGGCAGCACTTCTACCTCGACCATGACTGGATGCAGGAGCTCGGCGAGGGGCTGCCGGTCTACCGGCCGCCCTTGGACATGACCGACATCTTCGGCGAGCCGGAGATCGGCAGCGTCGGCGAGCTCGGCGTCACGGTCCGATACCTCACCCCGCACAACAAGTGGTCGATCCACTCCGAGTACCAGGACAACCTTTTCATGCTCTCGCTGTCACGAGGCGGGCAGGGCATCTGGATGTCCGAGAAGGACGCCGCCAAGGTCGGCATCAAGGACAACGACTGGATCGAGGCCGTCAACCGCAACGGCGTCGTCAACGCCCGAGCCATTGTCAGCCACCGGATGCCCGAGGGCACCGTCTACATGCACCACGCGCAGGACCGGCTCATCGACGTCCCCCGGACGGAGAAGACCCGCAAACGCGGTGGCATCCACAACTCGCTCACGAGGATCCTCATGAAACCCAGCCATCTCATCGGCGGCTACGCGCAGCTGTCCTTCGCGTTCAACTACCTCGGTCCCACCGGTAACCAACGCGACGAGGTCACCGTGATCCGCCGTCGTTCCCAACGAGTCGAATACTGAGGCAGCTGCAATGAGAGTTCTGGCGCAGATGGCGATGGTGATGAACCTCGACAAGTGCATCGGGTGTCACACGTGTTCGGTGACGTGCAAACAGGCCTGGACCAACCGGGCCGGCACGGAGTACGTCTGGTTCAACAACGTCGAGACCCGTCCGGGGCTGGGCTACCCCCGCACCTATGAGGACCAGGAGGTATGGAAGGGCGGCTGGATCCGCACCTCCGGTGGCCGGCTGAGGCTCAAGGGCGGAGGCCGCTTCAAGAAGCTGGCCACGATCTTCTCCAACCCCAAGCTGCCCTCGATCGAGGACTACTACGAGCCGTGGACGTACGACTACGCGACGCTGATCAACGCCCCGGCTCAGGACATCTTCCCCGTCGCCCGCCCGTACTCGCTCATCACCGGCAAGCCGATGAACGTCAGGTGGTCGGCGAACTGGGACGACAACCTCGGCGGCAGCCAAGAGGTCGCCTCACGCGACGTCATGCTGCAGGGCATCACCCAGAAGGTCAAGCTCGAGTTCGAGCAGACCTTCATGTTCTACCTGCCACGCATCTGCGAGCATTGCCTCAACCCCTCCTGCGCGGCGTCGTGCCCGAGCGGGGCGATCTACAAGCGCTCCGAGGACGGCATCGTCCTGGTCGACCAGGACAAGTGCCGCGGCTGGCGCATGTGCGTCTCGGGCTGCCCGTACAAGAAGATCTACTTCAACCACAAGACCGGCAAGGCCGAGAAGTGCACCTTCTGCTACCCGCGGATCGAGGTCGGCATCCCCACGGTGTGTTCCGAGACCTGCGTGGGGCGCCTGCGCTACATCGGACTCATGCTCTACGACGCCGACCGCGTTCTCGAGGCGGCCTCCGTAGAGGACGACCATGACCTCTACGAGGCGCAGCGCTCGGTCTTTCTCGACCCCTTCGACCCGCAGGTGCAACGCGAAGCCGAGCTGGCCGGCATACCGGGTGACTGGGTGGAGGCTGCCAAGCGGTCTCCGGTCTACGCCCTCATCAACCGCTACCAGGTGGCGCTGCCGCTGCACCCGGAGTACCGGACGATGCCGATGGTCTGGTATATCCCGCCCCTGTCGCCGGTCGTCGACATCATCAAGGACACCGGCTTCGACGCCGAGGAGCACACCAACCTCTTCGCCGCGATCGACACACTCCGAATCCCGGTCGAGTACCTCGCCAACCTCTTCACCGCCGGTGATGTCAAGCCGGTCGACCTCGTCCTGAAGAAGCTCGCGGCGATGCGCTCCTACATGCGCGACATCAACCTCGGACGCGATCCCGACGAGCGCATCCCAGCGGCGGTTGGCATGGACGGCGAGAGCATGTACGACATGTTCCGGCTCCTCGCCCTGGCCAAGTACGACGAGCGGTATGTCATCCCCCCGGCCCACGCGGAGCAGGCCCACTCCCTCGAGGAGCTCGCCACCGAGTGCTCGCTCGACTACGACGGCGGGCCGGGCATGGGAGGCTCCGGGCCGTTCGGCGAGGGCTCGGGCGAGCTGACACCGGTGGCGGTGGAGAACTTCCAGATGCTCAAGGTCCGGCAGACCTCCGACGAGCTCGTCAGCGGCGGGGAGAAGATGGGACGCGTCAACCTCCTGAACTGGGACGGCAAGGGCGTCCCTCCCGGCCTGTTCCCCAAAGACCACGAGGATGGTGACAACTGATGTCCCTGCGATCGCGCCATCCTCGACCGCGCCTGAAGCGCCGCGAGCTCGCCACCGCCTGGCAGGTCATCTCGCTCCTGCTCGACTACCCCGGTGAGGAGCTCGTCGGACGCCGGTCGATCCTCGAGGAGGCGGCGGCGCCGCTGCCGGACCGTGTCAAGGAGCCGGTGTGTCGGTTTCTTGGCGTCCTGGGGACGGTGCCTGCCCCTGCGCTCCAGGCGGAGTACGTCGAGACCTTCGACATCACCCGGCGGTGCTGTCTGTATCTCACCTACTTCGCTTACGGGGACACCCGCAAGCGGGGGCTGGCTCTCGTGCAGTTCAAACAGGCCTACCGCAAGGCGGGGGTCGAGTTCGACGCGCCCGAGCTCCCAGACCACCTGAGCGTCGTGCTGGAGTTCGGGGCGTCGTACGACGCCGACACCGCGTGGCGGCTCCTCAACGACAACCGGGCCGGTATCGAGACACTACGAATTGCGCTGGCAGAAAAGGGATCGCCGTGGCACGATGTCGTCCTGGCGCTGTGCGAGACGTTGCCCGAGCTCAAGGGTGAGGACCAGGAGAAGCTCCACCACCTCATTGCCCAGGGGCCGCCCGCCGAGGAGGTCGGGCTCGACCTCCAGCCCTATGCCCTGGACCCGCGGCTCAACCCCCATCCGGGCGAGCCTGTCTCGCTCGGCTCGGCCATCCCGGTGGGAGCCCCCTGATGGACACCGCGCTCTTCGTGATCTTTCCCTACATCTGCCTCGCCATCTTCGTCGTGGGCCACTGGTGGCGCTACCGGTACGACAAGTTCGGGTGGACCACCCGCTCGTCCCAGCTCTACGAGAACCGGCTCCTGCGCTGGGGCAGCCCGCTGTTTCACTTCGGGATGCTCGGCGTCATCGGCGGCCACGTCATCGGGCTCCTCCTGCCGAAGAGCTGGACGGAAGCGGTCGGGGTCAATGAAGGGCTCTACCACTTCATGGCGGTGAGCCTGGGCGGACTGGCCGGTGTCGCGACCATCATCGGCCTGGTGATCCTCGTCTACCGGCGACGCACCGTGGGCCCGGTCTTCACGGCGACCACGAGAATGGACAAGCTGATGTACGTCTTCCTGGCCGGGGTGATCCTGCTCGGAATGTGGAACACCGTCGCCAGCAGCATCTTCGGCCACTACGACTACCGCGAGGGCGTCTCCTTGTGGTTCCGGGGAATCTTTACTTTCCAACCCGACGCGGCGCTCATGTCAGAAGCCCCCATCGGGTTCCAGGCGCACGCGCTCATCGCCTTCGCACTTTTCGCGCTCTGGCCCTTCACCCGGCTCGTGCACGTCTTCAGCGCGCCAGTCGGCTACCTGACCCGCCCCTACATCGTCTACCGCAGCCGCGAGGACCAACTGGGTAGTCGCGCACCCAAACGAGGCTGGGAGAAGACGCGCTAGATCAGCCGATTGACGCCTTCGCGGGGCACGGTCGTTCCATTTGACATTCAGAACTGACCCCACCAGTTGAAGGGGAGGTCGGCAACACTGATGCGCCTACCCGTGCATCATTGAAAGCATGTCCCCTCAGCCCTCCTCCGCAGGCCATCCCGTGAAGCGGGCCGGAGACGTCGCCGCCGGGCTCGTCAAGACCGTGTTGGCGACCGCTGCCGTCGCGTCGGTCCGCCTCGGGCCGGGTTGGATTCGCCACCCTGGTCCTCGGCTGTCTGCCTCATGATGAGGCGAGTACCCCTCTCCGTGGTGATGATCAGGTGACCAGTCCGCGGTACAAACACCACTGCTGCACCATCAGAACGAGCCGAACCGAACCCAGCCAGAGGGTGAGCACATGACGATCCGCATCTTCCTTCTCGATGACCATGAGATCGTCCGCCGCGGGTTGCGCGAGCTGCTCGAGACGGTCGACGACTTCGAGGTGGTCGGGGAAGCGGGCACCGCCGCCGAGGCACGCGTCAGAATCCACGCCGTGCATCCAGACGTCGCCATCTTCGACGCCCGCCTTCCAGACGGGTCGGGCATCGACGTATGCCGTGACGTCCGGTCCCAGGACCCGTCCATCGCCGCCCTCGTCCTCACCTCCTACGACGACGACACAGCGCTCTCGAGTGCCATCCTGGCTGGCGCAGCCGGCTACCTACTCAAGGACATCAAGGGCAACGGCCTCATCGACGCCATCCGAGCAGTAGCGGCCGGCAGGCAGCTTATTCGCCCCGCCGACATCGACCGGGTCCGCCACGGCTGGGCGAACGCAACGCAGACCGACCCGCGACTGCGGAGACTCTCACCGCAGGAGCAGCGAATCCTCGACCACGTCGCGCGGGGACTGACGAATCGCCAGATCGGGGATGAGCTTTCGCTCGCGGAGAAGACGGTCAAGAACTACGTCACGGCGGTGCTCGGCAAGCTGGGGATGGAGAGCCGGACTCAGGCTGCGGTGTTCGCGGTCACCCACGGACCCGCATCGACGGATCCGCCCCGGGCCTGAGCCCGGGAGCGGTCGGCTAGGCTTCCACCTCCTCGGCGAGGTGCATATCGTGCCGATCAACTACTGGTGTGTCTCCAAAATAGTAGGCCGTCACGCAAGTAGGCTCCGGTTGTGACCAGAGCTGCTGCAGCATTGGTCATGTCCGACGGGCAACGCCAGGCGTTGGAGGTGTTGACGCGGTCACCAGACGGCACCGCATCGTCAGGTCCAGCGGGCTAAAGCGTTGCTGCTGGCCGGCGACGGGGTCACGAGTACGCGGATCGCGGGCCGGGTGCGAGCAGATCGTGGGTTGACGCGCAACACCAAGCCGGCCGGGGCAGACGCATTGGTCTGGTCGCACGATGGCCAAGAAGGTCGGGGTCTCTGCATCGACGGTGCAGCGGGTCTGGGCCGCGCGCGGCTGAAACCGCATCTGGCCCACTCGGTCAAGCTGTCCAACGACCCGCGGTTCGAGGAAAAGCTGATCGACGTCTGGGATCGGCACTGGCTGACGAGCTGGGCGCGAACTGAACGAGACGTATGCCGGGTGGGCAGGTTCACACGGCATACCGGGCCGTGGCTGTAGCCGCGCCGTCAGCCGCGAGAGACCATCGGGTTGCGGGTGGCCAGCTCGGGAAAGTAGCTGAAGTCCCGGTCGGCGCTCCACAGTTCGCTGACTCCGTGGGTGAGGCAGAGGGCGGCGATCCGCGCGTCATGGACCTTAGGCCCCACCACACCGGCACGTGTCAGGAGACCCGCCAGCCGGTCCAGATGACCCTCGGCCTCACTGACGGCGACCACGTCGGGCATCGCCACGAGGTCGGACACCGCGGCCAGCGCGTCCTCGCTGCTCGACGGTGGGTCATAGATGCGTGGGTGCGTGACGATGGCCAGGAACTCGTGCAGGCAGGGCCACGGGATCGCCCATGCACGCCCCGCGCCGGCGAGGGTCCGCAGGGCCGAGATGGCGGCCGAGTGATGCGGGCTGTCCTCGCGGTGCGCGTAGACGAGGACGTTCGTGTCGACGGCGATCACGAGGTGTCGTAGGCGCGCCCGGTCAGCGACTCGGGGGTGACGCCGGGCTTCAGACCAGCCCCACCGACCGTTCGCAGCCGGAAGGTCACCTGCTCGCGAGGCGCGCTCATGCGGTCCAGCTGGACGCGGAGCCCCTCCGTCATCACCTCACGGAGCGTGAGGTTGTGCTGGCGAGCGACCGCCTTCGCGCGGCGGGCCAACGCATCGGGAAGGTCGATGGTCGTCTTCATACGGATAACCGTACCTGTAGACCCGTACAGCCGTACCACGGCCCGGCAACCTCCGCCGCCTCAGGGGCTGACGAGGGTCATCGCCTCCGTCGTGTCCGCTGACTGCGGGATGTGGATAACTTTCTCTGGCCTCGGGGCGGCTTGGTTGGCTTAGCGCATGTTCGACGACGGGAGTGCCGGCCTGACGTATGCCGTGGTGACCGACGAGCTGATCCGGGCCGCGTCCGCGGTGCTGCAGGTCACCGAGTCCGCCAAGGCGGCCACGATCGAGACGTTGCCGCAGGTGGTGTCGGTGGCCGGGCACGAGCGGCTGGAGGTGGCGTTGCGGGACTTCTGCGCCCGTTGGGACACCGGGCTGAGCCATCTGGTCGGGGACAGCGAGACGATGTCGCAGCGGTTGGACTCGTGCGCCCAGAACTACGTCGAGAACGAGGACGTGGCCCAGGGCGACTACCAGCGGCTGACCTCGTGCGTCCCGCTGACGCCACCGCCGCACGCGCCGCGCCTGATCACCGCCGACCCCGGCCAGCAGTGGGTCAACCTGCCTGGCCCCGGCGGGCAGGGGTGAACGTCCAGGTCGAGGCCGACCTCGCCTCCGGCGCGGCACCGGAGCTGCTCGTCCCCGGCGACGTGGCCGGCTACCTGCTCGTCGCCCAGACACTGCGCGGACACGCCCGCCTCCTGCGGGGCACCGGCGACTGCCTATCCCGGATCGAGGTGACGAACTGGCGCGGCCAGGCCAGCACCGGCTTCCTGCACGTCATCGCCATCGAACCGGGCCGCTGGCGCACCGCCGCCGACGCCTTCACCGCGGCCGCCGTCGCGCTCGAGGGGTTCCTCGCGTCCCTGACCCCGGCCCGCGAGCAAGCCCGGCAAGCCCGCCAGCTCTACCAGCAGTACCAGACCCTGCTCGCCACCGCCGGAGCCCTCGCCGGTGTGCCCTCGGCCCTGCCCGGACCAGCCCCGACCGACGCCGTCATGAGCGTCCAGGACCGGATGCGGATCGGCGCCCGCTACCAGCAGATGACCGCCATCGCCGCCGGCGGCGCGCTACGCGGCCCCGCAGTCCCGGCCGCACCAGACCCCGTGGCCACCGTCTACGCCGCCGACACGATGCGCCGTCAAGCCATCACCCTGCTCGAACAAGCCCGCCGCACCGTCGACGCCGCCGGGAGCCTCGCCGCCGACGCTCTCGCCAAGGCAATGGAGCAGGCCCCAGCCGCCCGCCGCCTCACCCAAGCCACCATCCGCCCCGCCGCCATCACCGACACCGGCCACACCGCCCTCGACACAGCAGGCCTGCTCCCCGGCGTCGGCGAGCTCGCCGACGCCGCCAACAGCCTCTGGTACCTCAGCGAAGGCGACACCCCCAACGCCGCCATCAGCGCCGCCGGCACCCTCCCCCTCCTCGGCAACACGGTCGTCGGCGGGCGGCTTGTCTACAAGGGCACCAAGCTCGGCAAACGAGCCGCCAAGGCGTACGACGGCTTCCGCGGGCCCCAGAGCGGCACCGGCTGGCTCAGAACCCACGAGATAGACGGCTCACATACCTCGCCAAACACCAAGGCAAGACGGACAAACAGCTCAAGGACCGCCTCCGCAGCGACCCCGTCGTTCGAGCCTCGTCGAGCTTCACGTCAACCCACGATGCGGAACGGTTCACCGAGACCGTCCTTGCCGCCAAGCAACCGGAAATCGACGCGTGGCTGGCCTCGGGTGCCGACAGACCCCGGGACTTCCAGATGGACTTGGGGCAGCTGGTGGGAAGGGGGGTCCAAAGTGGTGAGACGACCGTCCGCGATCTGACGGAGGTGCGCGTCGTTCTCGTCCCGGACCCTCGATTCGATGCGGGCTATCGTGTCTACACAAGCTTTCCAGCCCGCAAGATTGGACCCTGACGGTGAGTGAGCTTGGCGTCCTGTTCCGAGCGATCCTGCACCAAGACTGGACGCAGGATTACCCGGATGTGTGGTCGGCAGTCGACTATTTCAGGAGTTCTCCTGACCGCCAGAGCGTGCTGGCAGCCCATCGAGAAGTCGTCGAGATCCTGAGTCGGGAAATGTCCGAGACCCAGTTGCTTGCGCTATTGGACGACTACGACTGCGGTTACTGGCCGCCGGGGGACAACTCGACGGCCACGGTGTTCCTCACTCGACTCGAAGTCGAGCTCAGACCCCAGAACGCCGTACCCGCCCAGTGCCACGCGGAGCGGTCAGCCGCGATCACCGAGCACCGGGCCAAGGTCCGCCAGGCCGACGTTGGCGAGGCACGACGCGAGCCGGGCCTCAAGGGACTGCTCGGCGGCTACCTCTACTTCGGCTGGACCAGCGACTACGACTCGGTGTGGGACGCCGTCGCCGACTTCGTCGCCGCCGCCGACGATGCGGACGTCGCCCGCGCCCACAAGGACGTGGTTGAGCTCCTCGCCAAACGGCTCGAGGACGACCACCTCACCGACATCCTGAACGACGACCTCCGCACCGGCTACTCCCCCGACACCGACGGCATGACCCCGACCCAGTTCCTCACCCAGCTCGAGCTCGAGCTCCGGCCGTTGGGCTCGGGCTGACCCAGCGAAGACAAAGGTGTGTCGTAGCCGCCGGTCCCCCGCTGCCCTGGGACGCCGTCGTCGTCCCCACGGCCTTCCCACGTCCAGATCGCCGGCTGACGAGCTTGGTGCACTTTGAGCGGCAGGTATGCCGGGTGGCCGGCCCACACGGCATACCCCGGTCGTGGCTGGGGCTCGCCGACCTCAGCCGCGGAACACCATCAGGCTGCGGGTGGCCAGGTCGGGGAAGCAGCTGATTTCCCGGTCGGCGTTTCCCAGCTCGGTGACGCCGTAGGTCAGCGAGAGGGCGGCGATCCGCGCGTCATGGACCTGTGCCCCACAGCATGGTTCACATCAGCCAGCCAGTGCCCTTGGTTGGCCAGCAACGCGCCCGGGGGCGCGGCGTTGGCATCAGCACTGCATGCTGCCCCACCGAGTGGCCACGGCATACGGCGCGTTGGTGAGGCATGATCGGCCCGGGAGCGTGTCCCTGTGTCGTCGCGCGGGTAGCCAGACGCAGCCGTGACGCCGCTGGCCGCCCTGAGGTCTCACTGCAGCTGGACGGCCGAATGGTGCGGGTTCTGACGGCCCCGACCGCCCCCGGAACCGCCCCACGGCGGAATGGTGCGGGTTCTGACGGCCCCGACCGCCCCCGGAACCGCCCCACGGCGGAATGGTGCGGGTTCTGACGGCCCCGACCGCCCCACGGCGCAATGGTGCCGGGTCGCCGGACCGCCGCACCGTGACGAACACTGACGGCTTGTTACGGCCGAGGTCGCGCTCGGACCACCGCCGTGCGGTCAGCGCAGAAGTCCGATGACGACGAGGAGGACCGGCACCAGGAGGGCCCCGATGTCGAGCGGCTGCCAGGTGCGGGTCACCGTGCCGCCCATGACCGCCTCCGGGCGTCCCTCGGCGGCGAGCTCGCTCCACTCCTCCTTGGCATCCTCGATCAGGCGCGCGGCGCCGCCGACCGTCGTGCCCTTGGGTGGTGGCGGACCGGCCTCGAGCTCAGCCCGGCGACCGAGCGAGCCCATCCCCAGCAGGCCCTGACTCGCCGGTCGCTCGATGTGCGAGGCGATGGCCCAGGCGGGATAGGCCCGGTCGTTCGCGTAGACCTCGAGGTTCCACCGGGCCGACACGTCCTGCAGCTGTGACCACGGGACCATCGTGCGGCGCAGCGGGTTGTTGAGGTGGACCCCCTCGAGGGTGATGACGACGGACGGCCGGATGAACAGGACCCAGCCCACGGCGGCGCCGAGGAGCATGAAGCCGAGGAAGACGAGCGAGACACCGCCGGAGAGCAGCGCCGCGAGCACGAAGCCGAGGCAGAGGACGGTCGCGATGACGCCGAGCACCATGGACCCCCGCTGACGGAGGGTGCGCAGTGCCTCGGGAGCGGAAGCAGAGCTGGTCATGCGGCGGAGATCTCCCGTACGGCCGACGTGCCCGGGACGACCGGGCCGGAGGAGCAATCGTCTCACGCACCCGGGCTGCACCAGACGGCGTGGCCGCGGAGCATGGCCCGCGTCGCTCGTCGCCATAGACTCGGCGGGTGACCCCAACAGCCGTCCAGGGCGACGCCGAGCGCGCCCGCGATCTCCTCGGCGTCGGACGCCTGACGAACTCCGCCCTCACGACCTGGCTCCACGGCCTCTCGGGCGTCGACCAGGTCGGGTGCGAGGCCCGCGCCGCGTCGCTCGGCACCCGGTCGATCAAGACCACCGCCAAGGCGTGGGCCATCGACATGGCGATCTCGATGATCGACCTGACGACGCTGGAGGGTGCAGACACCCCCGGCAAGGTCAGGTCACTCTGCGCGAAGGCCCTCGCCCCCGACCCCACCGACCCGACGACACCTCGCCCAGCCGCGGTGTGCGTCTACGGCGACATGGTCGAGACGGCCAAGAAGGCGTTGGGAGACAGCCCCATTCGCGTCGCCGCAGTCGCGACGGCCTTCCCGTCCGGACGAGCGAGTATGCCGGTGAAGCTCGCCGACACACGCGACGCCGTCGCCGCCGGAGCCGACGAGATCGACATGGTGATCGACCGCGGGGCGTTCCTCGCCGGCAGCTACCTGGCGGTGTTCGACGAGATCGCCGCCGTCAAGGAGGCCTGCCGACGCGAGGGCGACGGACCCGATGCCCACCTCAAGGTCATCATGGAGACGGGCGAGCTGGTCACCTATGACAACGTGCGCCGCGCGTCCTACCTGTCGATGCTCGCCGGCGGCGACTTCATCAAGACCTCGACAGGCAAGGTCACCCCTGCCGCCACCCTCCCCGTCACGCTCGTGATGCTGGAAGCGGTGCGCGACTGGCAGCAGCTCACCGGCATCCAGGTGGGAGTCAAGCCGGCCGGTGGCATCCGGACGAGCAAGGACGCGCTGAAGTACCTCGTCATGGTCAGCGAGATCGCCGGTGACGACTGGCTCGACCCGGACTGGTTCCGGTTCGGTGCCTCCAGCCTGCTGAACGACCTGCTCCTGCAGCGGCAGAAGCTCGCCACCGGCGCCTACTCCGGGCCTGACTACGTCACGATCGACTGAACCACAGGGGCTCCGCCCCCGTGATCCCCCGAAGACCCCCGTGGAGACTGAGCAGAGAAGCGAGTGAGTGAGTTGGCCAAGTTCGAGTACGCCCCGGCGCCGGAGTCGCGTGCCGTCGTGGACATCCGTTCCTCCTACGGGCTGTTCATCGGCGGCGAGTTCGTCGAGTCGGCCGGCGGTGGCAGCTTCAAGACGGTCAACCCGGCGACCGAGGAGGTCCTCGCCGAGATCACCGAGGCGACCAGCGCGGACGTCGACCGGGCCGTCCGCGCGGCGCGGACGGCATACCAGGGGGTGTGGGGGCGCCTGTCTGGAGTCGACCGGGGCAAGTACCTCTTCCGCATCGCCCGGATCCTGCAGGAGCGGGCGCGCGAGTTCGCCGTGCTGGAGACGATCGACAACGGGAAGCCGATCAAGGAGTCGCGCGACGTCGACATCCCGCTCGCCGCGGCGCACTTCTTCTACCACGCGGGGTGGGCCGACAAGCTCGAGCACGCCGGGCTGACCGGCGGCGGGGGCGCGACACCAAGGCCGCTCGGTGTGGTGGGCCAGATCATCCCGTGGAACTTCCCCATGCTCATGCTCGCGTGGAAGATCGCGCCGGCCCTGGCCTGCGGCAACACCGTCGTCCTCAAGCCAGCCGAGACGACGCCGCTGACCGCGCTGCTGTTCGCCGAAGTGTGCCAGCAGGCCGACCTGCCCCCGGGCGTCGTCAACATCATCACCGGTGCCGGAGCAACCGGGCAGGCGCTGACCGAGCACCCCGATGTCGACAAGCTGGCCTTCACCGGCTCGACCGAGGTCGGCAAGGCCATCGCCCGCACCATCTCGGGCACCCGCAAGAAGGCGACGCTGGAGCTCGGCGGCAAGGCGGCGAACATCGTCTTCGACGACGCCCCGATCGAGCAGGCCGTCGAGGGCATCGTCAACGGCATCTTCTTTAATCAGGGCCACGTATGCTGCGCCGGCTCCCGTCTGCTCGTCCAGGAGTCGGTGCACGACGAGGTCATTGCCAAGCTGAAGCGGCGCCTCACCACGGTCCGCGTCGGCGACCCGCTCGACAAGAACACCGACCTCGGGGCGATCAACTCCGCGGCGCAGCTGCGCCAGATCCGGGAGCTGTCAGCCGTCGGCGAGGCGGAGGGCGCCGAGCGGTGGAGCCCGCCGTGCGACCTGCCGGGGAAGGGATTCTGGTTCCCCCCAACGGTTTTCACCAACGTCGCCCAGAGCCACCGGATCGCCCAGGAGGAGGTCTTCGGGCCGGTCCTGTCGGTCCTGACCTTCCGGACTCCGCAGGAGGCGGTCGCCAAGGCCAACAACACGCCCTACGGCCTCAGTGCCGGCGTCTGGACCGAGAAGGGGTCGCGGATCCTCTGGATGGCCGACCAGCTGCGGGCCGGCGTCGTCTGGGCCAACA
>JAABUP010000908.1_pt1 | contig 63630 bp, 99 predicted proteins | sample 5559201 | NCBI WGS metagenome assembly JAABUP01 (sample SAMN10711887, study PRJNA513373) | rock metagenome | isolation source: Antarctica rocks | place: Antarctica
TTGTTCCTGACGCTGTTGCTGCCGGTCTGACCAGTGCACCCTAGAGGTCTGCGAGGGTGTCATCCACGCTGGCAAAGAGTCAGACATCTCTGAGCTGAGGCGAGCTGTGCCTCTGGAGCTGGCTTTGGACGTCATAAAGAGGGTGCAGTCATATGCCTCTGAACATCCTGAGCATGTGGCCCTGGTTTGGAGGTGGATGCTTGGCGAAGACTTCTGGAGCGAGGTGGGTCAGGCATCTGATGACTTACACTAAGCATTTTGTCCAAGTGTGTGTCAAAGCGCTTGTCATGTGGCCTTTTGATGCACAATGGGGACCATCCTGTATGTTAACCAGGATTAAATGAAATGTGTCATCCAAACTTCTCAGAAGTCTCAAGTATTGCCTGTTGACTCCTCTGATGAGTCCCAAAGACAGCATGGTAGATGAACTGATTGATTCATTGACAAAGCTGGGCTTGGTCCATCTGGGATATTCTGAAACAGGGGATACAGGACAAGTCATGCAGCTTTGGCTTCAGCAGACTTGTTTAGTAATTTGCACAGGTCAAAAGCTTTGATGGAGGTGTGCCAGGGTTGCCTCGCAAACTGCGGCTGATCTTTTGCAAACCAAGATCTGTAGGACACATTGCCAGTAGCTTGCATCATCATCAAATCAAACAGCTTGTTGCTTGGTGCTGCCACATGTGTACAGACCAAGAGCTTGTAAGACATTGCCACTTGGCAGCTGCTGACCTACATGACCAAATCTACTGGACAAAGAGGCACCCAAGTTGCTCAGCTTCCCAGACTGTACACAAGTTGGTGTCCAGTGCTCTCTGTCATGTACTTATACAGGTCCGGAAGAAAGCAATGGAGCCTGCCCAGCGTACGCATCCATCCAGGAACAACGCTCTGTTTCAACCCCAGCCTCAGGCCCACCCTCAACCCAAGGCCCAGCCCCAAAGGCAGCCTGGGGCTCAAGGCGGTGACCAATCTCAAAAGTTGTATATGTCAGCAAACATGGTTACATACACTCAAACCAAGGACTCAGGTGGCTAGGTCATGTTGTCAGGATGCCTAATGATAGATTGCCTAAGAAGCTTTTGTTTGGTGAAGTCACCAGTCAGTTGGTGGGGCCTTGCCTTCCTGATCGCCCTGGGTCTAGCCTCAATGATGTTGCGTTATATGACTGTCAAAACTGTGGCATTCGTAGGCCGTACAGGGATGCACAGAACAGGTTGCTCTGGAGAGACAAGACTTGTCCCGGATGTACCTAGCTCATCACGAGACGGCAAGCATTCCTAAAATTGTTGTTACAATTACTCAAACCATGGTCTGCATTGTATTTGTGATTGAGGCACTTCATTGATACATGTGGCTGACACACTGTTGCTTATGCAGGTGATGCAACAGAGGCTACTGCCACTTTGTCCACGCCAGAGTTCACGGACACTGTGGATCAGGCAGAGGAGGCTCTCCTGCCAGCATCACAATCCACTAGCCTGACCATAAAGTCAGCCAAGCAAGGCAGCAGTGCTGCGCCGGCTTGCAATTTTGCAAGCCATGCACTTGTGGCCCTGCAACAGTCAGCCACAATTGGTCTGGGGGAGATGCCTCCTATGGCAGGTATACCAACCATCTGGCACACACGGCAACACATGTCATGTAACACAGCACAAGTGTGCATGTATGCATGAAGCTGCTGAGTTCTGATTGATTGCAGAAGTGTCCGTGCATGTGTGCAGCTGGGTAGAGCTGTTCTTGACTGCATCGCCCTCATGCAGGTCAAGGTGATGCTGTGTATGGGCTTGCTCAAGGCCAAGCAGCTGTTGAACAACATTCACAGCATGCAGCAGCAGCAGCAGCAGCTCCTACTGAGGTCGTCACAGCTGACATGGATGATCTCCTCCTCCCCACAGCTGTGCACTCTGACCAACATGAGCAAGCAGGGGCAGTGGCTGCTGCAGCCGTGGTGCCAGATGCCCTGCAGTCCCATGCAGCCCAGAAGGCAGAAGGCTCCATAGACAGTGCAGCAGGCACAGGGGCAAGTGTTGCCACAGATCCCGCTGCAGAACCACTTGTGGTTGCTGCACCAGACACGTCTATGGACGCCGGAGGCATTGGGGCAGTTTCAGCGACTTCTGTGGAGCCCGCACAGTCCCAGCTGATTGCCAATGGTGTGCCCTGGGCAGACGCACAGCAGCACCATCAGATGACCACAGCTGCAGCAGTGGAGCCAGGCGATGCTCCTGTCACCTTCTGGCAAGGCAGTGATTCAAGCAGTCACACAGGTGACACGGTGTTCAGTGGTTCAGGCATTGCAGAGCTGAGCATTCCTACAGACACTGCGCATGAAGCTGCAGCAGCGGCGCAGATAGAGGAAGGCCAGGCAGTTGATGGCCAGGAGTACGTTCTAACCGTACCAGCCTTTGCAATGGCCCCTGCAGAGGTAGACACCTTGGCTACCTCTCCTGAAGACGTCTCTGATGTTGTTGAGGTCAGCCCTGCTGCATCAGGCCTGGATCAGCCAGCAGCTGCAGAAGATCTCAACGCAGCTTTGGGAGCAGAGCTGGCTGCCATCTTTGCACTGCTTGGTGCTAAGCAAGCAGACACCTTCACAGGGCCCGCCTCCATGACCACTGAGGCGACTGAAGCTGAGCATAGAACAGATGTGGTAACCAAAGATGGTAGTGTCTTGGCTGTCCTTCTTGAGAATGACGCAGAGGTTATTGCATCTAGCCTTGCTGCTTCACAGCCTGGCTGGGCAGCAGAAGCAGCAGCTGCAGCAGCAGCAGCAACAGCAGCAGAACTAGCTGCCAGCCCTCTTGACTCAGACCCCTCAGAGATGCATGCTGAGCATTTGTGTGTGCAGACAACTCAAGCTGCAGCTGCAGCAGCAGCCACACATGAAGGAGCTCTCAGTCTGGCCACAGAAGGTGTGCCAGGGGCTGCTGATGATGCTGCAGCAGAGCCTCAGGTCAGCGGCTTCCTTCCTGCAGAGCCAGCTCAGGTTCTGTCTCAGCATCATGCAGCGGTGGCCCTCACTGCAGAAGCTCAGGTTCAGCCAACTGCAGCAGAGTCTCCCACAGTTGAGGTTGCAGCATCAGCTGCTGCAGACTTTCAAGACAGCTTCCGTGCGCTGAAGAGGGACTCAGATGCTGATCTGCCAGCTGTCATACAGCAGCATGATGCATCTGCTGCAGCTGCTGCATGGGGTGTCCAGTCAGCGCCTCCTGCCAGCACAAACAGCCTGGCTGGTGACAGTGTAAAGTTGGTTGGTGATCATGCAGCAAGGGCCTTTTGCAGTGTTGAGCTTATCACTCTTGGGGAAATATTCGACCCAATGGTGTTGCTGGGCAGTGCAGAGTCAGCTGTCACAGGTACGGTTTGCACCGTCTGAGGAAGACATTTTCTGCTTTTGCCAGTCTAGGGCAACATGCCAAGCTGCATTGCGCCGCCTCAACACTGATGCAATCTGTATACGCATGTCAGCTTGCCACCTTCCAAACACTGTGATGTCTGCAGCAAGCGCCTTGTGCTGACTGCTTTGAGGCTGACGCATGTTTGCATGGCGTGTCTGCTTGGTTCCTGGCATTCCCATGTGCAATGTCTGTGACGGCTGACATGTCATATTCAAGCAAGCACCTCTTGACAGACATACCCTGATGCGAGGCACTGCTGAGGCATTGCAACGCTAGATGCTGTTGTCTAAACCAAGCATCAGTGTCTGCAGGTGGCACACCAGGTGCTGCTGCGACCTCACTGCCCGGGGTACGCCCAGCCAATGGTGACTACTGGAGAGGGCCACCCCTCATGCGCCCTAGCTTCACAGCAATTACAGCCAAGCAGCGCAGCAGCATTGCGCCAGCTTGCACACTTGCATGCTGTGCTTCTGTGCCCCTGCAACAGCCAGCCATTGACAGCCTGTCAAGACTGTCACACATGGCAGGTGCGCTTCTGCATTCACACTGCAGTCTGTGGTGTGCAGCAATACTGTAATTGGTGATGTGCAGCATACAGTCAACATTGCGGCATGTCATGTGCTGCTGCAACACACATGCAGTAGTGTTAGTGTGGACACTGTTGCTGATGCTGTTGTTAAGGTCTATGTGCTGTGAGCTGCAACCAGAGTGCTGTGTTGTACCTCTGCAGGCCGCTGCAACGCTCAGCTCAGGCCAAACATGGCATGTCAGCTGAGCGCTCTAGGCAGACACAGGCTTGATGGTGGTGTGCTGATGTTTGCATGCGGTGGTGGTGGTCCTGTGAGCACCATGCCCTGCCAATGGGTGCCTCACCTCAAGGTACACCGCATCACCTCTGCAGTGTCTCCTCCAGCCTGCCTTCCAGTAGCAGGCCATAACACAACAACCATGCCATGCCTACATTCAATCTGTGTGTGTGAAGATCACAAAAGCATGGTGCGACGTGTGAAAGCCCTGCAGTGTTGCCGCTGTGCCAAAACGCTGTTGGCAAGCTGTTACAAACAGTCTTACGCATGCACGCAGGACTTCTGTGCTGGTCAAGACGGCCAGCAAGCCGTGGTGCAATATGGAGTTGCTGCAGCGTACATGATCAGTGCGGCAGATGCCGTCATCATTGACCCTGTGCTGTGCAGCACTCCCATGGCAGGCCTGTATGATATCCAAGCCTTGTGCAGATGCAGCAGCAAGCTGACCAACATCTGCTCAGGTACATGAAACATGCGCAGCAGGACTGTTGCACATCCTACATGCAGCTCCAACAATGCTGGACCTGTTGCTTCATTCTGCATGACTGACAACTGACGTGACCATGTTGACGATTGACTTTGCCTGGTATCAGGGGTCAGAAAGGAAGCATTGTGCAGTGAATGTATAATCCTTGATAGGAACAAATGCTTCAGCATTACCAAGCAACCGTACTTTGCTTGCACCAAGCAAATGTTGAAATGGCAAATGTACGCTGACCTGTGACGCATGTGCTGCTTTTCTGCAGGCCTGTGTTCAGCCTGTGTCAATTGCTTGTTTGTGCCAGACATGGTTGCCATGGTCACAGCATTGTGCCCTATTAATGCTGTGCCAGCACTCATGCCTTCCAGCGGTCTTCTATCAGCAGCACAGTCCAATGTTTGGCCCCTCAACAAAGACAAAGATGTGTTGCTTGCCTTGAGGATGGTCCAACCATGCCAATGTTGTGCAGCAACGACCCCGGTGGAAGTACAAAGTGGCACTATCATGTTGTTGCCAGGCAGGCCAGCAACACAGACAACGCCTGTGCATGCTACTGCTGCCAAACAGGTAAGCTGAAGCTGAAATGATGAGACAACTACGCGTTAGCTGCTGTGTTTACTGTCTGTCTGGCATCCCTGCTGCACACTGCTCTGACCTGGAACCAGGACTCCATCAAGAGTGTTTCCAGCTCTTCCGTGCAATGTTGTGCATCACTTTCTGTTGCACTTCACCTTTGCATTCAGCCTCTGCCTGCCTGTCTCTGCCTTCATCATTGCCAAGACCCTTGATATGGCAGCTAGTGTTATAGTTACACGGCACTTGGATTCTGTGCAGCATGAATTCCTGTCTGGCAGCAACTATGTGCTAGTTAGTGTCAAGGCGGACTCTGCTGTGCACGATACATTTTCTGTCCAAGCTGTTGTGAAGGGCGTGCTGACTGTGCAATCCACCAGTAGCAAATGGCTTGCTTGAGTCATCAATCCGTGCTGCAAGCATGTGTACCAATGACTCATTTGCCATGCAGGTCAGTCATCCTGTGCTGGGCGGGCCCGGGCTACGATGTGCAATGATGCTACAGGCTCATCTTGTGAGGCAGCTCATAGACACAGCTGCAGAACAGACAAAGCTTGCTGTGGACTCAAACATGGCCCACAGTCGAGCCCTCAGCAGCATTCTGGTGCCGCCATTTGACTTTGGATACAGGGTCATTACAGCTCCTGCTAGGCATGCCAACGCAGGTGCAGGCAGCCTGCATGCTCTGGCACAAGCTGTAGCACATGTGGACACACCATCTGCCATGATTGCTGGACAGGTGAGCATTGCTATTCTCCCTGTTCCATATTATGGTATAACAGAGATAGAAGTTGGAACATTGTATGGACTTTGTAAGTGTACAAAGGTGCTGTGAAGTGCATCAGCACTGCCATGCGGCTGTTGCAAGTAGCACAGCTGCTGCTATCCTCACATGCTGTGTATACGCAGGCCGACGCTGACAGCAAGCAGGCATTTGATGTCAGACACTTTGAAGATGAAGAGCAGTTTGGCTGCGCTCCATTGCCAGACAGTCCATGTGCACTTGAAGCTCAGCTTGCTGTCCTTCAAGACACAGTTCTGCAGCTATGCCAGAGGCTGGATGACAAGGCGCTGCTCAGCACATGCTTGACAGCAGAAATTGCTTTGCAGCAGCTTGGTACCCACCTTGAAGTGCATCAAACATGACTTATGTACAGGTAGCAGGCAGACACTTAATGATGTGTCAGTTCTGGGGTCGCCTACACTTAGCCCAGGTAGCCGGCGTTCATGTGCGTTGAGCCACTTTTGTGAATGGCTCAAAATGTGATGTTTGCCTTTACAACAAACAGCTTCAAGCATGAAGTAGTGGTAGCAAGCTTAAGGGTTCCTGACAGCAAGCTGGTGCATCGCTGTGTGTAATCAGCTCAGAGCACCAACAGGGGCTTTCCTGACATGGCTTGAATTGACACAGGCACAGAAGCAGCATGCTCTCACGTCAGCCATGTACTGTACTGGACATGTGGTGGTAGCAGTCCTCACATGTTAGCAATGCATGCACGAACATGATGCTTTACAACCCATCATATGATCGCATGCTTCACCCAAACTTGAAAAGATTTTCTGGGTGGACATGTCCTCTGTGCTGACGAGGCCATCACACTCTTGGTCAGCTGCGCAGCTGTCACAGCTGAAGCGCATGTGGCGCTGCTGTTTGTCTACTCTATGACTAGACAGTGTAAATGCTGCCAAACCAGGCGACATCAGGATGCAGCATCCAATTATACACGGAATATCATCTTTAAAAGCCGTCCGAGAAGCCTTTGGACATTCAGGACACTAGCAGCCTTATGACACTAGCAGCTGAATGTCCATGTTGATAGCTTTGAAATCCGTTTGACATTTATGATATTGTACCTCTTGTAAACAGTGAATCATACATATGTTGTTCGTAGTTCAAAGCAAATAATTTGCTATATTCATTGTTTTTACAAACGATGCAATGCATGCCGTGTACAAACGATGCTTTCCAGCAGTTTGCTAGCATCTGCACCCCCCCCCAAGGGGGGGGGGGGCTGCCTCCTCCTCCCGCAAGCTTGGTGGTGATGGGCAATGAGTGCTGATCTACAGATCTCCTGCTGAGGCAAATTCTGCCCAGATCAGACGATGATCTGGATACACAGCGGCGACCTTCTCAGAAGACCTGGTGCCAACTCCCGGCACACACCTCAGTTGTGCTCGAATGCCATATGCCTCGCAGCCCTTGTCCCGTATGGACTCATGGGGTATGCAGATTTGAGCATTGCTGCCCCAGTCTCTGCCTTCATGTGCCTGAAGCCCCACCCAAATATCATCATAGTGTTTGGTGCCATCAAAGTTGGTCCCCCACAACAGCCCCTGATCTGTTCGCTGTGCTGACACTGGGCACATGAACTCCTTCATGACTGCCCAGTTGGGGTCTGTAGAGGGCATGTTGAAGTCGCCCAGCACTATCAGATGTGCCTGCTGCGGCAAATGTGGGAACTTTGACTTCACAAGCCGACCCACAGCACGTGCTTCCGTCTCTGTCTCGTTACGGTCTTTTGCGGGGAAGTGGCAATTCCACAGCTGCACGCGGTGGCCCAACACCCGAAAATCAGCTGTGATGATCTTCCTGAACAGCTGCTCATCTGAGTGCAACACTTCGAAGCTCCTCTGAACACACTTTGCCATCTGCACACCATGACACTTGTGACAGTCCAGGAGCAGACAGACATCCAAATGTCAGTATCAGAACTCCCAACATTGATCGTGCATTGACATTGTTCAGTTGGCATTGTTGCAGTTTAGATGTGATGGGCAGGCTTGAATTGATGCCTATTCAGAGCAAGAGCTGCTGCAGCTTTGCTGTCACGTATGGCCAGAGGCCATGCATGATGTCATGGTGAGCATGATATTGTGCAGCAAAGAGCTCATAGTATTGGGCTACTTGGTCATCTAGTTGACATGCAACACTGCATATGATACACCACTCACGTTTGTCTCTGTCTGACGTGTGTTGCCTTTGCCCAAAGACCATGGCTTGCAATCAGCAGACTGTCTCCAGATGAAGGCCTGCCGGTGAAAGTTGTTCAAGGGCTCTGACAACCAGAAATTCCAGAAGCAGCCTTGAAGATCACCAAGCAGGGAGCACAAGTGTGTGAGTGCATTCTGTGACACCACCTCTTGTAGAGCCACTATGTCAAGATTGCTCCTGTCTATCTCTCCGGCCATGTTCTTGAGCTTGGGAGCAGCTGCACCACAACAGCTGTGAGCAACAGTGCAGTGGTGCTGAATAGACTACAACATCTCAGGCAACTGTGCAAGATAATTCACACAGAACACGCCAACACTTGAGAGGAGCATGATGTTTCACGAATGAAATGTGCATGTGACGTGCCACAGAGTATAATGTTCAATATAGTCTGGCCTGATTGGCAGCTACAGCTACTGCGCACAACCGTTAGCCGTGGAGTATGCCCATGTTCAGACATGAAACCCCAATGAAAATGTGCTTCAGTACCTTGGAAACTACTGGCTGCTTTCATGATCAACAGCAGGAGTAATGACCATCACGAATGTTGACAGAAGAGCACTGACCTTGAGCAAACAAGTCGCCCCTCAGATTGAGGGTGTGCACATTCCAGCTGCCAATTTGCAGCCTCTGCTTCTGACCCGCATCTCCACTCAGAGCAACAGTTTCCCTGCTGCAATGCAGAGCACTCTTGGAGTATGTTGCAAGTCATAAGGGTCGATCATTGAAGGCTTTGACCTTCAGCTTGCAAACATCATGACTCAGCACACCTGGGGCCAGCCTGCTGACTCACGATCTGAAGCTTGGCAAAGTCACGAGCCAATGCTTGTAGGCCATACACTGCAAGCAGCATCAGCCTCTGCATTGAACCATCCATGTTGTGGTCAGGACTTTGGCTCTTGACGGCAGGAGCAGTGACACTTGTCTTGCCGCCTTGCTCAGGATCCTGCATACACAACAGATAGTCATGGACTGCTCAAGACTTGAGAACAGAAGAGGCTAGTGTGGCATGCCAGATATTCTGCCTGCATTCAGGATATGTAGTCACTGACAATGTAAAGCTGCTTGCTGCTCCTCGCATGACAGTAAACTTGTATCTGCCTCCTGCTTGCCGTGTCTGGAATTCATCTGAAGCATGCTGACAGCCAGTCAGCACACGCGCACACACACCTGCACAAACACCTGCACACACACCTGCACACATGCACCCCCCTTCCCCCTCCTCCCACCCCACACACACACACACAACACGGTGAGCTGGACACCTTACAGCAGCCAGTATATGCAAGGCACTATCTGGTTGAACAAGCAAAGACCACTTAAATCCATGTGCACACACATAATTGTGCTGACTTGCCCACCTGGCAGTAGACATCATCCTCGACCTTGATTGCTTGCTTCAGGTCTGCATCTAAATTAGCAGCAGTTGAGTCATCCTGAAGTGTGATATCTGGAGGTATGTCTGAGACGCGATGGGGTGTGACTGACCCACTCTGAGATGTGCTTGGCTCAGTCGGGGGTGTTCCTGACACATCACCACTTGCCCTACTGTGTTTGGGATCAGTACTCTCACCATCCAGGCTGCTCTGCACACAAGACAAAGAAGCTGTGCTACAGTGATCAGCACAGTGCAACCAGCCAGGGCAAAGGATGGCCGTACTGTACGTTGATGTATTCAGACGCATAATTTGACACACGCCTGCAATGCGGAGCTGTGTTGATTGCTGTCAGTGCTGTCTGCTTGCCAGAGACGCAGCACCCTCATCTGTGCATTCATTTGTCCAGCTGCATGCTGTGCAAAATTTGATGCAATGTCAATATACACATTTGCTTGACAGTGTCTCATCAATAACACGGACACACAGCTACATGACAGAGGTCGCCATAGGAGTATTCTGGAAGGTTTTGACAGTGAAGCGACGACATAGTGCCTTGCTCTGTCCACGCCGCAGATCAGCAATTTGGTGCACACAAGCTAGCAGCAGCAGCAGCAGCATTGCAGGCCTGTCTTACCTGTGCACAATCTGATGCATTCAATGAATGAGAAGACAATAAAATCGGTTTTGCAGAGGAATAGTCAATAGTGGGCATGCTTAGTCACCAGCTTGACACGGTGCTTGATTGGACATTTGCCATCAATCAGCTTCCGCCTACAAGCACCCCTCTGCAGTTGAAATGTGCAAAGTGCCTGCAGAGTACAAGAGAGTTGTGAGCTGCCCAGCATCAAGGGGTCTTCATACCTTTCAGGAGGCAGACCCACTGACTGACAGGCCAAGGGTTGGGGCACAGCAGTGTTTTGACAAGCAGGAGTGTCAGTGCATACCATCAGGAGGCAATCGCAAGTTGGCGGGGCAGCTGCAACCCACGGCTTGGGCTTGTCACTGTTGATAGCGTTGGAAGGCGGAGAGCAAGCTCCAATGACAAGGAAAACCCCCTGTATACCCTGCAAGCAGTCAAGTCATCCGGTCCGGACATGCTTTTAGTTGATATGAAATCTCCTTACAAGTAGGATTCCGGAGTCGGATCTGACGACCTAGGTGCCCGACGTCCCGTTCATGCTTGATGACGCAAACTGGTCAGACTGCCTTACGGTTGCGCGAAGGAGCGTCAAGTTTTCGAGTTGTTCAGCCTGCACAAGGTGATGGTGCGGAGTGCCGAATGAATGCCCGACAAAACCGGTAAAACGCCCACCCGGTGGCGTTACGGGCATTATTTTGCCGACTAAATGCCATAAGTCTATAACAAGTCGCACTTTTGCATAGTGTTGTGAACACGCAGCCTGACAGCCTGATTGCAGCAAACATGGCTGCTGCTTTCGGTAGGAGGGCAGTCGGTGCCTTGGCGGGTGCTCTATCACACAGAGGTGCTTGTGCGCATCATCAGAGCCCTTGCGCAGCGTCCGAGCTATTGTCCAGGTATTCAACGATATGGCGACTAGATGCATGTCTTTCCCGATGAGAAAGAAAAGAACCTGCATTAAGTCAGCAAGGCACATTTTAATGCAGGTTCAGCGCACAAAGTCATGATGGCTTGGCGGCTGCATGCTGGCGCAGGGGGTTTGCAGCCCCTGCATACGACATCAACACCAGAACCAAGCAGCACTTAAACGTTGGCACGATAGGTCACGTCGACCATGGTAAAACGACACTCACCGCAGCTATCACCAAGGTCAGAAGGTTCAGGATCTCACATCGACAGTAGTAGGCAACATTATAGGCATTCTTTAGGTGGTTGGTGACAACAAACAGTATGTAAATTCCAGCATGCCACAATGCTCTGGCGACTCATGGATTGATCTGTACAGGTGCTTGCTGAGACAGGTGGTGCAACTGCCACAGCCTTTGAGCAAATTGACAAAGTAAGTTGTTTTGCAGAAGCAAACATTCACCCGGTTTTGCATCATGCTTTTTGCCGTGCACATGATGAAATTTTGGCTGAGACTGTGCTCATTTTGCAACAGGCTCCAGAAGAGAAGGCACGTGGTATCACCATTGCCACAGCACATGGTATGAGTCCATCACAAGCAGTTCGTGTTGCTGGCCCTAGCTGTTTGTGAAGCACGTGTTTGTTGTTGCTTTTGCTCAGGTGCTGCAGCTGTGCGACATTTAAATTGCATGTCTGTTGTGCTGTGCTTGCTGTTGTGGCAGGTGTAGCTGAACAGAAATGCTGCCTGCAGTCGAGTACCAGACAGACAAGCGGCATTATGCTCATGTCGATTGCCCAGGACATGCTGACTACGTCAAGAACATGATTACAGGAGCAGCGCAGGTATAAATCTGTAGCTTCTGCTCGTGCAGGGATGCTTCTTGCCCAATCTTTGAAGCACTGCTCTGTTTAACACTCCTTCTGTCAGCTTGCCATGCAGAATAAAATATGCAGCCTTTGCTCTGCACAGAGTACAGGTCGATGCAGCTTGCAAAAATTGTGTGGCATCTCACATGTGGCTTGGGTCATCAGTGATGGGGCGCAGCTAAGGCATCTCATCCAGGAGGCTTTCCACTCTCACACTGTTACTCACTCAGCAGCCACATGCGCGGCCAATCATGTATTTGCTGTCACAGATGGACGGTGCCATTCTGGTAGTCTCAGCTACAGACGGGCCCATGCCTCAAACAAGGGAACACATTCTGCTGGCACGGCAAGTGGGTGTGCCCAGCATTGTCTGCTTCCTCAACAAGATTGATGCAGTCGAGGATGAGGAGCTGGTTGAACTAGTAGAGATGGAGCTGCGTGAGCTGCTGTCCTTCTACAAATTCCCAGGTGATGACATTCCAATCGTCAGGGGGTCAGCACTGGCAGCTCTGAAGGGAGACAACCCAGAGATTGGCAAGTGAGTGTCTGGTTATGGCTGTTAGGGTCTTTTGTATGTGATAGCTTGCGCTTGAATTGTAATTGGTGTCATAGTGCAAGACATAACAGTGATTTTAGCCTGCATTATGCATGCTGATAAGCCATCACCAAAGCTTGGGAGAGAGCCTGGAAAATTGCAATAAACAGCAAATCACAGACTGCATTAACTTTGTCATGCACATGGTGCTGCCAAGGGTTGGCTACACAGCCCACACATGGGAATTGAGCATGATGTTTGCAGGTCAGACATCTGCTAATAAAGTCACCAGCACACCTAACCCAGTCAAAAAGTCGCAAAGTCAAATTTTCCTCGCATGGTAAGTGATGAGCTGCACCTGCCTGAGAATGAGCCATGAGCTTACAGGAAAGCCATCTTGGAGTTGATGCAAGCTATTGATGACTACATTCCAGACCCCACCAGGGCCCTGGACCGCCCCTTCTCCCTCCCTGTAGAAGATGTCTTCAGCATCCAAGGGCGAGGCACTGTGGTGACCGGCCGCATTGAGCAGGGTATTGTCAAGGTCGGGGAAGAAATCGAGATTATTGGTATCCAGCCTGCTACTAAGACCATTGTCACAGGTAAACACAGAGCATTGTCGTTGAAAAGCTGGCCAGATCAAATGCTGTCTCAGGACTGCTGGATTCAATGGCTGTCTTGATCCTGGGGTGTTTTGCTGTGCAGTTCAGTCTGGTATGCCTACCTGGCTTAGGCAGTCCTGTCCAGCCCTTGCATACAGGCTTGCATGTGAAAGCTGTAGTAAACCATTTTGCGGCATGCGTGATGCAGGACTCTTGGCTGTCAACTGTGTCAAAGCAAGAGCAAGTGTTGGTCTTGTGCAGGTGTGGAGATGTTCAAGAAGTCTCTGAGCGAGGGGCAGGCAGGCGACAATGTTGGTCTGCTGTTGCGGCGCATTCAGAGAGATGATGTAGTGCGTGGTCAGGTAGTGTGCAAACCTGGCAGCGTGACACCCCACCAGAAGTTCAAGGGTGAGATCTATGCCCTCACAAAGGAAGAGGGTGGTCGACATACGCCTTTCTTCACTAACTACAAGCCTCAGTTCTTCTTCAGGACTGCGGACATCACAGGTAATGCGACATGCTGTACTCCCCTTTCCCTGATTACTGTCATGACTCATTTCCCTGCTGTGTGTACGCTGAGCTAGACTGGTACTGTGCCTCTGCTGATGCAATTGCATCTTCATGTTGAAGCTCATCTTTGCTCCTCTCCACAAGTGTACTAGACAGATGCTGCTGCATGTCTGATAGTATGCATTTCCCTGTCTCCCTGAGCAAAATGCATGCAAGTTGCATCCGTGCATGGTGTGAATGTTGTGCCAGAGCGCTATCTATCTCTGCATGCAGGAACTGTGACTCTGCCTGCCGGCATTGAGATGGTAATGCCTGGAGACAATGTCACAGCCGACTTTGAGCTGATTGCTCCAGTTGCTATGGAGCCTGGCCTAAGGTTTGCTCTTCGTGAGGGTGGCAGGACTGTTGGCGCTGGTGTTGTTTCAGAGGTGGTTTAGGCTGTTGTATGTATGTCACAAACAAGTATGACATCTCCTCACACAAGGCCAAGTGTGTTTGCCACGTTGCTTGTTGCAAGCTGGGAACTCACGATGCGAACCTTGTTGGTCATGGGTGCGCTCTGCTTGCATTGGCGTATGGATTTGTGTCACATTCACGCAAAACACCCATCATTGCAGTCAAAGAAACCGCTGCTGTGTAAAGTGCATGCGCTATACGGCTGTACAATGATTGTGCACACTGAACATGCAAGTGCAATGCTGCAAAAGGCATTGATGCTTTTGGTACGCGCAGGCAGTATATGGTACAGTATGCACGCTATATAATTCTATGCACTCATGTTCGAAGCCTACCTTGGAAGCACGGTGTGCGCACAAGTTGCTTCATCGACACAGATCTGTTTCGATGAGCACTCATAAGAAAGCAGATTAGGCATGCATGACCAGATTACAGTTAGTTGACGTCATGCAAATATAAAACTAGATTTTCAGTAATGGATTGGATCTCGAAAGATGTTTCCACGGATCCCCTGATCTATGTGCAGAGCCCAACAAAAAGCCATGTTTATGAGCAAGCTATCTGCAGCGCATTTGATGGTGGTCAACTATCCGGGAACACAAGCTTGAGTGGTGACTGATTGACTGAGTCAGTTTGGCTTGTGACGAATGAAATGAAATAAGATTGGCTCTGGCTCTTCTTGGGAAAACTTGCAATTGAGACCCTTGCTAGCAAACCAACTCTGCACAAAATATCTCATGGGGCCAGGGGCATCATTGTGAGTGCCACCGCCATAGTTTACCCTGAACTTGAAGTCTTTCTTTTCTCTGGCTACCGCACCATTCACTGTTGCCCAGTCCTGATCTAGCCTTTCCTGTGCAGTGCCGCCACCAATGCTCGTGCCACGTAGGACGCAGTCCCACACCTGATATCTATTGTGAGCATTAAAGTTCAGCTGTATGTGCTTGTCAAGTCTGACCTGCAGCTGTATCTTCTCAGCCTCTAGTTGCTTGACGTACTGCATGAGAGGTGCCATGTGTGTGTGGACATTGTCCACCACCACACGAAGTAGGAGACCTGAAGGCAGGGTACCACACCGGCGACGGACAATGGCATGCACTGCAGAGCCATCATGCTTCACTTGTGCATCAAGATCTTGACATACGGCCGAGCAAGGACAACTTCATGCGCTGGTTTCTAGAGCATGAAGTCGTCCTTGCTGGGCCGTATGTCATAATCCAAGATATTCTGGGACAGTAACGTAGCCCCCGGCAAAGGCGGCTGTAAGGGGTGCCATTCTGACTGGCACTCTTCATTGTCTGGATTGTCAAAACACAGCTTCACAGGGCTATCCTCACTCCATCTCAAGTCAATATCCACGATCTGACGGAATGACGGTGATTCCAGTCCTGCGGTACACGAACGTGTCAGTCAACTTGCAAAAAACTAGTGGACCGGCCAGACAATTCTTGCAGCCATACATCGCCACGGCGCAAATGGCCGTAATGCGTGCTCACCTTGCTCTCAGGGTGGTTTGCTCTCCTGGGCACGAATGGAGAAGGCATGTGGCAAGGGCTCACTGCGTCAACATCTCAGCGCAAGACGCTTGTGATTGTATGCCGATCGGGTTTGAAACGGCTTGCGGTGCAGGACGGTGCAGTTTCAGAACTGCGCGGGACGCACACAAACTCGTCAGCGATCAGATTGCTGAGTTTCTCACAGATCTGAAACCAGCTCTTTTTGATTTCAGGAGAGTCTGACGCAAATCTGGATCTATAACGCCTGCAATAACGCTTGCGCTTCACGAGTTTGTCATCAGGATTAGTCACAGATGCAGTCATGGGAAGCCTTCTGGGCTGTGAGAAAGGACGGAGCTGCTCAGATCTGACGCCTTGGTCCAAAACACCTCAGCGAACCAGTGGTAATGACGCAGACGCAGCAGTCCTATGCACACGCAAGCACGTGCTTGCAAGGCGTGTGGGGGCAAGTCGCGAGCTTGAAGCCCCAATGGATAACCGCTTATCCTGTACTCAGAGAGGCTTTTTTGATTGGCTTTTGAACAGGAAGGTGAGTAAATTCAAGCAGCGGCATTGCACCTCTTCTGGTTTTCCGAGATTCTGAAGTGTGATGTTGTGAGCCGTACAGTGGTCCTCTGCCCAGCTGTGTATCAAGTCTGGCAGCGACGACCTCGAGCTCAAGCAGGAGTTTGACTTGCGCAAGGAAGTCGCCGCCCGCACGATCCTGACACCTCGAAGTGAGATCAGTCAACACGCTCCGCTCTCCGTGCCCTCAATCGCCGGCATGGATCTTGTCCACACCTCAGGCAGCAGTATCAACGAGTTCATAGCCGGGCATTATTTGACAATGAGGGGAAGCGTCGCCTCGAATCAAGATGCCTTCGTTGAAGACATACAAGACTTGCGTCCACAGGCTGTCCAAACACACTATGTTCAGACACAGCGGCAGACAGAGCTGGCACAGGATAGGAGCCTCCACACAGCTCAGCTGAACACAGCCTGCAAACGTACTGCTGATGTTGCAGCACTCCAAAGAGCTCCAATAGAGCTGTTTCTGAAACAAGGCAGTGTGAAAATCACCAGCAGTGTCCACATTTGTGATTCAAGCTCTCTGGCAACAGAAATCACTCATCTGCTACGTGTCTATGAGACCTGCAGGATCACAGATCACAGGCTGTAGTCAGCCGCATCTGCAACAATCACGCTTTCTTCAGACGCAGTTGTCTCAGTCATGACTGCACAAACTGAAAGGTTTCTGTAGGAACAGCCCTAGAAAAAGGCCTTTATTTTGCTCAGTAGTTTTGCTTGTAGTTCGCCGAATGTGCTTCATATGGCACTGATGTGCAACAAGCATTGTTGCACAGAGCCAGCATGACTCAGGAAGTTATTTTAGTGAAGTAAGCCGGCAATGGAGATTGTGTACACATATCAAAGCATGACATAGATTCAGCATCCTCCACAGTGCAGCTGTACAGCAAACTAATGCAGCAACATGGGTTTTAGCCCTTGTTAGTGCCTTTGTTGGCAAACTCTTTCAATCATTTGACTCAATGAATGTGATTTCCTTGTCTTGTCAAAGCACCTCAGAAAGACCTGGTATGCTCTTTGGTGCCATACACTGGTTCATTGCTGCAGACTTCAAGGAAAAGCTTTCTTGTGAAAAATCAAAACTGCAAACTTGCAATGGCCACACTAATCCAATATAGCTATCTTCAACGATATATCAAGCGCCTGAAAGGAGTGTGTGAGGGCGCCGCACGAGATGTATGTGACCCCAGACTGTGCAATGGCTTTGACTGTGTCTATCGTGACGTTGCCAGAAGCCTCTGTGTCAACTCTGCCATTGACCAGCTTGACCGCCTCCTTCAGCATGCTGACATCAACACCACCTGCACAATCCACACATCCCTGAGCTCAACCTGTTGCACGCAAGTTGCTAAAGCAACTTGGTCCTGGTAGTGACATTAGCCAGATGCTGTCTATCTCTGCAACATCAAACTTTTAACAGATGCCTGGCATGAGGAGAGGCACAATAACAAAGAGCAGATGTGACAAGCATGCAATGTGAGCCAGACAGGCTGCACCATAGAGGTGCCACAGTTCGCCTGCCAAGACAGAAAGCACAAGCATAAACACAATTCTCATTAGTGGCACAAGAGTAACAAAAGTCTTGTTGGTGACACTGAACAACAATTGAACCATGCAGGCAAGCCCAGCAGTGTCTACCTGGAGCAGAGGAATCCAGCTTGGTCATGTTGTCCAGCATGAGGCGTTTCACAAGGCTGTGCTTGTCAGATTCCAGGAACTGCAGCACCTCCTTCACCTCCTCCAAGGTTCGTGTCTCCACCTCAATGGGAATGTTCTTGTGCTTTCGGCGCACAAAGTCCTGCAGATAACACACGCATACACATTCAGAAAAGCAACCGTTGTGCATGCAACCAGGCTTCACAAGGGCAATAGGCTTGGTGACGCACCAACTGAATCCAAGATACAGCCACACATTCAAACAAAATTACCAAAGGCAAGAGGCATACTGCACCAGCTAAAATATGCCCTCAATGTCTTGGTGACTCAGGTAACAAGCTCAGAGCACCAACTTGAGAGGCGGCTATTTCGTACGTACAAAGGCCAGGATGGTATGAGCATTGTTGTAAAGCTGCTGCTAGACGCCAACAACCACTCTGAAGGCAAACCTGTGCATGTTGGATGGCAGGTATGACGCCTCCCGCTGACGTGACATGGTTGTCCTTGATCATGACCATGTCAAACAAGCCTATTCTATGGTTCTTGCCACCACCAATGAGTACTGCCCACTTGTCTGGTAGCCTCAATCCGGGGGCTGTTTTCCTTGTCTCCAAGATGCGCGCAGATGTGCCCTGTCAGGTGTGCATGCTGTCAAGGCATGATGTTACTGGAGGTTTATTCCCAGTGCTTCCCTACTGCTCTGAAGGCAAAGTTCTGGCCGGCAGGCTGCAATGACAGATTGCTCAAGGACAGACAGACTGTGTCAAAGACAACATTGAGCGGTGTTGAGAGGGGTGATTACACGGCATGCATTACAGCACCACACATTGGGCATTGTGACATCATTACTAATGGCAAAACGCATGTGGGTAAGAGTGCTGATGGTCTCATGTCATCACCTGAAGCTGCAAAGGGGCCACTGGATGCTACACTGTTATGTCACAATGATATTTATGGTGGCTTTTCTTGCACAAATGGCTACCTTGTGAAGGGAGAGTGCTTGCCTGCATTCTGTCTGTCATTGCAGCAGTGGCAGTTGCAATGCCGCTCATGCGCTGCATGAAGTTCAAAGCAATGCGCTCTGCCACAAGTATTGACCGCGCACTGCCTTTCACAACTCCAAACTTAGTTCCTGATTTGACATGATCTCCATCCTTGCCAGACCATGATACTGACAAGCAGGGATCTACAGTGGAGAACACCTGTGCAAGCATATGGAGTTTGAAAAAGAGCTTGGTGTCCAAAGGGCACATCATGCGGAAGTAGTCAGCCAGGGGTTTGTATACTGCGGTGTTATTTGGACATGGCAAATGCCAAGCATCTGGGTTGACATGACATGGGCAGAGCCAACATGACTTACAAGATCTGCAAATGCCAAGCATCTGGGTTGACATGACATGGGCAGAGGCAACATGACTTACAAGATCTGCTACAGCTAACCCAGCCAGGACTCCATCAGCTTTTGCTAAGAAGGTGGCTTGTCCTTCTAGATCTTCTGGGACCCTGCATCAACAACATACCTGCTGTACAACCAGACCCATGCAGTGACTGTGTTCAGCCTGTGCAAGCTTATTGAGACAGGCTGACGGCTTTGGACAACAGTCCTTGCAGCAAATGCCAAAGAGTTGTGCTAGCATACGTAGACAAGGTGGTGACATCACCAAGCTCGCCTGCATCTTCAGCAAGCGCAAATTGTACGACCTGCGCAGAATGGCATTGACATGAATATCTTGTAACACGTGTGCCTTCTGCGGTTGACCCTATATGATCAGTCACCACCAGTTTGACTGCTACTTGCCTCTGCAAGATCGTATGTAGGGTGTGGAGGTGGAGCGACTGGAGCATGCGGGGGCGACCCATTGCTCCTGTTGCAACAAAATATCATTAGGGACCACCCTATCGGTAGGTGAACTTGACTCTGGTGTGAAACGCTCACCAACGCTGTCTCCACATCTGATTTTCGTCCATCGAAGATGTGCTGGGATCACGCTCCTCAAGAGCAACAACAGTGCAGGTGGTACAGCTTGACTTGCGTCTGGGGTGGTTGGTCAGCTGCTTCCAAGACCTATATGGCTGATGGTGGATACTAGAGGTTTGCGAACGACGGGCGAACGGCACGACAGGCCGACTGCTAGAAAACTGTGGACAGGATCGCTGACGTGTGTACCGCAACATAAGCCCGCGAATGAAGCCAGCAACGCTAGAATTTATCGCTATTGCAGCAGGTATGCTAGCAACGTCATACTTCGCATGCTATGCCCGTGAAGCAAATAGTCGGAATGCGTCAGGACGCACTGCGGCATGACAATGAATTTTCACGGTCAAGGGAGCTCCACCTGCTACAAGCATGCACCTCATGCATGTGCATGATGACAAGCAAACACTGACTTCGTGCATGCACCTCGTTATGGGCGTCATCTGCGTTGCAGTTTAGATAATTTATTGAGGGCCGCGCTTTGAGTTCAAGCGAGCGCAATCCGTGTAAGACATAGTTAATATAGTACAACAAATGAACATGTTGCAAGACCCCATACGTGTTCATGGATTGCACATGAGGGATGTTGGTCATGCTCAGTCACTTCCTCTCTGTGATAGGGTGGTCAGCGTTAATACGCACCGGTGTGCTCAGTACAATGAGTAGCACTTGTGTGAAAACTGTTCACTGTACACACTGCACATGTACAGCAGTGTAACATAAAGCTGTTCATGTACCTGCCTTTCAGCATGTGCAGACGCAAGTGTTTAACAACATTGTGCTAGCAGCAATTGCTGTGTAGTATCTCTGTCAAATTGGTCACAGCAAGCCTATAAAGTCACGCCTACACTGGTACAGTGCATTTGCAGCACTGTTGGTGTTGTCTGTGAGTAATTGACGCTTGCTTACTGCAATCCTGCTCTGTCTATTCTGTTGGCACAATATGAACATGCCCAGGTGTGAGGAAGGAGGTGTGCTAGTGAAATGGTTGATGTTGCACTACAAGTACCAAGGCCCTTGAGGGCGGCTGTGTTTTGTTGCCCTCGACTTGCATATGTGTCTTCGGATGCCAACACACTTTGCCATCATGCGTGGGGCCTTCAGCAGCTGTACAGCATCGACCTGGCATCACTTGTGCAGCTTGAGGCCATGTTGGCTGTTCCTGCAAACCACACTTGTCTGTCTGCCTTCCCAGGGTCTAGTCTGCAATGGGCAAGACTGCATGACAGGTAATCTTACCCTGTCTGCATTGCGTGGTACGAAGATCTGCTATATCTCAGTCGTTGTGATTGGGCAGCCGCAGCAGCAGCGACAAGGACAGCAGAATACCACTATCACGACGTCGATGATGGCGTTGAAGCATTTGCAAGGTAGACAGATGACGTCAGAGCAGCAACCCATGCTGGTTGAGAAGGGCGACCGAGCTACTGCAGTTTGCGAATTTGCATAGGCGGTGCTTGAGACCAAGTTTTGCGGACCGACTGCTAAGTCTGCACAGCGTAGTCTACGCTAGCAAAAGCAGGGCACCTTGGCAATGAAATGCTGAGGATGCTATAGCTGTGCAGAAGAATAGCAACAAATTTTGCGGGTAGCGACAAAGCTCAGAACACTCTGCGCAAACAGGGAGCTGGGAGAAACTATAGAACTATAAATTCAAAGACATGAAGAAGCAGACAGGTAAGAGGACAGGTGGCTCAGCAGCTGAAACTCTGATTCTCGTCATCCCACTGGCTCATGGTGCAATTTGTGTTTTGCAAGTGTTTCGTTGACGGGCTCCCATCTTCTGTTGGGCCCATCACGCAGGCAACCACCTGGCTTAGCAATAGTAGTGTAGTGTCGTTCTTTGAAGCGTGCTGCAACCTTAGCTAAACTCCTTCCAATGACTTGAAAACATGAAGAACCCAAATTGCACAAGACAGCAGAGCCCGGTACATTGTCTGAAGTAACAAGAGTGTCAGCCAGACAAAGTTGTGCTGCAGAGTTGATAGGCATGGCATTGAATCATTTGAAATGCGTCTACAAGACACATTTGCTGCGCGCATTGAGGCAGCTGCTGTCAGGAGATTGTGAAGTTTGCAACTCAAGCATGTGGCACAGAGTGCTGTATCAAAGCTGAGGGAATTTGCAGACGAAACTTGCAGAGGAAGTAGATCTGAATCAGAGAAACGCCTGCTGGCGTTACCTTGGACTTGGTTGGGCTGGGCTGGGCTTGGGCGTGTTTTGGTCCGTGGCTGTTTGATCAAGAGAAGGAGTACATGAACACCAGCAGAAAAGGCTCATGGACAGCATGAGCTATGGTCCGGGAAGTGTTCAAGAAACGTATCGGCGATTATATGGTGGGCAGGACCATCGGCGAGGTACAAACACGGTCAAGCGAGTCTTGTTCTGGCAAGTACACCTCTTGGCAAAATTGAACCGCGCAAATGCAGGGCACGTACGCCAAAGTGAAGTATGGCCAACACTGCCAGACAGAAGAGCCGGTTGCGATCAAGGTAAAAGCTAAAGCTTGCGGTTTTGCAGCTCGCACACCGGCAGCTTTACTCACCGTGCTGATGATGCGGCATGCAGCTGTCTAGGAAGAAGCCGCGTTTCAGCACCTGCCGATCGTGCAGCTACTAAAATCAAGTTGCTTCTGCAGATACTGAACAAGGAGAGCCTAGTCAGCAGTGGCATGGTCACTAAGATCAAGCAGGAAATACGGATCCTGAAGAGTTTGAGGCATCCAAATGTGGTTGAGCTCAAAGAAGTTCTTGCATCAAGGCAGCAGATCTTCATGGTAATGGAGCTTGTTCATGGTGGAGAGCTTTTTGACAAGATCATCGCTGAGGGGCCTATGAGCGTAGGATTCTACATCAAACTGCAGCAAGTACCAGCAAATCACTGAAGTGTGCAAAAGCTCAGCGGCCTTGGCTGTAATTATCAAGCAGCTCTGCATAATGGTAGAGCAGGTGGAGTAAAGCGTACACATGCATTTTGTGATCAGTTTGCAGCAGGGTGCTCTAATTTTCTACACCATACATTGAGCACCTGTTCAAGACAATATCTTGATGTGCAGGAAGCTGAAGGTCGCCACGTGTTGCAACAGCTGCTTGACGGGCTAGATCATTGCCATCAGCAAGGCATCTTTCACAGGTCAGCTTTTGGCCCTCAGCATGCATGCTCATTTCATGCATTCTACACATAGTGTAGCGATTTGCGGCCTGCTAACTTTGCTTCTGAGCCCTTGTTCAGCTGCTATTGTTCCTGAAGCGGTTTGAATGGGTCATTGTCTGCAGCAAGAACCTTAGAATGTCAAAATGGACACATGTTCATGCATTGATGCTGCTTGCACAGTAAGTCAATGCTATTTGGGCCATAGCTGAATGGCAAAATGTGTGCATTGTAATCACATCTGCAGAGATCTAAAGCCTGAGAATGTCCTGCTGACAACAAACGGCGATGTGAAGCTGTCAGACTTTGGCTTGGGCCATTTGCCCAGCAGCTCCTTGCACAATGACGTCCTACAAACAACATGTGGCACTCCAAATTACGTTGCTCCAGAGGTACTCATGCGACAGGGCTACTATGGCGCTCCAGCTGATGTTTGGTCTCTAGGTCAGCATGCCGCGCATGCTGTGTGCAAGTATGCTACATGATATCTGAAGTAAACCATTGCTTCACGGCTGTGGCTGTGCTGGGCACACAGCAGTGTCCAGATTATCATACATGTGTGCAATGACTATTGGAGGCTCTGCGCAACGGCGTGAAGCACCCTGTGCAGCCTGCACTGATAATCACTTCAGCCATCCACCCAATTCCCCATGATGTCACACCGTGTCTCCCATGTGAGACATGGTGCACATTACCCCAGCATGCTCATCATGCTTATATCCTGCAGGAGTGCTGCTGTATGTCATCATGGCTGGTACACTTCCCTTTGATGAGCCCAATCTACCAGCCCTCTTCAACAAGATTGCAAGAGCAGACTACCCAGTCCCCACCTGGTTCACGCCAGACATGATCTCTGTTTTCAACGCCATGCTCAACCCCAACCCCCAGAAAAGGTGAAAATTGGGTCAACACTGGTGTCAACATCAGCCGTTTTGCATTCACTGTTGCTTGGCGTGCCTCAGCTGTTCTCTTGATATGGGCACATGCAAGGCCTCATGTTGCACCCTGCAATCTGCTTGTCAAAACATTGGATCATCAAGAACATGGAAATGCATAGCACATGCATGTATGTGTATTGATGGGCATGGGTCAAAGCCAAGCTGCAAATATGCAGAGCCACGATTGCTGAGATCAGGCAGCAAAGGTGGGTGGCGCAAGACTACAAGCCCTGCAGGCTGCTGCAAAGCATGCCCAGCATGGAGCTGGCTGATTTTTTGTTCGAAGAGAATGTGCAGCCTCAGCACATCAGCCAGGTCAGCTGATCCCTCCCTGTATTGATGCAATGTCAGAGAATAGATTCCAACTTGAGCTGAGGATGCACTTGCTGGTTGCAGCCATAAAATGCATTGTCAGGCTCCTGGTACACATCATGTCGGTGCTTGCGTTGCACATGCCATAACCATACAAAAAAAGCAGCCCAGCATGGAAAGGTCAGCATAATGCCCACCAGTGCTGGACTGACATGTGCGGCCGCATTTTTGCAGGAGCAGCAGGATGCACAGAATGAGACCAGCAGACAAATGAACGCCTTTGAGGTATGTTGTATCTGTCTATTGGGCTTGTGCATGCTCGCCATACCTTGGTGTCCAGATTGTGACTCTGATGTACTTGAACACTGCAGTTATCATCATCTGTGGCCTCATACCATGCACAAATTGCTCTTCCAACATCACATGTGATTAGTAGATCCAACCTTCATGCTGCTTCTGCAGCTGATCAATGCTGCTTTGGACATCAGTGCCATTTTTGAAGCAAGGGAGGACGTGGTCTCTCGGCATACGCGCTTCACCAGCAAAGCCTCAGTAGCAGCTCTCATGAAGGGCATTGAGGATGCAGCTGCCAGATTGGGAGCCACCTCACAACAACGAGGGCCCACCAAGTGTGCTCCATTGTGCACCTGCATGTCCTGCTCATGCCAAGGCTGAACATGTTACTAATGTTACTAATGTGTCGCTTCACCGCCGTCGTTTTGCTATGCTTCCCTGTTTTGCCTTGTCAACCTGGCACCAGATTTTGATCCCCAGTTCACATCATCCATATTATGAAGGGGTAATCTGCATGCATTTCCCAACACGAGGGGCACCTGCACAAGCAAGCAAGAGCAGGTCAGGCATCCATGTATGAGCAGCTAATTGTTGACTCCCTGAGCTGTGACACTGCCTATTTGAGCCAAAACCATCAGAGTCGAGCGTGTGCTGCTGCAGGCTGCGCCTGAGTGCGAATCCAGGCAGGTCAGATGAGGTGAGGGTGGTTGTGGAGGTGCTGCCTGTGGTCGCCAACCTCAGCATGGTGCAAGTCATCAAGAGCCGTGGCACCTCAGTCGAGTTCTACAAGTTCTATGCAGACCTGGCACAGCAGCTGCAGGGGCTGATTAGTCAGAATGCCCTGTCCCTGCCCCCAGCTGCAGTTGCACATCAGGCTGCCTTGATGACTGGTCAGCAGAGCGCACAAGTGCTGCCTGGCAATGTAGGGAGGGACACTCTGGATATGCAGCAGGCACTTGAAAGCATGCAACTATAACAGTTGGTCAAACGTCTGTTTGTTACATGGCGGTTTTTGGTTCTGTGCTGCAGTTCTCAGTGTTTGCTTCAGTTGTTTTGGGAAAGTCCCTGTGTTTGCACTAGCTACACTTCAGATTGTGCGAGTCAACGATGCAGGGTTGCTTACATGCTGTGTACAGGCTTTTAGCATTTATCATCACTTCAACAACTCCATCGATACTGTATTAGTCATACTGTAGGATTGATGTTGGGTGGGACCAGGATACAATTTTACACAATGACCATAACTTTATGTGGAGAGCTTAGAACTGGCATACATACTCCTGGCAGATTTCGAAGCATGCCATTTGGCAATACATTTTTTCAAGAGGTGTTCTGGTGAAGGGCTGAGTGCTGTGACTATCACTGGCCATGTGATGTTTTGCACCTCTTTGCAGAGGCCCTCTGTTCATTTGTTTGACAGGTGTGGAAACCTTCTGTAACATACATGCTATCATCTTAGGTGTATCAAATCGAGAACAGCTCCCCAAATTTGCAGTGGTGAGCAAATGTGGTGGAGTAAAGCCCACAAGCTGTTGCATGCTAGATACGAATTTAACAAAGACTCATTGTTTTGCTAGTCTGGCGCCTTCAAGGGGCATTGCTTGTGGCACCTCGAGGCCACTTGCAGATGGCTGATGGAGAGCGGACTTGTTCATTTCCTGCTTGATTGCCGACCTGGACTGATATGCCTAGGTGGCAAAGGCGGTAGCCTGCATTGATATCAGCTTGATCTTAACCATGCACACTCAAAGCACGCAAGCCTGATAGGAGCCCTCGCCAAGACTCGCAGGCCATAGACACATCACAGCTCCAGCATATTGCATAGACCAAAACAACAATCTAGACAGTGGCAAGCTGCTTTGCAGCTTGTGGTGATGCTACTCACCTTACAGATGTGGGATCAGGGATGGTGACTTGGGACTCATGAGGACCATCAGCTGCATACTTGCTGTCATACCTCTCAACAGCCTGCATCTCAATTTTGCAAACTGATGTATTGGAAAATAGTGTCTTGCATAGCGTTCACTTTCCCAACAGACATGGGCACAACATCTGCTCTTGCAGCATTATCTGTGCAGCGCTCAGAGTCACCACACGCCTTACCACAGCATTGACCATTGCAGCGCATGTGACAGCAACATGAAAAGGCTAGTACAGAGCATGCAGCAGCACCTTCTGCAGAGCTGCCTGAGCTTGTTGTTGGACCTGCTGAGCGTCTTGCTGTGCTGCAGGGCTGAGTCTCTGCAAGTGCCAATTGAAGCCAAGGTCCAGAGCCTGCCGGCACGCCTCAGGACTGACACCAAACCTCATTCCCTGCAACAGCTGCTGCCTGGTGAAAAACACTCTGAAAAAGCAAACATATACAGCATGTATCATGACTAGTACATGGTATCTGAATCTGAGCTCTTGCTCTGTTTACGTGTTTTGGGACTGATTCACAACCTGCCTTCCTGTGCAGTCCAGCCCTCCCCCCGCCAAGCAATGAATCGTTGCAGCTTCAGTCATGAACAGGGTTTCTTACTGCCATGTCCGGGCCACTGTGCTGCTGAACACGCCCATTAAGGAGTCCGAGCATAGGGCATAAGCAGCTTCTGGTATAATTGATGCTGTGGTGACATCATGAACAAGCACACGTTTGTAGCTCGCTCATGGTCACGCAGTTGCATTTGCCAGGTGATTCAAGGGGCATCTCCATTTCACATGACTGCATTGACATCTGTTTACAGAAGATGCAACTGTGGCCAGCCTACAAATGAGAGGATGGGATGCTTACAGCAAGAGCATGACCAGACATCTCCTCCAGCATGTTGGCTTGGCCAAGGAAGGCCACCATGAGCAGCTGCTTCTGCTTCATGTCCAGCCCAGGACTGCTGTACACATCTCCATACAGATGCACCCTGCAAGCACACATCCACATGGTGGGCTGACAGAGAAAATGAAAGCAAGCGGCACAGCTGCAACTGTACAGGTGCAAGACATTACCATCACCATGCACAAGTGGTGAGGCTGAGCACACAGGAGCTGCGACATGCAGAAGCCAGCAGCAATGACTGTTGCCTGTCCAGTGCGTGCCATCCAGCATCACAGTGATGCTGTGCATCAAGCGACACAGACTAAGCACTTGGGCATGGGCACAGTCTGGGTGACAGTGAGGGAAACTGAACATGGATACCTGATCCAGTCAGCAAGCACAGGGTCCACCTTGCGCACTGCTCTGCGGACTGCATCTGTGACTGAGATGTAGACTAGCTCAAAGGCATTGCCTGGGGGCCCACCAGACTTGCCGGGCACATCCTCAGGCAGGAGCTGCAGGCAACGCACAGACTGACAACCAGAGTGTGCATGCCCGAGGCCAAGATGTGTGATGCATTATCAGCAGCGTTTTATTTGCCACAGGTCACGGTATTTGTTGGGGGTGTCCACGCAGCGGAAGGACAAGCAATAGCTTGCAGGCTGGACTTATGAACGCCCAATGCAAATAAAGCAGACTGACTTATCCAGCTGATCAGCAAATGGTTTCAGTGCTTTTGAATTTTATTTGACTTCAGTCTGTGCTGTGTGCAGATGCTGATGCCAATCAAAGCACACTGACATGGGCTTGTAATCATGCCATTGGTAGGTCGCTGACAATGTGGCGCTTGCACCTGTGCATTGTAAAGGTGCTTTGTAGCAGCCAAGGATGATGTATAGCCTGCAACCCTGCACCACTGTGCTTTGGGCTTTCAGGTGCCTTCTCCAGCTGGTGAAGTTTATAACACAGCTCAGCAGGACAAAATACATGGCAGTAGGGGATAGTGACTCACACCACCAAATGCCTGACACACCCTCTCACTTCTGCTATGCAACACCCAGCATCAAAGCAATCTTGGCATAGCTCTGCAGGCTCAGTGGCAACAAGTCAAAAGCAATTCGAGGAAGGTCAGTGTGCTCTTGAGGAAGGTTGTTCCTCGTTTTTGGTAAGACTTTACGGACTTACTTGGCAGCAAGTCCCACAAATGCAAACTGGCGGCTAGGAATAACTGGATGAGGGAAGCGTCTTTTTGGACCATAATCGACCTCGATCTCGGCATCTTGACAGCTTCACATGACAGACTTCTGTAATCTGTTTGTGTCCTGCCTTTGGATGCTGGTTGAGTCGGCCAAACACTCGACTTTGTTCTGGTCAAACAAGAGTCGAATAAGTGACAGCCAGCAGGTTCCGCTGTCTTCCGCAAAGAGCAGCAGTGGATTTCGCGAATGGTCGGCCTGCCTTTGCCTTCATACGCCAACAAGCCTGATGTGACTTGACTTTGCGAGACAAAATGAGCCTCAGCAAATCCGTTCCAAGCTGTGGCACGCGAAGAAAGCACTGCTGTGACCAGGCTGCCAGGCCATCTGGAATACGTGCGGTCAAGTCGAGTAGCAGACCGCACAGGCATCGCAGGCGACGCAAGTCATATAGACACTCGACCGGTGTGCTAGATAATCCGCGCGGTTGTCGTGCTTTGCAGTGCACACTTTGAATTGGTTCCGGAGCTATACGGTATACGGTTTCGGAAATCTATCTGGTATAGCCTATACCAGATAGATTTCCGAAACAAGGCCAAGCGAGCACATCATCGATGGCAAGCAACACTGACTGCGCTCACACAAGCTAGTTGGGCTGCGAAGTCTGTACAGTCTTCAGGTGACACTGACACAGCTGCAGTGTCTAGTGTATTGCAACGGAGTATTGTGATTTGCTACCCTTCCCGAGCACAGCGAGGCTGATCAGCACGGCGAGGCAGACATTAGGGGCAAAACTGATTCTTTGGAAGCTGCTGCTTGCCGTGGTTCGAGACTTTTGGGGGCTGCCTGACTTCGAGATAGCCCAGTGATGTACAGGTACAGCGCACCAGTTTGCCCTGTCGACCTAGTCAAATGCGGTACACTTTTAAGATAAGCATAACGGTGCAGATCTCCATCAGCCGGATGAAATCGCCCTTGAGCACAGCAACAACAGCAGGACGAATAGCGCACACACGACACCCTAACCTCAGGGTGAGCATTTAGCTATATCAACAGATTCCAGGCTTTGATGCAATCAGAAAAGCTTGCAGGTAGCAACAGCTGCTTTTTGTGCTGCAGGCAAATTGTACTCATTCGTGCTACCACAGTCCCGGCAGGCAGCTGCAGCATGCACTTAGGCTAGGCTCAGCTCAGCTCCTGCAGCAGTGGCGGAAACGTCCACCAACATCATGTCCAGCCATTCAAGTAATCAAACAAGCAGAAGTCACAGCAGCAGCGGCAGATGATGCAAGCGCCAACAATGCCCACAAGAATGCTGGTTCTGACACAGCTCCCCTTGTCAGGCGGGCAATGGCTGAGGCTGGCTTCTCCCAGGATGCTATCGAGCGGATACTGAAACAGTACCCACCTTACCTGAGCTGGGATGTAAAACACAAGCTGCTTCCAGCCATGCATCAGTGGCAGCAATGTTTGGGCGGGAGCTTCCCAGCTGAGTTTGAAAGGCTGCCAACGCTGTTGCTTGGGACACCAGAGCAGGAAGTTGTGAAATCGCAGTACCTTGCGTCCATTGGGGTTACATCAGCCAAAAAGACTCCAGCAGGATGGCATTTCGCGTCTTTGAAAGCAATGCAGAGCAAAGTGGCTTCTCTTCAAGCTTTTGGCTTCACACAAGCACAAATCAGCTCTCTGGTTGAGCAGCATCCAGACATCTTGACAAGCAAGTTCAAAAAAACAGAAGATCTGCTTGTTGTCATAGACAAGCTGTTCAACTGTGCAAATGACATCCAGGCAATAGCTGATGTCATCTTGAGCTGCCGAGCCAAAGGCTTGATTAGTATATCTCCATCAAATCTGTATCATAGGTTTGTCTACTTTTGCACATGTCTCATGGTGGATGACAAGGGAAAGAAAAGGGCATGGCACAGGGGCGTGTTTGTCGTTCCGCCTGCAGAGCTGGATAGCAGGTTAGACTTTATTGCCTTGCAGCTAGCTGCAACTCTACAACAAGCAAAAGCTGTAGTGCGGAGGCAGCCTCAGATAGCGACACTTCAATCAACAAGAGTAGGGTTGCATGTTTCGCAACTGCATGGCCTTGGGTTTTCTTCCAGCCAAGTCAAGGACATGTGTCTTAAGCAGCCTGCTTTGTTGACATTGGACTATACTTCGCAGTTGCAGGTAGACAAATGGGATTTCCTGACCTGTGTACTGCAACTCAGTCCTGCTGCAATTGCTGCGTGCCCACATCTACTCATGTCCTCGCTGCCAAACAGGCTGGGACCTCGCTGGGAGTACCTGCAACACATGAAATCATGCGGAGTGATCAAATTCTCTGCGGCCCACGAGGTTGTTGGCAGCCTGTATTCCAAGACTGATTCTAACTTCAGAGCTACCTATGGTCCCCCCGAGTCATCAGCATTGGGTGTTTATGATCTGCATTTTCAGAAGCAATGGCAAAGGAGATGGCACTATCTGCTCGTAGACCAGCGGCTTTCTATTCAGGACATTGGTAGGCATGCAGCTGTTTTGCAGATAGATTTGGACACTTTGGGTCCCCGTTGGGCTGTTCTGATGTCAGTAGCATCCAGTGTAGCTAGCTTCAGGCCAGTTGACCATTTAACAGCTTTGTCCACTATGAGTGATGATGAATTTGCTTCAGCGTACAATGACATATGAGGCAGGTTTTGCCTTTGATTCTGCCTTCAGAGGCTTGAATTCATTCGAGATTGGCAGGAGTGTGGTGTGTGAACAGCTAAATGTTAGCGCTGTCAGCTCAATTTGAGCTGCACATTTTGTGAACCAGATCTGTCGACAGACCGTCGACAGACGTCTTTATGCAATGCTAGTAAGACTAGTCCCTTCATCCATCTGATGAGTTACGGTCATATGAGGAAATTTTGGGAACACGTGAATGACCATATGCACAAGTGATGGCATTATTAGATTTTATCATAACAAAGTACAATTTTTACAAATTTGTAAATATAGAATAAGAATACATGGTGTTCCGAAGGTCACTAGCCTGCTGGAAGCAAGCGTTGTTGTTGTAGGCTGTTGGTAGCAAGGATTTGCTTGAATATCCAATCGTATGGTCTGTTGACATCACTACCTATGGTCTTGTATACATGTACGTTTGACTCAGCCTTCATCCAGTGTCAGGAACTCAACCTCTATACCTTGCTCACCATATGAATCACTGCAACAGCTAGACTAGATGAATCTGGTGTGATGTTTCATTTTGCCTGTTAACAATTGTTGCAACCTACAAACATGCATGGTTGTTTTGTCTCCTCAAAGTCAGTCTGCAGCCTGAAACGTTGCGCCGTCGACGTCACACTTCCAAGCAAGCTGACCTGTGCATTGCATAGTCAGCTCAAGCTGCTGTGCTTTGATTTGACAGGCCAAAGTTGCATTAAATTTTGAAGTGCAATGCCGAGGGATCGAGTGTGAGGAGGTGCTCGAGAACCACGCCTGATTGCTCAGCATTCGCTTGCTGAAGCTCTCAACTTGGTTGCGTGACGAGTCACAGGCGCACAAAACCATAGCGAACTCAAGTCATGTCAGCATGCCACACACTGACACCTACTAACAGATGCAAGCACTAATGGAAGCATGGCGTTGCTGTCAAAAAATATTAAAAACAAAAATCGGACAGCCTTTAGCAGCTTGAAGACTGTCTCAGCAAAATGCAGCATCTTGCCAAACTCAAGCAGCAGTTTTGAACACAAGCTTGTTGGAAGTTCAAATGACGACATGCCACATGCACGCAATGTGGCACTGAATGACAGCTCCAAAACCCTGCTCATGTCATGTTCATGCCTCTTGCTGATGTGCTTCTGCATGTGTAGGACTCCTTGTCTCCACCCTTCCGGCTAGACATGAAAATAGACGAATACACACTCTTTGATGCATTTGCAGGCACCCTGTCTGATGCTTTGAATTTCTTGATGAGAGCTTTCTCCTGCTCTGACATGGCCGCTGTAGTGTCCTCATCATCAGCTAGGCGTTTGCTTCCAGCACCACCTGCTAGCCTTGACTGGACCTCAGCTGCCACAGCAGCTGCCAGATCAGCTGCTTGGCTTGCAGAAGTGATCTGGGACTTCTCCTTGGCAGCATTGTGAGCCAACACAAGTCTGTCAGCCTCTGACAGGCCGGTAGGCAACACCTTGCATGCTTTCTTGTCTTTCTTCTTGGCCTTGATGGCTGCTCTCTTGGCCAGCATGGCCTCTCGTAGCTCTTCTACTTCCTCTAATGTACCATTCAAGGGCAGCACATCTTCTGATGTCCATGTCTGACCTACATGCTCCACAACTGCCACAGGTACCTGCATAAATGTACAACATCCCTGACAGTTGCTATAGACAAGATTATATGTGACAAACACATGCTAGCGGCTTGTCTGAAATCTCCACTGACTTGGACGCATATTGGCCGGAAAAGCGTGCCATACAATCTATTTGCAGCCATGCATTTTGGTGGAAACAAACCACAGATTGCCTCTGCTGACTTGGACAATGCAGTACACACAACAAACAACATGTACCTGCTTGATTGCGCGCTCACTGACCACGTCCCCAGTGTTCCTCAAGACCGAGAAGCGGAAGCGTCCATTCAGCTCCTGCCCAGTGATGGGGCACACAAACTGGGCATTATTGCTTGGCTGAAAATTGCCCTGGGTGGTCACATGTGACGCCTCCAATGCATTTTCATTTTTGGTCAACCTGTACAGGTATGCAGGGGAGGAATTACAGCTCATGTAAAGGCTTTGGCAACAACATATGTAAGCAGGATGACAAGGAATGATGCAGCCTCAGACGCCCGAACTGCTACAATGTTCACAGACAGAAGTCATGAGGAGCCATACACAGATATCACAGGGCACTTAACACTTTCTGACCATGCTTTGCAAGCAGTCTGATTGATGCAAAAAGAAAATGGATGCAGACACGGCTCATGCACATGTAGGGTGGCCAAGCACCTGAGGTCAATGAGATGCTTCAGGCTTGATATGTATGACAAAGAGCCCGGCAATGATTTGCTAACAAGCGCCTGCACCATGGTATCCTTGTTGTACAAATTGCCAAGCTCATCAGCTACGCAAGGTGGGTGCAAGGGCTCTCCAGACAGGTTGCATCGTGTCCATTTGGCCAATTTGGCTTCCACAGGGTTGACCTGCAGCATGCAAAACAGCAAATGACTAAAGGAGTTGAGCTGACTCCATGCCAGACGGTTGAGGCTTGACTGCAATGCAGACTGCAAGCACTTTTGTCACCCTGTGGTGTACAAAGAACCAGTTGACGCGTCCTGTCAACAAAAATGGGGCCATTTATACAGGAAATTTGACAGCTCGAGTAGACTTCAATTACCTTGGCCGCTTTCTTGGTGGCATACATTTCCAAAAAACTGCTTCGAGACTCAGCTCCTGTTGAGCCACCATCTCCTCCACCACCCCTCAGCCTTTGATGCAAAGCAATGAAGTCCCCAGGTCTGACACCTGCTGAAGCTAGCTGGACTTGTTGTGGCCAGCTCCGACCTTGAAACTCGTAGCACTGCAGCCAGGGTGTACAAGAGTGGCATGATACGCACTCAGAAATCAACAGGTAGTTTTGGGAGTGTCCTGGAAGGAACAGAACAACACTCAAGACTAACACCTACCACTTCACCCGAACTCTCTGCTGTTTCGCCCGACCCTAGCCTGTCCGTGAGAGCCTGAAAAGTTTCATCAGGATCAGCTTGTATAGCCACAGTACCTACTGAGCCTCCACATCTCAAGAACAGCTGCATATTGCGGTCGCAACTACCGATCTCTTATTGCGTCGTGTGTTTGATCCAAAACAACGTCTGTCCTGACACACTGTGCGAGTAGCTTACGTCTTATGCCACAAGTTCACCACGTCGTGGTTCGCGGTAGCCGCTAAGCTCAAGAACATAAAACGACTGCAGGTCATTTGCTTTGCAACCCAATGCATTGCCCGCAGTGCGCACAATCCACGCATTACGTAAAGGCGGTTTCCAGAATCCAGGAGGCGTTTTGCATTGTTACTGCGCATGGTCATGGGTGCATGCCCATGCAGTAGCCAGCTACACTAAGTCTTTGGCACAATACAGCTCATACCCGGTAATGTCACTTGCACGGTGAGCTGGGGTACGTTGCAGTGTAAGGGCATGATTTAGTCATCTGGTAACACACAGATATCTCTGCGCTGTGTTTGCACCCCTATATGCATGCGCATCACAAGCTGGAATGTCGATGCTAAATGTATATGTGCGCTACAAGCACGCTCAGACACTGAAGGCCAGTGCTTGCTGTGCCTCTGGGTCTAACAATTCACAAAATGCTTGGTTGATCATGCGAGCGTTTCATTTCTGCCCAGGCTCGTCAGCTATGCGCGAGGGCGTGTCAAACCGTTGAGAGGTAATGACGATGCTGGCGTCTGTATACGCCGTGCCGGTGGCTAGGCAATTGGGACTAGTTGCGGGGAAGCTGAAATGCATTTCTTCCATTTCTTCCATTAGCTGATCCTTGGCACCAGCAAGACGAGCTCGGGTTAGCAACGCATCAGCGTAGGAATTTGCAGTGAATCTGCGCGCTCTGTTGAAGCAGTTCGACGGAATTGTGCTTAGTGAGGAGTGGACCAGTTGATTACATGAGGCTTGGAGCTAAGGCAGGGGCAATTATTGTCAGCACATGCCTGTTCATCCATCTATCAGCGGGCGAAAGGACCGACGCTTTTATCGGGTACAACGAACATTTTAAGTTAGACGCTGTCAAAGCCAACTGCAAGAATAATGAGGACCGATGTGCATCGTGGCAAAAAGATGGCCAGTGCCTTGCAAATCCTTACTATATGCGGTCAAACTGTGCCCAAGCGTGCTCAATTCCATCCTGTGGTGGGTATCAGAAGCAACCGTTTCCTTGGAAGGGCTATGCCACTGAGTATCACTCAAAGCAGTATGCCACCAGGTGAGCCCAACTCAGCCGCTAGGATGAGTGCTGGTGAGCAAAGCGGGATGGACTCTGGTGTTTTGCAGTAACACACAAGCAATCCAGCTGGACTCAGGTGCCGTAGATTACAAGAGCATGTAATGCCAGTTGAATGCACGTTCAGAATCTTGACTCGCATGATATAAACACTCCTCTGCACAAGAATTGCTGCTGCGCACGCACTCCACGTCGTCTTGCAAGTGTTTTCAGGTTGCCTGGGGTGCAAGGGCTAGGGGCTGATCGGCACTTCAAGCGTGATGCCTCAATGGGGGGCATCATCCCAGGCCATAACATGCGAGGGGACCCCTGGCTGACGCTCAGCACCCTGGGGATTGGCACCTACCTTGGGGCTGAGGATGTGGAAACAGATGAGCAAGTTGCTGCAGCTGTTATCACCAGTGTGCAACAGTAAGTCAGGCAAGGATGATTGTGCCACACCGGCTCTGCATCAGCATGCAGTGTTGGCCAGACAACAGCCATCACACAAGTTTGCTGCATCAACAAAGTTGAAAACTTTCATGTGTGTGTCTGGTTTTGCAGCCTCAGCTGACCTAAAACAGAGTATGTGCTGACATGCGTAGATCATGTTGTTTTCTGCCAACACGGTCCCTCCTTGGCAGAGCCTCTTGTTGCTGCATCTATGCTTGAAGTGTCTTGGCACCCATGAGCATTGTTCATGACAACCTGTCAAAGTGGCCCTTACTGGGAAGCAAGCCAGCAGCAGCAACTGGCAGTCTGATTATAGCTGCACAGTCTGTTGACTCTCCCCAAGTGCATCCTGGCATAGACTCAGCATGGTCACAAAGAAGCAAAGGCAGAAAGTCCTCTGCATGGCAAAAAACTGCACCACTGCTGTGCAACAAAAGTGCTGAGAGGTCATGTTTGGAATCACCGCTCACAGGGGCTGGAATGTCATTGACACTGCAAGTAACTACCGTGGAGGCCGTGGGGAGAGGGCAATTGGATATGCCATGACAGCCCTGCATGAGCAGCTGGGACTGACCCGCGAAATGCTGTTCATCTCTACCAAGGCTGGCTTCCTGCAAGATGAAGTGAAGAACCTGGTCAGCATTGCTGCCAGTCCTGCCTAAAACGCAATGTACTCAGCCCATTTCTTTGTGTTCGTGGGACTAGCTGCAGCATGCACAGCTTCAGTGCATAACATGGGAGCCGCACATAGTCTCATGTCTGTGCAGCTTGTATGCACCAACAGCATTTCACGTCTGGTTGTACACGTGATGACTGATAATCCAGCAGACTCAATGCCAACAAGTGAGCCCAAACGCATTCACGCATGGTGTGTCTTTTGGCATGCCAATGCCTTGCTGTTCAGCTTAAAGGCATCGCACCTGAGGTAACAAATCATCATGGCTGCTTGCAGTTGCTGAAGAGCAGGGACATTGCAGAGGGCGACATTATAGCGGGCAGCAGCTGTCTGCATCCAGCCTGCCTGCAGGCCTCCCTTATGCAAAGTCTCCAGAGCCTCAGAGTCAACACAGTAGGTGCTTACGCTCTCCACAGCAGCAGCAGCTGAGTTGTTTGTTTTTGTACAAGCTTCATCACCATCACCATCATCTTTATCAAGCTCATCCCCATCACCATAAACCATTGCTTGCGTTGAGTACTGACTACGCATATAAGCATGGCATGCTCAGAGCTTTCGCATCTGGCTCCTCTTCCGCCTCCAGGTAGATCTGCTGTATCTGCACAATCCAGCAGAAATGCAGCTGGCCCCTCTTGGCAGCCAAGCCTTCATGCAGCGCCTGCGTGAGGCCTTCACATGGGCAGAAGGTGCACGCAAGAGGGGGCTGATCCAGGCATACGGCCTGGCCACCTGGGACTGTTTCAGGAAGGCACCCGGGAGTGCAGGCTACCTTCCCCTGCTCAGCATTGTGCAGCTAGCACAGCAGGTTGGCGGTGTTCATCACGGCTTCAGGTGTGCATTTTCGGTGACACATGAGCTTGCGCTGACTGCACAATGCAGCACTTGTCTTCTCATCATAACTTGTGTCCCTGCTTGCCATTGCATGACGCCCTCACAAATACCATGACACAATCAGGAACACCCAGGGGTTTCATACTGGCGACAAGACGCGTTGTCTTTCATCATGCATACAAAACAAAACGGCTACACCGGCCCAGGGAGTTGTCTACCCTACCCTTCACAACCCTGCACTACACAGCGTGGCTGACCAGGGCGCGCTGTGCCCCTCAGGGCGCTAGTGCATGTCTGCACAAGCACCAGGCAAGAACCTAGAGGGGGCCCTGTTGCCGCTTAGGCTGCCTGCATGCATGCCAGCCAGAACAGCACAATGCATGCAGGAGTATAAAGACAGGGAGGTTGTCAGACAGCTATGTACATCACTTGTCGTGCACAGCTCTGCCTGCACCGTATTGTAGCTGTCGTTGACTCAATCTCGGCCAGAGTGTGTGCAGCTCCATCTGCATAAGCTCAACTCAGGTCTGGTTCTGTCTGTAGGTACGTGCAGCTGCCCATCAATGTGGCAATGCCTGAGGCTTGGCAAGACAAATGGCAACCCATGCCGACTGCAATGCCGCTGCCTGACGCTGAAGTAGTCACAGGTTGGTGGTCCATGGCTCTGCCCACAACTCTAGTTTAGCACCATCTCCTGCTGCTGATGTCGCCTTTGCTGAGACGGTTTGTCCTTTTTAGTTACTGGGTGGTGAGCTCAGAATGACTGAGGCTGTGACTGTGACCCGTCCTGCAGTTGCACAAACACAAGCCTGTTGGGCAGCTGACAATGAATTGCCGACTTGCTGTCTGACTTAGTTACATGGGTGCATTGTGTTACTGGCAGAGTGTAACATTCTGGGTTACTGCAGAGTCTATGGGAAGTTTGGTAGAGGCAGCAGGCAAGCTGCAGCTTGGGATCTTTGCTTCAGGGCCTCTGCAGGAAGCTGCCCTGCTGCAAAATGCTGCCCTGCAGGTGAGCATGTCATCAAATAACAAAATTGAGCCTGTGCCAAACTTAGTTGCCTAATTGAGCATGCCTGTGTCACACCTTATCCTGTTGTATTGTGAATCGCTTAGCAGCTGCATGCTGTCCATGTATTGGTGGCGGGAAGATCTGCACAAGACACCACTCTCTTGCATGTGTACAGCACCTACTGCATTGCATCATTGTATGATGGAGATGCAGTGGATGCAGAACCAGCTTGAAGGTTCACATTGCCACCGTAGTCGAGGAAGTGAGGTATAGCAAACAAGCATGCTTTGAGACAAGTCCAAAACAGCTTTCATGGCTGTGCCTGCTGCAGAGCAAGCTAGATGTCATACCAGAGCTGAGCAACGTAAAAGGCACGGGACCAAAGCTGATACAGATTGCAAGGAGCACACCTGGCATCGTAGCGACTTTGGTTGGTCATAAGTCTAAGCCGCATGTCTTGGCTAATGTTGCTCTTTCCAACATTCAGCCGCTTACGCTGCAGCAATTCAATGTGGTCATGGCTGCGCTGGCCTCCTGAGAGCACATGTCTCGGCACATTGCCCTTGGCCCGTTGACTTTGCATTGCTTTGCTCTATGCTTTGCCGGCACAATGGTGGAATTGCGCATTTTACAATTGGTCTAGGCAGCATTGCCCACACATGTTACGTGTGACATAATAGCAAGCAATGATTGGTTGCAGCAGCTAGTCTGTGTGCCAGGACATGATAGATCCTTGGCACACTACACTGGCACAATTTTGGACGTTTCACGGCTTGCCTTTGGTGGACTTTGCAACACTACAATACTTTGTGCTTCGGGTGTGCCTTTGGCAGCTGATGTAGCCTTTTGTATGTCGATATGCTGATGTAGGCAGGTGCCACACTGCTCATCTGATCGTTACACTTCGATAATACAATAAGTATATACTTGCAGATCCCAGCTAGACCTACAGGGACATGTGGGACAACGTGCCCATCAAAAGTGCTTGCGCTATATAGTCCAATGATACACTACGTTGATACATCATTCGCAATGATAGCCATGGCCTTCAACCCAAAAAAAGCAACTCACAAACATCCCAGTGGGAACCAAATTCTGCGTGGCCGTATGACTGTGTTCAATACAGCCACGTGACGAAGATTCAACCACACCAGGTGTGCATCAGCGTTTGATTTAAGGCCCTTTGAAGGATTGGCCGACATCTGACACTACACAAAACATGTGATTATCAAGCTGTAAATAGTAATACAGTACATGTGCTGATTGTCACATAATGATCAGCTGTCTGGGGCTTAAACAACCTGGAGGAGCCTCCTGAGGAAAAAATACAAGCAAATAAACGAAGCAGTCATGCATTGCATCATACAGCAAGACCTGCTAGGTTTACGAGTCATTGATGAGCAAAGTTTGACGCTCAGTCGCAGTCATAATGCCTTCCCATTTCCGGCAAACTTGCTGCAGCCCCTGAAACGGAGAAGTCTGGACATTGACTGAGCCAAACTTGCATTGCACACAAGAGAAAAAAAGCACGCGAGCGCTGGACTTGAATTTGCTGATGCCCCTGAAGAGCAGATCAATTGTCACAACATCCGCCCTACAGCAGTAAAGGGGTAAAAAATTGCATCAGCGCAACCCATAGTCATTGCCTCTGTCTTTGGCTTGATGTTGTGGAGAGTAAACAGATCCCATGCACAAACAGGCAGACTGAGGCCCCAGAAGTCGCCTTTCAGGCAGCCCATCATTCCCCTGGAGGACCAGTGCCTTTTGTCTGTACAGTTGTGTAGTGTCTATGTCAAACCGAAGCTTCAAGAGGCCTTTGCTGCCTGTGCAGCACTCTGTTCCCATTGCCTCAGGTTGGCAGTCACGCCGTCCAGCATTGGCTGTGCATCGGGGAAGAGGTCCACCATGGCCTTGAACATTGGGGTCCCCACAATGTTGAAGAACCCAATCTGAGACCTGGTCATGCCACCTGTACAGTACACATTGCAACATTTCCTGGTGCTCGTCAAGACCCTCCAGCATGGTTGATGTCTGCTTGCTCACTGCAGCTGGATGGCCATTGACATGAGAAGATAGGGCTTCACAGGTTCGGTGGCCTTGCGTAAACGCCTTGACGTCAGACAGCACCACAAACAGGGTGTCACGGCGAGTCAATCAGGTGTTTCAAGATTGGGATGCTGAAACGAACAACCATGTACATCTGTGCATATTTATGGTCCATGTACTTTGCTTCTAAGCTGCAGGCATTGTGTTCATTTGGCGAAAAAGTGTACCTTGTAAGCTGCGGTCCATGAGGGGACTGACTGGCAGGCCACATGTCTTCTCCTTGTCCCCCTGCACCATCATCACCAAAATACAGGCTGTACTTTTCACAGACTCCTTCACTGAAGTCAAGGCTCAGAAGGAATGATCACAACAAGGAGAAGCATGGGTGTGGGCAACTTGAACTCCAATGCCAAAAGAACCCATTGTTTATTTGGGTCCAGGATGCCATGGCTGGCGCCTCTGTTGGCAGTACACCACACTGAGTCGACTGATTGATCAACAGCATCTGGTTGGCAGGTAGATCAGAGAAGAGAAAGAAGCTGAAGAAGTGAGCATAACGAAGCTGAAGAAGCTGAATGTGCAAGGGTGACAGAGGCTCACAATGTTGGCATGTGCCTCAGCAAAGCAGATACCAGTATGTGCAATTCAAGGACAGAAACTCCTCAAGCAAATAAAAATGTTTGCACAGCCATCAGAACAATCTCTTCCTTGGGGCTGAGGTGGTCACACCAGTTCCCTGTATGAATTGATGATTGAGCATCACAACAATGAAAAAGAGAAAGATGTCCTGTCTGACTCAGACATGTAGCAAGACCTGCTGAGCTGACGCATGCCTAGTCTGAGCCATGCACACACCTGGCGGAAGAACTCTTCTTCCAGCTGGAGGGCCCAGCGCTTGTGGGTGTGAATATCAGCGGCCAAGTGGCCAATGTCCGCACACTTCAGCACCATCTGCATGGGTGTTGTCAGGACCACATGTCATCTTTGTCATACCTAAGCACACAGAAGTAACAAGGAGGGAGCTGACTCTGACTTGTGTCTAGAGCAAAACATTGGCTGGCGCACCTAACAGAGGAGTCGGCCAGCATACCTGTGGAGCTTTTTGTCTGATAGGGCCTGCATGCTTGTTTCTGTTAGATGAGATGCGCAGGGATGTGTGTCATCATGGTTCTGGTTGCTCAGTATGTGACTGGACGCTCAAGGGAGAAAAGTCAAAGAGCAGATTGAGTTGTTCAGCTTGATCACAGATCAAACTACAGCTGTCAGCATAGCTTGTAGCAGTCAGGAGTCAGCCGCAGAGCAGCAACTACGAGCGCACAATGCCATCATGCTATCACCTGATGCACCAGCGTCTTGTCCTCAGGCTTGATGGTCTCCCAGTCCTGAACAGGGCTTGCAGATGCGCTCTGCAATGAAGGCTCTGCAGCACTGCTGGGTGGTGCCCTCTTGAAGGCGGCCTGCATAGTCATGTTGCACCACCGATCATACAATTACAGGTGTGCTAGCTGTTTTTGCTGGGTACCTCAAACACTGGTGTCCTGAACGTTATGAAGCTTGTAAGCTTCTGCTGAACATGAGGTCATGCCAACTGCTGCACTTGGCAAATGAGATGAGGAAAGCCTGATGCTAAATCTGTTTGTGACAAAGTGCTGCTGAGGCTCTTGTTGCCTTTCGGATTAATCAGGCAGTGATTGGTGTGGCGCCCATAAACTCTGCACATGCAGTGTAGAATGTAATTTGTGCAGCTGAGCATACAGCATCGCGGTGACAAACAACAGGTTGTCAGCATAAGAATCAGAGCCAGACTTGTGGTGAAATTGAGATTTGCACATAACAGGACGGCTTCTTTTCACATGTCACATTCATGCAATACAAAGCAGGCTGGTCGTGTGTGCACCTGGAATCTAGACACAATGTCAAAGTGCTTCTTCATGTCTGTGCCCAGAACCATATTGATGCAGGTGGACCGCAGTACCAGCATATTCTCAGACCTCACAACACTCATCTGTACACAAAGCATGTGTTGACATGAACGTTGCTGTACCCAAAAGAAAGCTTCACAGCATACATGCGTTTTACATAACGTGCTCATGTACAGCATACATGAAAGCATGGACTGCCAGAGAGCTGCCCCTGTCATTGATCATGAGGACTTCGGCTAAAATTCACATACTGGGCAGCCAACTGTTGTTGTAAGGACTGTTGAATGCACAATGGTGAGCGTAATGATCTACATTGGAATCAGCTGCTTATCAGCATGCGGAAAAGGTGGCTGCTAAGCATAGGCACAGCATGGACTGGCACATTGCATGAGAGAAAGTGAACATGCAATTGTCACCTATTGGGACCCAGTACGGTAGTGTGGGTTGTGATGAATGTGCCAGATGAGCCTTTCAAGCAAAAGCTTGTGCCTGTTAATGCACAGGCTATTCAGAAGCCTAAGTCGAAAAGCCACTGCAATGTGCCACATCTTGCATGAGCTTACTGGCCGGTAGGACAATTCCGGGTCAAACATGAGTCTGACAGCAGCAGCCAGGTGGTGATTCTCCAGAGGTGACTGGTCATTGTAGGTGATGGCCAAAGGGTGAGCAGTCTTGATCAGGAAGTCATTGTTCACACCACCATGCTCGTAGTCATGCACTGCTGCCGACCAGTAGGCTGACAGGAGCTGTATTTTGCCCAGGGCTTTACTCTGCATAATGCCGCCATGGCACAGCAGCATGTGGGACATCTGTACCACTGATGCCACATGTATGCTGCAGACATCACACCACACATAGGCATCTGCACATAGCTCATGGCCCACTGGGTTTGGCACATTGGTCACAGGTTAAGCACTCTCAGAACAGCAAGAGCCTTTACCACAAAGCAGCAAAAGCCTTTCCCCAAAGGCGCAGCGTAACTTGAACAGAGCTTGGTGACTGCGTGCGAGGGCAGACTGTCAGGAGAGCTGTGTGTGGATGCTGAGAGGTAGGAGAATGGGTGCTGAAATTCTGGTGCAGACAACAAAGGCCATGCCAGCAGTCGTAACATTGCATGTGCTGCTGATGAGATTCAGTGTCAATGATAACGACACCCTCGTTGCTGATGCCCGCTTTGTTTCTGTCATGCAGTGGATACTGGTTGGAAGCGAGCTGTCTCTTGTACACCTAAATGGCTCACTGCAAGCCACCGTGCTGCTTGCAGTGCTGTTTGTTACCAGTGACTTGCGTGCCATCCCTGCATTTTTTTGCTGCTGCAGACAGGACTCACTCTGCAAAGGAGCACGCAAACAAGAAGGCAAGCAGCAAAGCCCTTCAAGACCTGAGGCAAGCCTCCAATGAGCACTGATGTTTCACCGCATCACGTTGTGCATGCAAACTCACAGTACATGCGGCAGTGTCAAAACACAAGGTGTGAGGCTCAGCAACAGACCTGTTGTGGTAGGGGTTCTGCATTTGGTAACCACTCTCTACCCTCTGCAGATACCGCCAGAGCTTGACCGGATCCAGTCCAAAATGCGAGATGCAGCCAGAGATCTTGTAGAAGTGAAATGTCAGCAGAGCCAGGGTAACGCCTGGGGTCGCCTCAGCAAACTTGAACATGTCAAACTGCCAGTTGTTCTCTGCATCCTATAGCGCACTCAGCAAATTGCATGTATTATCTGTTTCTGCGCCTACATGCTAGGCATGCAGTGAGGCAACACCATGACCAACTTTTGCTGGCACTTTTGTGTACTTGCTGCAGCACACTGCAGTATATGAGATGCATGTTCACGCAAATGACTGCTGGTCAATAGCTCCCATGGGCCAAAACGCTTGTCATGCTGTCGCCTTGACAGCAATGCAATGTAGGTGCAATGTCTGCCTGCCTTTACCAGTACACAGTAATGTCTTGACCAGACTGTATTGCAGCAGAGTACATCACCTGGTTTACATGGGTATATGCAACGGGGTCAGCACCACGTTGCATTACAGCATGACAACATACCAAAACAGACACCAGGCACTCGCCCGCTAGCCGTACGATGCGCTGTTCCGTTGACACCATACAATAGCACCGTACAGTAGTGGGCAGGCATCATAAAAGCCTGCTGCAGCACAGCAGCAAGAACAAAAAAGATGTGCAGCGAGAGCCGGGCATTACCAGAAGCATCTTCTCTGTGCTGGTCGTGAGAGCTGGTGGCACAAAGGTGTCGTTCTGCTCTGTTGCATACGAAATGTCCATCCAGTAAGGGCGTGCAGCGCCTGCTGGAAGAGACAACCTGGAGTTGGTCAGGCTGGCAGATACAGGGCCCTGCCTGTCAGGCAGCAGGGCACTGCTTCTTGCACTGCCCTACACAACCAAAATAGGCTGAGACAGCTGGCAGCCCAAAACACTCATGTGCCAGCTAGCAGAAGTTGCAGACCTATTGCAGGCCCTTTACTAGACCGCATGCAGACCCTTTGTTTGAGAGTAGGCTTGGCCTCAGTGATGTGTTGACATTGCTGCTGTCAGACCGGTGCTGTCACAGAGGGTGGGCGTGAACTGCTTCGTAGCAGCAAGGACTGTGCAGTTGCCACATGCCTGTAGCCTCAAAATGCTCTGCAAAAGCTTTGTTGGTGTCCAACCTATGTGTATCCTGCCAGAACATTGTCTGCGCATGACAAAATCTCCACACGACAACAATTTGAGTTGATCTTGCTGACAAACTGTGCACTGACGTGGACAAGTGCACACCTTGCACAACACAATACTTCTGCAGCATCGCTCATGTTCTCTGTTGCTCATTGCCTCAGTCACAGATGGCTGAGCTTGATGAGCCTATTGCTGGCACACACCCAACTCTTCATCATGCACAGAACACGAGTGCCGACTGATAGGAAGCTACTGATGGAGGCAAGGAGTTGTGGGTGTGATGTGAAAAGAGCGCGATGGCATACCTGCAGCAGCTGCAACATGGACTGGCCAACCTCATTGTCTATGCTGCGAGCTTGCAGCAGCTGGTCCTCCAGCCCTACAGGTTGCCTCAGATTGGTATCAGACTCGCTCAAAATGTTGAACAGGTCTAAGGCCATCTCCACAGGGGGCACTTTCCCCTGCAGGTCAGCAGATCATGTGATGATTGCACATGGCTCACAATGTCTGAGCCTAAGTGCTCCTGCGCCGTTGTTGCCGGCAAGCAGCTGGGTAGTTGTGCGTCTCATTGCAAAGCCTGTTGATCAACATTGCACCATGCTAGCATCACTGGCTGAGAGTTAGCAAGCGTGAAAGGTGAAAGCCGCACCCCAATGACCCCTTGCAGGAAGGTGAGGGTCTTGTCGATGGGGGTGTCGGAGTCAAAGCCAGGCTTGCGGTGCTGGAACTTGTCATGCAGGATGACTTCCAGGCGCTGCGTCAGGCTGTGCGCCTCTTCTTGCAGCCTGAGCTGCTGCTCATGCAGAGCAAAGGAGTCCTGCTCCAGCTCCTGATTCTGCCTGCATTGTGTGGGAGAACTGTGACCTGGCAAGTGCGGTTCACTGATGAGCTTCAAACGGCGTGCTTGCTATTGTGGAAGCATTTACTTCAGGCTGATGGTACTTGAGTCTGGCCCAGCTGCGCTAGTCATACCAGCTTTGACATTTCATACTGCTTGACAGCTCTGGAGGGAGCTCTGAAGGGAGCTGACTTGCGTCACATGCGCCTGATGCCTGCTGGCTAAGCCTGTGTTCGGATTTTTTCTTGTCAGCAGCTCTGCCTGTCTTTCATGCAGCTGCACTTGGACATGCTCAGCAGGGTAAGCTGTGAAAGTGCTGACATGGCTAGGTTGCGTTGCACAGGAGTGCAAGACACTCACTGCTGCAGGGCGTCTTGGTGGGCAGTCAGCTGGAGCTCAGTGTGCTTCTGCTGCGTGATGTTGTGTCTCTTCACCAGCACTGCTGGAGATGCATCCACTGGGTCCTGCAACGAGTTGACAAGTTGGTGGGGGAACATAGACGGCTCATGCAACCAGATTGGGCTTGGTGTTTACAGAGCACATCAGCAGCAGTCTTTCAGCAGAAAGCGGCTGGGGCAGATTGTGATACGGCCGATGTAGACACACAATCTTGAGTTACATGCTAGCACGTGCATCAAGGCTGAATGCAAGATCTTGTACATGCACCCCATCAGCAGCAAGTAGCAGGCAATATAACACACTTCGATGAGCAGGATGGACTCTGAAAACAGCCTTGCTGGGAATGAGACAAACAACGGGCTTTCCTCGGATGTAAGCTGCAGCGTTGAATGAACGAGAGATCGGAGGCGGCAAGCGCAAAGAGGGTTGAGTCATCACCAGCATAGGCCACATTTCGATCATGGTCCACTTGGTGCTTCCATCCTTCTTGCTCTTGTGGGCTTGAGTGTGGCGATGGCACTCCAGCTGCAGATTAAAGACTGCATTCATTGCATCATCATATGCGCTCTGTGCCTCTTCCTCCCCTCCTGCGTGTGAATCATGAAGCCTCTCCATTTTCTCAGAGAGTTTTTGCACAATTAATGTACCTTGGAGAGCTTGCAGGCAGTGTCAGAGCTGTCTGTGTTTTGACTGCTTCTCGTTGACATGATTGTCACCAAACTTGAGCATCAACTGCTACCACTGTGCCGTGAGGGTGTCCCACTCACATAGCAACACGGCAGCAACATTAACTCCTTGAGAATGGGTTGTACTGCAAGGAGCAGTCTGCAGAGAGCACAGCTCATGAGAGCCCAGTTGGCATCAGATGCTTGCAAACCCTGGACACATGCGACTGGCATCCCTTCAACAAGAAATCCTGAACACATGCCAAGCTCTGCCGTCCTGTTGATGAAAAACCCTCAACCCATGCGGGCACTACCGTCCCTTTGACAAGAACCGTCAGTGTGGCCACAAAGCGATGTCACTCGGGCACATCTCCTGAATGGGTTGTGCTCAAGGAGAAGGGAAAACTGAAGCACACCTGGGTATACTCCTTCCTCAAATAGGGTCTTCAAGGTGAGACCAGTCCCACCAGCATGACCTGCAACAATGCAGGGCAGCTCATCATGCTGGTCCTACATTGTCAACACATGACATGATGTCATACAGAGCCTCGAGACAGCTGCCGCCATGTGAGCAGCTCGACAGTACCATGCGCCAGGTGACATGGTGCGTCTCTAAGGACTGAGCACAGAGTGCGCCCTGCTGCATGCACTCCCAGATGCATCATGTAATGGTACAGGGGAGGTGACAGCAGATTGCCCAGTCCCACTTTCAAGGTGGTTTACATTTGGGAATCAGACAAGTGACTTGCCTGCATGATGATGTGCAAATGCCTGCAAGGCAGAAGCGTTGGCATTCAAGAGAACACCGCAGCTGTTGAACAGAAAGGTGTGCAGCGGATTCCTGGTGTGGATGGCCGCAACACGCAGGTCTGTCACACTGCCGTCCATCTCTGCTACATGCATCAGGGCAGTCTCTACTTGGGTAGGTGATGTCCTCACCCTGATAGCCTGAATGAGCAATTGTACTTGTGTATCGTCATGACTAAGCATGTCCAGGCACCGCATGTCAAAAAATCACATAAGGACAATGATGATGTTATTGGCATAGTGCTCCATAGCATGGTGCCAAGATGTGCATTTCTGAATCATTTGGAGAGAAGTGGAAAGGGCTTGGTGGCAGGACAAAGAGGGTATCTGGAATTTGCTGGTGGTTGGAAGCTTGTGATGTACAAGTGTGGTGAGGACTATATGTGATGCAATGCAGATGCGCGACTTGAAATCTCCCAACAGATGCAAGCGACGCTTGCACTTACGAATGCAAAATAGGCAGATTGCCAGATGGGTTGCAGAAATGGCAAAAGCATGGCAGCAATGCAATGCACTAGGACAAAAGCATAGTCAGCCAAAGCAAAGGACTTGAATCTCAGGCTGATCAGGATGTAGTAAGCATGGTGTTGCCACTCTTTGCTGATGGCATACCTTTGCTATCAAATCTGCAGATAAAGTTTGGCCCATCTGCTGTCACACCTTGAAAGAGGGGCCTCAAAAAGTCTGAGACATTCATCCACGACTGATGAGATGAGCCGCCCTAGGTGGCAATCATGCATTGAATAGCAGACATAATATATTCAGCGCGTTGCAAGATGCATGCATGCATGAAGCATGCAGTAAAGTGTACAACAGGCCAGCAGCAGCTGTAGCGCATGCTTGTGTACATTCAAGTTGGCGTGACTCATCTCACTGACTTTATGGCAAATGATGCCTCAATGCAAGTCACAGACAGGCTACAGAAGAAATGATGAAGATATGAACATGCAACACCTGAGTAGCCTTGAGGATCCATGCCCGCTGCATCTGCCTCTCTGTCTCTGAATAAGACTTGTGGAGTTCAACAAATTCAGCTCGTGATCTTGGCAAACCAAACTGCTTCTTGCACTCAGCATTTTGAAAAATCACCCGACTTATGTCTTGCAAGCCTTCAGCACTGCAAGGGCCAACCCAAGATAACACATTCAGCAATGTTGACTGCAAGTTTACACTTTACAGCTCCTGAATTTGTTGCCTAAAAACCTGTGAGGGTCTTCATATACACCCGAGACAACTACAGCCACAGGTTTCTGCAGCTCGTGCAGGACCCGCAAGTCGCGCATAGTCCAGATTCTATGAGCTGCATCGTCATCTTCATCTGAATCAGCGACTGCATGGCTATTGGGCGCCTGCTTAGTAGTGATGTCTGCATACACAGCTGAGGATCAGAGCCATACGAGGTCATGACGACACCGCAGACCTCCTGTATGAAGGAAATCGATGTGTACAGTAACATGTCTATGCACTACTGTTTATGTCATGCAGCCCAGTGCACCAATACACTCTTACCAGCCATTCAGCTTTAGTGCAGTCCTTCTTGAGAACAGTATAGCACGCTTCAGGCGCCCCGCCGGCGCATGAAACCGCACCTGCTCTACAGAGCTGAGGACACGTGTGACCGACTTATCTCTCTGATGCGTTGCGCCAGACTGTCCCGTGGCGTTTGAGTTTACCAACTCGCACAATGCAATAGGCAGATTGCCTTAATCACTCCCAGAATTCGAATTGTGGGAGAATTTAAAAAGCTGCATGAAAGTGGCCAAAAACAATCAGGCAACACCGGTTGGTTTTCGATCAAACAGTGCAAGGCATTGAATAGCACTCCATGCATGCACCCAACATAGTACCTGTCTCCGAGTTTCAGTAGGCTGTTGCCTTGCCTTGCAGTTTCAAGCTCGCTCAGACCCATCCCTACAGGTGCTCCTCGAGAGCTGAACACCTACAGACCCTGAGGGTCAGCACGAAAATGTACCGAGGCCGGGCAGCCAAACTGGTCCCACTCATGAAACTGATCAGCCCGCCTCGCTGCATATAGACCAATGCTTTGCAGTGGCAGCAAAAATATATACAGCCATCACGTCATGGGTGGCGCTGTGAAGATATAAACGTTTTGGGATTGAAAAGAGCATATCATCACCAGCAACTAGATGTGTTCATTGCTGTGTGCCGTACTGGTTGCAACTGATCCATCCACTGGCTGTGCAATGGACTCTTTTTTGAAGCCCGGGCCCGGCTGTGCACATGATTCAAGAGTCCCTAATGTTGGAGTTTTTTTTTTGAAATGAGCTACTTGCCAATGCAGAATTGGCTGAACACGCTGTCCAACACCTCCTCTGTAACATCATCGCCACTGATCTCCCCCAACGCTGCTACTGCAGACCTCAAATCAATAGTCCAGAAGTCGATAGGCAGACCTTCGTTGATGCTGTCTGTGACTGCTAGTAAAGCTTCTTGCGCTCGGATCAAAGCCTCTGCCTGTCTGCTATTGACAGCCCAGCTTACACCACCTGCACACACCCAACAACGATCAATGTGCAAAATGTACCACACTGCCGCAGTAGTGCCTACAAAGCATACAGTGTACCTGTCAATGCATTATCCATCAAGGATAAATTTTCATCTATGTACACACATTTAGCACCACTTTGGGCAGCAGGCGATGACATATGCAGCATGGGCTACCTGCAGCCAAGCTGGGGGCATCTGACAGCTGCAGCAGGGCAGCACTCAGGGCATCCAGGCCCAGCCCTGTTGTGGCACATGTCTTGACAAAAGCAGCAAATGCGTCAGCGCAGCTGCCTGGAATTTCAGGGACAGCAGACACTTGATCACCAGACGCAGACTGGTTGCTGCTGCTAGTCAACACAGTTTCTGGTGCAGCTGAGAGGTCTGAGGTAGACTGACTGCTGGCTTGACTGGCACGCTGTGTGGCAGATGCTGTGACGTCTGCAGCTGTGGGTGTTGCTGCTGAAGAAATCAAGCCTGCAAGGTTGTCAAGGCTTGATTCAACAGTTTCGCTGCCTGGTCTGCTGTCAGCATTGCTGGCATTAAACCAAGCGGTGGGTGTCTTCGGCTGAGCCTCTGTGTTTGGCTGTGCATCACCTGCACTGCTCAAGTCCTCAGGTCGTGCTGAGAAGCCGCTTCTAGGGGTGCTCAAAACACCAACGGCAGTCTGACTTGCAATGTGTTGCTGCTCTACGCTATGAGGACCCCTATACCGTGCAGCTGCTACATCTCCATCAGAGCCATCCTGCATGCTGCTTGATGCTGCAGTGGCAGTACTAGACTGACGTGTTTCTGCTGAGAAAGTCGTATGCAAGGGGCTTTGAAAATGAGGTTCTGAAGCAGCCGGTGCAACAAGATCCACTTTGTTCCAGACAAGGATTGACGGAGCAGCAATGGCGGGCTTGTTGCCTGGTACTGCCCTGCCCCAGAGGTGATCAAAGATGACCTGGTCATCTGCTGTCCATCCAACCTGCAAACACCTGGCCCAGATCAACATATGGCTCTGACCAGTGCAGATGGTGCAATCAGGTGACAAACCAAGCAGGGTCAGGCTGCAGCATGAGCAAGAGCCACAAAAGCCACTCCTGACCCTACATGCAGGCACTCAGCACATGATTTTCACAGGCGGGACAACAGTGTGAAGGCAAGTGCCCTGATCATGAGTACATGCCTAAATGCATCGCCAAGATTTGCTGAAAACAAGGCATCACTTCAGGCATCATCCAGACGGCAGGTACTGCATCAGAGGCCACTCAGACGGCAGCTGACTACCTAGGACTGCCAAAACAAGACCTCATAGAGAGAGCCACACAGGACTGTACGTACCTGACCCTAGGGGAAGACAAGTATTTGATGCATGAATGAATGTATGACTACCCAGCAAGGAAGTCTAACCTGAGCATCAAGCACCATGACGGCGATATCAGCTGAAGTGGCAGCAGCTCGGGAACGCTCCACGCCCAAGCGCTCTACCACATCAGAGGCCTCCCTTATGCCTGCTGTGTCCAACAGGCTCACAGGCACTCCAGCCACCACCACATCTGCATGCAGGTGGGCCCTGGAATCAGCTTATGCACTGCCGTCCACAAATGGGGCTGTGGCGATGTGGCAGCATGACTGTGTTGCAGCATGCTGCAGTCAGCTCTGGTGTGTTGTAGACCGGCTAGCAAACACGATTCAACACAGTCTTGACTATTGTCTGGTCACCAAACAAAATCGAACGTTTGTTTTGTCAAGTGACCATGTAACATTGAAGTTCGCTGGAGATCTGTCAAATGGAAGCTTGCTCAACATGGTGCATGTCTGACAGACATTGGACTTGATTGTTTCAAGTGATGTGTGACCATGTCAGCTTCTGGGCAGCTGCGCAAGGGCAAGGAAAAGGCAAGCATGATGCGCAGAGGATGAAGGGGGAGGCAGTCACCTGCCTGAACAATGTCTCGAGTTGTACCGGCCACATGGGTGACAATGGCCTTGTCTGTGCCACTCCAAGCATTCAGCAGGCTGCTTTTACCCACATTGGGTCGGCCAACCAAGGCTACCTGCAAATGCATAGCACTGTTGCTGTTCACCGCATCTGACAACTGCGACGTTAATGCAAATGTCTGGGGGAGACACCTTGGTCTTTGTCCCACTCGGTAACACAGTCATTCCCATTGGCTCACAAAGGGTTCCCAACGCTGCTCTGCAAACATGCTGTTGTTGCTGACTAGAAGCTGAATTTGGTCTCACAGTACCCAGTGAACCAAGCCATGCGTCTGTGTGGCAGTCACAATGTTGATAGAACACACTGCAGACACTGGTTAGGCATCATGCTCCAGCCAGTGACCATGCCAGACTGACTGCATTGTGCTGAAGCATTCACAGAATCGCAGAACAGCCCACCTGCAAGCCAGTTTTCAGTAGGCGGCCTTTAGAAGCCGTATCCAAGGCCTCCTTCACACCACTGCCTATCTCTTGCACTTGGGTCTGCAGCCGCTGCGCGTCTGTCACTGGCACGTCTTCCTCAAAGTCTATCATAGCCTGCAAACATGAAACAAGCTAGTGCTAGCTTGGCTGAGAATGTAGCAGCAAAGAATGTATGCGGCACTGACAACGTGGCTGATGCTGCATGCGCACTGCAAGTGGCAATCAAGTTCATGCAGGAAAACGATGTGGCAAGCTGTAGATGTCACGCTGAAGCCAACACTTGCAACACAAAATACCTTGCAGCAGCACTCCCGGCAACATCATAAGAGCGATAACAGCCAATATGCAGTACAGGTACCACTCACTCAACCATGTGATGCATGTGATTGCAGGCACATCACCATGGCAGGCGGGAAGCAGGCAGCGCAAGCAGGCAGTTCCATGGCAGGCAGGCAGTTACGCACAGCAACAACAGGCACTTTTAGCCACCCATACCTCTAGCTCTGCCAGCAAGGTGAGGGCTGACAGGCGCAGCCTCTGTACTGTAGCCCCACTGCCCCCAGTGAGTCCAGCTAGGGCGCTGTCTGCTGCAGCAGCAGTGCGAGCAACCACCAGCTCGTTCACACTCTCAGCCTGCAAGCATGATACAGCCTGATGCTCTGTGAACAAGCTGCGTCTGTTAGAATGTGATGAGCATTCCTGCTGCGAATACTTACTTGCTTGAAATGTTGCTGTGCACACAAAAGAGCAGGTCTGCATCAACTCAGTGCTGTTATCTGACAACACTCTGCAAGCTAATTCAGCTTGTGTGTCACTGCCTTGCTGCTCAGCGTAAACAGGCAATTCATCTGAACCTGTGCATAAGATGGCTGGTTTGTAGGCAAACAATGTACTTCTCTGTTGCTGCTGAGCTGCTTCCTGACGGTCAGCAAACAAAGACAGCAATTGTGTGGAATGACACAGTCCTGGCACAGCATGACAATGATACATTCACACACTCACATGCAAGGCTGATCATGACCTATAAGATCTCAAGCCAACGATACCTGAGACAAGTCAAGGCGGCCATTGAGAAAAGCACGCAAGGTGAACTCCCCAGGCTTAGCTAGACGTGCCCCCTCCCTGAGGCAGCAGCCCAGCACCCGTTGTACACACACCCCACCCCCATGACAATGCAACTCTATCACATCCTCACTGGTATAAGACTTAGGCGCCAGCATGCTCAGCAAAAGCACCTGCATGGACCGCCAGAGCAAAGCTATCAAGATTTGTGCACCATCTGAAAGGCTGTTTGAGTTGCTTGCAACTGCATGCGTGAGGTCATCCTCTACAAACAGTGAGGTATAGCTGCGATGTTCATTTGTGTGAAGTTAGCGGGCCACAAGCGCAAGAAGCAAGGTCTTTGTACACTTGCTTAGAAGTGCCACACATATGCAAGTGTCAGTCTGCACCTCATCCATGACGCCACCTTCAGCGTCCAGGACATGCCCATGGTAAACTCGATGGGTTTTGGGCGTCCACTGCTTTTTGGAGCTGCTAGGCACGAACACTGATGATGCAATCTGGACAGCATCTGGCCCAGACAGTCTGATGATTGCTACAGAGCCTTGCTGTGCACCTACATTGTCAGTCACAAACTTGATGCTGCTGGGAAAGCTGGTCAGAAAATACGCTGTTGTTTCATTCTGCCTCAGCTGACTCAGCTCGCACGACAAGCATATACAACATATGCCAGGTATGCCCCACCAGTCACAACTGCTGCAATGGTATCTGTGTCAGAAGAACTGGCTGTGGCTGGGTCACTGGTGGTGAGCTGTTGATGCTGACTAGCTTGTACCGAGCCATTTACTTTTACACGTTGGAGATGCCATGCCTTTTGCAGGTTCGAAAGCTGTTTGGCAGTTGCAAATCTGTAAGCCTTGACAGGGCCGTGTCTGATCTCACTGTGAAGCCATACATTCTGAGCGATTAAAGCGACAGACATGGAGCAAAAGTGCTAGCTCTCGGACTGTTCTTATTGCATGACAGAAGGACTGTTCTGCTATGCCTAGAGATCTTGTGGCAAAACTTCAGGCATGCATATGCTATGCTTTGCAAACTCTTCAAGTGCAAGCCACACTTGCGCCAATGGCACTGCCGGCTAGGTCCCACCGCTAAAGAATGCCGAGGAGGGGTAGATCAACGCAAAGGATCGCAGCCTGCTGTTCGCAACATGAAACGCCAGCATGTAACTCAAGCACGACATAGTTCCTTCTGACAGTCTCTCGTCGATGTACATACATGCCTGGGCAGTCTCGATGCCTAGCGAAGTCGCTGGAACTGCTACATTTGGTAGCGTACTCTGTAGATAGATGTTGCGTTTTCGCCAGGCTTTCCATGGTCGCATGCAATCGCAGCTGATCGCACTGTCCTGTCTGCATCGCACAAGTTCCCTTGATAATCATGCGTGTGACACCGCACAAGCATGCGTGGCTGTTTCTGATATTGCTTGCGTTGTGCTCTGGCTCGGCCGCGGCGGAAGACATCAGTACAAACATATGTGACCGTGAGCGCAGTCGTGCGGCTCGAGCCGTGCTTCGGCAGGTGAGCCGTGAACAAACACTCATGTCCTTGCTTGTGCATTTCAACAGATCTTGCAAGCAGTCTGACACCGCCTGCAGCATGTCCTACCTATGACAGCAAAAGCAGACCATCAGCTGACTAAGCAGTGCCCATTCCACCCTCTGCGAGACTTGTGAGTACTGGCTCCTTCTTGCATAGCTCTGTATCATGTATCACTCAGTAACCTTGATGTACACACATGCATGTGAAACTTGAATGTCCGAACGTAAAGCAACTTCTGAGCACCAAAGAGCCTGCCAGTGTCAACACAGGTATGGTATGCAAGATGCAGCTAGGCACAAGCACCGCGGCATCCAATGGAAATGTGGCTTCTGTGACAAAATTTTCAGGACAGAAGCATTTCTGGATCAGCACATGGACAAGAACCATCAAACTGAAAAGCATCCAGTGAGCTTGCTGCTGCCCAGCGCCAAATGTTCTGCTTCTTCATCAGGTGCAGATGCATCGTGCAGTCCAGAATAGATCAGATATTTTATAATATCATTGATTGGGCACTTGGTATACTTTGCTCCCATGCATAATGCCAGTCTCTCATGCCATGCCTGATGGCATCTTGACCTGTCTCTGAAGCTGTCTTTAGGGCCCCCCATGGACATGATCTAGCTTCCTGTGTTGCAGCATGATCAAGAACTGAAAATGAAGCCATTTCTCAAGTCAGCAAGCAGTATTTGGAGTTGACAGTGAGCTTGTCAGTGATGTGATTTGCTTACTATCATATTCAGCCCACCAATGTGGAATTGCGTGACCAACAGCAACGCCCAAAATGTGTAGTGATTGGCCTATTGTACATGGCATACCCCGATGGTTGCCGGCATAACTTTACATTCCTGCCAAGGCTAAGGCCCTACCCTAAGAGGAGGCATTGGCTCTTGTGATGGACATGATCTGTGCACCTGCAGAGTGCAGACGTGTGCCTGGCAGACTTGTGTGAAATGCTGCACTGCAATCACTTTGTCCAGGGGCATGGCAGCAGCTTCAAGTCCTTTCAGCAGCGTACTGCTCCCTGTCGACCAGAGCTGAAGGGCCAATTGAAACACCATTGCCAGGTCAGCATACATGATGGGGTCGTATCTTCTGTTTGTGCTGAAATGCATCGAGTACGCTGTTCAAGCGCAGTCACAGCTGTGAGCTTGCATGCAGTGTAAAGGTTGTCATGCACCAAAAGCCCATCTGTTTTGACATTCCTGACTTAGTCCAGTCTACTCAGTTACATACATGGCATCAAGCACTGACCAGCTTACTCACACACAGCAGTCATGTTTGCAGGATATTGCAGATGTATGTTTCCCCATTGCAGATGGCAGAGAAGCCGCATTGATGCATGGTGAGTTTTCAAATGCGTTCTGCAGGCCACACTCATGCATTTACTGCATGAGTACTGTAGCTTGCATGTTCAATCTCACATGTGAGTCATGCTCGTGTATCATCATTTTGTGCTGACTTAGCATGTGGAGGCCTAGCCGCTCTAAGGCTGTCATGTGTAATCTTTTTGGAAATGCATAGAAGATGCTGTGCATTTGAGCTGACCACTGCTAAAAAATGCACAAAGTTGCAGTGAGTGCGTCATGATAGACCTTATGCTGCTTAGTGACTGTGAGATCATACCTGGCGTTGCAGAGTACTTCTCGGAGCACTTCTGTGATGCCCACACCTGCAACAGGAAGGAGCAGCTAGCACGGCTGGAAACCGTCGCGCAGGTCTGCCTAACCTGCTTTGACTTGGCAGCGTGCTTTGCATACACTCCCGCTCCTCTCAAGCAGCAAAAGGACATGCTTTATGACGCACAAGCACACTTGTGCTCTGCATTCATGTGCTGTTGAGATGGAGTGCCTGAGACAGCAAAGCTTACAGCATGTTCATGCACATTCTGTCACCAGACTAACTTCTGTTGCCAGTCATTGCAAACATTGATCAATGGGATTGTCATGGCTTGTGAGTCACAAACCGCTCACAAAGCAGCTGCTGCTTCAAGACACATGTTTCACATTGCACTGTCATGATGCACAATTGGAATTCAGCATCAATGCACATTTGCAGCCATTGCAGGCTCATTTGATAGCATACTTCACCATGCAAGTAACTCATGATGTCAACATGCAGTTGGGGAGTGAGCATCGAGTGTGGGGACGCCGCATATTGGTTGGCTTGCTGATGCTGTTCATGGTATTGCTGTATGCTGGCATCTGGGCGTACATGCAGTACTACACGTAAGCACGCCAATGAGTGCATTAGTCTACTGCACGAATTTTGTACTCTAAAATCAATGATGATGCAGTGCTTCTGGCATCAAGGCTGCTCATTGACATGTCTCACATGATTTTGCCGCTTCCGCTGATCATTCAGCTTTTGCTGTACATGGAGGACATTTGCAGGACATGCTAGCTTTTGGACATACATGGCAAAAAGACACTATCTTGACACATGAAATCAAGTCAGGCTTAGGCTGAATGCCTGTATTTGCTGCAGGGGCCAGACCAGATCAGATTTGCAAACTGTCAGCAAGGGGTCAGCTTGGTCAAAGATTACGAGGAAGACAAAAGCATACTGAGAATTTACATCATAGGCCATGACGCCTGTGTGGAACTTTATTAACACTGTTCTAGTAGTCAATGCACTTGTGGCATGGGCCAAGATCATGCAGAACCGTGATGAAAGCCGTCTGTAATGTCAGACATGTCTGCCTTAGTGAACTTCCATGTGTGAGACAAGCTAAACAAGCAAATTTGTACCATGTGTCCTCAAATATTGTCAAATCTATGCAGTAAATGTACAATGTCTGATTGCATGAGGGTCACATCTGTGTCAGAACTGTCTAGCAAGTATATACAAACTTCATACTACCTATGCTACAGAAGCAGAAAACATCAAAGCAAACTGTTCATCACACATATACACACCGCTTGCTGTGACTCGACGCAACTTGACTTGAACTCTGAGCAGCAGCTCACGACATGCATGGGCTCCACGTTACACCAATAGCAATCACTTTGAATGCCCTTGCTGTCAATGTAGTTAGAGCATCTTCCTGTCATATCAGTGAGAACTTTGGCCTGCATGCTGAGCCTCTTGTCCTTGCCAGTCCTGCCTGCAAGATACTGTGACCATCAGACACGATGCACATACCACTGAAGCATAAGATGCTATCAATGCAGTTATGGTGTCTTGAAAACACACCTTTTGCTTGTACAAAACAGTCAGCTGAGCTGTGACTTAGCAGTAAGAACTGCTAGTCTATGCTTTGATCGACAGACAAAAGAGTAAGCTGACCTTTGCCTGTGGACTCTCATCTCAGCTTGCTGTTTACAGATAGTGTCACTGAGGTGCTGCTGCTGTTGCTAAAGCGCTGCTGCCCCGTCAATACTTCCTCATTGCTCAGAAGCTGCTCTGCCAAATGTCATGGCAGCTTCATGGTTGGCTGTGGAGGACTGAATGCTGAACCCTGGAGGCAGGTCCTGCTAAGGGTCCATGTGAGAGCGCTGCTGCTGCTGCACTGCACCCATCACCCGTGGGTCCACACCAACCATGCTAGCTGAGCTGTGGACTGCTGAGGAGCTCACAAGAGGGCCCTGAGGGCTGTTCCTGTCAAGTTGGTAGCTGTTGGGGCGCTGCTGCTGCTGTGCATGCTGCGCTGCCGCCCAAGTGCTTGTATTACTAGCTTTGCAGGGGAGGCTGATAAAGATGCTGAGGAGTCTGCAGGAGGGCCCTGAAGGCTGTTCCTGTCAAGTGGTTGGCTGTTTGGGCGCTGCTGCTGCTGCATTTGCTGCGCTGCTGCCCAAGGGCCTTTTGCTGCTTGCTTCTTGCCGCGAACTCTGCTGAGGGTAGCCCTGATGTTCTTGAGCTTGATTCTCAGGCTGGCAATGTTGTTGCCCTGACAAAGCGGTGCCAGCATAAAGTTGAGCTTCACTTTTGCTGCAACTTGCCCTTGAAGAAGTATGTGCAGTCAACTTGGCTACTCTAGAGATGGCTAGGTGGGAGTAAGCATGGCATGGTAAGGCTAGCATTTGCAGGGGCGAGAAGGGCCCAGGATGGCTGCAGCCAGGTTGTAGATGAGGGTGGCTGCCTTGCCAGGGCAGGACAGCAGCCAGGCTGCAATGTTCTTCATCCCCCTGCCAAAGGAGATGCCTGCTGCCTTGCAAGCCTCCTTCACCCTGCTCTTCAACCCCCTGCCATCAGGTCCCACCTCTGTCAACTGACCAACAAGTAATGTATGTGACTGTGTCCAATCTGTGCTCTTGAGCAAAGTCATGCACAGTGTGAACAGCTTGCTTTTGTGACTTGGCTCGTAGCACAGTGCAGAATGCATCTGCTCAAAGCAGTCTGGCAACATATTTGCTTTAGCACCAGTCAGATGCACAGTAGCAATGCAGCCACAGGCAACAACTAACGTACCTCTTGCTGCCGCCAGGAATGCCCTCCTGCCGCTGCTGCTGCTGCTGCTGCTGCTGTTGGTGCTGGGCATCAGGAGCACATTCATTGCTGTTCAGCTTGCGGTCCACGCGGGCCTGGGTGCTTGCCTCAGCTGATGATGATGATGTCTCCTGCTGCAACAGCTGCAGCTTTGAGACTGCCCCTGCCGGCTGTGGAGAGTGTAAAGTCCTAGCAAGCTCACCAGCTGACAGGGACGGTCTAGCTGCATCAAGCTGCATGTCACTCTGCCTGTCAGACCTGACCAAATTGCCTGCTGCAGACTCTGCACCCTGCTGTGTGACTGACAGCTGTGGTTTGTGGATCAGGGGACGTGACTCTGTCTGTGCATGGAGCTGCTGCTGCTTCACAGGGTCAGGTGGCAAGAGCTTGCCGGCCTTGGATCTCATCTGGATCTGTGCCAGTGCTGACTCATACGGCCCCTCTCCTCGCCCCAAGGCTTCTTGCAGCACCTGGTTGTCCTGTACAAAGCAATATTCGACCTCGAAACAGTGCCAGTAATTGATTTAGTCATGATTGGCCTATTGTACATGGCATAGCCCGATAGTTGCCGGCATAAATTTACATTCCTGCCAAGGCTAAGGCCCTACTGCATGAGGGGGCATCGGCTCTTGCATAGTGCCAGTAACCAATCAAGGGTGAACCAGTGTGCAGATGCAGCAGCAAGCACAGACTTGCATTTGCAATAAACAGGTAAGGTTCACTTGATGCACAGCAGGCCTTCTGGCTAACACAGATAGAGGCCAGATGCATGATGGCTGAATCTCTCCCGTACTACATGTGTCTCTGCCATCATTACTTGCAAGCACTCAGGGATAGGAGACCATAGCTACAAATGCAATTTGGCGTGCAACTGCATGTGCAAGCATTAACTTGTAGCGTTCAAGTGAGCACAGTAACGCATGCAGACTGACACAGTCACAGATGCATACACCAGCATAAGCAAAGCACTCACCCTGATTTCTATCAGATGATTGGTCCAGACCTCAGGAGGGGTGTCAAAGGTGTGGAAGAGTCCCTTAGCTGGCATGCAGGGCATGAAGTGCTCCCACTGATAGAACCCTTCCTGTGCTGGATCAGCATGCTTGTGCCTCACCAGAATACATGTCTTCCCATACTCAACAGAACCAATGACAGTCAGCGACAGGTGCTGCATGGCGGCCAACAGCTCTGCAAAAGTCCTATGAGCTCGTCTGTCTGAGTGGATGTGCTGAACACAAGGAAGCATGTGTGCTCAGAGTAGGCGATGACCTCTTGGCCTGGGTGGTTCAGGTAGCCATCCTCCAGATCATCTCGCATCATCTGCTCCTTCAGAGCCACAGTGGCCTGCAGCCTGTTGGCAGAAGACGCGTATGTGACATGATGCATGATGCAATATCATCCTGAAGGTGGTATTGAGAGCCAATGCTCCCGGCGGGAGTAGGGCATTGGAGTGAGCCCCAAGACGTTATCACCATGCGTCGTCTCGATTGGCCTGAGGAGGGCACGACCAACACCATGAAGCGTATGGTGTTGTGGGTCATCGAGCTCCGTCAGCATGTCATGCCTCATGGCTTCTTGTGCACATTTGTATATATCTTCTTCACGTGTCTTTTGTCAGTAGGCATGCACACAATGCAAGTGCTGCATGAAGGACATCCAAGCATGCATACGTGGCTACAGGATAGAACTTCACAGCCTATACTGACCTGCATGCCTTCCTGGTCCTCTGCCAGCGATACAGGGTCTACATCCTTCCTGACAAACTCATACAGGTGCTTGCTAGCACGGCGCAGGCAGGCCTTGGCTGCCCTCTCTGAGTCTGCTTGGCCTGTGGCTGCCAATGCAGAGTACACAAAGCAGAAGCCATCCCCCTCAGCTGGCTTCACACAAACCTCGGACGATAGGGATGGCAGATCGTAAAGGCCATTCCCCATGCACAGCTGCATTCACCGCAACAACCCCTTGTCACTCAATCAGCATCATTTCAGCAATGGTATCCACATGAGTGTGCTTGACAGTGGTGGCATGGAGTTGTATAGGAAAGGAGCTGTTTTGCTAGGAAGATGTAGCTCATCATGCTTTCGCACACTTCATGCAGCGCGCATTCGGGGTTGGGGGGGACACAGGGATGGGAAAGGGGGATGCAGCTCATCACAATGACAAAAATAGTCACACCTTCAACAGATTGTCTGCCTTCCGCTTGCTGAGGCCCAAGACCTCCTGGCTATAGTCCACAAGCTGCAACCAGAGTCTAGCAATAAGTAGCAATAAAGAGTAATGGTGCCAAAACAGACCTTGCATCTGATCAAGAATGTGGATGTGATAGCAGCAACACAGCCAGTAACAGGCCATCTGTCAAGCGCTTCCTAATAAGCTCAAGAATAAGCACAGGGACAGCTGCACTGGTGTCATACCTGGGTTTGCCTGGTGAATGGCATTCCTACATCCACCTGGCTTGGAATTGCAGCAATACGCGGGCTCTCGCTGCTGCTCTTCTACACGTACACGTAGATACAGTTGGTGTCTGCTGGTGCCCTAGCAAAAGATGTGCCCGGGCCAAACTTCCAAAGTCATGCTTGGTGATACCACATTTGAGCACACCTGAGACGTTCTTGAAAATGAGCGCGGCAACGTGCTGAAGCTGCTGCCCCCAGAAGACTTCGGTGCGCTGTGACCTGCGCCTGGTAAGAGGCGGGAGGGCAGCTGCATGGTTGAGGACGACTTGGCAACCAATCTCGCAGCGGTTAGGTGCTAGCGGCAGTCAGAGGTGCTGAGGAGGCCAGATGATTGGTAAACGCGCTGCGTATACTCTACAGCCAGCTCTACAGCAGACTCACGCCCAGCTTGACCGGAATCTAAAGACCAGTCTGACAGCATGCTCAGGTGCACATGCATGTGTTACAGAAGATCCCTTACAGTCAGGTGCCACTACATTTGATGCGCAAGATGTTGGGTCTACACGCGTTCAATGCCAGTCAATTTATTCTGCAGCCCTAAGCGTACTAGCAAAGCATTAAGCATTGCCATCAAGCATCGTGGGATGCAGGCATGCCGTTCTAATTAGCTTATGAGCTTGAAGCCTTGATTACACTTGATGATCATGAGTCAAAAACACCTGCTGACCTAAAAATTGCAGACGATTGCAGCCGCTGAACTTGAGACTGCAAACCCTCTGACGAAGTAATGTAAACACTATACTGAAGCATGTCCATCCTGAGGCCAAAACGAAAATGGGCTCTCAACATTCGAGAACATCAACAAATTAAGATACCTGACACACTGTTTTGACGGCACGATTTTGAGAGAGACTTTTTTTGTCAAAAGCAATTGCACAAGGCACAGTCGTATTCAATCAAAACCTGTGACTTGCAGATGCAAGTGCAACACCCACAACAAAACCGGCCATACTTCACACCCACCTTCTGTTCACTAACTTGTCACTGCAGTCTTAGCACCTCGAGACTCAGCATCACTACTTTGCTTTCCTTGACTGCCATTACTGCTGGCACCATTGCCACTGCTGTTGGAACGTTCCCTTCTCTCTCTGCTCTGCACAGCCTACAACACCAGCTACAGGTCTTTGCCTCTTGAAGCAGGCAGCCATGCCCTGATCTCATATGCACATATTACACAGCACCGGCCTGACCACATGCAAGCAAGCCCACATCAGCTCTCTTTGTCGCAGTGCAAGCTTTGTAACAGCAGAGTTTCCAGCAGCTCATACATCACCAAGATGCATAGTCTGCAAAGGCAATGCAGACATGACCTGCTGGCTGCGCTTGCTGTACCTGCACTCTATCATCAGCAAGGATTTCCTTTGTGCGCTCCTCGGTTGGGGGTGGGGGAGGGGGGACCGGCTTAGGCA